>Ga0105107_10003017_pt1 | contig 11138 bp, 7 predicted proteins | sample PPLLaktember2015_6_FD_79335 | JGI IMG/M metagenome (GOLD analysis project Ga0105107, IMG submission 79335) | Freshwater sediment microbial communities from Prairie Pothole Lake near Jamestown, North Dakota, USA - PPLs Lake P8 Core (1) Depth... | ecosystem: Environmental > Aquatic > Freshwater >... | reverse complement strand
CCTCTTTCATCAACAGTTGCAAACTCTCCCAACAACCTTTCAAACCAACGCACAACCCACCTGAAACTTTCTGAAAGTCTGAAAACTTTCAGAAAGGTTGCCTACACGCTCCCAACTTCAAACTTCTAACGTCGAACTTCTCACTTCACCAGGTGGAGCCAGCTTCTGCACGTCGCGTGTCCTTCGACGCTGACTTCGTAGTAATAGATACCGGGAGCCAGACCCTCGCCTGACCAGTCGTACTGATAGTGGTCAGCCTGGTAGACCATTCGTCCCCAGCGGTTGTAGATTACCAGGGAAACATTAAAGCCATAATCTGCGGGAGTTACGCCTTCCTGCTCCCCGTAGCGGATAGTGAACACATCATTATGTCCCGGTTTTCCGGGTGTGATCACGTTGGGGATAAACATTTCAAACACCGGGACAGATACTGCTTTCTCATAGACGCAGAATTCGCGCTGGGTCACCAGCCGGATATTGTAAACGCCATCCTTCTCAAAGTAATGTTCATCTTCCGGATGGTCCGAGGTAGTGCCGTCTCCGAAATCAAAGAAGATCGCATCGTTGCCGCCCACACTATCCGTGAGGTTGCTAACGGCAATCTGCGGCCGCGCCAGACAATCCGGAACCTTCGTCCATTCAAAGTCAGGTGTGATCCCGGGAACCACTTTGAGTTGCACGGTATCCCTGCGTACGCAACCATTTGCTTCTGTCAGCCTGATATAATAGGTTGTCGTGTCTTTTGGAGTCACTACGGGAGAAGCCTCGGCGGAAGAGAAATTTCCATCAGCGCTCGTCCATGTATACGATGCCGCCCCACCGGCCTGCAGCTTATACGAATCGCCAAAACACATCACATCGTCGTCCTGCACGGTAGACTGGGCAATGTTGATAGTGACCATTGTTGCAGTTGAATCCACCGCCTTGCAGGTGCCCCTGTCAATTGCTTTCATCCTGATCGTGTACTGTCCGGGAGTGCTGTATTGATGGGTGAACGCTGACGTATCCGTCGTTGAAAATTTTGTTCCGTCGCCGAGATCCCATTCAAAGGTTTCCCCACCGATGCTGGCGTTCTCAAAAACAATGGCTTCCGGAATACAGACTACTTTGAGGCCCGGCATATCCCGCTTTACAGAGTTGGTCCGGAGGCGGGCTCTCAGTGACGACAGGTCGAATTTAAAGGCTGCGTTGTTGCAGTTCACGCTCCTGTTTAATCTTGACCACGCGCCGTCCGTCGTGGGGAAATCAGATGTCGCCCGGTTTACAGCGTTGGCGCTGATGCATCCGGAACACACGGAATGATAGACAATTCCTCCTTTGTCGAATCGGCTCGTTCCTCCATCAATATGCGTGCGCGACAAACCCCCTCCGAGAAACGTGCCATAGAGTTGTTCCTTCGCATCCTCCGTCATCACAATAAAATAAAAATCCGATCCCGACGTCGTCTGCTGAAATGCGTCCGGTGTAGTGTGCATGCCAATGGTGTTGCTGTTCCAGAAACCCTGGTCCTGATTGATCCTTCCCCCCCATCCCGCCATGTAAAGATTATTGCAGTCATTCACAAGAAATGCAGTGGGAGATATATCCGGAATTCCGCGGCTGGCGCCGAACACCGTCGAAAAGCCCAGGGTTTCAAGTTTGTTGTCGAACTTCTGAACGAACTGTCCGCTGCCGGGATTGAAGTATACGCCCAAAGTGACGGGGAAGGTGGTGCCAGCAGTTTGTCCATAAACGTATACTTCCTCGTCATTGTTCAGGCCCAGGAAGTAGATCTGGTTGTAGTCGGTCGTCCCAGTGTAGGTGCTGTAGAGGATCGCGGACCCGTCGGAAGCAACCTTCGCGATCCATCCATCGGTGTTTCCCGCGTGCGCCGGCTGGTAAGCGGTCGGCGGAACAGGAAAGTCGGCGCTTGTGGTTCCTCCTGCAATAAAGATGTTGTCGAGACTGTCAAGCTTGAGGGTGTAGGCGGCATCCGCGCCGCTGCCTCCGATAAATGTCCCCCACATCATCTGCGTCAGGGCGGGATCCATTTTGAAGAGAATGGCATCCGTCAGACCACCAAGATAATTAGTGTTCACGCCATTGACCATGGGAAAGTCAGAAGACGACGTGACAGAGCTCACGAATATATTTCCTTCATCATCGGTGATGACATCTCCTCTCACCTGGTCTCCATAGTTCTTTGAAAGATCGCCGAACCTGGGATTCAGTCCGTCAGTGTCAGATCCGCCGATAAATGTTGAGGCGATCAGCTCCGTTCCTTCCTGGCTGAACCTGGAGATAAAAATATCAGAGCCCGAAGCATATTGATAGCCCACCACCCAGTCTATGCCAGGGCCTCCGTTGAATGACTGGTCAAAGGCAGTGGCGGTGGTGGCAAAGTTGGGGGAACTGGTGGATCCCAGGACGATCAATTCTCCGGCGTCGTCAACGATAAGGCTATGAGGAGACTCGGCTTCGTTGCCGCCGAGGTAAGTGGCAAACAACAGATCGCCGCCGAGGGAATCATATTTAAGAATGCCAATATCAAAAAATCCGCCTGACGTCGTTTGAAAGGCGCCTGCCGTCGCGGGGAACGTTCCACCCTGAAACTCATTGGTAACCCCTGCGGAATACAGCTTCCCGTGTTCTCCGGGGGTGGCAGTGCTTCCCCAGTTGTCGGCGGTTGATCCGGAATAGGTTGAAAAGATTAAAAGCGGATCGATGACAAGTTCGTAACAGGAATCAAAACCATCGGGGAAAGTAAAGGATACCAGGTTGTTCTGAAGGAGGAACGCGCACGCAACATCGACCTTTCTTCCATTGATAAACTGAAACGCAACGGGTTTCTTCTCAATGATCTCCGCCAGGGGTGTCCTGATATACAAATTTCCGTTCTCCAGCGACACGCTTTCGGCCCCTCTATATGATACACGGATCACAGATGGATCTCCATTCGGGCCCACGACAAGATCATACTTTACGCTTTCGCCTGCGGAATAAATCTTCAGGTCGACGCCCGCGTAAAATGATTCGTAGAGTATTCCCTCGTACGCGTAAGCACCGGAAGCCCATCGATCGCGATCGTCGCCGAGAAAGTAATTGTAGTATTCCGCTGACCTGCCGAAAGGTTGTGGCGTGACCGAAAGGTTCGCGCCGGGAAAATCAGCGAACACGGCATGTCCGCGAACGGTATGGTCTTCAGCCGGGCCGTCGGGTTCCGGCTCATGCGACTGGTGATGCCGAGCCCCAAGTTTTCCATAGTCGAAAAAAAAATATTTGAACGCCGCCGGGCCGACGGACATTTTACCCCCCGGAATGCGGGATATAAAATGAACATCCTCCGCCCACTGGTTTTTGTTTTCTATGAACTTCACATCCACCTGGGCGCAGATTTTTGATGAAAGGCAGAGGAGAAAGCCACCACAGAAGAAAAGCACCCCAGAACTCCTGAAAAAACCACGCATAACAGGATCAATTTCGTAATGGCTCTGAATGGGCAATTTAAGAAATTATTACCTGCCTACCATAGTTTATAGATGCCTCGCGCGAACGCGATGGCCGGACTGCCATAAACACATCATTCCTCGGGATGTGAATTGTGAATAGGCGCGCCTTTTGTACGCGCAGGTGCAAAGCCGCCTTCAGGGATCCAGGGGCAATCATCCCTCTTTGCGCAAAACCTGCAGGGGTGGCGTTGATATCACTTCGCGCGAATTGAACCAACCGATGGCCACCGTGAGGATGATGACACCCACACAGATGATTATCAGTTCAACCCAGTCAAACGCAAAGGTTATCTCAAAGAAGAACCTGGTAAGCAAATACCCTCCGCCGAGTGAAAGCGCCATACCTGTCAGCGCCGAAAACAATCCCAGATAGGCGTATTCAATTAACGTTATCCGTGTGATCTGTTTTGTTCTTGCCCCGATGGTCCTGAGTAAAACATTTTCTTTGATCCGGACAAACTTGCTGTTGATGACGGCACCCGCGAGCACCACCAATCCTGTGATGATACTGAACAGCGCCAGGAAACGGATGATCAGTCCTAATTTGTCGAACAACTCATTGACTGTCGTTAGGATCAGGCGAAGATCGAGCAGCGAGACATTCGGGAACTGCATGACGAGCGCCTGCTGGAAACTGTTGGCCTGCTCCTGCTTCTCCACTCTTGTGGAGGTAACATAAACCTGCGGGGCATCTTCGAGGACGCCAGGAGGAAAAACAAAGATAAAGTTCGGAGGATCCTTCGGCCAGTCGACTTCACGCACGCCGCTGATAAAGGCTTTCACAGGAACGCCCTGAATGTCAAACACGAGGGAATCCCCGATCTTGATATCCAGGTTGTCCAGCATTCCTTCCGATATGCTCACCCAGACCGAATCCCTGCTCTTCTTTTTTTCATGGAGGGCGCCTTCGATCAGTTTCTCGGAATGGTGGAGACTATCCCGGTAGGTCACCCTGTACTCTCTTCTGATCGCCCAGTTCGAAACGTTGTCCGTTGTGTCTTTTTGCAGTTCTTCAACCGATCTTCCCTTCAATTCACTGATCCGGCAAGTCACGATGGGAACGACCTGATTGATCTTAAGGTCATTGTCTTTCATCAGTTGTATCACACCTTCGCGCTGATAAGGCTGGATATCAAAGAGGATGGTGTTTGACTGGTTTTCCCGGCCCGTGAACTCCACCTGGCTCAGCATGCTTTGTTCGACAATGTTAAGGGTAGAAATGATGAAAGCTCCCAAACCTATCGTCACCATCAGCACCCGGGTCTGATTATTGGGCCGGAACAGGCTCGAGAGCGCATGTCGCCATATGAATCCGGCGCCGTGGGGAAAATATCGCCGGACCAGGAACAGCAACGCAATGGCTACTGCTGTCAGGAACGCTAGTGCCACAACAAGGCCGAGAAAGAACATCGAACCCGTAAACCAGCTCCTCGCCTGCAGTGACGCAAATGCAATGGGAAATGCGGCAATGAGGATGATGGCAATGATCTTTGTCTTCGAAAAGATCCGTTTTTCTTCATAATCCGCACGCAGGACTGAGAGCGGCGGCACAAACCGCACGGCAACAAGCGGAAGCATGGAAAACAATACTGACACCACAGCTCCCACTGAAAAGCCGAGCAACAATGATTTCCAGGAAACGGAAAATCCCATTTCGAACGGGATGAGGTCCCTGATAAACAGGGGAATGACCTGTTGTATCCCGATCCCCAGCAGGGACCCGATGATGCTGCCTATAATCCCCAGGAAAAAGATCTGGATGAAAAAGATATTGAATGCCTGCCATCCGCTGGATCCGACACATCGCAGGACCGCGACCTCGTCCCTCTTTTCGCGGGCGTAAATATGCACCGAACTGGCGACACCCATACAGCCAAGGATAAGCGCTACAAATGCGAGCAGAGAAAAGAAACGATAGATTGAACTGAATCCACGGCCCAATCCTTCCTTTCGCTCCTCCACCGTATCATACGAATAGCCCTGGCTCCGAACCAATCCTCTGAATTCTTTGACAATCTCATCGACGCGTTCCTGAGACCCTATCTTGTAGTAATGCTTGTAGTTGACACGGCTTCCGAACTGGATGAGTCGTGTCGAGTCGAGGTCCTTCATCGCGATGTATATCGAAGGTGTAAACGTGGACATCAGGCCGCCGCCTCCGGCGATCCTTGTGACAATACCCGCGACTTTGAAAACACTGTTGCCCACCTTCAGGGAGTCATCCGAACTCACTTCGTACTGGCTGGCCAACGTTTCGTCTAACATGGCGTAGCCCCCCTGCTTCATTTTGTCGTACGCATCCGCCGGCTGTGTTTCAATATTCCCGTAAAAAGGAAAGTCCCCTTCCATCGCCACCAACCGGATCAGCCTTGATTTCTGGTTGTGGAGGAACAGTACCATAGAAGCCATGTCGACTTCCGCGGCATGAGGAAGTTTAAGAGAATCAAACGCCGTCTGCAATTCCGGTGAATAAGGTCTTTCGCCATTGACGACAAGATCGGCGCCGAGAAGCTCGCGCGCATTGTTTTCGATATCCTGTTGCAGGGAATAGTTCAGGGAATCGAGCGCCACCACTGCGGCGATCCCGGTAATGAGCGAGGCTACGAAAAGAAAGAGCCGGGAAAAATTATTGCGCGCATCGCGCCAGGCCATCCGCCACACCCACCTGTCGGTGAACAGCGATTTCGTCTTGCGCTTTATTTTAATGACGTATTCGATCATATTAGCTTTTGGCGATTGGCTGGGCGTTATATCAGTTCGCCTGAGGTCTGATGACGGTCAATGGCTGGACGATTTCCTCGGCCAGTTTGCCGCCGCGCATTTTAAGGATGCGCTGGGTGCGTTGGGCCAACTCAAGGTTGTGGGTGACCAGCACCAGTGTGGTACCGAGTTCCTTGTTCATGCCAAATAAAAGCTCCCTGATGTGGCTGGCATTTTCCTCGTCGAGGTTACCTGTTGGTTCATCCGCAAATAATATTTTCGGGTCGGTGATGAAAGCGCGGGCCATAGCCACCCGTTGCTGTTCCCCGCCGGAAAGCTGGGATGGATAGTGGTGCATGCGGTCCCCTAATCCCACCCGGTTGAGCATCTCCTTCGCTTTCGGCAACACGTGTTTTTCACCCCGCAATTCCAGAGGGACCATTACATTCTCCAGCGCCGTCAGCGTGGAAAGCAACTGAAAGTTCTGAAACACAAAGCCCACGAACTGATTGCGGATATAGGCGCGATCGTCTTCATTCATCACATTGAGTTTAAAACCCATCAGCGAAATATTTCCGGAAGATGGCGTATCCAGGCCGGCGCACAATCCGAGCAAGGTCGTTTTCCCGCTGCCGGAAGGGCCAATAATAGAAACGGACTCTCCCTGGTGCACGGAAAAAGAGATATTATCCAGCACCACCAGGTCCTTTTCCGCCGACCGGTAAATTTTTGTTAAATTTTCTGCGTGAAGTACAACCTGTGACATGGTTTTTGCTTTGATCCTTTAAATTTTAAGCTTTAATAAGCGAAAATTGTTCAGTTTACGTTAAAAGTTAAACGGATTTATTTACATGGTCGTTAAGAATATCCTCATTATTGTTTTTGCATTGCTGATTCCGGCGCCCACAGAACCGAAAGTAATCTTATTTTTCGGGGATAGCCTAACGGCTGGCTACGGACTTACGCCTGAAGAGGCTTTTCCCGCTTTAATAGAAAAAAAATGCATCCAGAACGGTACCCCCTGCAAGGCCATCAATGCGGGTTTGAGCGGCGAGACCTCGGCCGGGGGGCTGTCGCGCATCGACTGGATCCTGCGCCAGCCTATTGACGTCTTCGTCCTGGAGCTGGGTGCAAACGATGGATTGCGCGGCCTTCCTCTCGATCAAACGGAAAAAAACCTGCAGGCCATCATCGACAGGGTAAAAGCAAAGTACCCCAGGGTCAAGATTGTCATCGCCGGGATGATGGTCCCGCCTAACATGGGTCCGGAGTATACGATGAGCTTCCGGAAGATCTACCCGGAACTGGCCAGGAAGAACAATGCGACCCTCATACCTTTTCTGCTTGAGGATGTCGCCGGTTTTGAAAAACTCAACCTCGGAGATGGCATCCATCCCAATCAGGATGGCCATAAGATCGTGGCAAAAAACGTCTACAAGATCCTCAGTCCCCTGCTCTGATCCGGTTGCCGGTTTGTCTGTTGGCTGCAAAAAGCAATCGTGGTGGCCACCGGGATATAAAGTCCTGAAGGACCGGTAATTCCGACGCCGGCCGAGCGAAATGCCTATCAGATAATATACATAATTTCAAGAAATAATACCAGGTCATAAGGGCTGAAACCTTACGTTTCGCAAGGCGTACGTTTCCTGCTACCCTTATCTCTCCGCCGTTTCACCGTCATGGAAATCGCATTCGGCCCCCGTAACCATTGGCGAAAACTTCCGTAAAATAAAATTTTTGATCCTCAGGTTCGTCTCTGATCGAAGATTACCTTTGCGCCCCTATGAAGAACGAGCGATTGTTGCTGTACATTCTTGCCGCCGCCATGTTTACCCACGTCATGGACTTTATGATCATGATGCCGCTGGGTCCTCAACTGATGCGGTTATTCGATATCTCCGCGCAACAGTTCAGTTTGCTGGTGGCATCCTACACTGTCACGGCGGGAGTGTCCGGATTTTTTGCAGCTTTCTTTATTGACCGGTATGACAGAAAGAAAAGCCTCCTGGTCATGTACACAGGGTTTGCGCTGGGTACGTTAGCGTGCGCGGCATCACCCGGTTTTGCTGTCCTGTTGATCGCGCGATCGCTCACGGGTGCTTTCGGGGGTGTGCTGGGCGCGCTCATCCTCTCCATCGTCAGCGATGCCATTCCCCTTGAGCGACGCGCCCAGGGCATCGGCGTGATCATGGCTTCATTCGGAGTAGCTTCCGTTTTTGGCGTGCCCTTCGGATTGTTTCTTGCCAGCAAGTTCTCATGGCATGCACCGTTTCTTTTTCTCGGGGGACTTGCTGTGATCATTGTATTCCTCATCATTGCCCGGATCCCGGTACTGACAGCGCACCTCAGCGGAAACGGCCATGCATCTCCCGTCGAAGTGCTGCGGCAGATCTTCGGCAAGCAGAACCCGCGTCTCGGGCTGACGTTTACTTCCGTGCTGATGCTCGGACACTTTATGATCATTCCCTTTGTGGCCACGTACATGGTCGGCAATATCGGTTTCACCGAGGATGAGCTCACCTACATCTATCTCGTCGGCGGCATCTGCACGCTGATCTTTTCCCCCTGGGTGGGTCGCATGGCGGATAAACACGGAAGGCTCAAGATCTTCACCATCTTTGGTTCGCTTGTGATCATCCCCATCGTCGTCATCACGAACCTCACGCCCGTGCCAATGGCGATCGCCCTTACCATTACTGCGATATTTTTCGTTTTCAGCAATGGGCGGATGGTCCCTTCAACTACGATGGAAACCGCTATCATCAGGCCCGAAGTCCGGGGAAGCTACATGAGCATCCGGTCCTCTGTTCAATCGCTTAGCTCGGGCGTTGCGGCTTTTATAGCGGGACTGATCATCACCGAGCAACCGTCTGTGTTTGATCCGAGCGCAAAAGCCCTCATCAATTACAACTACGTAGGTATTATCTCAGTCTTCTTCAGTCTCGTTTCCCTGGTCATTGCCAGGAGGCTTACCGTTGCGTCGGAGAAATGAAACGACATCCCCGGGGGGAATGTGCGGCGGCAAGGCCTAACCCTTCTCGCGCCGGCCAGCAGCATGCAGAAAACTCAAGATCGTTCCTCCGCCCGAGACGATCAGGGAATTGATGATAGCAGCTTGTTGTGTATTTGCCGGGAGTCCAGGGTTGTTGAAATACACCAGAAACGGAAACATGTAGGGATAATAATGAATGTATTCCCATTGCCTGATCATCAGCCCGACGATGTACAGCGCCAGTCCGACGCCCATGGATACGGCGAAATTCCGGAAGCGGAGCGCAAGCCAGTACTGTATGACCGTAACCGCCAGCACGGAAATATACATTTTGGAAGACGTCAAAAGCATCTCTTTCCACGGGATGCTGCGGGAAGAAAACAAATACTGATCCTGCATAAAAGAAATAGCATATCCGCCGAAAACAATAAACACATTGAATAAAAGAAAGCATCCAAGCACCATCAGGTGCACTGCAAAAAATTTCGAGAAAAAGATGTCCGCATAAGATCGCGGCGACGCGTACACCTGTTTCCATGTGTTGTTTGAATATTCAATCTGAACAATAAAACTGGTTACCAGAATAATATAGATCACCATCAGGAACGATGCGGCTATCTGCCAGTTATGAACGACGAATACACCCCATGGATCATCCTTCATCTGCGGTACAAAGTAGTCGGGTTTGGCCAGGCATTTGATGACGTTGATAAAGGGGATGAACGCGGATCCGATGATGGTCAGCCACAGGGCCGGCGTATTCCGGCACTTCAGGACTTCGGCTTTCGAATTCAGGATAAAGTTAGTTGTCATGAAGCAATGATTTTCATAAACACGTCTTCGAGGTTGCTCTTACTGAACGCGGCCTGGTAAATTCTGATTTCTTCCCTCACCAGCAAGGCAAGCAGGTCGGGTACCTGTTCTTTCCGGAGGGATGAGAAATGCAGTACCGAAGCATCCGTTCTTTCAATCATGTATTTATCACTCAGGACATTTACCGCCTTTTGCGCATCGGCAACCTCGACCTCAAATTTTTCATCCCGGGATTTGAATAACCGCAGCTCGCTCTCCGTTCCCTGAAAGAGCATGTGGCCTTTGTGGATGATTGCAAAATGGGTGGCGACTTTTTCCACCTCACTCAGAAGATGGCTCGATATCAGGATCGTTTTATTGAATTCCAGATTCAGTCGCCTCATGAGTTCCCTGGCCTCCACGATTCCCTGCGGATCAAGTCCGTTTGTTGGCTCATCCAGAATAAGCAATTCCGGATCGGGCAAAAGTGCCAGCGCAATGGCCAGCCTTTGTTTCATACCGAGGGAATAGGTTCTTACCAGCTGATTTTTTGCGTGGGAAAGTCCCGTTATTTCCAGTACCGCGTTGATCCTGTCCTTAAGGACACCATACGACAGCCGGAATACTTCAAGGTTATCCTTTCCGCTGAGGTGACCGTAAAGGGATGGTTGTTTGATGAGGGATCCGATCTTCTTCAGAATGGAAATGCGGTTTGAATTCAAGTCCTTGTTGAATATGGAAATGCGCTGGCCTTTGGCTTTTATCAGCCCGAGCAATATCCTTAGCGTTGTCGTTTTCCCCGCACCATTCGGACCGAGAAAACAATAGATACTACCGCGCGGGACATTGAGATTGAGGCTGTGCAGAATTTTCACAGACCCGTAGGAGAAGTCAAGCTCCTCCGTCTTAACAATCATGTTCATGCCAACCAAGACGTCTGGAAGGCGGCTTTGTTACATGCTTAACGCTAAACACTTCCTTTTCTAATATTTTTTCCGTCAACATCGCCCATTGTACCTGATTACGGCGGATCCTCTTCGAATTCGATTTCTACCGACAGCAAACTCCCACACAGTTCGAGCGGCTACAATTTGTGGAGTTGGAACTGATCTTCGTCCCGGAGATTGCAGTTGAAAGCCGAATTCGTGTCATCAAACACACGGGGT
>Ga0105107_10003014_pt1 | contig 11146 bp, 9 predicted proteins | sample PPLLaktember2015_6_FD_79335 | JGI IMG/M metagenome (GOLD analysis project Ga0105107, IMG submission 79335) | Freshwater sediment microbial communities from Prairie Pothole Lake near Jamestown, North Dakota, USA - PPLs Lake P8 Core (1) Depth... | ecosystem: Environmental > Aquatic > Freshwater >... | reverse complement strand
TCCATCGGGGGGGACAACGGCTGGTTCACCTATCATTGGCTGTGGCAGCTGCGAGGTTTCATCGACGTTTTATTCGGCGGTCCCGGGTTGAGCCGGGGTCGCCGGGATCCAGACAGGCTTCGCATCGGCGACGGCCTGGACTTCTGGAAAGTCGTCGACCTGAAGCCAAACAAAAGACTGCTCCTCGTCAACCAGATGAAGGTCCCCGGAAAGGCCTGGCTGGAGATCTCCATAGAAGGCAACCGACTGGTTGTCACGGCCCACTATTATCCGAAAGGACTCTGGGGAAGGTTATACTGGCTCCTCACCAAACCCCTGCACAAGCTCATCTTCCCCGATATGGTCAAAGGGCTCATCAAGAAGACGCGGCGAAGTGTCGCGCGTCAGCGGTAGAACTCCAGGCGGGAGACGGCGACATCCGCCTCAAATTCTTCCCCGATAGCCACCACGGCGATCCGCTCGAGGCCCCGGGCGTCCAGTTTGGCCTGTAGGTTTTCTGGCTTAAACCCGTCAAACGGAAGGTCGACCGGCCGCCAGCCGGCGGTGGAGTCGATCGCCGCCCAGAAATATTGCCAGGGGAGCCCGGTTTGGGCTGTGCGCAGATGGATATGATAGGTTTCACCGTTGCCGCGGACCCATGCCCTTACTCCCTTGAATTCCGAAGCGTCGAGGGGACGGCCGTCCTGGGCCAGCGGAAGCGCAACCTGGATGAAACCTCCGTTATTTTCCAAGGAAACTCGCCCCCGCAGGCGCAGGCAGCGGCGCCCCTCGATGGTTTCCAAACTCAAAGTCGCATCGGAGACTCCGCCCATGACCCGGTCCGTAAAAAGACGTCATTCCGTTCCCAAAACGGAGGCCGCCTGTTCATCGGAAAAATCGTCGATCAACAAAGTCGGCGTCACCTGTATGGCCGCCTCCTTCTCTCTGGAACCGAGTCCGGGATCCCCAGAGACGTTTATCGAAGCCAGCCCGGCGAGTGCCACGATCAGCAGGCTCGGCACGGTCCGCGCCAATCGCGTGTCCATCCCTGTCATCTTATCAAAAAAAGCAGGCATGAGTCCGGCCCCGAGTGCCCGGGAGGGCCTGACCTATCTCCAGAACGGGTGGAATCTCCCATGCGGCCCGGCGATCCCACAGTGCCAAATGTGTGCTCAATATTGTGCTCACGGAATGCCCCGAGAGGACATTCGGTGTGCCATGGATCCAGGGTCCTAGCGGTCGATCGGAACCAATTCCAAGGATCTAAAATACATCAGGTAATGATCAAGTCGATGCTCGGGATAAAGCCGGAAGAGGAGCTCTCCCTTTTTCGATACACGCATCCGCCCGATCTTTTCGGTTTTGTATTCATACCAGCCCGGACTGGATCTCACCAGGCCCGTGATCTGTTCCTTGCCGGCGCTCACCTTGTAACGGCCATTTTCCCAGCCGGGCATGGCCGCATAGGTTATGGAAACATCGTACATTCCGGGATCGGCCATATGCACATGCCATTCGATGACATCCTCGGGTCCTTCCATTTTTGAAATATGGAATTGGCCTTCCTCCCCTTTTCGGTTGAATCGTTTGACCGCCCGGCCGCGGGTGGAGGCGGTCAAATAATCCAGCATGACCGGCTCACCGCCCGTCTGCCGAACCACAAGGGGGTCGATATCGGGAAGGCCGGCAATTCGCGCTACGACGACGGAATCGATCGCGTCGGGCCGTGATACAGGCAATGACATCAGCCATCGACCGCCTTCATCCCGGCTGACCTTCAGCTTCCCCGCCCTATCTGTTAGCATATAGGCATTCCGGATCCGGTTATTCAATCCCTCGAGCTTCAGGATGCCATCCGCCGGCCAGTCGAAGACATGAAGATAAAGCAGGTCCCCCTTTCTCGTGCAGAAACCCCAGGGGAACTCGGCCGGGAAGGGCGAGGGAAGGGTTCCGTAAATGCTTTCGCCGTTCTTGTCCATCCACTCGCCGACGCTTTCGAGGATCTTCACCGAAGGGCCGGGGATGACGCCTTCCCCGGTGGGCCCGACGTTGAGCAGGTAATTCCCCCCCTTGCTGACAATGGACACCAGTCTTTTGATGATATCCCCGGCGGACTTCCAGTTCTGATCGAACTTGCTGAATCCCCAGGTATCATTAAGGGTTTGAGGAGTTTCCCAGGCTTCCTCGATCCCCCCGACCGGCATCCCGTTATCGGTCAGACTCTGATAATCCCCAAGCAACTCCTGATCGTAGTGCCCCACCCGGCCGTTGACCAGACAATTCGGCTGCAAAGCATGGACGAGGTCGGCGAATTCCTTTCCCTGCTCCGGGGTGTACATCCCCCGGTCGAACCAAACGATCCCGAGCGGGCCGTAACGGGTGAGCAATTCCCCGAGCTGCGGCAGGGCCTTGTCGTCCAGGTATTTCCGGAACAGCTCAGGATGATCCATGGTGTCCAGGCTGGACTGTGAAGTCTCGAAATCCCAGGTATTTCCGTACGCATATGGATTTTCCCAATCCTCACGGTGGGAATAGTAAACGCCGAATTGGATCCCGGCTTCGGCGCAGGCCTCCGACAGTTCCTGGAGCGGATCGCGGCCGAATTTCGCATGATCGACGATATTGTAACCGCTGACCTCGGAATCGAACATGGCAAATCCATCATGGTGCTTGGCGGTGATGACGAGATATGTCATGCCGGCGTTCTTGGCCAGGGCCACCCAAGCGCGCGCATCGAACTGTGCCGGATCGAAAGTGGCGGCGACCTTGCGGTATTCGGCAACGGGTATCTGAAACCGCTGCATGATCCATTCGGCGATATCTCCCTGCTCGATCCTCTTTCCGTTCCATTCTCCGCCCAACACGGAATAGGGGCCCCAGTGGATGAACATCCCGAACTTCCCGCCGCTGAACCATTCCGGCAGGGTTGCGGTTTTCGCGTTCGCGCCCTCAGGCCCAACACCTGGATTTTTTGGGGAGCAGGCCAGACACAGAAGGAAGATGGCCCAGACGCTCTTGTGTTTCATTATAGTTTGAATTCTAAACCATTTCGCGTAAAGACAGGGATGTTGTCAAGGGTGACACGATAGTCAATGGCCAATCCGCCCTTGTAGATCTTGCCGGTTAAAGCATCCCTCCAGACTGAACCTTCCGGAAAATAGATCCGTCTGGATTTCGCACCAGGTTCCAATACCGGAGCGATAAGCATGTCGGGGCCAAACATGAACTGATCTTCGATCGTATAGCACCGCTGATCTTTGGGAAAATCATAGAAGAGCGGCCGCATGACGGGCGTGCCGTCCTTTGACGCCATATCCATGTGCTTTATAATGTAAGGCCGTATCCTCTCTCTGATATCCAGGTAATGTGACATGATCTTGTAGGCTTCTTCGCCGTAACTCCAGACCTCATTAGGGGCTCCGGAACCTACGACCTGGCCTTCAACGGACCGATAGGGATTTCGTATGCCATGAAGCCTCATGATCGGCGTGAACGTCCCGAACTGGAACCAGCGGATCAACAGCTCCCGGTACTTCTCGGACTCCGACTCACCGTAGAAACCGCCGATGTCGGTGTTCCACCAGGGAATGCCGCATAGCGAGATGTTCAGACCGGCTTTGATCTGCCGACGGAGGACGTCAAAGGTGCCGTAGATGTCTCCCGACCACAGGACCGTCCCGAACCGCTGACTGCCGATCCAGCCGCTGCGGATCAGGTTGATGATCCCGGTCTGGTTCTCCTTCACCTGGCCTTCATAAAACGTCTTGGCCAGATAGAAGGGATAAAGGCAGGAGACTTCCCGGCCGTTGCCGATGGAATACCTGACGTTTTCGTAGTCTAGGGGATCGATCTCGGGCTCGGCTTCATCCAGCCAGAAAAGGCGGACGCCCTTATCGAAATAGTTCTTTTTGACCTTGGACCAGAACCGGTCACGCGCGCCGGGATTCGTGACGTCCACAAATGTCAGATTATCGATCGCCTGCGCCTGTTTATAGATGATCGACAGAAACAGGTTGTTGCCTGATTCCGGACGTATCGTCCAGTTGTTTTGAACGAATTCGTCGTAGTTTTCGCTCCTGATATTGAGCGTCGGCCAAACCGAGACCAGCAGCTTGATGCCCATGGCCTCGAGTTCCTTGACCATCCCCTCGGGATCGGGCCAATGTTCGGGATCGAATTTCCAGTCTCCGGAGACCGGCCAATGATAGAAATCGGCGACGATGACCGAGATCGGCAAGTTCCTTTTTTTATACTCCCTGGCGACCGAAAGCAACTCCGCTTGCGAGGAGTAACGGAGCTTTGATTGCCAGAATCCAGTGGCGAACGCCGGCATCTCGGGAGAAGTCCCGGTCAATCGGGAATAGTGAGTCACCAGTTGGGCCGGCGTATCGCCCGGAAAAATGACGTAGTCGATCTGCCGGGCGTACTCGGCATAGAAGCTCGTGTGGGTCATCGAGAATTCAGCCCTGCCGATCGCGGGATTGTTCCAAATGAATCCGTACCCCTTGCTCGAGAGGAGGAACGGTATGGAGATCTGCGTGTTCTTCTGCGCCAGCTCCAGAACCGTCCCTTTCAGATCCAGGCAATCGTTCGGATATTGCCCCATGCCGTACAAATGCTCGTCCTTCTCGGCATCGAAGGTCAGCTTCATTTCAAAATGGTCGCTGCCCCTGGTCTTGAATTGCCGCGCGAAATGAGCGTGATGCTTATGAGTGGCTTCCCTCAACAGGACTTCGTCCTTCTCGTTCAGATAAGTCACTCGACCATCCTTAGCCGCTATTTCGGCCCTGATCCTGCCGTTCTTAACGACCGCCTTTTCTTCGCTGATCGTGATCTCGGGCCGGACAACGGGCTGCGGCAGCAAAGTCCAGCTCTCATCCGCGATCCGCAGGCTTTTAGAGCTTCTGAAGCGAAGAGCGTCAGGCCCAAAGGCCTCGATCCAATAGAGCTCGCCTTCATTTTGCCACTGCAGCCGGGTGTCGGACCTGGAAAACGGACCGGCTTGGCCTTGTTGGGCGCCTGTTCCCAGGGACGTGAGCAGGAGACCCGCGAGGGCGAGAACGGGGATTGTCAGTAAGCGGGGCTTTTTCGCGCTGATGGTCTTTAACATGGTTTCCGTCATTCCTCCATTGCGGTTCTATTTATCGGTTTCCGTAAGTCGGGTCATGATCCGCACCGGCCCCAACAGGCCTGACGGGGCCAGCGGGGAATTCCGATCGTACGGATCATCCGTGCAGAAAGAGTAACGACCGGAAAGGATCTTCTTCCCGCCGAGGAATCCGGGCGGGCATTCGACCGTGCGCGCATCGGCCTCGCCAGGCTGCTTGTCGCCGATCATGCGGTTCGCCCAGCGGTTGGCGACTTCGATCTCTAACCGGTTTTCGCCGGCCTTGACGGCGCCGGTGATCTCGACCCGCCACGGCGCGCACCACACCACGCCGAGATCCTTGCCGTTCAGCTTCACCCGCGCCATATCGTGAACAACGCCCACATCCAGATAGGTTCGACCGTCTGGGAACCGGATCAGGTCAAAAGCCGTCCGATAGGTGGCCATGCCGGAATAGTACTTGATCCCCGGTTCCGGCCTGGTCGTCCAATCCACCAATGGATCGAATACGAACTCGCCGGGCCGCCGGCCCTGAACGGAGTCGAAGGGTCCCCCTTTCGGATCGAACGCCACGTCCCATGCGCCGTAGAGTTCCCGGCCGATCAACCACTCCGGGAAATTCCTGTCCGCTTTCGAAGCGCGTTTTTCATCCTCCCCGCCGAACACGACGAAGAAACTTTGGAACGCATCGAACTCCATGGGAATGACCGTGAGGCCATCGGCCCGCTCGAATTGCCTGAGCGGCCGCCGTTCGCCGGTCACCGGGTCCCAGAGTTGCGGACGGCCCCGGACGACCCGAAAGCGGCAGTCCGCCTTGATCGGATCGCCGGTCCGGTTGGACACGAAGTAGATGTCCCGATCGTTGGTACGCCGGTGGCCGTAGCGCACGGGGCCGGTTGCGGAGAAGTCTTCCTTGACCCCCATTCCCGCCAACAGGGAGGCCGTCAGGTCATAGGAGGGATAGAGCGGCGGAAGGGGCTGGTTTTTTTGATGGGTCGGGGCCGGCGGCGACGGTTCGCCGCCCCAGTGGATGGCCCCTTTGCCGTAGTTGCGCTTCGTCGGCGTCCTCGGCGTTTCCCGACTCCCCCAGAGGTCCTCGGCCAGCGATCGGACTTCCCCGTCGCAGGCGGGATAGCCCGCGAGGCTCGGTGATTTGACCGGCGGTGTGCCGACGATGATGGCCCCGGCCTTCACCAGGTCGCGGATCTTGGCGAGCAGCCCGGGGGTCATCGTTTCGACCTGCGGCAGGACCATCAGGCGGTACGAGCTTCCTCCCGGAAAAGCGATCCGCCCGTCCTTCACTTCGGCCCTGGCCATGAGGATCTTCGGGGAGCATCCGTCAAAGCCATAACCCTTCTTGTCGGCCAGTCCGCCGCGGCCGTCCAACCCGCTGGGCGGAGGCAGGAAGATATGGGGCGTCCCTTCGGGCGTGAGATACAGCACGTCGGAAACCGCAACCCCCTGGCGGAGGAGCTCGGAGCAGCGGGCGAGGTAGAGGTGGTAAGCCGACACCATGGGCCACCAGGTCTGATTCCGGTGCCAATGCACGCCGTACGATCCGAAGGCCATGCCGGGCCTGTAGGCGTCGCCCAAGGCCTGGTGCGCGAACGTGTGGAACACAAAACGGTTGATGCCCACGCCAAACGCCCAGTCGCCCTGGTTCTTCAACGACCCCGGATAAGCATCGAGCCCCCCGACGGAGGTGAACGCTTCGGCGGAGACGATCGGCTTGCCCATCAGATGGGCGACCGACGTGGATTCAAAACAGCTGTAGGCGGAGTCCACGCTGTTGTTCCAGAACTCCGCCATCGGGACATCCGCGACCGCGCCCAGGTCGAGGTCGCCGGCCGGATTCATGTCGTAGGGTTCGATCGAAAGCGAGAGCCCGTGTTTCCGCCCGTACGCCTTCACGGCTTCGGCATGATCCTCCAGCACCAGCTCCTGCCCCGTCAGGCGAAGGTCCCAGAGGAAACGCTCGGACATTTCGAGGCTCTGGATGGCCCTTCCGGTGTAGACCGGCAGCCAGGGCCGCGCGTCATAGCCGCGCCGCTTCTTGAATTCGGCAAGGAACGAAGGCGTCCAGTTCTGGGCGCCGGATTCCCAGCTGTCCATGTGCAGAGTGGTCAGGCCGTGCTCCTTGGCGCGCGGGCCGATCTTCTGGAGCAGTTTCCCGACATATTGGTCCAGATGGGACTCCAGCGCTTCGACGTCGAACTTGTCGCATTCCAAACCCAGCGCGGTGGACGGGGCGGGCCGGCTGCTCGCGCCCGTGGGGCGGCGTCCCATGCGGACGATCGTCCACTCCCCGTCCGGGACCTCCCAGTCGAGGGTGCCGTCGGGCCGCAGCCGTTCTGTCAGGTCCACGATCTCGCTCGGCTGTATGACTCCCGCCGGACCGGGCTCCTCATGCCTCGCCGGAGCCGGCAAATAGGGCTTGACGTGCTTCCAGATCGAATACGGCCCCCTTTCGAAGAGCGCTTTCTCGTCGATGTCGGCGATGACCGGCTTGCGGCTGGGGAAGGCCAGGACCGCCACGTCCTGGTAGAACGGGCTGGCCATCTTGTGGAACTGGGTTGAGCGTTGCTCCGGCAGCGGCAGGCTCCCCGCAAATCGCCGCGGCCCCGTGAGCTCGACCGAACTGAAGACCAGGTGTTGCATGGCCTGTTTCGGCTCGACCCAGGGACCGCCGCTGCCGCACCAGCCCGGCCCGATCCCGAGGGTGATGTCGATCCCCAGGCGCTCCGCGTCACGTACGGATCGGACAAAAAGCTCCTGCCACTCGGGGCTCATGAACGCGACCGGACCGCCCGGCGGCTCGTCGATGTCCACCTCAAGGAACACCAGGTTGCCGAGGCCCGCCGCCTTCATGGATTCCAGGTCCGCGGTCATTTCCCGGCCGTTGAGATTGCCGTTCAGGAAGTACCAATAGACCCCGGGGCGCGCGGAGTCCGGGGGTTCGGCGAAGTTCTTCTCCAGGTCTCCGGCGGCCGGTTCGGTCCGGCAACCGCAGAGGAGGCTCGCCATGGCTGTCAGCAGCAACGCCCCGATGATGAAAAATGAAGGTCTGTTCATATCAGGTATCCTCACCTTACGCCCAAGAATATGATTTTTCGGCGCTCGAGACAAATCCATGGGGTTGCGGAATCGTCGCCGGGCGGACGTTCCCTGCGATTTCCTCGACTTCCCCAGGAAGGAAGATACCGAACGGAGAGAGCGGGGCCGCCTCCCCTATCTCGGCCAGGCTTGCGGTTTTCAAGGAATTGCCATCGTCCCGCCGCAATGTTATCATCCGACCTGGCCTTTCATCGAGGAGAATAGTATGAGCAGAGCCACGAAAAGCCTTCTTCTTAAGAGCGCATTCGCGATCTCTTTATCACTCTCCATCTTTAGCCAGGGAGCCCCTCAGGATTCGAAGGCGATCGATCGCGAACCGATCCATGCCCGGTTCGCGTCCGGACCTTTACAGGATACTCCTCCGCAGATGTCGCAAAAGGCCCGATGGTTTGAAGAAGCGAAATTCGGGCTCTTCATCCATTGGGGGCTGTTCAGCATCCCGGCCAGCATGTGGAACGGCGTGCCGGCCAGCCGGACCTCAGAGTACATCATGATGGAAAAGGAGATCCCGGCCAAGATCTATGAAAAGCTGGCCGCTCATTTCAATCCGTCTCAATTTGATGCGGAACGGTGGGTCCAAATGGCCGAAGATGCCGGCATGAAATACATTGTCTTCGTCAGCAAGCATCACGACGGATTCGCCATGTATCGGACAGAAGTGGATCCCTACAACGTCGTCGACGCGACGCCATGGAAGCGCGATCCGCTCAAAGAGCTGGCCGAGGCATGCCGCAGGCACAACATGAGGCTTGGCGTCTACTACTCCCAGGCCGTTGACTGGCATCATCCCGACGGGGCCGGGAACTCGTGGGATTTCGACGAGAAGAAAAAGGATTTTGACAAATACCTGCGTGAAAAGGCGCTTCGGCAGGTCCGGGAGCTTCTGACGAACTATGGCCCGATATCGACTTTCTGGTTCGATTGGCCGGAGGGGATGACAAAGGAGCGATGCCAATGGTTCAGCGATATGGCACGGTCACTGCAGCCTGATATGCTGATCAACAGCCGTCTGGGCGATAAGCTCGTTTGGCCTGGTCCAATGGTCGATTATCGGTCCATGGGCGATGATGAGATCCCCAACGCCAAAGTCCCGGGCATCTGGGAATCGGCCGGAACCATGAACACGAGCAACGGCACTTGGGGATACAACCAATATGATCAGGAATGGAAATCTCTGTCGACCATAACCTTCAACTTGGTCGATATCGTCAGCAAAGGCGGCGTCTATCTCCTGAATACCGGTCCCACCTCGGATGGTGTGATCCCTAAGCCGACACAGGATGTTTTTCTGGGAGTCGGACAATGGCTCAAGATCAACGGCGAGTCCATTTATGGGGCCGGGCCGACCCCGTTTGGCCATGAGTTCGGCAAAGAGATCCCAGGGAAGAAGGACAAGAGAGGCAATCCCGCGTTCGATATCAACAAGGAAGTGCGCTTTACGACCAAGCCTGGCCGGCTCTATGTTCACATCCTCAATTGGCCCCAGGGAACCTTGGAATTGACCGGGCTCAAAAGCGAGGTTCGGAGAGCATGTTTTCTGGCCGACCCTGATAAAAAGCCCCTCGCCTTTTCACAGATCGGCGAAATTCTGAAACTCACCCTGCCACAACAAGCTCCGGATCCGATCGATACGGTCGTATGCTTGGAACTGAAGGACCATCCGCCTGCACTGTGAGGATTTTCGGAGGGAGATTTCTAGTGGCCGGATCCGCCTTCGAGCGAGGTTCCGCGGACATGGGAGAGAATTTGTGATTTTGAAAAGAGCCGCAGTCCATAAGGCTATCGCAGCCGCCGTCATTGCCCTCTGGGTCTTGACCGGATCTGCGCTTTCGCAGGACGCCTTGTTTGCGCCCGACCCTCCTGACCCCGATGCCTATGACCTGTCGGTCTGGAATAACGTCAAACCTGGGATCCGATCAGGATTCGGTTCGCTCGATGTCTCCTATCCCAAAGGCATTCCGCCACAGGGGCCCGTCTCGAATTCGATGGAGCTCCATGGCTGGAAGGGCGAGCGGGTCAGCTGTCTTTTGTTGGTCTGGTCCGCCTTGGACAAGAACGACGTCTCTGGAAAGTCTACTGGCTCAACGTCGCCATAGAGCTTGGCGGCCTCGGACGCCTCCTCATCCCAAACATCGCAGATCCGCTTGAAGAAGAGGAGCGGCAGAATATATGCCTTCCAATCGGTTCGATCTACTGCACTGCCACGTAGAATCTCGGCGCAACTCCAGAGGTGGGATTTGAGGATTTGAAGGGTCAGCGGCATGACATACCGATTATGTTAATTGTGAAGAGGATTCCTAATGGCGCCACAGCGGAATAGGCAAGATATTTGACCAGAATCCTACATCCTTGCTGTGATTCTAAGTTTATCGTGAGTGCTGCGTTAATCCAGTTGCTGAGAGCCGTAGGCCCCCGACAGGTGTCTTTGCTAAAGAAAGCTCTTCAGCTAGCCAACCCCCCCGCTCCACCGTGATGGAATATCAACGGACAATGGCCCATAGGCCTTACGCCGTATTACTGACATGCGAGCAGTCAGTCATTACGGCACATTGGGTTGACAGCGAGAGGTGCCAACGCGTACGATTCCCTGAGAACTGATGAGAGGGACAAAGTGAGGGATCGGTACATGTGGGGCGAGTATATCGTGGCCTCCTGGATGTCCTTGGCCAGAAATGCCAGTTCGACAGAATTAAAACCTCCCCCCTCAACGACATCCCTCAAGAAGCACTTGACGAAGTGGCCTCCAAGACCGTAGGCGCTGTCGAATTCGTGAGGAATAAACTCGAAGAGCTTTTTCTGTGGTCTCGTACAACAGTCGATCCACCCGAACCCGGATGGCACCAAAAGATCCGCGGCCATATCGAATGCGACGGCCTACACGTACCGATAGAAGACGAAAATAATGTAATTGATGGCATTTACAATCTGAGCGCCAAGCTCAGCTTC
>Ga0105107_10003011_pt1 | contig 11151 bp, 7 predicted proteins | sample PPLLaktember2015_6_FD_79335 | JGI IMG/M metagenome (GOLD analysis project Ga0105107, IMG submission 79335) | Freshwater sediment microbial communities from Prairie Pothole Lake near Jamestown, North Dakota, USA - PPLs Lake P8 Core (1) Depth... | ecosystem: Environmental > Aquatic > Freshwater >... | reverse complement strand
TGCATCAATTCATTATTTCACGCCGAAGCACCCATGAGGCTTGAATCGTTGATTGAAAAGGGCATTGACGATTTTTATCCTTTTACAGTTTCGGATTCCATAGATTTTTCCCCTGCGGTAAAAGAAATTTGCAGAGAGGTAATTAACGGTGAAAGTCCGGGTGTAATTTCTGCCCGCTTTCATAATACTATTGCCGAGGTTTCGCTGCAGGCAGTAGAACTGATACGCAATAAGACAGGCATAACTGTTGTTGTATTATCGGGCGGAACATTTCAGAATAAATATCTGCTCGAATTATTGGAATCGAAACTGGTAAAAAATAACTTCGTGGTGCATACCCACAGCAAGGTGCCCTGTAATGACGGCGGAGTAGCCCTGGGGCAGCTGGCAGTAGCAGCGAACAGGAGAATTTGAGAATTTGAAAATGTGCTAATTTGAAAATGGGTTTCCGGATAGCAGTGATTAACTAATTTTCAAATTTTCAATTCTTCTGATTTTTGAGGTTACTTAATTTTCAAATTGACTAATTTTCAAATTTTCAAATTAATTCATATGTGTCTGTCCATTCCCGCGAAAATTATCTCTGTTGAAGGAAACACGGCAAAGGCTTCCGTTGGCGGGGCTATTGTAAATACAAGCCTTCATCTTGTTGATGATATTAAACCGGGCGACTACGTGCTCATACATACAGGTTTTGCACTTCAGAAGATCAGCGAAGAGGAAGCGCTCGAAACAATACGGTTAATTGAAGAAATGCAATCGGAAGAACCACTGGCATGAAGTATATTGATGAATTCAGGAACAGAGACCTGGTTAATACATTGGTTGATGCGATCACACGAAAATCCCGGAAAAAGGTCCGCATTATGGAAGTATGCGGGGGTCACACCCTGTCGATCCGAAAATACGGCATACAGCGTATCCTTCCTGAAACAATCGAACTCCTGTCGGGTCCGGGATGCCCGGTTTGCGTAACTAACCGGACCGCAATAGATAAGGCAATCGCACTTTCACATTTACCAGGAGTTATCATAACTACCTACGGTGACCTCATCAGGGTTCCGGGATCACTTTCCAGCCTGAACCAGGAAAGGGCCATGGGGGCGGATATCAGGATCGTATACTCAACTCTGGATGCCCTGGAAATAGCCAGGAAAAATCAATCAAATCATATCGTATTCCTGGGAATCGGATTTGAAACTACAACCCCTTCCAGCGCCGTTGCAATTAAGGAAGCAGCCAGGCTTCAGATTGAAAATTTCAGCATTTTATCCATGCACAAGCTGATGCCTCCGGCAATGATGGCACTGATCGAACAGGGAGTGCAGATAGACGGCTACATAGGGCCCGGTCATGTTACATCGGTTGCCGGTGCCGACATGTATCTCCCCCTGGCAGAACGTTTCGATGTTTCGGTGGTAATTTCCGGCTTTGAACCGGTCGACCTGCTTCAGTCCATTTACATGCTTGTAAACATGGCCGAAGAAAACCGGCACGGTGTGGAAGTTCAGTACAAAAGAGCGGTCACGGCCACAGGCAATGCTAAAGCAAAACAGATAGTGAACGAGGTTTTTGAACCGTGCGATGACGAATGGAGAGGACTGGGACTGATCAGGAACAGCGGACTGGCCATACGAAGCGAATACCAACAGTACGATACGTCTAAACAATTCAGTGTTGATGTAGAATCAGCACCCGAACCGGCAGGATGCCTGTGTGGTGAAGTATTGCGGGGAGTTAAAAAACCTGTTGACTGCAAGTTGTTCCGCAAGGTATGTACACCGGCCAACCCGGTAGGCTCCTGCATGGTATCCGGCGAAGGAGCATGTCAGGCATATTACAATTACTTTTAATATATTTGTGGCATAGCAAATTAGATGAATTTCAACCGACGAATCCTTCTTTCAGCTTTCACCGGGCTGTTACTTACTCCTGCCTGGTATGAATGGGGTCATGGACTGATCCTGCTGATTGCCCTGATACCGTTATTGTTTGTAGAGGATTATCTCGACCAGCACAAGAGCGAGTTCGGATCCGGCACATTCTTTCTTTATTCGGCATTGGCATTTTTTATCTGGAATACAGCCTCTACCTGGTGGATTTATAATGCAACCGCCATAGGAGTTGTTCTGGCCGTTCTTATCAACACTATGATGTGGTCGCTCGTTATGTGGCTTTTTCATGTTGTGAAACGCCGGATGGGTATGCAGATAGGGTATTTCAGCCTGCTTTTGTTCTGGATCACGTGGGAGTTCTTTTACCACAATGCTGAAATATCATGGCCCTGGCTTTCACTGGGGAATGGGTTTGCTTATAATATAAGGCTGATCCAGTGGTATGAGTATACCGGGATCCTGGGTGGCAGCCTGTGGGTGCTTGTTGTAAATATTCTGATCTTTAATATGATCAGGGGATACATGCAGGAAATTCCTCTAAGGCGAATTACCGCACAGCTTATTCTTATTGTTGTTCTGATAATGGGTCCCATCGTTTTATCACTACACCGGTTTTATACTTACGAAGAAATGTCAGACCCGGTGACCGTTGTGGTGATCCAGCCGAATATCGATCCGTACCAGAAATTCATTTCCATTCCTAGCATTGAGCAGACCCGCACCCAGATTACTGAAGCTGAAAAAGTCGCAGATACGGATGTGGATTATTTCATTTCTCCCGAAACATCAATCAATAATAATATCTGGCTAAATACCATTGAGGAAGTGCCCGACATTAAAATGATAAGGGAATTCCTGGAAAGATATCCGGGAGCGACATATATTCCGGGAATACAGTGCTTCAAAGCTTATTTTCCGGGCGACAAAATCACCAGCAATGCTCGTGACCTTCCGGGCACCGACCTGAAGTATGAATCATTTAATGCCGCAATCCAGCTCGATTCAACTGATGCAGTTCCGGTGTACTTTAAATCAAAACTGGTTGTAGGTGTTGAAAAGATGCCCTACGCAAAATATCTCAGGTTTGTTGAAAACCTTACGTTAAAACTTGGCGGAACGTTCCGCGGATGGGGAACCCAGGAAGAACGGGGTGTATTTTTTTCGGCCAGTGACTCAACAGGGGTCAGTCCCATTATTTGTTACGAATCGGTTTATGGGGAATTTGTAACCGGGTATGTAAAAAACGGGGCCAACCTGTTATTTGTGATCACAAACGACGGCTGGTGGGGTGACACACCCGGGTATCACCAGCATAATTCATTTTCATCGTTAAGGGCAGTCGAAACCCGCAGAAGCATTGCCCGATCGGCCAATACCGGAATATCGTGTCTGATAAATCAGCGTGGTGAGGTAATTCAGGAGCTGGGATGGTGGAAACGCGGTGCCTTGAAAGGCACGCTGAATGCAAACGATTCTATTACCTTTTATGTGAAAAACGGTGACTATATAGGCAGGGCTGCTGCGTTCTTTTCGGGACTCCTGGTTCTGTTGTTTTTTGTTCGACTTATAATGCAGCTGTCTAAAAAGAAGAAAAGGAAGGCTGATGCTTAAGCCTGTTTTTGCTTCAGGCTGGATAATTCCGATTTCAGTTCTTTAATGGCTCTATCCCTGGATTCCAGTTCAGTTTCCAGTTTCTTTTCTTTGCGTTGTGATTCTTCCTGCGTTGCCATAAGTTCTTCCATATTCTGTCGCATTTCTTCCTCCTGGGCCCTGAGCTCTTCCGCCTGGGCATTGTTCTGTTCAATCATCAGGTTCGACTTTTCGTTTGCCTTGATAATTGTAATGATCGAAGCAAGCGATTCGGCTATTTTTTCAATAAACCTGACTGTGTTCTCAGACAGCTTTGCCGTTGAAGCAATTTCAATTACACCTACTGCGGCATTATCCTGAACGATGGGCACATAAACGGCATGATGAAGGGATATCTTTCCCAGTCCGGAGCGTAGTAATATGTATCCATCCGGAAGATTATCACAACTTAATGTCTGTTTTTCCTTGAAACATGCTCCTATATTTCCTTCACCAACTTCAAAGACTCCGTTGATCGTATTTTCTGAGCTCAGGCAAAATTCTCCCGATGCTTTGAGCACCATATGGGATGGATCGGAATCATCGGTTACAAATATTCCACCAGCCGAAGCATTTACATATCGAACCAGTTCAGATATCATAGCGGATGAAAGTTCCACAAGGTCGCGTCGCTTTTTGGCTATTATTTCACTCATTTTGGCTACGCCGTCTGTGTAAAAACGAATGTCTTTCTCTTCCTCATTGCGCCTCCTGATTTCTTCCTCATGCTCTTCTACTTTACGGGTTTTACTTTTTAGTTCGGCCTGAGCTTCCTGGATTTTATGCTCGAGAATGAGTTTATCCTGGACACTCTGTTTTTCGCGCTGTCTGATATAATAGATAATACCCAGAATAATGGCAATAATATAAAGAGCAATGCTTAGCCGGGTTGTATACCAGGGTGGTTTTACGCGGATCTCAATTCTTCTTGGGGTTGAATTCCATACACCGTCACTGTTTGATCCTTTCAGAAGAAAAGTGTACTTACCGGGATCAAGATTCGTGTATGTAACAAAACGTCTGTTGCCTGCATCTATCCAGTCCTCATCGAAACCCTCCAACCTGTACATATAGCGGTTTTTGCCCGGTGAATTATAATCAAGCGAGGCAAACTCAATGGTAAATACTGATTGCTTATTATTGAGCTTAATGAAATCCGTAAAATTAATATGCTTTTTTAAGGGTGAACCTTTTACATCAATGGGAACAGATTCGTTATTTACTTTAAGATCTGTGAACACTAAATCCGAAACAATGGTACTGCTCCGGATACTATCGGGATGAAATACTGTAAGTCCGTTTACACCGCCAAACATCATTCTTCCGTCACGCAGCTGGCATTGAGCATTGTATTTAAATTCGCTGCCCTGGAGTCCCTGCGATTTATCGAACGCACTTACCTCACCGGTCTCTGTGTTAAATTTCATGATTCCACGGGTTGAACTGATCCATAAATTACCAGTCTTGTCGGGAAGCATACTCATAAGGGCATTAGACGACAAACCATCGGCTATGGTGTAGAATCTAAAGGAATCCGTTTTTAGATCCAGGCAATTCAATCCGCCACCGTTAGTCGCTATCCATGCCTTGTTATCTTTAAATATGACACCTTTGACATCATTGTATGACAATGAATTCGGATTGTTTTCATCGTGCCGGTACGCTTTTACCTTACTGTTCTCCCAGTCAAGGACATAAAAACCTGCCGTTTCATTACATAACCATAATTTGCCCGAAGGATCCTGGGCAATATTCATGATCACAGTTCCGCAACCCAGCGGGCCATTAACATCGATGATTTCAAAAGATTTTGACACAGGATCGTATTTACCATAACCACTTCCGAGGAATGTAACCCAATATCGGCTGTTCCTGTCGGGATAGATCATCCATACGTGATTTGCAGGAAGCCCGTTGGACGCATTGAAGGATTTAATGACTTTTTTTGTATCCGGGTTGAATACCATAAATCCTCCCATATATGTACCGAGCAAAAGGTTACCATCCGGATCCTCGCTGATGGTAAGGATTATATCAGAAGTAAGTGAAGCTGGGTCATTTTCGCGTTGCCGGATATGTTCAAACGATTTTGTGGATTCATCAAACAGGCTGAGACCTCCTCCATCCTGGCCAATCCATATTCTTCCCCTGGAATCTTCGAAAACTGCTGTTACCACTTCCTTATTTATTGACGTAGGATTGAAGGGATTATGAAGATATGATGTAAATTTCTCTTTATTGCGTTTCCATACGCTGATTCCGGTGCCAAAATGACCGACCCAGATATTGCGATCCCGATCCTGGTACATCTTAAAAATGGCATTTCCGCTCAGTGTGTTCATATAGCGCGTATCGGCCATAAGAAATTTCATCGTACCATCGAGCGGATTATAGATATTAATACCTCCGCCATCGGTGCCTATCCATAATTCATCAGGAGCAATTGCCAGTACCCTGGTCTTTACACTGATGGCATTCATCTGGCCGGGCGCTTTTTGTAATAGCCGGCTTTCTCCTGTGGATGGATTATAAATATGGACTCCTGCAAATTCTGAGGTTATATAGAGTAGTCCTTCACTGTCCTCCTGGATATACTTGGTGGCGTTGTTGCCAAAAAAGGATATTTTATAGGAGATCGCTTTAAATGTCTCCGTATTTCTGTCAAATTCATAGATCAGGTCGTCTATTGTTGCAACAAACAATCGGTTGCTTTTAGTTATGCAGATACTATTTACCGAGGATGTGCCCAGCGCCCCCTGTTTACCAGGCTCACCGGTGTAGGTTACATAAGTGTCGCTTTCCGGAAAGTAATGTATAAGTCCTGCATTTGTGCTGAGCCATAATGTACTGTCTTTATCCAGTGTAATATGATAAACTCTTCCTCCTCCATGATATGCATCAGGATCATCAGGATTTTCCTTTATCCTGGTCATCTTATTTTGTACCGGATCAAACTTGTTCAGTCCTGTGGATCCGATCCAGAGGTTTCCCATGGCATCCTCTCCTATGGCCGTTATAAAGCTGGATGCGAGGCTGTTCGGATCTTTAGCATCATTCCTGAAGATAGTGAATTCCAGACCATCGTACCTATTGAGTCCGTCACGTGTCGCGAACCACATAAATCCCTGCCGGTCCTGAAAAATATCTTCAATTACACCCTGCGACAATCCGTCATCAACAGTGATGTATTCAAATTTAATCTTCGAAAGATCGGCGCTGAAAACTGGTATTAACGGCAATAAAAATATCAGGAGGGCTACATATCGTTTCATTGCTGCAATTTTTACTTGTTTCTGTATACTTAAATTACAGGTAAAAGTTACGTCAACCCCTGAGCCCTGTTAGGGCGGTATCTTTGTAGCCAACAATTCTATGACATATCGCGAAGCCCCAGCGGGGTGATATCGGTTAGGCAATTGCAAAGGTTTTGTTTATTTCGCAGCTACGCTGCTGGATATAAAATAAACATTTATGTTTTCTACAAAGATTTTGCCCCGCTGGGGCTTTCAGGGCAATTACATCAACCCATATATTTTGTATATTCGTTAATAAATGCAGCAGTATGACGAAGCTTTTTATTCTCTCAGGTTTACTTATCCTGATGGGAGCAATTACAACCCCTGCCCAGGAATTTGTGGCGAATTATGATGAATCAAAGATCCCAGAGTACACGGTTTCTGATCCCCTTGTTTTACTGAGCGGCAGTAAAGTCAGGAACAGTAAAGACTGGGAACTGAGACGGGAGGAATTATTGTCGGTTTTTGCGAATGAGGTATACGGTGTAAATCCGGAATGGAAAGGCCGTATCATTCCCGTGGATCTTTCTTCTAATCCGGATGCTTTGTCGGGCATGGCAAGGATGCTGGAAATTGAACTCACTTTAAGTAACGGTTCCAGGCGGCATTCAATGACCATGCTGCTCATACTTCCAAAGACAGCGCAGAAAGTGCCTGTGTTTCTGGGTTATAATTTTAACGGAAATCATACAGTTACCGACGATCCGATGATTGAACTGCCGGTGCTTTGGACCGACGGAAAAGAGCCTGTGCAGGGTAAGGAATCCGAGCGGGGAAGTTACTCACGGAGATGGCCGGTTAAGGAGATTATCTCAAGGGGATACGGTATTGCAACCATCTATTACGGTGATGCAGATCCTGATTTTGATGACGGATTCAAAAATGGTGTGCACGCATTATTTGATGAGAAACCCGATAGTTTTTCATGGGGGAGCATAGCCGCATGGGCATGGGGTCTTTCACGGGCGATGGATTATCTTGAAACGGTTCCGGCAATTGATTCAAGGAAGGTTATCGTACTGGGTCATTCCCGTCTGGGAAAGGCAGCTCTCTGGGCCGGGGCGACTGATAAGCGATTTTCAATGGTTATTTCAAACAATTCAGGATGCGGTGGTGCAGCCTTGTCAAAACGGGTTTTCGGTGAAACTGTAGGCAGTATTAACCGTGCATTTCCACATTGGTTCTGTGATAATTTCAATAAGTATAATGAAAAGGAACAGTTGCTCCCTGTTGACCAGCATCAGCTGCTGTCGCTCATAGCTCCGAGACCCTTATATGTTGCCAGTGCCGATGAGGATCGCTGGGCAGATCCAAAGGGCGAATTCCTTTCATGCAGACTTGCTTCTGATGTTTATGTTCTGTTAGGAAAAGAAGGCCTGCCGGCAAATGAAATGCCGGCGGTGAGTACACCTGTTGCCGGAACCATCGGATATCACATGCGTAAAGGAGAACATGATATTTTGCTGTACGACTGGCAGGAGTATTTGAATTTCGCTGACAAACACCTGAAATAGGACTCCGTCATGCTGAGCGGAGTCGAAGCATGAGCGGAGTCGAATTACTCATCCTTTTCGCTCTCCATATCTTTCAGTACCTTATCGATCTCCTTCGTAGTATTGAAAAGCTTGCTTTTACATAATTTCAGCAGTTCAGTAGCCTGCTTTACCCGGGCAGCCAGTTCGTCAACATCGAGCTCACCGGTTTCGATCTGCTCAAGTATTTCGTCGATTGCAGCAATTGCTTCGGAATAGGACAGGGTTTTCTCTTCCATACTATGAGTATTTATACAATTTTGCTTTTGATAATCCCTCCGGCAAGCCTGGTATCAATCACATCTTCGGGTTTTACCATCGATGGGCTTTTTAATACCTTGCCATTATGGTACGTAACAGAATATCCTCTTTTCAGGATCAGGAAAGGATCGAGGTAACTATTTCTTTTTTCGAGCAGTTCAATCTGATGACTGCGTTTACTTAGAAATTCCCTTACAGCAGTGGCCAGTTGAACACGTCGGGCACTATGATTGCCTGATTCATGAATAATAAGTTTACTTGCAGATGATTTCAGGTTTAGTCCTTTTACCCGGAGGATGGAAGCATGGCAGCTGAGTCGTTCCTTTACGGCAGGCTTAAGAGCCATGATTGTCCTCACCAGCCTGTCACTCTCATCACGCACTTTTACGGTTACCAGGTTAATGAGATTCATCGATCTTTCATTGATGCTATCTTCAGTCTCACGAAGGCAGCTGATCAGAAACTCTGCCACAGCTGTGGGTGTTTTTAGTCTTTTCCACGCTACCAGATCGGCAATGGTCTCATCCTGTTCATGTCCTATACCGGTCAACACAGGCAGGGGGAACTGGCAGATGTTGTAATTCAGCCAGTAGCTGTTAAAGCAGCTCAGATCGGATTGAGATCCTCCACCCCTGATAAGCACCACTACATCAAAATACTCCTCATATCCATAAACCTTTTCAAGGGCATGTATAACGGATTGTTCCGCCTCATCACCCTGCATTATTGCCGGAAACAGCCTGATGAAAAACCGGTAGCCATAAGGGTTATTTGTGAGCTGATGCATAAAATCGGCTAGTCCGGCGGCAGTTTTCGAAGAAATTACAGCTATCCTCGACGGTATTTCGCAAAGCGTAAGCGATCGGTTCATATCAAAAACGCCTTCGGTTTTAAGCCGGTTGATGATCTCCTGCCTTTGTCGGGCCATCTCACCCAGCGTGTAGGAAGGTTCAATGTCGGTAATGTTTAGGCTGAATCCATACAATTCATGAAATTCAGGGGATGCCTTTACCATTATTTTAATTCCGGCGGTAAGCTCCATACCTGTTGAAGTCTGAAAATAAGGCTGAACCATTCTGAATACGGATGACCAAATGGTGGCGCGCACTTTGGCTTTTATCGACTCGGCGGATTCATTTTTTTCAATAAGTTCAAGGTAGCAATGTCCGCTGAAATTCACTTTAATTTCGCTTATCTCGGCAATCACCCACCATGAATAGGGCAGGGAATTCTTCATTGCTGTTTTGACCTGGGTGAGCAGTTCACAGAGTGATATGGCCCTGTTATCCATAGCTCAGTATTTGATTAGTTTTGAATTTCCGGAAACAGCACCCGACCGGATACGGATAATATAAACCCCCTTCTGTATGCTGTCGAAGTCGCTGTCGATAACCAGGTATTTTCTGTCCGGCACTTCAGGATAGGTTTTCTGAAAAACCTCTTTGCCGGCAAGGTCATAGAGCCTTATATCGACCGGAGTACTTACCGGATTTTTGAAAAATACGTAGAGCTGATTGTAAAAAGGGTTAGGAAAAGCTATTACTGGTGCTTCTGATCCGAGTTCATGCTTGGCAGCCTTTAACAGAACATTGGCCAGATTGAAATCCGGTACGCCATACCCATATTCATGGTCGGGAAGGTAGAACCGGTCAGCACTTTCACAAATCGCTGAAAACACTTCACCGGCACTTGCTCCAGGATTGGCCTGCCAGAGGCACGCCGTGAGTCCGCTGATTACAGGTGCTGAGAATGATGTGCCATTGCCCTGGCGTATACTTCCGTCAATACCGGCCACATAAATGCCCTGTCCAAGAGCTACAACGTTTGGTTTTACTTCATCATCGGAAGAAGGACCGCGGCTGCTGAAGGATGATATGATCCTTGAGCGGTCAATAGCACCCACAGTAAGCACGCTGTCACCATCTGCAGGTGCGGTAATATATTTCCATTCCATGTTACCCTGGTTGCCGGCGCTCACAATCACCATCATACCTTTGGATGCCGCTAAGTCGGCTGCCCTTGATACCCTTGTTGTGTTGCCGTCCATATCGGCGTAACTATGGTTTTGAAGTGTGTCATTAAAAACCGAATATCCGAGCGAAGTGTTAATAATGTCGGCTCCGGCGCTGTCAGCAAACTCCGCTGCTGCAATCCAGTTGTCTTCCTCAATGATATATTCCGATCCGCCATCTTCTGTTCTCAATAACCAGAAAGAAGCATCAGGAGCAGTCCCGATAAGGCCTTCGGCCTGATATCCGCCAATTATGGAAAGTACAGACATACCATGAGTAGCTTCCCGGTATACATTGTTTCCGGGTTTGACAAAATCACGTGTGCCCAGAATTTTCCCGTTCTCATAAAGTCGGTTAAATACCGAAAGCGTGTCGACATCGGAAAATCCTGCATCCAGAACCGCAATGGTAATTCCGTTTCCTGTAAACCCGTTGTTATGCAAAAGATTCCCATTATGAATGGCCGTCTGCCACCATGAAGGTCCGTATTCCATTTCGCTGAAACTGTTAATAGACATCATGTTAG
>Ga0105107_10003010_pt1 | contig 11159 bp, 9 predicted proteins | sample PPLLaktember2015_6_FD_79335 | JGI IMG/M metagenome (GOLD analysis project Ga0105107, IMG submission 79335) | Freshwater sediment microbial communities from Prairie Pothole Lake near Jamestown, North Dakota, USA - PPLs Lake P8 Core (1) Depth... | ecosystem: Environmental > Aquatic > Freshwater >... | reverse complement strand
TCCTGTTACATCCGGCCGATCGCCTTTTTCGGCTCGGAGAAAATGGGCGTGTCGCCGAAGGGTGCCAGCGTGCATGTCGCGATCGCCGCCTGGCCGTGGGGCGCCTATCTCGGCACCGACGCACTGGAAAAAGGCATCCGCGTCAAGACGTCATCCTATGCGCGCCACCACGTCAACGTGTCGATGTGCCGCGCCAAGTACTCGGGTACCTATGCCAATTCAATCCTCGCCAACCTCGAGGCCACCGAGCACGGCTATGACGAAGGACTGCTGCTCGACGTCGACGGTTTCGTCGCCGAGGGTTCGGGCGAAAATCTGTTCATGGTCAAGAATGGCAAGCTCTACGAACCGGAACTGACCAGCGCGCTGATCGGCATCACCCGGGACTCGATCATCACGCTCGCGCAGGAAATGGGCTACGACGTTTCTTCAAAACGCATCACCCGCGACGACCTGTACATCGCTGACGAAGCCTTCTTCACCGGCACTGCGGCGGAGGTGACGCCGATCCGCGAAGTCGACGGCCGTACCATCGGCGATGGCAGGCGCGGCCCGATCACAGCGCGCCTGCAGAAGAAATTCTTTGAGTGCGTGAACGCGAAAGCCGTCGAGCATCGCAACTGGCTGTCGCCGGTAGCCGCCTGACACGACCATGACCGAACCCGTCGAAAACAAGTCGCGGCTGATCGAGGTCACCGCCGCAGATCTGCCGCTGCATTGTCCGACGCCGGCGATGCTGCTGTGGAATGCCCATCCGCGGGTATTTCTACCGATCGAGACCACCGGCGAAGCGCTATGCCCGTACTGCGGCACCCGCTACACGCTGAAGGGCGGCGCGGCCGCCGGGCACCACTGAGCGATGGGCGCGGATGCCGTTCCGCGCGCATCGCCAGGGATGAACATCCTCGTTGTCGGTCCGTCCTGGGTCGGTGACACCGTAATTTCGCAGTCATTGCTGAAACTGCTGAAGCAACGCGACCCATCCGCGCAGATCGACTATCTCGCACCGCCGTGGACCCTGCCGCTGCTCGCCCGCATGCCCGAGGTCCGGCAGGGCATCATCAATCCGTTCGGCCACGGCGCACTGCAACTGGCCGCACGGCGGCGCCTCGGCCGCGAATTGCGGCACGGCGCCTACGATCACGCGCTGGTACTGCCCAATTCCTGGAAGTCGGCCCTGATTCCGTGGTTTGCGGGCGCCCGACGGCGAACCGGCTTCCGTGGCGAAGCGCGCTGGGGGCTGCTCAATGACCTGCGGGTACTCGATCAACAGGCGCTGCCGCGGATGGTGCAGCGCTTTGCGGCGCTGGCATTGCCGGCCGGTGCAGCGTTGCCGTCATCGCTGCCGCTGCCGATGCTGCAATCGACCGCCGCACAACAGCAGCAGTTGCTGGCACGGCTGGGACTCGCCCCGGGTAAGCCGGCTGTCGCGTTCTGCCCGGGTGCCGAGTACGGTCCGGCGAAGCGCTGGCCGGAAGCCCACTTCGCTGCACTGGCACGGCTGCTGGCGGCGCGCGGCATTGCAGTCTGGCTGGTCGGCTCCCCGAGGGATCATGCGGTCGCGAAGACCATCGCCAGCGCCAGCGCGGGCGCCTGTATCAATCTCTGCGGCAAGACCGATATCGCCGAAGCGGCCGATCTGCTGGCCGCTGCCCGGGCAGTGGTCACCAACGATTCGGGGCTGATGCATGTCGCGGCTGCGGTCGGGCGACCGGTGATCGCACTCTACGGTTCAAGTTCACCGCAGTTCACGCCGCCGCTCGCCGCCGACGCACAGATCATCACACTCGGGCTGGAATGCAGCCCGTGCTTCGAACGCACCTGTCCGCTCGGTCATTTCAGGTGTCTCAACGACCTTGCACCCGAACGCGTTTTTGCAGCCATTGATTTTGCTAGAATCGGCGCCTGATCCCAGGGCCTGTTAACCATTACTTCGTGAGATGCGTTGTGGCCAAAATCGTCAGTGGCAAGGCGCTTGCCGCGGCTCATATCGAGAATATGAGCGAGGCGAGCAACGCAGCCAGTGGCGATTTTGGCCACAACCCGGAGGGACGGGACGATTTGGCCCCAGGCCATTGTCGCACCTTCGCTTATTTGCCGACGGGCACACCGCGCTCAGTGCTCCGCGCCCTGTGGCCAAATCGTCGCCGTCGCACTCATGAAGTAATGGTTAACAGGCCCCAGGAACTGCCGTGAAAAAAACGCTGTTCGCGACGCCGCAGGACGCCGAAGCGGCTTTTTATGACGCCTTGGTCAAGCGCGACCTCGAGGCCATGATGGAAGTCTGGTCGGACGATGACGACAGCTATTGCGTGCATCCCGGCAGCGCACGCATCTGCGGGGTCGAGCGCATCCGCGACTCGTGGCGGCAGATTTTCGCCAGTGGCCAGGACCTGCGCTTCAGCCTGCGCGAGCAGCAACTGATCCACACCATGATGCTCGCGGTGCACAGCGTCTACGAGCACATCTCGATTGCCGGCGAACCGCGCGCGCGACCACCGATGATCGCCACCAACGTCTATCAGCGCACCGAGCGGGGCTGGCGCATGGTTGCACACCATGCCGCACCCGCACCGGCCTCGGTACGCGCAGAGCCCGACGGCACGCCAGTCAGCAAAACACTGCACTGAACCGGCGCCGTAGCCCGTACCCGCAATCCCTGTCCGCATAGCGGATTCCTGCCCGCAGTTGCGCGGTGCATCAGCTATACTTTTGCAGTCCGTTTAATGGACACCCGCGCTTCCTCGCTGACACACCGCGCCTGAAGCCGCTACCGCAGGCCATGGCCTGCCACATCACAGCCGATAAACCATGCCTGCTCAGCAATCTGCCACGGAACTCTCGCTGCCGCCGCGCAGCCGCAAGCCGCGCCGCCGCGGCATCACCTCGATGATCGACTTCGGCCCCGACACGTTTGGCTGGACCGGTGGCGAGCGCGGCATTGCCGATTTGCTCGATGTTGCCGCCGAATACATCGACTACGCCAAGATCTACGCGATGAATGCACTGCTGATCCCGGGAGAAGTGGTCAAGCGCACGACGAAGCTCTACCTCGACGCCGGGGTGATGCCCTTCGCCGGCGGCATCCTGTTCGAATACGCCTGGCACCGCAACGAAGTTGCCGGCCTGGTCGCGCTGCTGAAGCGGCTCGCCATTCCCGGCCTGGAAATTTCCGAGAACTACGTGACTCTGACGGAAGACGAGCGCGCGCGCATGATCGAGCGCTTCCAGAAAGAAGGCATCAAGGTGGTTTACGAATTCGGCCGCAAGAATCCGGAAGATCCGCTGAGCCTCGACTACCTCGAAGGCATCGTGCGCTCGGTTGCCGCCCAGGGCATCCATCACGTCACTGTCGAACAGTGCGAAATGGACCTGCTCGCCAAGGATTCGCCGAACCGCCTGAAGGCGCTGTCGGCCCAGGATTGGTTCGACCATGTGGTCATCGAAGCCGACCCGTACCGTTTCCCGCAGCAACACGTGCAGATGCTGCGCGACTTCGGCCGCGACGTGAATCTCGCCAACATCGCGCCGGGCCAGGTGCTGCGCCTCGAAGGTTTCCGCCAGGGCGTCGGCCGTGCCGTCAACTATTCGCTGCTGTCGGGCGATGACTCGCGACCCGCAGGGATCGACCGTTAGTTTATAAGTGATTGTTTTTATGTATATTTTCAGAGACCGCTCATGAGTACAACGAATTTCGGCAATGCTGATGTCATCGTCGTCGGCGCCGGCAACGCCGCCGCCTGCGCCGCCCTCGCCGCGCGCGAGTCCGGCGGCCGCGTGATCATGCTCGAAGCAGCACCGATCGAGGAATGCGGCGGCAACAGCCGCTACACCGCGGGCGCGATGCGCGTACTGTTCAACGGCGTGGAGGATCTGCGGCAGCTGGTCCCCGACCTCACCGACGACGAGATCAAGAACACGGACTTCGGCACCTACACCGCCGACCAGTTCTACGACGACATGGGCCGCATCACCCAGTACCGCACCGATCCCGACCTCTGCGAAATCCTTGTGTCGCGCAGCCTCGAGACGCTGACGTGGATGCGCAAGAAAGGCGTCAGGTTCCAGGCGAGCTTTGGCCGCCAGGCAATGAAAGTGGACGGCAGGTTCAAATTCTTTGGTGGCCTCGCCGCCGAAACCTGGGGCGGCGGTCCCGGGCTCGTCGAAAACGAGCACAAGGCCTGCGAGCGCGAAGGCATCACCATCCATTACGAAACGCCGGCCACTGGACTGATTACCGACGACAACGGCACAGTCATCGGCGTCAAAGCAAAACACAAAGGCAAGAATGTCGAGATTCGGTGCAAGGCCGTGGTGCTCGCCTGCGGCGGCTTCGAATCCAACGCCGAAATGCGCACGCGTTATCTCGGCGCCGGCTGGGACCTCGCCAAGGTGCGCGGTACCCGCTTCAATACCGGTGCCGGGATCCGCATGGCGCTCGAAGCCGGCGCGCTGCCCTACGGCCACTGGTCGGGCTGTCATGCCGTTGGCTGGGACATGAATGCACCGGCCTTCGGCGACCTCGCCGTCGGCGACAATTTCCAGAAACACAGCTACCCGATCGGCATCATGATCAACGCCAACGGCGAACGTTTCGTCGATGAAGGCGCGGATATCCGCAACTATACCTACGCCAAATACGGCGCCGTGGTCCTGAATCAGCCCGGCATGTTTGCGTGGCAGGTCTTCGATGCGCAGTCGATTCCGCTGCTGCGCGATGAGTACCGCATCAAGCAGGTCACCAAGGTGCGTGCCGACACGCTGGAGGAACTGGTGACCAAGCTCGACGGCGTCAACGCCGAAGCCTGCCTGCGCGAGATCAAGGCCTACAACCAGGCCGTGCGCACCGACGTGCCATTCAACCTCACGGTCAAGGACGGTCGCCGCACCGAGGGACTCAGGATCAACAAGTCGAACTGGGCGCTGACCATAGAGCAGCCCCCGTTCGAAGCCTATGCCGTGACCTGCGGCGTGACGTTCACGTTCGGCGGGGTCAAAGTGAACAATGAGGGCAATGTCGAAGACACCGCCGGCAAACCGATCCCCGGGCTGTACGCCGCCGGCGAGATGGTCGGCGGGCTGTTCTATCACAACTACCCGGGCGGCACCGGCCTCACCTCCGGCGCCGTGTTCGGCAAGCTCGCCGGTGGCAGCGCCGGCGCGTACGCCAGGGCCTGAAGCGGCCCGATGTTCCAGACTGTGAAAACCCGCGTTGCGCCCGACAAGCCCGGGCGTAGAATCCCCCGCACGACCCACCGAAGGAGCCCGTCATGAACGCACCCGCCGTGATCATCAACAAGCCTGTCCGCGAACAGGTCAGCAAGGAAGAATGGGAAGCCCGTGTCAATCTCGCCGCCTGCTACCGCCTGATGGCGCAATACGGCATGGTCGAGATGGTCGCCAACCACATTTCGGTGCGCGTGCCGGGAACGCACAACGAATTCCTGATCAACCCGTACGGCATGCTCTACGAGGAAATGACGGCCTCATCGATGCTGAAAATCGATCTCGAAGGCAACGTCCTTTTCAATGCGACCGAGTACGGCGTCAACCAGGCCGGCTTCGTGATCCACAGTGCGGTGCACGCCGCGCGCCACGACGTCGAGTGCATCATCCACACCCACACGCTGCCCGGCATGGCCGTCTCCGCAATGAAATGCGGCATCCTGCCGATCGCGCAGTCGTCGATGCGCTTTCTTGACATCGCCTACCACGACTACGAAGGCGTCGCGCTGCGCCTCGACGAGCGTGAGCGCCTGGTGCAGAACCTCGGCAACCGCGAAGCGATGGTGCTGCGCAACCACGGCCTGCTGACCGTCGGCGCCAGCATCCCCGAGTGCTTCAACAACATGTACCGACTCGAGCGCGCCTGCGAGCTGCAGGTGATGGCGTTGTCGTGCAATACCGAACTGCAAATGCCGCCGGCGGAAGTCACCCAGTACACCAACAACATGATGCTGCCCGGCGTGCGCCGCCGCTTCGGCCTGCTCGAGTGGCCCGCCCTGCTGCGCAAGCTGGATCGCGTCGACCCGTCCTACCGGGACTGAGCTGGCACCCGCAAAGAAAAGGGCCCCGCGGGGCCCCTTTTTTTCCGACTGCTCGTCGTTACTTCAGCAGCCGGATCGCAAACGGATACTTGTAATGTTCACCTTTGGACACGGCGACTGCGGCCAGTATGCAGAACACCAGATTGGCAATCAGCAGCAGCGGCATCAGCAGCATGCCGATCAGCACGAACATCAGTATCCACGCCACGACGAACGCAATCAGCATCGTGATCTGGAAATTCAGCGCCTCCTTGCCCTGTTCGTCGACGAATGCCGACTGGTCCTTCTTGATCAGCCAGATGATCAGCGCACCGACAAAGCCGGACACGATGCCCAACAGGTGGGCCAGCATTGCCAGGTTGCGATCGTCAACGCTTGGGGTCTGTGCCACAGGATCGTTCATGGTCGTGTCTCCCTGTCATGGTTATTGCTGCGTTACCCGATGAAGCGGCATCTGGCGCGTTTTTCGTGCGATTGTGGCATGAGCGTACACCCGGCGTAAACCCGCCGGCTCAAACCGCTTACCATTGCGCCATGGACGCATCGCATCCCGCATACCGGGCACCGTTCTGGCTGCCGGGCGGCCATCTGCAAACGCTGTATCCGGCCCTGCTGGCACCGCGCCCGGCCGTCCGCTACCGCCGCGAACGCTGGGACACGCCGGACGGTGACTTCATCGACGTGGACTGGACCGAACAGCAGAATCGGGAATCGGGGAGCAAGGAGCGGCAGCGGCCGCTACTGGCACTGTTCCACGGACTCGAGGGCAGTTCGCGCAGCCATTACGCGCGCGCGCTGATGCACGCAGCTGCGCAACGCGGATGGCTGGGCGTGGTCGTCCATTTTCGTGGCTGCAGCGGCGAACTCAACCGCCTGCCGCGTGCCTACCACTCCGGCGACAGCGCCGAAATCGACTGGGCACTGCGCCGGCTGCAGCTGTTGCACCCGGAACGCACCCGTCATGCCGTCGGAATTTCTCTCGGTGGCAACGCACTGCTGAAATGGCTGGGCGAGCAGGGCACGGCAGCAGCAGCAGCGGTGCACGCCGCCGTCGCGGTGTCGGCGCCTGTTGATCTGCACGCCGCCGGGAACGCGCTGGAGCACGGCTTCAACATGATTTACACGAAAAATTTCCTGTCGACGATGAAACGCAGCTCGCTTGCCCGTCTCGCCTTGCACCCCCGCCTGTTCGACGCCCGGCGCATGCTGGCCGCGCGCACGCTGCGCGAATTCGACGATCTGGTCACTGCCCCGCTGCACGGCTTCGATGGCGTTGACGATTATTACACCCGCGCCAGCAGCAAACCCGTGCTCGCACACATCACGGTCCCGACGTTGCTGCTGAATGCGCGTAACGATCCCTTTCTGCCGGCAACGGCATTGCCCGCACCCGGAGCCGTCTCTGCCGCGGTCAACACGGAATTCCCGGAAACGGGCGGGCATGTCGGTTTCGTCAGCGGTGCATTCCCGGGTACACTCGACTGGCTGCCCGAACGTGCACTTGATTTCCTCGCCACCACCTAAAAACCTCCGATTGGATGATTCGATGACGTCTCCCATGCTTCCGCCCGCCGCGATTTTCAAGGCCTATGACATCCGCGGCATCGTCGGCGAAACCCTCACCGTCAACGGCGTCGAGACCATCGGCCGTGCGATCGGCAGCGAAGCGCGGGCCCGCGGGCGCGACACCGTGGTCATCGGCCGCGACGGCCGCAACTCCGGGCCGGAACTTGCCGCGGCGCTGGCGCGCGGCCTGCAGGCCAGCGGCGTCAATGTCGTTGACGTCGGCCAGGTGGCAACGCCGATGCTCTACTATGCCGCACATGAACTCGGCACCCTGTCCGGCGTGATGGTCACCGGCTCGCACAATCCGCCGCAGTACAATGGCCTGAAAATGATGCTTGCCGGCGACACACTGTCGGGCGACGCCATCAAGGCCCTGCATGCCCGCATCACGAACAATGATCTCGCCGACGGCAGCGGCGGCTACCGCACGCAGGATATCCGCGCCGCTTATCTCCGGCGCATCGTCAGCTCGATCAAGCTTGCACGTCCGATGCGCATCGCCGTCGATTGCGGCAACGGTGTGGCGGGCGCCACTGCACCGGAACTCTACCGCCGGCTGGGCTGCAGCGTTGAAGAGCTGTTCTGCGAAGTCGATGGCTCGTTCCCCAATCATCACCCCGATCCGTCACAGCCGCACAACCTCGAGGACCTCATTGCCGCGCTGCGCGCCGGTGATGCCGAAATCGGGCTGGCATTCGACGGCGACGGCGATCGTCTTGGCGTAGTCACCAAATCCGGAAAAATCATCTATCCCGACCGGCAGCTGATGCTGTTCGCCGCCGATGTGCTGTCGCGCAACCCCGGCGCCGAAATCATATTCGACGTCAAATGCACGCGGCACCTGTTCGGCTGGGTCACCCGTCACGGCGGCAAACCGCTGATGTGGAAAACCGGTCACTCGTTCATCAAGAAAAAGCTCAAGGAAACCGGCGCACCGCTCGCCGGCGAGATGAGCGGCCACATTTTCTTCAAGGAACGCTGGTACGGTTTCGACGATGGCCTGTATGCCGGCGCGCGGCTGCTTGAAATCCTCAGCCGCAGCGCCGACCCCGGCGCAGTGCTTGAGGAATTACCCGATTCGATCAGCACGCCGGAACTGCAATGGCAGCTGGGCGAGGGCGAGAACTACACGCTGATGGATGCGTTGCAGAAAAGCGCGCGCTTCGACGGTTCGCGGGAGATCATCACCATCGACGGCCTGCGCGTCGAATACGCCGATGGCTTCGGTCTGGCACGGCCATCGAACACCACCCCGATCATCGTCTTGCGTTTCGAGGCGGAAAATACCGAGGCACTGAAACGCATACAGGCCGAATTCCGCAAGGCACTGCTGTCGGTCAAACCCGGCGCGACGCTGCCTTTTTGAAACACAGCGCGGAACGCAGCGTGCAAACTGCAAATGGAAAAATCCGGATTCCACGGCGCAGTGAGAAATCCCGCTGACGCAGCAGGAGCATGGCGGAGCCATTTCGCGCTCTGCAATTTGTGCTGCGCACCGACTGTCTAAAGTTTCTGTTCGACCCAGGCCTTCACCGAGGCCAGCGCTGCCGGCAATTTGGACGGATCGGTGCCACCGGCCTGCGCCATGTCGGGCCGCCCGCCGCCCTTGCCACCGACCTGCTGGGCGACGTGATTGACCAGTTCGCCGGCCTTGACCCTGCCGGTCAGGTCGGCGGTGACACCGGCAATCAGCGTGACCTTGCCGCCCTCAACGGTGGCGAGCACGATCGCCGCACGCTTCAGCTTGTCCTTGAGCTTGTCCATGGCCTCACGCAGGGCTTTCGAGTCTGCGCCATCCATCGCGGCCGCCAGGACCCTGATGCCCTTGACGTCGACCGCCAGCCCGGCGATATCGTCGCCCTGGCTGGACGCCAGTTTCGACTTCAGCCGCGCCAGTTCCTTTTCGAGGTTGCGCACGTTGTCGATGATCTGGGTAATTTTCTGGCTGACTTCCTGCGGCGAAGTGCGCAGCGCAGCCGCCGCACCGGCGAGTTTCTGTTCCTGCGCCTGCACGTGAGCGAGCGCACGGTCACCGGTAGTCGCCTCGATGCGGCGGATACCTGCGGCAACACCGCCCTCCGACAGTACCTTGAAAAAGCCGATGTCGCCGGTGCGCTTTACATGCGTGCCGCCGCACAGTTCACGCGAACTGCCGATGTCGAGCACGCGCACTTCGTCACCGTATTTCTCGCCGAACAGTGCCATCGCACCGTGTTTCACCGCATCGTCGAATTTCATGATGCGCGCCGCAGTCGCGGCGTTGGCAAGGATTTCGGCGTTGACGATAGCCTCGACCCGGCGCAACTCGTCCTCGGACATCGGTGAATGATGCGAGAAATCGAATCGCGTCTTGTCGGCATCGACCAGCGAACCCTTCTGTTGCACATGCGGGCCCAGCACTTCGCGCAGCGCCTTGTGCATCAGGTGCGTCGCCGAGTGATTGCGCATGGTGCGCGCGCGGCGCACCGCATCAACGCGCGCCGCGACCCGGTCGCCGACCGCCAGCGCGCCGGTTTCGAGCTTGCCATGGTGGCCAAACACGTCGGACTGTATTTTCAGCGTATCGGCGACCACGAACGTGCCGCCGCCGGCCACCAGTTCACCGGCGTCACCGGTCTGCCCGCCGGATTCGGCGTAGAACGGCGTGCGATCGAGAACGACCACTGCTGCTTCGCCGGCGTTGACCGAAGGCACCGCGCTGCCGTCGCGGTAGATCGCGATGACCCGGGCATCATCGACGGCCAGTGTGTCGTAACCCTGGAACTCCGTCTTCGCGCCCTGATAGTCGACCGAAGCCCCCATCTGGAACTTCGACGCGGCGCGCGCACGTTCACGCTGGCGCTCCATCGCCGCCTCGAACCCGGCGTAATCCATCCTGACGTTGCGTTCGCGCGCGATATCCGCGGTCAGGTCAACCGGGAAACCGTAGGTATCGTAGAGCTGGAACACGGTCTCGCCGTCGAGCATCTTGTCCTCCCGCGTCAGCGCGTGCTCAAGCACTTTCATGCCGTGCTCCAGTGTTTCGGCAAAACGCTCTTCCTCCTGTTTCAGGATCTGCATGACCCGGTCCTGCATCCCGGGCAACTCGGGGTACGCCTCACCCATCGCTTTGGACAGGTCGGGTACGACCTTGTGGAAAAACGGCCTGGTCTGGCCCAGCTTGTAGCCGTGGCGGATCGCACGGCGGATGATCCGGCGCAGCACGTAGCCGCGGCCTTCGTTGCCGGGGATCACGCCATCGACAATCAGGAACGCGCAGGCGCGGATGTGATCCGCGATGACCTTCAGCGAATTGCTGTCGAGGTCCTTGGCGCCTGTCTCGCGCGCCGCGGCCTTGATCAGCGCCTGAAACAGGTCGATCTCGTAATTGGAATGCACATGCTGCAGCACTGCGGCAATGCGTTCCAGACCCATGCCGGTGTCGACCGACGGCCTGGGCAGCGGATGCAGCACGCCCTTGTCATCGCGATTGAACTGCATGAACACCAGATTCCAGATCTCGATGTAGCGGTCGCCATCGGCGTCTTTCGATCCGGGCGGACCACC
>Ga0105107_10003007_pt1 | contig 11161 bp, 12 predicted proteins | sample PPLLaktember2015_6_FD_79335 | JGI IMG/M metagenome (GOLD analysis project Ga0105107, IMG submission 79335) | Freshwater sediment microbial communities from Prairie Pothole Lake near Jamestown, North Dakota, USA - PPLs Lake P8 Core (1) Depth... | ecosystem: Environmental > Aquatic > Freshwater >... | reverse complement strand
TGCGGAACGCCCGGATGAGCCCGAGCGACGTCGATTACGTCAACGCCCATGGCACGTCGACGCCGCTCGGCGATCTTGCCGAGACGATCGCGATGAAGCGCTGCTTCGGCGACCATGCCCGGAAGCTCGCGATCAGCTCCACGAAATCGATGACCGGCCATCTGCTCGGCGCCGCCGGTGGCGTCGAGGCGGTGTTCTCGGTGCTTGCACTCGACCGGCAAGTCGCCCCGCCGACCGCGAACCTCCACAACGCCGACCCGGACTGCGACCTTGACTACGTTCCGCTCGTCGCGCGGGAGATGCCGATTCGCGCGGCGCTGTCGAATTCGTTCGGCTTCGGTGGCACGAACGGCACCCTGATCTTCGCGCGCGCTTGAACGACTGGCTGCGCGTGCAACTTCGACCTTCGCGGACGCTGGCAATCGCGCTCGCGGTCGGTCACCTCCTCGCACTGGTTGCCGCCGTGATCGGCCTGCCGAGCGCGGCGGCGTCGCTCGTGGTCCTAGGGCTCGGACTGTCCCTGTTCCATCATCTGCGGCTGGCCATACACCGGTCTGCCCTGGCCGTCGCGGCGCTGGCCCTCTCTGCGGACGGGCGCTTCGCGGTCGCGGACCCGGCGGGCGCTTGGCTGCCGGCCGAGCTGCGTCACTCGGCCGTTCCCGCCGCCTGGCTCGCGGTGCTGACGGCACGCGACCACACCGGACGATCTAGGACCGCGGTGATCCTGCCCGATGCCGCGGACCCGGAGGACTTCCGGCGACTCCGCGTCTGGCTCAAGTGGCGAATCACATCCCTGGCTGACGGGCCGGATGGCGCAAACAGCGATGTTCCGGGCTGAACTATCCGTCTGGGGGCGTGTCTCTAGTGCGAGGTCGCGTCCGAGCGATCTGGCTGGGTCGGCTATACTGCCGCCCGCGGGCCGATAAGCTCTTGAAAAATATGATTTCAAGGGGCTCCGCGGAAGGCGGCCATGGCGGACCGCGAGGTTGACCAGCAGCTGGTTGAGCGCGCGCAGCGCGGGGACAAGCGGGCGTTTGACCTGCTGGTCGCTAAGTACCAGCGCAAGCTCGGGCGCCTGTTGTCGCGGTTCATCCGCGATCCGGCCGAGGTCGAGGACGTCGCACAGGAAGCCTTCATCAAGGCGTACCGCGCGCTTCCCAGCTTCCGCGGGGACAGCGCGTTCTACACGTGGCTGTACCGGATCGGGATTAATACCGCGAAGAATTACCTTGTGGCGCTCGGTCGGCGGGCGCCCACGGTGACCGAGTTCGACTCGGACGAGGCGGAGGGCTTCGAGGACGGCGAGCAGCTGCGCGACATCAACACGCCCGAGAGCATGCTGATGTCGAAGGAGATCGGGTCCACCGTCAACGCGGCGATGGAGGATCTGCCGGAGGATCTGCGCACCGCGATCGCGTTGCGCGAGATCGAGGGACTGAGCTACGAGGAGATCGCCAGCATCATGAACTGCCCGATCGGGACGGTCCGCTCGCGGATCTTCCGCGCCCGGGAGGCGATCGCGGCGCGGCTGCGCCCGCTGCTCGAGACACGCAAGGACAAGAGGTGGTGACGCAATGAAGGAACGGCTATCGGCGCTCATGGACGAGGAGCTCGGCGGCGCTGAATCCGAGGGTTGCCTCGATCGGCTCGACCGCGACGGGGAGCTTCAGGACGCATGGCGCGTCTATCATCTGATCGGCGATGCCCTGCGCGGCCATGCCGGTCACGGGCTGCCGCCGTCGTTTGCCGATCGTCTTGCAGCCGAGCCCACTGTGCTTGCGCCGCGCCGCGCGGAACGGGCGGCGCAGCGCAACGCCTGGTACGCGCTCTCTGCCGCGGCCAGTGTCGCGGCGGTCGCACTGGTCGGATGGATGGCGTTACCCCTGTTCGAACCTCCCGCTCAGATCGCGTCCTCCCAGCCTGCACCCGCCCAAGCGACGGCGGCGCTGCCCCCGGCGGTGGTTCCCACCGCGCAAGGCGTGAACGACTACCTGCTTGCTCACCAGCGGTTCTCGCCGTCGTCGGTCATGGGCGGGATGGCGCCCTACGTGCGCACCGTGTCCGAAGCCCGCGAGGCGCGTTGAGCATGCGGGCGTTGGCGCTTGCGGCAGTGCTCGCCGCGGGATCGGTCGCCGCCGTCGCTCCGGTGGCGGCCCAGCAGGGCACCGATGCCGTCGGCTGGCTCAGAAAGATCTACGCGGCGACCGAGAAGCTGAGCTACACGGGCACGTTCGTTTACCAGCAGGGCGAACACTCGGAGACCTCGCGGCTGACTCGAGTCGTGGACGCGACCGGCGTGCACGAGCGGCTGGAGATTCTCGACGGCACGCCACGGGAGATCATCCGTTTCAACGAAGAGGTCAAGTGCTACATCCCGAGCACGATGACCGTCAAGGTCGACCGCCAGATGCAGACTGGGCCGTTCCCGGCGATGCGGGCGGAGGTCCGGGACTTCGCGGCGAATTACAACATCCGCAAGGCCGAAACCGAGCGGATCGCCGGGTACGACTGCCAGGCGATCGTGCTCGAGCCGAAGGACAACCTGCGGTACGGGCACAAGCTGTGGGCGGACGTCGCCACGGGCATGCTGGTTAAGGCCAAGACATTCAACGAGAGGAACGAGGTCGTCGAGCAGTTCTCGTTCACCGAGCTGCAGATCGGCGGGCGCATCGACCGCGAGAAGGTCAAGTCCCGGTTCGCCGGAAAGGGTCGCGACTGGCGGGTAGAGCAATCGGCGATCGTCGAGGCGGACCTCGCCAGCCTGGGATGGGGGCTCCGGTCGCTGCCCCCGGGATACCGCAAGGTGACCGAGCTCAAGCGCAGCGTCGGCCCTGCGCCGGACGTCGGTCAGATTGTCGTTTCTGACGGTCTGGCCGCCGTTTCGGTGTTCATCGAACCTCTCGGGACGCGCGAAGGACAGCCGCAGGTCGGGCTGGCCCGCCACGGGGCCTTGAACGTCTATGTCCGGAAGCTCGAGAACCACCTGGTCACGGTGGTCGGCGAAGTCCCCGCCGAGGGCGTCCGCCGGATTGCCGACAGCGTGGAGTACCGCCGCCCCTAGGCCCGCCGACGGGGATGCCCGGCCGGAAAGAGGTGGTTCTCCTTGAAAGCTTGCGCGGCGCGCCTTATCTTTGTAAATCGCAACGACTTTTCCCGACTCCCCCCATGAGAGCAACCCTCCAAGCCACCCTCGCCGCCGCCCTGATCGCGCTCACCAGCCTCGCACAGGCGCAGACGCGCGAGCTGCCTGACTTCACCCAGATCGTCGAGCAGCAGGGCGCCGCGGTCGTGAACATCAGCACGACGCAGCAGCGCCAGCGACGCGCGCAGCCGCAGGTCCCGCAGCTCGACGAAGACGACCCGATGTACGAGTTCTTCCGGCGCTTCATCCCGCGCGGGCCGCAAGGGCCGCAGACGCCACGCGAACCCGAATCGAGCTCGCTCGGATCGGGCTTCGTGGTGACCGCCGACGGCTACATCCTGACCAATGCGCACGTCGTCGATTCCGCCGACGAGATCACGGTGAAATTCAACGACAAGCGCGAGTTCAAGGCGAAGGTGATCGGCGCCGACCGGCGCACGGACGTCGCGCTGATCAAGATCGAGGCGAGCGGCCTGCAGCCGGTCAAGTTCGGCGACCCGACGCGCCTGAAGGTGGGCGAGTGGGTGGTGGCGATCGGCTCGCCGTTCGGGTTCGAGAACTCGGTGACCGCCGGCATCGTGAGCGCCAAGGGGCGCTCCCTTCCGCAGGAGAACTTCGTTCCTTTCCTCCAGACCGACGTGGCGATCAATCCGGGGAACTCCGGCGGGCCACTGTTCAACCTGCGTGGCGAGGTGGTGGGAATCAACTCGCAGATCTACAGCCGGACCGGCGGGTTCATGGGCCTTTCCTTCGCGATCCCGATCGACGTCGCGATGGACATCTCCACGCAGCTCAAGAGCGCGGGCCGCGTGCAGCGCGGGCGGATCGGCGTGGTGATCCAGGAGGTCTCGAAAGAGCTGGCCGACTCGTTCGGCCTCGGCAAGCCGAGCGGGGCGTTGGTGAACGGCGTCGAAAAGGGCGGCCCGGCGGAGAAGGCCGGCGTCGAGACGGGCGACATCATCCTGCGGTTTGACGGCAAGCAGGTGGCCGCGTCGTCGGATCTGCCCCGCATCGTCGGGAGCACGAAGCCCGGATCCAAGGTGCCGATGCAGGTGTGGCGGAAGGGGCAGATGCGGGACGTCAGCGTCACGGTCGGGGAGATCCCCGACGACCGCGTCGCCGCCGCGCGCGGCGCCAAACCGGGCGCTCCGAAGGCGGAAATCGCGGCCAACCGGCTGGGGCTGGTGGTGAGCGATCTCGGCGAGGACAAGCGACGCGACCTGCGGCTCCAGGGCGGTGTGGTCGTCGACGAGGTGCGAACGGCGCCGCGTGCCGACATCCGGCAGGGCGACGTGATCGTATCGCTCACCGCCAAGGGCGCGACGACCGAGCTCAAGTCGGCGAAGCAGTTCAACGACCTCTTGTCGTCGCTCGACAAGGGCACGACCATGACGCTGCAGATCCGCCGCGGGGAAGCGAACATCTTCGCGACGATTCGCGGCGAGACCGCGGGTGGGTGAGGCAGCGCCCGGCGTCGCCTTGACGCTCTACAGCCGCAGCTACTGCCATCTCTGCGACGACATGGTGGCCGCGCTCGAGCCCCTCCGGCTCGAGTTCGGCTTCGGACTCGCGTGGGTCGACGTCGACCGCGACCCGGCCCTCGAGGCGCGCTATGGCGAGCGGGTTCCGGTACTGGCGCATGGTGACGCCGAGCTCTGCCACTACTTCCTCGACGCACCTCGCGTCCGTGCCTACCTCGCGCGGATCAGCTAGAATCCGCCCCGCCTCGCCGAGCGAAAAGGTGCCGAAAGAGCACTTTTTTTTTAGGGGGTTCGTGCCGGAGGGGCCACAGCCGCTTTCGGATCCCCAATCTTAGTGATGCCAAGGGCAAGTCCCACGCCGTCGAACGACACGTCCATGTCGATCGTGCTGGGGAGTGAGGTGAGCCTTTTGCATCGCGCTGACAGCTGATGCAGCACATCCGCAACTTTTCCATCATCGCGCACATCGACCACGGCAAGTCCACGCTCGCCGACCGGTTCATCCAGCGATGCGGGGGCCTCTCGGATCGCGAGATGAGCGAGCAGGTGCTCGATTCCATGGATCTCGAGCGCGAGCGCGGCATCACGATCAAGGCCCAGACGGCGGCGTTGCGCTACACGGCTCGCGACGGGAAGACCTACAACCTCAACCTGATCGACACGCCCGGTCACGTCGACTTCTCCTACGAGGTGTCGCGCTCGCTTGCGGCGTGCGAGGGCGCCCTGCTCGTGGTCGACGCCTCGCAGGGCGTGGAGGCCCAGACGGTCGCGAACTGCTACACCGCGATCGAGCAGGGCGTGGAGGTGGTTCCGGTCCTCAACAAGATCGACCTGCCGTCGGCGAACCCCGAGCGGGCGATCCAGGAGATCGAGGAGGTCATCGGCATTCCGGCGCAGGACGCCATCCGCGCAAGCGCGAAGACCGGGGAGGGCGTCGACGACATCCTTGAGGCGGTGATCGAGCGCATTCCGCCACCCGCCGGGGATCCGGCGGCGCCGCTCAAGGCGCTCATCATCGACTCCTGGTTCGACAACTACGTCGGCGTGGTGATGCTCGTGCGAATGGTCGACGGCACGCTGCGGCCGAAGGACCGCATCCTGCTGATGTCGACGCAGGGAAGCCACCTCTGCGAGCAGGTGGGCGTGTTCACCCCCAAAGCAGACCCGCGCCCCGAGCTCTCGGCGGGGGAGGTCGGCTTCATCATCTCCGGCATCAAGGAACTGCAGGCGGCACGGGTCGGCGACACCGTCACGCGCGCCGACCGGCCCGCCGCCGCGCCGCTGGCCGGGTTCAAGGAGATCAAGCCGCAAGTCTTCGCGGGTCTCTATCCGATCGAGGCGAACCAGTACGAAGCGCTGCGCGAGGCGCTCCAGAAGCTCAAGCTCAACGACGCATCGCTGCACTACGAACCCGAGGTGTCGCAGGCGCTCGGCTTCGGCTTTCGGTGCGGGTTCCTCGGGCTGCTGCACATGGACATCGTGCAGGAGCGGCTCGAGCGCGAATACGACATGGACCTGATCACCACCGCGCCGACGGTGGTATACGAGGTCACGCTGCGTGACGGCACCGTGGAGCGCATCGAGAACCCGGCGAAGATGCCCGATCCGGCCAAGATCGCGGAGATCCGCGAACCGATCATCACCACGACGATCTTCGTCCCGCAGGAGTACGTGGGCCCGGTGATCACGCTGTGCACCGGCAAGCGCGGCGCCCAGAAGAACATGCAGTATCACGGCCGGCAGGTGATGCTCACCTACGAGATGCCGCTCAACGAGATCGTGATGGACTTCTTCGACAAGCTGAAGTCCGTATCGCGCGGCTACGCCTCGCTCGACTACGAGTTCAAGGAGTTTCGCGCCACCGACATGGTCAAGCTCGACATCCTCGTGAACGGCGAGCGCGTGGACGCGCTGTCGCTGATGGTCCACCGCCAGAATTCGCAGTACCGGGGGCGTGAGCTGGCGGCGCGGATGCGCGGGCTGATCCCGCGCCAGATGTTCGATGTGGCCATCCAGGCCGCGATCGGCTCGCATATCATCGCCCGCGAGACGGTGAAGGCGTTGCGCAAGAACGTGCTGGCGAAGTGCTACGGCGGCGACATCACCCGCAAGCGCAAGCTGCTAGAGAAGCAGAAGGCGGGAAAGAAGCGCATGAAGCAGGTCGGCACCGTCGAGATTCCCCAGGAAGCGTTCCTGGCCATCCTCCAGGTCGAGGAGAAGTGACCCAGTGGGTACGCGATGAACTTCGCCCTGATCCTCTTCGTCCTGCTTGTCGTGACCGGGCTCGTTGCGGCCGTCGACCGACTGCACTTCGGGAAGCACCGCAGGGAAGGCGAGAAGGAGCCCTGGTGGATCGAGTATCCCAAGAGCTTTTTCCCGGTGATACTGATCGTGTTCCTGCTGCGCTCGTTCATCGTCGAGCCGTTTCGGATTCCTTCGGGCTCGATGATACCGACGCTGCTGGTCGGCGATTTTATCCTCGTCAACAAGTTCGCCTACGGCATCCGGCTTCCGATCGTCAACAAGAAGATCGTCGACATCGGCGAGCCCCGGCGGGGCGACGTGATGGTGTTCCGCTACCCCGAGGACCCGTCGCTCGACTACATCAAGCGCGTGGTCGGACTGCCTGGCGACCGGATCACGTACGTCAACAAGCGGCTTTCGGTGAACGGCAAGGAACTCGACCTCCAATCGGCCGGCGACTATCTCCACAAGGAGCGGATGAGCTTCGCCAAACGCTACGAAGAGACGGCCGGCGAACACGCGCACTCCATTCTGATCGAGGACGATGCGCCGGCTGCGGTTCCGTTCGTGAAGCAATTCCCGTTCCGGGAAGATTGCACCTACAATAACGAAGGTCTTACCTGTAACGTCCCGCCGGGACACTACTTTCTCATGGGCGACAACCGCGACAACTCGAGCGACAGCCGGGTATGGGGGTTCGTCCCGGACGCCAACATCGTCGGGAAGGCGTTTTTCATCTGGTTCAACTTCAGTGAGCCGAGCCGCTTCGGCTCGTTCCGGTGAGGGCAGGGGGGTATGACCTTCAGAAAACGGCAACAGGGGCTGGGCTTCGCCGGGGTGATCATTCTCCTCATCGCGATCGTGTTCATCGCGATCATCGGGATGAAACTGGTTCCCGCGTACATCGAGTATTTCACCATCAAGAAAGCGATTACCGGAATGACGCAGAGCGGCGAGCTCCGTGGCGCCTCGGTCGCCGACGTGCGCAAGGCCTTCGACCGGCGCACCGCAATTGACGACATCACCGCGCTCAGGCCGGAAGACCTGGAGATCACGAAGGAAGGCAACGAGATCGTGGTCTCCTTCGCGTACGAGAAGCGGGTCCCGCTCTTCTACAACATCAGCGTGCTGATCGACTTCGCCGGCTCGAGCCGGCCCGCCAGCACGAAGGTGAGCGACTAGCTGCAGCGCGCCGGACCGGATCCCGCAAGGGCGGAGCCGACCTCACCCTCTTATCCCGCTCAGGTGTGAAGCTCGACTCGCTGCAGGAGCAACTGGGCCACCGGTTTCAGGACCCCCGGCTGCTCGAGCAGGCGCTGACCCACCGCAGCCACAGCACCCCGCACAACGAGCGCCTCGAGTTTCTCGGCGACGGCGTGCTCAACTGCATCGTGGCGGCGGAGCTCTATGCTCGTTTCCCCGACCTGAAGGAGGGCGAACTGTCGCGCCTGCGCGCGAGCCTGGTGCGCGAGGAGCGGCTGCACGAGATCGCCGCGCGGCTCGCACTGGGGGATTTCCTGCGCCTTGGGGAAGGCGAGCTGAAGAGCGGCGGGTTCCGGCGGCCCTCCATTCTCGCCGACGGTCTCGAGGCGCTGATCGGCGCGGTGTTTCTCGACGGCGGGTTCGAGTCCGCGCGGGAGTCGGTCCTGCGCGTGTATCGTCCGTTGCTCGAGAGCGCGGGCCCCGCCGCGGTCGGGAAGGACCCGAAGACGCAGCTGCAAGAGTGGTTGCAGAGCCGGCGCTACGCGCTGCCGCGGTACAGCGTCGTCGCCACGCGCGGTGCGGCGCACGAGCAGCGCTTCGATGTCGAATGCCTGATTCGCGAGCTCGATCTGCGGACGGTCGGCACCGGCACGAGCCGACGCCTGGCCGAGCAGGAGGCGGCGCGGGCGGCCTACGACCAGCTACGGCGATGAGCGCGGTGGCCGATCCGGAATATCGCTGCGGCACGGTCGCGATCGTCGGGCGGCCCAACGTCGGCAAGTCCACGCTGCTCAACGCCCTCGTGGGGCAGAAGGTCAGCATCACGTCCAGGAAACCCCAGACGACCCGACATCGCGTGACCGGCGTGCTCACCCGCCCGGGCGCGCAGTACGTGTTCGTGGACACGCCAGGATTCCAGTCGCTGCACGGGGGGCCGCTCAACCGTGCGCTCAACCGCGCGGTACGCGCCGTGCTGGAGGAGGTCGACGCAGTGCTGTTCGTGGTCGAGGCGGGTCGGCTCGATGACGCCGACCGGACGGTGCTGCGCCTGCTGCCGCAGCGGGTCCCCGTCGTGCTGGTCGCGAACAAGAGCGACCGCAGTGGCGGTCCCGAGCGCATGCTGCCCTTCCTCAGGACGGCGGCGGCCGCGTTCGACTTCGCGGCGGTGGTGCCGGTCAGCGCCGCACGCGGCCGCAACCTCGGGGAGCTGCTGAAGGTGCTCGCGCCGCTGCTGCCCGTGCAGCCGCCGCTGTTCGACGAGGAGACGCTGACCGACCGCAGCGAGCGGTTCCTGGCGGCGGAGATCGTGCGCGAGAAGCTGTTCCGCCTGCTCGGCGACGAAGTGCCCTACGGCGCCGCGGTGACGATCGACCAGTTCCTCGAAGAAGGCCGACTGCGGCGCATCCACGCCGCGGTTGTGGTCGACAAGGAGAACCACAAGGCCATCGTCGTGGGCAAGGGCGGGGAGAAGCTCAAGGCCATAGCAAGTGCGGCCCGACGCGACATGGAAAAGCTGTTCGGCGGAAAGGTGTTCCTGGAAGTCTGGGTGAAAGTGCGCGGCGGCTGGACCGAGGATGCCGCCACTTTGCGCCGCTTCGGGATCGAGCATGCCTAGCCGCCGCATCGAGCACGAAGCGGCCTTCGTGCTGCATGCGCATCCCTATTCCGAGACCAGCCTCCTGGTGGAGGCCTTCAGCCGCAGCCATGGGCGGCTTCCACTCGTGGCGAAGGGCGCGCGCCGGCAAGGTTCGTCGCTGCGGGGCGTGCTGCTCGCTTTCCAGCCGCTGACCATCGCCTGGTCGGGGCGCGGCGAGGTCCGGACGCTCGTGCGCTGCGAATGGCACGGTGGCTACCCGCTGCCCCGCGGCGAGGCGCTGCTGTGCGGCTTCTACGTCAACGAGCTCGTGCTGCGGCTGCTGCCGCGCGAGGATCCGCACGAGCAGCTCTTCGACCACTATGCCGGGACGGTCGCCCAGCTCGCGCAGGGCGCGGCTGGCGGACCGGTCCTGCGCGCGTTCGAACGGCGGCTGCTGCAGGAGTTGGGCTATGCTTTGACGCTTGATCGCGATGCGGCCACCGGCGCCGCGATCGAGCCGGAACGGCTGTATCGATACGAACCGGAGCGCGGCCCGGTGCCGGCGGCGAACGGCGTACCGACGGATGATCCGCGCGTCGTGCCTGGGCGCGTTCTGCTGGCCCTGGCGCGGGACGATTACGCGGACGCGTCGACTGCGGCCGGCGCGCGCCAGCTGATGGGCGCGTTGATCGACCATCGGCTTGACCGCCAGACGCTGCACAGTCGCACGGTGTTCCGTGCGCTTCAGAACCTGTGAACCGATGATCGAGCTGGGCGTCAATATCGACCACGTCGCGACCGTCCGTCAGGCGCGGCGCACCTATGAGCCCGACCCGGTATGGGCGGCGGTCGAGGCGCATCTGGGCGGCGCGGACGGGATCACCGTCCACCTGCGCGAGGACCGGCGCCACATCCAGGACGAGGATGTGCGCCGCCTGCGCGAGCTGACCCACATCAAGCTCAACCTGGAGATGGCCGCGACCGACGAGATGGTCGCGATTGCGGGCCGCGTCCGCCCCGAGATGGCGATGCTCGTGCCCGAGGGGAGGCAGGAGATCACGACCGAGGGCGGGCTCGACATCGTGGGTCAGGAGACGCGCCTGAAGAGCGTCGTGGCCCGGCTGTCCGGCGCGGGCACCGTAGTCAGCGTCTTCATCGACGCGGATCTGCGTCAGGTCGAGGCGGCCCGCCGGATCGGCGCGGCCGTCTGCGAGGTCCATACCGGCCCTTACGCGCACGCGTTCCACTCCCGCGGCCGGGACGCCGAGAGCCCGGCAGTCGTGGCCGAGCTCGACCGGCTGCGCGCCGCGGGCGAGGCGATCCGCGGCCTCGGGATGCGGTTCAACGCGGGCCATGCCCTGAACTACTTCAACGTCGAGCCCGTCGCCGCGCTCCCGGGCGTCAGGGAGCTGCACATCGGCCATACGCTGGTGAGCCGCGCCGTCTTCGTCGGCATGCGCGAGGCGGTGCGCGAGATGAAGGCCCTGATCGTCAACGCCGCGATGCGCGCGTCGA
>Ga0105107_10003003_pt1 | contig 11171 bp, 8 predicted proteins | sample PPLLaktember2015_6_FD_79335 | JGI IMG/M metagenome (GOLD analysis project Ga0105107, IMG submission 79335) | Freshwater sediment microbial communities from Prairie Pothole Lake near Jamestown, North Dakota, USA - PPLs Lake P8 Core (1) Depth... | ecosystem: Environmental > Aquatic > Freshwater >... | reverse complement strand
GGTCGTGTACCTTGACGACGGCGAGATCGCGGAAATTACGGCGCAGAAGATCCGGACATTGACGGTCGACGACGTGGCGGTGGAAAAATGTGTGCATCAGATCACCCTCGAGCTGTCACAGATCGAGCGGGGTGGGTACGATCATTTCATGCTGAAGGAAATCAACGAGCAGCCGGAAACCATCCTGAATGCGATGCGGGGCCGCCTGCTCGTGGAAGAAGGGGATGCGAAACTGGGGGGACTGCAGAACACCATCGGCAAGCTTCTGAGTGCACGCCGGATTGTCCTAACCGCGTGCGGCACATCGTGGCATGCGGCGCTCATCGGGGAGTACATGCTGGAACAAATCGCGCGGGTGCCGGCGGAAGTGGAATATGCGTCCGAGTTCCGGTACCGCGATCCGATTGTGAATATCGACGACGTGGTTCTGCTCATCAGCCAGAGTGGTGAAACTGCGGATACGCTCTCCGCGTTGCGCGAAGCGAAGCAGAAGGGGGCCACAGTACTGGGGATCGTGAATGTCGTGGGGAGCAGCATCGCCCGGGAGTCGCACGGCGGGGTATACGTGCACGCGGGTCCGGAGATCGGGGTCGCGTCCACCAAGGCCTTCACCTCCCAGCTGACCGTCCTTGCGTTGATCACGATCATGATCGCACGGGTCCGGGGGATGGACCGTGAGCGCGGTGTGATGTTGGCCAGGGAGCTTGCCCAGCTGCCGGAAAAGGTTTCGCAGGTGCTGCGGAACACCGAGGCGATTCAAGAGATCGCACACGAATTCAGAGACACTCAGCATGTGCTGTACCTCGGGCGCGGCGCGAATTTTCCGGTGGCACTGGAGGGGGCGTTGAAACTGAAAGAGATCTCGTACATCCATGCCGAAGGGTATCCTGCCGCGGAAATGAAGCACGGACCAATCGCCCTGATCGACAAGAATATGCCCGTCGTGTTCATCGTCCCCCGGGACGGTATCTACGACAAGGTGATCAGCAATATACAAGAGGTCCGGGCGCGGAAAGGGCGCATCATCGCAGTGGCGAATGACGATGACACGGAGATCGAGGGACTCGCGGAATTCGTGATCCGCGTCCCGCGGACATATGGATTCTTCGGCCCGATTCTGAATATCATTCCCCTGCAGCTGCTTGCATACTACATGGCCGTGGAACGGGGGACCAATGTTGACCAACCAAGAAACCTGGCGAAAAGCGTAACTGTCGAGTAGCGGAAAGACAGAGGAACCCCGATGAAACACGAAACCCGTTTCAAAGCGAATGAATGGGCTCTCATCCTGGGCGCTTCCAGCGGGTTCGGGGGAGCGAGTGCGATCGAACTCGCCCGTCACGGCATGAACGTTTTTGGAGTCCACCTGGACCGGCAGACGACCATGCCGCTGGTGCAGGGGGTCATGAAAGAGATCAGACACTTCGGGAGAGAAGCGATTTTCTTCAATATGAACGCCGCGGATGCCATCAAACGAAATGAGACGCTCGACGAGATACAGGAACGGTTCGGAACCCACTCGCCACAGACTATCAAGGTGTTGCTGCACTCCCTCGCGTTCGGAACCCTCAAACCGTTCATTGCGAAGAAGCCGGACGAGGGGTTGACACAGGCACAAATGGAGATGACCATAGACGTCATGGCCAACAGCCTCGTCTACTGGGTGCAAGGATTGGTGACGCGGGGGCTGATGAAGCGCGGGGGACGGATATTCGGAATGACCAGTTCCGGCGGGCACAGCGTGCTGCCCGCATACGGTGCGGTGTCCGGTGCCAAAGCAGCCATGGAATCCCACATCCGGCAATTGGCGATGGAACTGGGCCCTCTGGGAATCACCGCGAATGCGCTGATGGCCGGTGTGACGGACACGCCGGCGCTGCGAAAGATCCCCGGCGCGAGCGGGATGCTGCAAATTGCCCGATGGAAAAACCCGGGCGGGCGCCTGACCACTCCGGAAGATCTGGCCCGCACACTCGTGCTCTTGTGCGAAGACGGCGCATCGTGGATTTCCGGCAATGTGATCGGGGTGGACGGCGGGGAAGATATCGTGAGTTACGTCGGACAGAAGGGGACCGAATAGCCGCCATCCACCTGCACCCTTCACGAGGTTGAAACGACACAACCCCGTCCTGCGCTGGCGCAGGGACGGGGTTGTGCATTCTCGGGGGAGGCTCGGCGCGGAAAGATACCTCCGCGCTACGGTTTTTTCTTCTCCCGCGACAGGAAGATGGTCCCTGCGATCACCATCAGTGCTCCCCACCAGAGCGCAGGATGGGTGGATTCCAGTGCCGTCTGACGGTCCGGGGGCGTGATATAGTCGAGCAATCCCGCCACAACCACGAGCACGCCCATGATCGCCAGCGTCAGTCCGACAAAGAACCAGATCGATTTCATGGCGTGTTCTCCTTACCAGAAGTACATGTTGAGCGCGACGAGCACAATCACGGAGATGACCGCCCAGGTTTCCGGTCTGCGCATTCGCGGGACATGGGTTTCGCCCGCCGCAGGTGTCAATCCTTTAACCAGCCCGACGAGTTCAGCTTCCGGTTTCTTCTGAGTGAAGAAGCTTATCACGATGGTCGAGACAAAACAGATGAGCCATGCCCACCAGGCGCGCCAGAAATTCGCGGCCATGTCGCTTGCAGACGTGGACAATGTGAGCACCGAGTAATCGATCCACTGAAATTTTACCGCGAGGAACAGGAAGAAGGATGATCCCATGCCGGCAAGCAGGCCCCAGAAGGCAGCGCTGGGTGTGATCCAGCGGACAAACATGCCAAGCAGCATGGTGGCGAACAACGGGGCATTCACCCACGAAAAGATCGCTTGCATGTAGTCCATGATGCTGGGGAAGGTCTTCGCCCAGTATGCGGTCACGATGCTGAGTAGCACTCCTGCAACTGTGGCGACACGACCCATCCAGAGCAAATGTGCATCCGACGCATTCCTGTTGATCACCGACTTGTAGATGTCGTAGGTCCAGACCGTGTTGAATGCGCTGATATTCCCCGCCTGTCCTGCCATGAATCCGGCCAGCAACGCTGTGACCCCGAGGCCGATCAGGCCGCTGGGATAATAGCGGGCGATGAGAAGCGGCAACGCGGAGTCGTAGTTCACCTGTCCTCCCTCCTCGAGCAATGCGAACCCGCTGCCGGGGTCACGGGAGAGCACGAGCGCGATCAGTCCCGCCAATATCACGATGAAGGGGAGGGCCATCTTGAAAAACGAGGCGAGCACCGGAGTCATTCGTGCAGAGCGAAGGTCTTTCGCAGAAAATGCCCGTTGCACCACCAGGAAATCGGTGGTCCAGTATCCGAACGAGAGAACGAACCCGAGGCCGAGGACGATACCTGCCCAGGTAATCATCATGCCGTTCTGCGATGCGTCGCCGGACGTGGACCAGAGCGTTGAAAACGACTCCGGGATCCGATTGAGAATTTCCTGAATACTGCCTATCTCGACGATCCCGAGGATGGACACCAGGAACAAACCGAACCAGATCAGGAAAAACTGTATGATCTCGGTGAATATGGCGGACATCAAACCGCTCATCCCCACATACACGGCAACCGTGATCGCCGAGATCCACATGCTTACGTTCCAGTCCCACCCCACGAACGTGCGAAGCACGAGCGCCATGGCGTACAGGTTGATTCCGGAGACAAGGAGGGTCATGACGCCAAAGGCGATCCCGTTCAGCACCCGGGTTTTCTCGTCGAAACGGAGCTTGAGATACCCCGGGATGGACTTGATGCGGCTACTGTAGTAAAAGGGCATCATGTAGATCCCGAGGAACAGCATAGCGGGAATCGCGCCGATCCAGTAGAAATGTGCGACGTACATGCCGTACTTGAATGTGTTGCCGGTCATTCCGAGCAATTCCAGCGCTCCGAGGTTGGCAGAGAGGAATGCAAGTCCGGCTACCCATGAGCTGTTCTTCCTGCCCGCAAGAAAGTAGTCCTCCTCGCTCCTGGTGTAGCGCTTGAGGTAGAAGCCGAGGCCCAGCACAATACCGAAGTAGGAAGCAATGACGAGCCAGTCTATGACACCGAGACTGAGAGCTTGCATGGTGGGAGATCTCCAGAGAATCAATGAATCATTGGGAGTCACAAAATACAGCCCGGGATCGATGAAAGCAAGGGCGAAGATGGCGTCAGACCCCTATGTGCTGAGGCTTGTGAATACGCTTGACTTTTCGACAATTTCGACATATTGTCCATACATCATACGTAATACGATATACCTACCCTTCCGGGATCTGATGGACACACCATTTTCCAAAATCCAGCGGCCTTCAACGCTCAGCCAGGTCATTGTCGAAAACGTCGAACAGTCTATCAGGGATCGAAAACTTGTTCCGGGGCAGAAGCTCCCCACCGAACAAGAGCTCTGTGAGATGTTTTCCGTGAGCCGGACCGCAGTGCGCGAAGCCTTGCGCATGCTGAGTGCCCGCGGGCTGATTACCATCAGGAAGCGAAGGGGCATGTTTGTCAGCGACTTGTCTTCTTCGCCCGCAGTCTCCACGATGGGATTATTCCTCGAGTTGAAGTTCGACAAAGACTACATTCTCCACGTGTTCAATGTACGGCGTGCGATAGAACCGGAGGTGTGCCGGTGGGCGGCCCAGCACCGGACTACCGAAGACATCGCGGTCCTCCGGAAAAACCTCGAGAAAATGGAACAGTGTGATCCGGGAGACCGCGACATAGAAAGCACCCTCGATCAGGAATTCCACTCGACCGTCACCGCTGCCAGCAAGAATCCCATCGCGCCGGTTGTCCTTGAACCCATCTTCGCGTTGATGCCAAAAATCCGTACAATGGTCTACGGCAACATCGCCAACTGCAAGAGCTCAGCGCTGGACTATCACCGTGAAATCGTTGACGCGATCGATCGGCAGGACCAGGAGCGCGCGTGCGCTCTGATGCGCGATCACATATCCCGGGCAGCCCTTCAGGCAAACGAAGCGATCGACAGGATCAATCGCGTTACCCATGCCGCCGCACCTGTTGTTCACGCGCCGGCCTAGCAAGAATCGTTCAGCGTTGCCCGGGAGGCCCTTCCCGGGAATCTCGGAAACCCCATAACATCCAGCTACAGGAACATCTATGAACACAACCGCAACCAGCAGTGTCGGACGGCTGTTCGCCGGGAATTACCGATGGGTCGTTTGTGCATTGCTCTTTTTTGCCACGACTGTCAACTACATTGATCGTCAGATTCTCTCGTTGCTCAAACCCATTCTCGATGAAGAACTGCAATGGACCAACGAACAGTTCGGGATCGTGAATTCTGCGTTTCAAGGTGCTTATGGGATCGGCCTCCTGGCCTTCGGCTGGTTTATTGACCGCTTTGGTACAAAAATCGGGTATGGCGTGTCCATCGCTGCCTGGAGCGTTGCTGCGATCGCCCACGCCTTTGTGAGCAGTGTCAGTGGTTTCATGGGTGCCCGGATTGCCCTCGGACTGGGTGAGGGGGGCAACTTCCCTTCGGCCATCAAGGCGGTAGCGCTCTGGTTCCCCAAGAAAGAACGGGCGTTTGCCACAAGCATCTTCAACGCCGGGACCAACGTCGGCGCAATCATCGCTCCGGCAGTCGTCCCGTGGATTGCATTCACCTGGGGTTGGCAGGCCGCTTTTATCGCCGCGGGCATCGCCGGATTCCTCTGGTTGTTCTTGTGGATTCCGTTCTACAATGTCCCGGAAAAAATCAAGCATCTCCAGCAGAAGGAGTATGCACACATTCACAGCGATGTGGACGATTCCGTTGTGGGAGAGAAGACTTCCTGGGGCAGTCTCCTCCGGTACCGACAGACCTGGGCATTCCTTATCGCTAAAGGCCTCACCGATCCGATTTGGTGGTTCTTCCTTATCTGGCTTCCTGATTACTTCAAGCAGACACGCGGGTTGAATATCAAAGAAAGCTGGATCCATCTCGTCACGATTTATGCCATCGTGACGGTCCTGAGTATCGCCGGAGGATGGGTAACCGGGTATATGACAAAACGGGGCTGGACCGTGACACGTGCGCGCAAAACGGGTATGTTTTTCTTCGCTTTGCTGGTGATGCCCATTTATGCCGTTACGACCGTAGGTGACTGGACCGCGGTGCTGCTCATCGGACTCGCCGGTGCCGCACACCAGGCCTGGTCAGCAAACTTGTTCACCACCGTGTCCGATATGTTTCCCAAGCACGCGGTGGCTTCGGTTACCGGTATCGGCGGCATGGCCGGAGCGTTTCTCGGGATGTTCTTCCCGTTCTTGACGGGAAGGCTCCTCGATGTGTTCAAAGCCTCCGGAGACATTACAGCCGGCTATACAGTGCTGTTCACGATCTGTGCATTTGCCTATCTGGTGACATTTGCCATCCACCACGTGCTCGCTCCGCGGTTTGAACTTTTCGACATGAAAAAGGGATAGCGCACCAATGAAAACAAGTCCTTTCATACACGAGCGTTTTCTGCTGGATAACGACATCGCGGCCGAGTTGTACGAGCGCTATGCCCGTGACCTTCCGATCATCGACTATCATTCGCACCTACCGCCCGCCGACGTGGCGCGCAACCGCACATTCGAAACGCTGACGCGCGTCTGGCTCGAGGGCGACCACTACAAGTGGCGAGCGATGAGGTCCAATGGAGTCGACGAGCGATTCTGCACCGGTGATGCAACCGATTGGGAGAAATTCGAGGCGTGGGCGGCGACGGTGCCGAAAACCCTTCGAAATCCCCTGTATCACTGGACTCATATGGAATTGAGGCGACCGTTCGGAATCGACGACATCCTGTTAAGCAAAGAAACGGCGCGCTCTGTCTGGGATCGATGCAATGAACTCCTGCAGCGACCGGACTTCTCGGCGCGTGGGCTTCTGCGGCAGTTCAAGGTGGAAGTCATCTGCACAACGGACGATCCCACGGATTCTCTTGAGCACCATCGCGCGGTGGCTGCGGACCCCACATTTAAAGCGAAGATGGTCCCGGCTTTTCGCCCCGACAAGGCCCATCGGGTGGATGATCCGGTGTTCTTCAGGGGGTGGGTGGAACGCCTGGCCGCTGCAGCCGATATGACGATTGTGTCGTACATGGATTTCCTGGATGCGTTGCGCAAGCGACACGGGGTGTTTCATGATCTTGGATGCCGCGTGTCCGACCACGGCCTTGAGAGCATCGTGGCCGAGGACACCGCGGCAGCCGAAATTGCCGGCATCTTCCGCCGTGCGATGGACGGCCAGCAGGTGAATGCCGCCGACACACAGAAATTCGGATCGGCGCTGCTGTTCGAATTCGGCCTTATGGATAACGAGCGGGGTTGGACACAGCAGTATCATCTCGGTGCATTGCGTAACACCAATCCCCGCATGTTCCGTACGCTCGGCCCGGATACGGGGTTTGACACCATCGGTGACTTTGAAATGGCGCGTCCGCTCGCCCGCATGCTCGGCAAACTCGATGATGCCCGTGCGCTGCCGAAGACTATCCTGTACAACCTCAATCCGCGGGACAATGAGCTGATGGCGACGATGATCGGGAATTTCCAGGATGGCAGCGTTCCCGGTAAGATGCAGTACGGGAGCGGATGGTGGTTCCTGGATCAAAAGGACGGCATTGAACGACAGCTCAATGCGCTCTCCAATCTCGGGCTGCTCAGCCGGTTTGTCGGGATGCTCACCGATTCCCGCAGCTTCCTGTCGTTTCCGCGGCACGACTATTTCCGCCGGGTGCTCTGCAATATTCTCGGTAGTGAGATGCAGCGCGGACTCTTACCCAATGAGATCGATCTGGTCGGGCCGATGGTGTCGGATATCAGTTACTACAATGCAAAGTCGTATTTCGGGTTTGACCTTCAATCCCCCAAGGAGGCTCTCACATGATATCGGAAATGGTGAGCAAGTTCTATGACTTTTCCGACCGCACGATGGTCATTACCGGCGGTGGCGGGGTGCTCTGCAGCGAGATGGCAGTTGCGATTGCGGCATGCGGCGCCCGGATGGCGGTCCTCGACCGTGATCTTGCCCTCGCGCAAAAAGTCGTCGACCGCATCATGAAGTCCGGCGGCTCAGCAGTCGCCGTGCAGGCTGACGTCTTGATTCCCGAACGGCTGGAAGAAGCCAGAAAGCAGATCACCGATGCGTTCGGCCATGTGGACACCCTCATCAACGGGGCCGGCGGGAACAACCCGAAGGCAACCACCGGTGCCACACAGTCATTCTTTGCGCTGCCGCCAGAGGCATTGCGGTTTGTCTTCGATCTGAACATTGTCGGGGCGATTCTGCCATCGCAGGTGTTCGGACGTGCCATGGCCGAGCATCGGCGCGGCGTGATTCTGAATGTCTCCTCCATGAATGCCTTCCGTCCCCTTACACGGATAGCGGCGTATTCCGCGGCCAAGGCCGGCGTTAGCAACTTCACGCAATGGCTTGCTGTTCATATGGCACAGGAGTATTCTCCCGATATCCGTGTCAACGCTCTCGCCCCCGGCTTTTTCCTGACGGAGCAGAACCGGTTCCTGCTTACGGAGCAGGCGACAGGTGCCCTGACCGACCGCGGCAAGAAAATCATCGACCACACGCCCATGGCGCGGTTCGGAACACCGCAGGATCTGCTCGGTACCGTTCTGTGGCTGCTCTCACCTGCAGCAGCGTTCGTCACGGGAACAGTGATCCCCGTCGACGGCGGATTCTCGGCATATTCAGGAGTCTAACATCGTATTCCGGAGATCGTTATGAAGAAACAGCAATTTGGAGTCGTCGGGCTGGGCGTTATGGGTCAGAATCTGGCGCTGAACATCGCCCACAACGGTTACAGCGTGGCCGGGTTTGACCTGGACCCTGCGAAAGTGACAGGCACGGCCGGCAAATTCAGCGGATCCGATATCGTCGCGACGGATTCCAAAGAAGAATTCGTCGCCTTGCTCGCAGCGCCAAGGATGGTACTCATCATGGTGCCCGCCGGAAAGGCCGTGGATGCGGTGATCAACGACCTGCGTCCACACCTCTCCGAAGGTGACATTCTCATCGACGGAGGCAACTCCTACTTTGAAGATACCCGCCGGCGGCTGAAACAGCTTCAGGGCAGCGGAATTCTCTACGTCGGGACTGGGGTGAGTGGCGGAGAAGAGGGTGCGCTGCGGGGTCCGGCCATCATGCCCGGCGGAGACCCCGCCGCATGGCCGCATGTGAAGCCGATCTTCCAGAAAATCAGCGCCAAAGCTCCGGACGGAGCCCCCTGTTGTGATTGGATCGGCTCCGACGGTGCAGGCCATTTTGTGAAGATGGTGCACAACGGAATCGAATACGGCGATATGCAAATGATCTGCGAGGCCTACTTCCTGATGGAAAGGGTGCTGGGTTTGAACCCGGACGAAATGCATCACGTCTTCACCGCCTGGAACGGCGGAGAGCTCAACAGCTACCTCATCGAGATTACGGCGAAGATCATGTCCCGGAAAGACCCCGACACCGGCAAGGCACTGGTGCACGTCATCCTTGACACGGCCGAGCAAAAAGGAACCGGGAAGTGGACAAGCACGGTTGCGCTGGATCTGGGTGTACCGGCGCAGACCATTGCCGAAGCGGTCTTCGCGCGTATGATGAGCGCCATAAAGAAAGAGCGCGTGGCGGCATCGACCGTACTGGCGGGCCCCGACGGCGTGTTCAAGGGCAACAAGGAAGAATTCATCGAGATGATCAGAAAGGCTCTGTATGCATCAAAGATCTGTTCCTATGCGCAGGGATTTCAGCTGCTGAAGGTCGCTGACGAAGAGTACAAATGGAATCTTCGTTTTGGCTCGATCGCAGCGTTGTGGCGGGCGGGATGCATCATCCGCGCGCAATTCCTGGGCAAGATCAAGGAAGCGTACGACCGCAATCCGGCCCTCGCGAATCTGCTCCTCGATCCTTATTTCACGGGAGCCATCAACGGAGCGTCGGTGTCGTGGCGCAAAGTGGTTGCCACCGCTGTGGAGCTCGGAGTCCCGGTGCCCGCGTTCAGCAGCGCCCTGTCATACTATGATGGGTATCGTTCGGCGGTGCTGCCCGCAAACCTGCTGCAAGCCCAGCGTGATTTCTTCGGCGCCCACACGTATCGCCGCATTGACAAGGAAGGCATTTTCCATACGAAGTGGGAAGAGTGACGCGGCATGGTGATCGTGGTTGACAGCAAGAACCCGTTCCTCGCTGATGCGCTCGCCGGATTCGCGGAAGTGCGGCAGCTGGGCACGGCTGCGATCACCAATGAGGCGTTGCGCGATGCTGATGCCGTCGTCGTACGCTCCGAGACGAACGTCGGGGAACCTCTGCTCAGACATACGCGTGTGCAGTTCGTGGGGACGGCGACGATCGGTACGGATCACGTGGACACCGAATATCTGCAGAAGTCAGGTATCGGATTCGCGAGCGCGCCCGGCAGCAATGCCAATTCAGTCGCTGAGTACGTCGCCGCAGCCCTCCTGGTGACCGCCGCCCGTCTTCACATCTCGCTCAAAGGCAGGATCCTCGGAGTGGTGGGCGTCGGGAATGTCGGGAGCCGGGTAGTGCGTGTCGGCCATGCTCTCGGCATGCAGGTTCTTCAAAATGATCCCCCGGTCGCCCGGAAAACAGGAGATCGGCGTTTCGTCTCCCTTGATGCGATCATGGAAGCGGACGTGGTTTCCCTGCACGTGCCCCTGACCCGGACAGGCGACGACCCGACATTCCACCTGTTCGACCGGGACCGCGTCTTCCGCATGAAAAGCGGAAGCGTGCTGTTGAACACCTCGCGAGGCGCTGTTGTGGAGGGAAGGGGTTTGCAGTCCGCTCTGGCTGACGGTCTCCTGGCAGCCGCCCTCCTCGATGTCTGGGAGGGGGAACCGGATATCGATCCTCAGCTTCTCAGCGCCGTTCTCATCGGGACACCACACATTGCGGGATATTCATTCGACGGAAAGGTTAATGCCGCTCGCGCGATGTTCGAGTCCATTGTGCGCCACTTTGGGGTAACGAGACAGTGGCCTGACCCGGCAGCCATGCCTGCTCCCCGGACGAGCCGGATTGTGCTTTCACCACAGGCGGATGGGGAGGAAGAACTCCGCCGTGTCATAAACTGTTGCTACAGCATCGAGGTAGACGACAGGCGTTTCCGGGAACTGATCGCATTGCCTGACGATGCCAGGCGCGCAGAGTTCCGCAGACAACGG
>Ga0105107_10003002_pt1 | contig 11171 bp, 15 predicted proteins | sample PPLLaktember2015_6_FD_79335 | JGI IMG/M metagenome (GOLD analysis project Ga0105107, IMG submission 79335) | Freshwater sediment microbial communities from Prairie Pothole Lake near Jamestown, North Dakota, USA - PPLs Lake P8 Core (1) Depth... | ecosystem: Environmental > Aquatic > Freshwater >... | reverse complement strand
GCCTCGAGCTCCTCGACGGAGAAGGCGTTGTCGAGGGAGAGCATGCGAGCCCGGTGCCGGACCGGCGCGAACAGGTCCGCCGGCGTGGCCCCCACACGCTGGGTGGGGCTGTCCGGTGTGACCAGCTCGGGGAACGCCTCCTCGAGCGCCACGAGCTCCCGCATCAGGTCGTCGTACTCGGCGTCGGCGATCACCGGCTGGTCGAGGACGTGGTACCGGTAGGCGTGGTAGTTGAGCTGCTCCCGCAGCTCCTCCACCCGCAGTTTCGCCCGCGCCCGCTCCCGCTCCCCGGCCATCTAGGCGGCGATCTCCACGGCCCCGGCCACACCGATGCGCTCACCCTGCACGACGACACCGCCGCGCACGCCGGGGACCTTCTGCAGGTAGATGAGCGCGAGCCGGAGCCCGTCGGGTTTGGGGACGATGGCCTGGACGCCCGCGGCGGCCGCGTCGGCGAGCATGCAGGACTCGGCGACCACGGCCAGCCCGTCGATCGGCACCCTGCCCTGCCCGAGGACCGTGGCCACGCCGACCCCGGTCTTGCTGGGCTGCACGACGACCGCGATGCCGCCGCCATCCGGGCGCGTGTGGATCGTCAGCTTCTGGCGCTTGCGGGCGAGGATGAAGAAGTCCCCGCCACAGCCGACGGTCACGTCGGAGAGATCACGGGCGAGGAAGCGACCCACGTGGTCCGTCAGCGCACCGCGGAGCGAGAACATGGGTCCGACCCCCGCTCGACTCGAGGCGGTGATGATCTCGCGGACGATCTCCGGGGCGTCCTCGGGCAGCTCGATCGGCCGCTTGCTGGACCGGATCGCCGGGTTGCGGATCGTGTACGCGTGCAGCTGCTCCCAGAACGACAGTGCCGCGGCGCGTGACTCCTCGTTCAGCTCGGACGCGGCGCTGATGTGCAGGACCATGTCCTGAACCTGGATGTCGAAGGTGCGGAGCTTCCTCCTCAGGAGCTTCACGTGCGGGCGACCTTTCGACGGACCCGAACGCCGATGATAGCGAGCACCGCGGACGATCCGACGACCCGGCGCGAAGCCGTCCGGCAGCGGGTCAGCGGACCGACCTCAGGATCCGGCCGCCCCCCAGGAGCTGCTCCCCCCGGTACACCACCACGCTCTGACCGGGCGCGACACCGCGCTGGGGGACCGCGAACCCGACCCGGATCCGATCGTCCGAGGCCTCGACCACGGCCGGGACGTCCTCACCCCGGTACCGGATCCGCACCTCCGCCTCGAAGGGCCCCCTGTCCGGCGGCCGGCCGGCCACCCACGACACGCGATCGGCCACCAGCCCGCGCCGCCGGAGCAGCTCCCCGGGGCCGACGACCACACGGTTGGCCCGCGCGTCGACCTCCAGGACGTACACGGGACGCGGGCCCGAGACGCCCAGCCCGCGCCGCTGGCCCACGGTGAACGCGGCAGCCCCCGCGTGGCTCGCGAGGACCCGGCCGTCCGGGTCGACCACCTCGCCTGCCCGTGCGAGGTCTGGGGCGATCGCGCGGAGGAACGAGCCCGCATCGCCGCTCGGGGCGAAGCAGAGCTCCTGCGAGTCCGGCTTGCGGGCGACCGGCAGGCGGAGCCGCTCGGCGATCCGACGCGTCTCGGCCTTCGCGAGACCTCCGATCGGGAACAGCGAGCGCGCGAGCTCGCGCTGGCCGAGCATGTGGAGCATGTACGACTGGTCCTTCGCGGGGTCGGCGCCCTTGAGCAGGCGCCATGTGCCGTCCGCCCCGCGCTCCGCGCGCACGTAGTGACCGGTCGCCACGAAGTCCACGCCGAGCTCGTCGGCGCGGCGCAGGAAGGCGCCGAACTTGATCTCGCCGTTGCAGCGGGCGCACGGGTTCGGCGTCCGCCCGGACCGGTGCTCGGCCACGTAGTCGTCGATCACCGCCCGATCGAACTCCAGGGTCATGTCGGCCACCTCGAACGGGAAGCCCGCGATGCGCGCCACGGCCTCGGCGTCGGCCCGCGCGGCTGGACCGCAGCACCCGTGCTCCACGCCTTCGAGGTGGACCAGTCGCATGTGGGAGCCGAGCACCTCGTACCCCCGTTCGTGCAGCATGCACGCCGCGACCGAGGAGTCCACGCCCCCCGACATCGCCACCAGCACCGAACCCTTCGCAGCCATGGCCTCCGATGGTACGACCGGGCACGAACGCCGCCGGGTATCCTGCCCGCAGTCCCCGACCGGAGGCGGTGCGATGGACGTCGTGGTCCTGGTGAAGTACGTGCCCGACCCGCTGGGTACGCCATCGCTCGGCGAGGACCTGCTCGTCGTCCGTGAGGGAACCGACGGGACCCTGGACCCCGGGGACGAGCACGCGGTCGAGGCCGGGCTCCAGGTGGTCGAGGCGCAGGGCGGCGAGGTCACGCTGGTCTCGATGGGCCCAGAGGTCGCGATGACCGCGATCCGCAAGGCCCTCTCGATGGGAGCGCACAGAGGCGTGCTCGTGACCGACCCCGCGCTCCGTGGCGCCGACACCCTGGCCACGGCGAAGGTCCTCGCTGCGACGATCGCGCGGCAACCGTTCGACCTCGTGCTCTCGGGCGTCGAGTCCACCGACGGGTACACCGGGACGCTCCCCATGACGGTCGCCGAGCTCCTCGGCCTCCCGAGCCTCACGTTCGCACGGAGGATCGAGCTGGGCGAGGGCGCGGTGCGGATCGAGCGGCAGACCGACCTGGGGTACGACGTGCTCGAGACCCCGCTCCCCGCGCTCGTCACCGTGACCGGAGCCGCGAACGAGCCCCGGTACGCCACCCTCAAGGGGATCATGTCCGCCAAGTCCAAGCCCGTCGAGCAGCTCGGCCTGGGCGACCTCGGCTTGAACGCCCCTGACGTGGCGGCGTCGCAGCGCGTCCTCGCCGTGACGGACGCACCCGCCAGGGGTCCCGGAGAGGTGATCGAGGGGGACGACGCGGTCGCGCGTGTCGCCGACCTCCTGGCCGAGTCGAAGGTGATCTGAGATGAGCGCGGTGTGGGTGTACGCGGAGGTCGGGCCCGAAGGTCCCGCGACGTCGGCGCTCGAGCTCCTGACCAAGGCGAGGACCCTCGCCGACATCGTCGCGGCGGTGGCCCTCGGTCCCGGCGCGACGCAGGCCGCGGCGGCGCTCGGAGCCCACGGGGCCTCAACGGTCTTCGCGAGCGACGATCCGATCTACGCTGAGGCGGTGGCCCGACCCGCGGCGCACGCACTGGCCGAGCTGGTCGGGCGCCATGCCCCGGACCTGATCCTGTTCTCCAGCTCCCACGAGGCCCGCGACGTCGCCGGGCGCCTGCAGGCCAGGACCGGATCGACCCTGATGGGCAACGCGACGGACGTATCCGGCATCGACCGGGCCGTGACCCAGATCTTCGGCGACAGCCGGTTCGTCGAGGTGGCGCTCGACGGCCCGCAGCCCAAGCTCGTCTTGGTGCGGCCGAAGTCCTTCGCGCCCGAGGCCTCGGGCGGAACCGCCGAGGTCGTCCCGGTCGACGTCGACATCCCCGACGAGCTGCGCGGCGCCCGCCGCGTCGAGCGGCACGCCGAGGACGTCTCCGGCCCCAAGCTCGAGGATGCGAAGGTCGTGGTCTCCGGAGGCCGCGGGCTCCAGGATCCTGCGAACTTCAGCCTGCTCGACCGGCTCGCGGAAGCGATCGGCGGCGCGGCCGTGGGCGCGACGCGAGCCGTCGTGGACGCCGGTTGGGTCCCGTACAACCAGCAGATCGGCCAGACGGGCAAGACGGTCAAGCCCGACGTCTACATCGCGATCGGAATCAGCGGAGCGACGCAGCACGTGGTCGGGATGAAGGGCGCGAAGCGGATCGTCGCGGTCAACAAGGACCCGCTCGCGCCGATCTTCGGGCTGGCGGACATCGGCGTCGTGGCGGATGCGCTCGAGTTCGTCCCCAAGCTCGTCGAGGAGATCGAGCGACGCAAGGGGGCCCCGTAACGGGGTCCGGGCCGACGTCCGCCGTCCCTCGGGAGCCCGGGACGATCGCGGCCCGCTTCGATGACCTCACGCCCAACGCGGAGCGAGCCTTCCGGCTCGACGAGCCCCTCGACGTGCTCGTGGCACGGCGACCGGAGGAGGTCGTCGACGTGCTCGCGGCCGCGGAGGACGCCAGCCGCCGGGGGACATGGGCGGCCGGGTTCGTCACGTACGAGGCCGCGCCCGGGCTCGACGAGGACCTCACGGTCCGGGCTCCGACGGACGACGACCCGTTGGTCGACCTCCCGCTCGCCTGGTTCGGGGTGTTCGCCGCGAGACACCCTGCCCCGTCGCTCGAGCCTCCACCAGCCGCCCCCGAGGTCGCGCGCGCGTGGTCACCGTCCGTGTCGCGCGGGCGGTACGACGCCGCGATCGAGCGGATCAGGGAGCTGATCACGGCCGGCGAGACCTACCAGGTGAACCACACCTTCCGTCTCAGGACGCGGGTCACGGGCGACGATCGGGACCTGTACCGCGATCTCTGCCTCGCCCAGCGCGGCGGATACGCCGCCTACCTGGACACGGGTCGCCACCACGTGCTCTCGGCCTCGCCCGAGCTCTTCTTCCGCATCGACGACGACCGGATCGCCACCCGACCGATGAAGGGCACCGCACCCCGGGGGCGATGGCTGGAGGAGGACGAGGACGTCGCGCGACGGCTCTGCGCCTCGGCGAAGGACCGGGCGGAGAACGCGATGATCGTGGACCTGCTGCGCAACGACCTGGGGCGGATCGCCATCCCGGGGGGCGTCGAGTGGCGCGACCTGTTCCACACCGAACGGTACGAGACGGTCTGGCAGCTGACCTCCACGATCGGCGGCTCGCTCAGGCCGGGGACCGCTGTGACCGACGTCTTCCGCGCCCTGTTCCCGAGCGGCTCCGTGACGGGAGCCCCGAAGGTCTCGACGATGGCGATCATCGCCGAGCTGGAAGATGCACCTCGGGGCGTGTACTGCGGGGCGGTCGGCTACCTGGCCCCACCGGGCGCCGGCGAGCCTCGGGCGAACTTCAACGTCGCGATCCGTACGGTGGTGGTGGACGCCCGCTCGCGGCTCGCGGAATACGGCGTCGGGGGCGGCGTGACCTTCGACTCCTCCGCCCCCGGCGAGTACGAGGAGGCGTTGACCAAGGCGCGCGTGCTCACGACCGCGAGACCGGCGTTCGAGCTGTTCGAGACGCTGCGCTGGTCGGCGGACGAGGGGTTCCGCCACCTGCCGGAGCACCTGGCCCGCATGCGCTCCTCGGCCTCGTACTTCGGCTTCGCCTTCGACGAGGGGGCCGCGGCCGAAGCCCTCGAGGCAACGGCCGGTGGTGCGCAGGACCTGCGCGTTCGCCTCCTCCTGCGGCGCGGTGGGGAGGTCCGGGTCGAGACCTCCGTCCTCGAGCCGCAGGTCGAGGGGCCTGTCCGCCTCGCCGTCGACGGGGATCCGGTGGACCCGACGGACGTCTGGCTCTTCCACAAGACGACCAGGCGCGAGGCCTACGATCGCCGGAAGGCGAGGCGTCCCGACGTCGACGACGTGGTGCTCGTGAACCGGTTCGGGGAGGTGACCGAGGCGACCGTGGCCAACCTCGCCGTGCGGCGTGGCGAGACATGGGTCACCCCGCCCCGCGGCGCTGGCTTGCTCGCCGGCACGTTCCGGGAGGTGCTCCTGCGCGAGGGAGGGCTCATCGAGCGCCCGATCACGGTGCCCGAGCTGCACCGGGCCGGGGACGTCGCCGTGCTGAGCTCCGTCCGCGGATGGCGACCGGCGGAGATCGTGACGTGACCGGGCGGGTGTCGACGGTGCATCTCGGGCAGTTCACGTGGGAGCACGCGAACGCGATCGCCGGCGAGCTGGAGCGAGCAGGGATCGTCTGGTGGTCCAAACAGCCAGGGTTCATCAGCGGCGTCTGGGAGCACGGCGTCCGACTCTTCGTCGATCGCGATCGGCTCGACGAGGCCCGGACCATCGCCGCCCGGGTGCTCGACGAGCGACCGGAGGCCTGAGCCTCCTTCAGGAGGTCGAGGGCTCCTCGTCCGGCCAGGCGAAGGGGTGCATCCGCTCCTCGTCGATCGGACACGCGCAGAGCGGACACCTGGGCGGCTCCTCGTACACGAGGATCACGCGCTCGCAGTAGGGGCACTCGGCTGCCGGCGTCTCGGAGACGCCGTCGATCGGGTTCGGCATCTTGGGGGCCGCGGTCGGGGGGAGCGGTCTCGTTCCAATTGTCGGTGGTGATAGCAGCGGGCTTGACGCGTCCCTTGGTCGTAAGCCGGAAGCCCTCCCGTCGGGAGGGCTTCCTGTGGGGCTCGTGAGCTGAGGGGGGCTCAGGAGCTCACGCTGCCTGCATCTCCTTGCGGCTGCGGCGCTTGCCGCGCGCCACGAAGGTGTGCACGGGCTCGTGCTGCCAGCAGAACTGCCACTTGTTGTACATCGAGAGCTTGGTGCCGCAACCGTCGGCCGCACAGGTGCGGCCGGCGCCGTACGTGCGGTTCGCGCGCGGGAGCTCGCGGACGCGAGCACCCCGGTACATGGACTCCGAAGCCATGTCTACTCCTTGGTCCGACCGCTCCGCCCATCGCAGCGGAGTCATCTCCTATTCGAACCATCGGATCGGCCGGTTCGTTCCCGCGACCGGCTCGACGCCCGGCTGCATAGGTTCGCGCGGGTTCCGAGAGCGGAGCTACTCACCCTCCATGCGCTCGAGCAGCGCCCCGGTCGGCGTGGTGAGCTGGACGATCCTCGGCGTGAAGCCGAGTTCCTCCCAGAACGCCATCGCCCCTTGGTTGGGCGCGAACGTCTTCAGCTCGATCCACTCGATCCCGCGAGAGCGGGCGAAGCGGGCGGCCTCGTGCACGAGCAGGCGCCCGACACCGCGGCCCCGGTATCCGGCCCGGACGACGACGCCGGAGATCTCGAACGCCCGCTCGTCGGAGAACCGGGAGGGGACGTGCGCCTCGCCGTACGCCATGCCAACGACCTCACCCTCGTCGTCCTCCGCCACGAGCACGGCCGCGTCCGGATTGCGCATCTCCTCCCGGTACTTCGCTCCGACCTCGTCGTAGAACCCCGGCCGCGGCGTGAAGACACGCCAGTCGGCCTGCATCCGGTCGAGCTCGTGGAACAGCGCGACGAGGGACGGGACGTCCTCGGGCGTCGCACGCCTCACCCGCATCCGATGACCCCCCCTCATGGGCTCGCCTACCGACCCTCGAACCTCGGCTCGCGCTTCTCGAGGAAGGCGCGCATGCCTTCCTCCTGGTCCCGCGTATCGAACAGACCGACGAACACGTCGTGCTCCACGCGCAGACCTCGCTCGCGGTCGACCTCGACGGCCGCGTTGATGGCGGCCTTGGCGGCACCGAGCGCCCGCGTCGGACCGGCCGCCCAGCGGGCAGCCTCCTCACGAGCCGCGAGCAGGACCTCCGCGGAGGGTACGACGCGGTCCACCAGCCCGATCGTGAGCGCCTCGTCGGCCGTGACGTGGCGTCCGGAGTAGATGAGCTCCCGGGCGCGAGCGAGCCCAACCAGTCGTGGGAGGCGCTGCGTCCCCCCGGCCCCGGGGATGATCCCGAGCCGGATCTCCGGCTGGCCGAGCCTCGCGTCCTCGCCGGCGAACCGGAAGTCCGCCGCGAGCGCGACCTCGCACCCGCCGCCCAACGCATAGCCGTTGATCGCCGCGATGACCGGCTTGGGGATCGCCTCCAGGTCCCGGCACGCCTGCTCGACCGCCGACACGTCGGGCTCGACCTCGGGTGGCCCGTACGCCACCATCGACCTGATGTCGGCACCGGCCGCGAAGATCCGCTCCCCACCCCAGACGACGGCCGCCCGGATGGTCCGATCCTCGGCCACCGCACGGGCAGCTTCCTGGAGCTCGAGCGCCACATCGCGTGAGAGCGCGTTGGCCGGCGGCCGATCCAGTCGGATCGTGGCCACCGGCCCTTCGACCTCGACCCTCACGTACTCCCCACGCACGGCCCTATCTTTCCAGACCCGCGGGCGCGCGCCCTGCTTCCGAGGTCGCCGCGTGCAGCGCGCGGTCCCTCCAACGGCCCGAGCTACCCCACGCACCGTCCACGTGTTGCAGGTGCAATCGACTGCTAGGATTCGGCGTGTGAGCGAGCGCGTGGTGGAGGACGTGATCGAGCTCCTGCGCCAGCGGGGCCTCCGCATGACCCCGCAGCGTCGCGTCATCGTCGCCGAGATCATGCGGACGCAGGGCCACATCTCCCCGACCGCGCTCGCGCGGAAGGTCCAGAGCGACATGCCGGGCGTGAACGCCTCGACGATCTACCGGACCCTGGCCCTCCTGGAGGAGGCCGGAGTGCTGGCCCACGCCCACCTGGAGGGCGGGGCCGAGTACCACCGCGCCGAGGAGGCGGGCCACATCCATCTGACATGCTCCCGCTGCCACGCGGAGGACGATCTGTCGCTCGACGACGCGACGGTGATACAGAAGCTCATCGAGGAGCACCACGGGTTCCACCCCGACCTCACGCACTTCGCGATCAGCGGCCTGTGCTCCGACTGCCGACGAGAGCTCGCCGGGAGCTGAGCCGGACGCCCTACGCGATGCCCCGGGAGCGCATCGCCTCGGCCGGATAGAAGCCGAACGGGAGCTCCAGACGGTTCGACGCCATGAGGTGGTCGTCGGACAGGAGATCGACCGTCGCGCCGTCGGCGACGATCGTGCCCCGGTTCATCACGAGCGAACGCGGGCAGAGCTCGAGGGCGTACGGGAGGTCGTGCGTGACCATCAGCATCGTGATCTCGAGCGACCGGAGGATCTGCGCGAGCTCTCGGCGCCCGGCCGGGTCCAGGTTCGACGAGGGCTCGTCCAGGACCAGGATCTCGGGCTGCATCGCCAGCACCGTGGCGACGGCCACTCGACGTCGCTGACCGAAGCTGAGGTGGTGTGGGGCACGGTCGACGACGTCCTGCATCCCCACGGCCTCGAGCGCGGTCATCACCCGCAGCTCGAGCTCGTCGCCCGTCACGCCCATGTTGGCCGGCCCGAACCCGACGTCCTCCCGCACGGTCGGCATGAACAGCTGGTCGTCCGGATCCTGGAAGACGATCCCGACACGCCGCCTGATCTCCTTGAAGTGCTCCTTGGTCACGGGGAGGCCGCCGACCCAGATCGATCCTGACTGGGCGACATGGATGCCGTTCAGGTGCATCACCAGCGTCGTCTTCCCGGCGCCGTTCGGACCGAGCAGCGCGACGCGCTCCCCTCGCTCGATGGTCAGGTCGATCCCGAAGAGCGCCTGCGTCCCGTCCGGGTAGGCGAAGAGGAGCTCGCGCACCTCGAGGGCGGGGCCAGAGCTCACCGCGTCACCCACGCGACGCTCATCACGACGGCGGCGGCGGCCGGCACGGTGAGCGCCGCCACCCACATCGCGACGGTGGCCGGTGTCTCGGCGATGCGCGGCATCGTTCCCTCGTACCCCCGCGACAGCATCGCGAGGTACACGCGCTCGCCACGCTCGTAGCCGCGGATGAACAGCGCGCCCGCCGACGCCGCGACCGCCTTCGCCTGCCAGATCCACCGAGGGTCGTACCCGCGGGACTCGCGGGCGACCTTCATCCGGCGCATCTCGTCGGCGAGCACGTCGAAGTAGCGGATCATGAACGACGACGTCGAGGTGAGCACTCGAGGCATGTGCAGACGCTCGAACCCGCGCAGGAACTCCGGCATCGTCGTCGTGGCCGCGACCACGATGCTGATCGCGACGCCGAGCGTGGCCTTCGCCAAGATGTTCCAGGCCGCCCACAGGCCCTCCTGGGACAACGACAGACCCAGGACCTCGATGCGCTCGCCGCCGCCGAAGAAGGGGAGGAGCACGGCGAACAGTACGAACGGCACCTCGACCACCATGCGCCGCAGGACGAACCCCGGTGGGATCTGCGCCACGACCACGAGCCCAACGACCATCCCCGCGTACACGCCGAAGGCCCAGAACGCCTCCCGCGGGGTGGCCACGATCGCCAGCACGAGCAGGACCTGCGCCGCCAGCTTGCACTGGGGGGCGAGACGGTGGATCGCGCTGTGGCCGTGGACGTAGAGCGCGTGTGTGTGAGCGCCGCTCATGACGACGTCGGCGCCTCGGCGGGGCCATCCGGACCCCGTCGGGATCGGACGGCTCGGAGCGCACCGAACAGGATCATCCCGACCCCGAAGGTGATCGCGACGCCGATGACGCCGGCCAGGCCGGTGGACAGGCCCTCGTCGTCCACGCCCTCGACGCCGTAGTCGGCGAGCGGGCTCTCCGCGAGGGCGTGCTCCTCGGCGGTCGCGTCGAACCCCTCGTCGATCGACACCTTCTCGAGCCCGTCCGGCGAGCTGCTGGCGTACGGGCTCGCGAAGAACGCGAGGCCCAGCACGACGATCAGTCCTCCGATCACGAACAGCCATAGGTTCTTGCGATCCATCGAGCTACCCTCCCACCGCCGGCCGGGCGGGACCGACCTCGAGCTTCGGCGTGAGGTCCCGGGCTCCGTGCACGAGGTCTGGCCGCACGGCCATGACCGCACCAACCGTGAGGCCCGTGATGATCCCCTCACCGATGCCGATCAGCGCGTGCACGCCCACCATCGCCGCGAAGACCGCTCGGAGCGACACCTCACCGGCGCCGCCGAGCGCGTACTCGGCCCAGAAGCCGATCGAGGCGAGCACGACGGAGATCCCCGCGGCGATCGCCGACGCGAGCACAACCCCGCTCTTCGTCTTCGGGAGCACCCCGCGCAGCGCGAGGAAGACCACGTAGCCCCCGAGCCCGCCGATCAGCGCCATGTTCACCACGTTGAGGCCGAGGGCGGACAGGCCCCCGTCGGCGAAGAAGAGCGCCTGCACGAGCAGGACCAATGCGACGCAGATCGCCCCCAACCAGGGCCCGACGAGGACGGTGGCGAGCACCCCTCCGAGCAGGTGGCCGCTGGTGCCCGCCGCAACGGGGAAGTTCAGCATCTGGACCGCGAACACGAACGCCGCCACGAGCCCAGCGAGCGGCGCCTGCCGGTCCTCCATCGTGTCGGCGGCCTTCTTCATGCACACACCGACGCCGCCGACGGCGACAACGTTGGCTGCCATCGCCACGCCAGTGTTGATGAACCCGTCGGGGATGTGCATCCGGTCTCCTCCTCGCTCCGGCCATCGATACCGGAGTCAAGTGCAACATGCTGCTACTGCAGGTCTCTGCAG
>Ga0105107_10002997_pt1 | contig 11182 bp, 3 predicted proteins | sample PPLLaktember2015_6_FD_79335 | JGI IMG/M metagenome (GOLD analysis project Ga0105107, IMG submission 79335) | Freshwater sediment microbial communities from Prairie Pothole Lake near Jamestown, North Dakota, USA - PPLs Lake P8 Core (1) Depth... | ecosystem: Environmental > Aquatic > Freshwater >... | reverse complement strand
TCTCCCGGGATGTTTGCCTTTTTCTTTTTGATGAAAGTCATGACCCCCCGCAAATGGCTGCAGTAAAAAAATACCTGTTGGTGACCCTCCTCTCTTTGATATTTTGTGGGCAACTTTTATCGCAGAGTAACCCTACCGTTGCGAGCGTGGCAGCCGGATCCATAAATACGGAGCCGGGGCACCCTTCCGCGATTATCACCGCGCCTGACGCGAATGACAGTACCGGCAAGACAGCACCGGAACCTGAGTTTGTCGACCTGGGTTTTCGGAGAATACCACTGGAGAATATGACTTCTCCCATTACCGCTTTCTCAAGAATAAATTTTAATCACGGATTGATACATGATCCTGTTCAACTCGTTCAGGGACGCGTGGCCGGCTTGAACATTGTCAGGCCCGGTGGAGACCCTAATGAAGATTTTGTCATGCGTATCCGCGGATTCTCTACGACGCAATCCTATGGCCAGCCGCTCATTGTCATTGACAATTTCGCAGGGGCATCGTTACTGGGATTGGATCCAAATGATATTGAACGAATCGTGGTTCTTCGCGACGCGGCTTCTACCGCGCTTTTTGGAATTCGCGGCGCGAACGGCGTGATCCAGATCACCACCAGGAGAGGCCAAATTCACAGGCCTGTAGTGGAATATTCGATCGCCGTGGGGATCGAAAACATAGCTAAAGAAATCCCCGTGATGAAAGCATCGGAATACAAAGCGCTCCCTTATAAAACGGATTTCGGAAATGAAACGGAATGGCTTCGGCACATCACCCGCACGGCGGGATCGGCTGTCCATAATCTGTCCATATCCGGAGGTTCGGACGAGACCACCTATCGCGCGTCCTTGAATTACCGTGACGTCGAGGGCGTCCTGATGAATTCCGGTTTCTCCCAGCTCAACACGCGGGTGGGAATCCGTCAGTTTGCTCTCGGAAACAAAGCAACGTTCCAGCTTGATCTGTCGCGCACAACACGCAGCCGACAGCTCGGATTTCCGGTCGCATTTCACTATGCAATGGGGGCGGATCCCACCGTGCCAGTGTACGACGAGACATCAGATAGCCCAACTGCGGGAGCACTTTATGGAGGATATGCTGAACGTGATGTATTCGATTCCTATAATCCTGTTTCCATCGTTAAACAAAATAAGAATGATCAGTCTGACGCGGTGTTCTCCGGCCGGATTAGTGGGGAGTATGATCTCAGCGATCTGATAAATGGTCTTTCTTTCTCTGCGGCATATTCCAGTCAACAGCAGAATAGTGTCTGGAGCACATACTTTCCCCGCACCGCAAAGTATGGAAATGGCTTCAACAGAGGACTGGCATCAAAACAACTCTCCCGTGAGTCAAATCAGGTATTCGAATCCATGGTTCACTATAACAGGAACTTGGGGAACATCAGCCTTAACATGACAGGAGGATACAGTCTGCAAAAGTATTCCGAAGAGAGCTTTGGCATGAAGGGAGGGAATTTCCTCACTGATGCTTTTACCTATAACAATATTGGCGCTGCCCTCGATTTTGACAACGGACTCGGGCATGTTTTCAGTTATGCCCGGTCGGGAAAACTGGAGGCTTTTGTAGCGAGCGCCGACCTCGCTTTCAAAAACACGTACTTCTTTACTTCAAGTCTGCGCCATGAAGGCTCTTCACGACTTGGCAAGAATAACAAAAGGGGTGTTTTTCCCGGGGCAGGTGCAGGCATTGTGCTTAGCAATCTCCTGACGTTGCCTGGCCTGGATCTTCTGAAATTCCGTATGGCTTTCGGCGCGTCGGGAAATCAACCGCAACTATCCTATGCATCGCTTGCGCATTGGGGTGTCACCGGGGTGAGTTTTCAAAATGGGGAGTACAAACCTGTATACGCGTTGACTCAGTCCGCCAATCCGGACCTTCAATGGGAAACAAAAACCGAATCAAATGTCGGAGTAGATATTTCCCTGCTCAACAATAAACTGGATATATCCATTGATCACTTCCGGAATACCGTCGACGATCTGATCTTCAACGTTACGGATTATCCGAGCGCGCCGGCCATTTGGGCAAACATTGCGAAGGTGAAAAATACGGGTATTGAACTGGATCTTTCCTATGAAACAGGTCGTATGGGACCTGTGCTTTGGAGGACCGCTCTGAACCTGTCGCGTGCAAAAACCATCATGGAAGAAATGTCCAGGGGTTCAAGGCAGTATGGTCAAAACGGCGTGGCATTCATCGGTAACCTCGAGACAACAGGATGCGGGTGTACCAGCTTTATCCGGGTCAAGGAGGGGGAGCCTCTAGGAACGTTTTGGGGGCCGGTTCGGGTACGAGTGACAGACGGAGCCCAGGTATTTGCAGATCTTAATGGTGACGGGTATGGAGACGGTTACCAGGACAGAAAAGAGCTGGGAAATGCATTTCCCGATTACACCTTTGGTTTTCATAATACATTTCTCTACAAAAATTTCTCGCTGTCATTTCTGTTAAGAGGCGCTCTGGGACACAGTATTGTGAACAATATCCGCCTCCGTTTTGAGGCACCGGGGGTATCTCCATACAATGTGGTAAAGACGAAATACTATCTCCCTGATCTTCAAAACGCGCAGTTCTCCGATTACTATCTTGAAAAGGCCGGCTACGCGAAGCTGGATAATCTCATGTTTGCCTGGCGCCTGCCCCTGAATGCCGGTTCACTTTTGCAGCAGCTTCAGATCAACTTTGCTGTGCAAAACCTGTTCACCATTACAAAATTCACCGGGCTAGATCCCGAAGTACGGTATTTCAATTCGCCTTTTTCCTATAATGGTAACGCCGATCAATATTATGGCACCAATCCCTTACTTTCCGGTATGGAGCGTTTGGCCACGTATCCGCGCACGCGGACTTTTTCATTTGGCTTATCCATAAAAATTTAATCCGGACATCGTCGCGCAATCCCATATTTATCACAAAATGGCTGTATTTTTGAAGTTTTCAGGGAAGGTTGAAAGGATGGGATTCAAGGTTTTAAAATGGCTGTTTTGCGTCTGGTTGGTGACATCTGCGTGCTCTAACGAAGAGGATACCGGCCGGCAGGAAACGCTCTTCAGGCTGCTGGACCCGGAAAAAACGAACATTCATTTTGTAAACCAGCTTGACTACGACGAAAAAATCAATACCTACACATTTAAGAATTTTTACAATGGCGGGGGAGTAGGCCTGGGAGATTTTAATAACGATAGTCTCACGGACATATTCCTTACGGGAAACCTCGTGTCCAATAAACTCTTTTTGAACAAGGGGAACCTGACATTTGAAGATATCACGGAACCCTCCGGGCTGGAATCCGGTGGCACGTGGAGTACCGGCGTAAGCATCGCGGATATCAACAACGACGGGTGGCTCGACATCTACGTCTGCAAATCCGGGCCTCCCGGGGGCGCGCGACGGAATAACGAGCTCTTTATCAACAAGGGCGACCTAACGTTTTCCGAAGAATCAAAGAATTACGGACTGGATTTTATCGGACTATCGACCCATGCTGCGTTTTTCGATTATGACAAAGATGGCGACCTGGATTGTTATCTCCTGAACAATTCTATCCGCTCAGTGGGGGCATACGACCTCCGTAAAGACCAGCGCAACATACCCGATCCCGACGGAGGCAACAAACTCCTGCGGAATGACAAAGAAAAATTCACCGATGTAAGTCAGGCGGCGGGCATCTATACCAGTATGATCGGGTTTGGACTTGGTGTCACAATAGGAGACGTGAACAAGGATGGATGGGCAGACATCTATGTATCGAACGACTTCTTTGAAAAAGATTATTTATACATCAATCAGCAGGACGGCACCTTCAGGGAATCGCTGGAGGAAATGATGCGTGAGATCAGCCTCGGCTCAATGGGTGCAGATATGGCTGATATCAACAACGACGCCCTCCCTGAGATCTTTGTGACGGAGATGCTTCCTGAAAGCGATGACCGGCTGAAAACCACCACGCAGTTTGAGAACTGGGACAAATATGCAGCCAGCGTTGAGCAGGGTTATTATCATCAGTTCAGCCGTAACGTTTTGCAGCTGAATAACGGTGGCGGGACCTTCAGCGAAATCGCCCGCCTGGCCGGAGTGCACGCTTCTGACTGGAGTTGGGGTTCTCTTATATTTGACATGGACAATGATGGGCTCAAAGACATTTTTGTCGCTAATGGAATATACAAGGATCTCCTGGATCAGGATTATGTTAATTTCGCCAGCAACCGCGACATGGTCAGAGAAATTCTCCGGAAAGAAGGGAGGGTGATCAAACAACTTATCGATTCGATCCCGACCAACAAGCTTCCGAATTTCGTTTTTCAAAATCAGGGAAACCTCCTGTTTAAAAATCAGTCTGACGAATGGGGTATGGGTGCGCCCACGCATTCCAACGGTTCTGCCTACGGCGACCTCGACAATGATGGTGACCTTGACCTTGTGTTGAATAATGTAAATATGCCTGCGCATGTTTATGAAAATCAGTCGAACCGTCTTCGGCCCGATAACACATTTTTGTCACTCGTCTTACACGGATCAGGGAAAAACCCCTTTGCTATCGGGGCAAAGGTCACTTTGGTCGCTGATGGAAAAACTTTTTACCAGGAACATTTTCCAATGCGAGGTTTTATGTCTTCCGTGGACTACAAAATCAGTTTCGGCCTGGGAAACCTCAGAAGTATTGACTCCTTGATTGTGCAATGGCCTGACGACAGGATGACCATTCAAACTGTCGTCCCGGTAAATCAGCGACTTCATCTGTATCAAAAAACCGCCGTTCAAGCCTTGACACTGAATACAAATTCTTCGAAGGAACAGCCGTTGTTCTCCGAGGTGAAGGTACGTGGCGCGGACTTTAAACATGAAGAGAGTAATTTTGTTGATTTCGATCGCGACAGGCTGCTATTCAACATGATCTCGAACGAAGGACCTTGTCTTTGCTCGGGCGACACAAATGGCGATGGCCTAACGGACTTCTACGTAGGGGGAGCAAAGAACCAGGCCGGAAGTCTGTTTGTACAGGCGCGGACCGGAGGTTTTGTCAAGACCGGGCAACGGTTCTTTGATCCTGACAGTATCTCCGAGGATACAGACTGCGTGTTCTTCGATGCTGACGGCGATGGCAGACTGGATCTGTACGTGGCCAGTGGTGGAGTTGAGTTCTCCAGCAGCTCTACTGCGTTATTGGACAGGTTGTATTTCAACAAAGGAGCGGGCGTATTCAGCAAAAGCAAACAACTGCTACCGGTAGCCACAAGGTTTGAGAGTACCGCCACGGTAGAAGCCACTGACTTTGATCGAGACGGAGATACAGATCTATTTATTGGAGCACGCGTGATTCCGGGACTATATGGACTCCCCTGCAACGGCTATCTGCTGATCAACGACGGCAAAGGAAATTATGCTGATATCACCAGGGGCTCCGCCCCACAGCTGGTGAATGTCGGCATGATCCGCGACGCAAAATGGGTAGATATCAACAATGACGACTTTGAAGACCTCATAGTTGTTGGTGACTGGATGGCGATACAAGTATTTATCAACAAGAACGGAAACGCGCTGGAGAAAGGTAATCCTGAGTTCGACCAAACAAACGGATGGTATAACACCATTGAAGCGGCTGATCTCAACAGGGATGGTTGGATGGATTTTGTTATTGGAAATCATGGACTAAATTCGAGGTTCAAAGCTTCAAAGGATGAACCTCTGAAGCTCTATGTCAACGATTTTGACCAAAACGGATCGGTGGAACATATCACAACACGCTTTTATAAAGGAAAACCTTTGCCAATGGTGCTCCGACAGGACCTTGTGATGCAGATTCCGGCATTAAAGAAAAAATACCTGCATTACGAGAATTACAAAGCGCAAACTGTTGCCGATATTTTTTCCGGGGAACAACTGAAAAGCACGGTGACTTTAAGCGCGTATGGCCTTGAAACAACCCTTTGGGTTAACAACGGCGACGGAACCTTTACGGAGAAGAAACTGCCTGTGGAAGCGCAGTTCGCTCCGGTCTATGCAATTCTTGTAGAAGATGTGGATATGGATTCGAATCCCGATATTTTGCTCGGGGGAAATTTATACAGGGCAAAACCTGAAACCGGAATTTATGATGCAAGTTATGGTCTTCTCCTAAAGGGAGACGGGAAAGGCAACTTTGCAACTGTACCTGCCAGGAGATCCGGCATCTGCGTCAAAGGTGAGATCCGGGCGATCAAGAAAATATCAAATAAACCAAGGATGGTCATCATTGGAAAAAACAATGACGATCTGCAATTCTTAAGATATTAGAAACATATGAGAATCGTATTTACTGCAATTTTGTTTGCGCCCTTTTGCATGTTATTGTCATCATGCGACAAGTTTCAAAGCCTGGCTAAGGAAGAGAAGAATACTGATACCTTGTTTTTGGGTTTCTCCCTCGGCATGGAACGGCAGGCATTTTACGATCATTGCTGGGAACAGAATAAAAAGCAACTATTTGTTCATGGGCCCACTAATCAAAATGTCGAATACAAGCTGGTCAATGAGCTTGAACACCCGGTAGCCATGCGGTTCTACCCGACATTTCATGAGGACAGAATTTTTGAGATGCCTGTAACATTTACCTACGACGCGTGGGCGCCATGGAACAGGGAATACTGGGCCGACAGCCTGCTCCTGGACATACTTCCGGTCTTTAAGAAATGGTATGGCGATGATTTCAAGAAACTGGACCATCCTACAATGGGCCCGGTTTATTACAAAATTGATGGTAAAAGGAGGATCAATTTATTTCGAAAAGATGATCAGTACGTTCAGGCAGTCTTTACCGATTTGAAAGTTGAAAAGAAATTGAAAGAAGCCCACGCGGAAAAACTGAAGGCTGAACCCCAAAATAACCAATGAAGCTCGACAGACTACTTATTGCGATGGCTTTGACGGTGATCTTCTTTTCCGGATGCACGCAAAAAGAAGATCGGCCCGCGGATACCCTGTTTACTTTGATGGATGGCGCTGAATCAGGGCTGTCTTTTACCAACAAGCTGACATTCAGTAATGAATTCAATATTTATACATACCGCAATTTTTATAATGGAGGTGGGGTGGCATTAGGGGACATTAACAATGACGGGTTAATTGATGTGTACTTAACGGGAAACCTGGTGCCCAACAAGTTATTTCTTAACAAAGGGAATTTCAAATTTGAAGACATTACTGAGAAGGCGGGTGTTGCAGGCACGAAGACCTGGTCCACCGGAGTTTCGATGGCGGATGTAAACGGCGATGGACTTCTGGATATATACATCTGCAATTCCGGCAACGTGAATGGCGAATTGAACAAAAGCAATGAATTGTTTATTAACCAGGGCGATCTCACCTTTCTTGAGCAAGCCGAAACATATGGCATCGCGGATAAGGGCTACACCACACACGCTGCTTTTTTTGATTATGACAGAGACGGAGACCTCGATCTTTACATCCTGAATAATTCCTACCAGGCAATCGGAAGTTTTAATCTCCGCAAAAATGAACGCAATAAACGCGATCCTCTCGGTGGCGACAAGCTGATGCGCAATGACGGGGCACATTTCACCGATGTGAGTGAGCAAGCCGGAATCTACGGCAGTGTGATCGGTTTTGGCCTGGGCGTCACCGTCGGCGACATCAACAAGGATGGATGGCTCGATATCTTTGTCTCCAATGATTTTTTTGAAAGGGACTACCTGTATATAAACAATCAGGATGGAACATTCAAAGAAACGCTGACGGAGCAAATGAGAAGTATCAGCGGTGCTTCCATGGGCGCAGACCTTGCAGATATCAATAACGACGGCTGGTCCGACCTCTTTGTCACAGAGATGCTTCCAGGGGATAACGCCCGTCTGAAAACCGTTACGACTTTTGAAGACTGGAACCGTTACCAGTATAATCTTCAGAATGATTACTACCATCAGTTTACGCGCAACATGTTGCAGATCAACACGGGGAATAACAGCTTTCAGGAAGTGGGCAGGCTGGCGGGAGTGTATGCGACGGACTGGAGTTGGGGCGCCCTGATGTTTGATATGGATAATGACGGGCTGAAAGACATTTTTGTAGCTAATGGAATTTACCAGGACCTTACCAATCAGGATTTTCTCCAGTTTGCGAGCAACGAAGAATTTGTGAAATCAGTATTGACGAAAAATGCCGTCGACTACAAGAAATTAACGGAAATCATTCCTTCAACGCCCATTGCGAATTTTGCATTTCAAAATCAGGATAACCAGAATTTCAAGGACCGTGCAGAGGCGTGGGGTTTGGGAACGCCTGGCTTTTCCAATGGCGCGGCGTACGGAGACCTCGACAACGATGGAGATCTCGACCTGGTGGTGAACAACGTCAACATGCCGGCTTTCCTTTACCGTAACGACGTGAGCAAATTCAAACCGGATCATCACTATATCAAACTAAATTTGACCGGGATAGGGAAAAATACTTTTGCTATAGGAGCGAAGATCACCGCGGAAGCCGATGGCCAACAGTTTTATGTTGAGCAGATGCCCATGCGCGGCTTTCAATCAACAGTGGATCACCGACCAAATATCGGGCTGGGGAACCTTTCCTACGTTGACCGTCTTACGGTCACATGGCCTGATGGGACTGTCACGGTCCTGGATTCGGTGAGAGCCGACCAGACCATATCCCTGCGGCAGGCAGATGGCGTGGTGGTGCCGGCAAGATCAAGAATCGAAAATCCTGCAGCTAAACCTCTTTTCAAAGAGAGCCCGGCTACCAGGCCAATAGAGTTTGTTCATAAGGAAAATGATTTTGTTGACTTCAACCGCGACCAGCTGATCTACCATATGCTCTCCACAGAGGGTCCCCGGATGTCGAAGGGGGACGTGGATGGTGATGGACTGGAAGATGTGTTTATCGGAGGAGCCAAGGATCAACCCGGAGGACTGTTCATTCAGAATGCCGATGGAAGTTTCAGGAGGACAAATGAAAAAGTGTTTGCCGCCGACAAGGCTTCCGAAGATATGGGAAGTTTATTCTTCGATGCCGATAACGATCACGACCTTGACCTGTACGTATGTAGCGGCGGGAATGAATTTTCCCCCAATTCCACCGCATTGATAGATCGGCTGTATTTCAACGATGGCAAAGGAAGCTTCACGCGTTCAACGCAGATCCTTCCTTCACGGACCACGTTTGAAAGTACCTCCACGGTGAAGGCTGCCGACTACGATGGTGACAAGGATCAGGATCTTTTCGTCGGAGTCAGGCTCCGCTCTTTCCTGTATGGGCTCCCGATGAAGGGATACATCCTCAACAACGACGGCAAGGGGAATTTCAACGATGTCACCAATGTCGTGGCTCCAGGTCTCGAAAAAGTCGGAATGATCACGGACGCGGTGTGGGCGGATGTCAATGGGGACAGCGAATCCGATCTGATCGTGGTAGGGGAGTATATGCCGATTAAGCTGTTCGTTAACCGCGGAGGCAAACTGATTGATGAAACCGCTTCCGCCGGATTGGACAAAACCAACGGATGGTGGAACCGGATCGAAGCCGCAGACCTGGACGGAGACGGGGATGTGGATTTTGCGATCGGAAACCACGGCATGAACTCGAAATTCAAAGCCTCGTTTGAAAAACCGTTATGCATGTATGTCAATGACTTCGACCAGAACGGAACCATCGAACATCTGGTCTGCTCTTTCAACGGCGAGAAGAGTTTTCCGTGGATCCTGCGGCATGACCTTGTAGGACAGATCCCTTCATTGAAAAAGAAATATCTGAAGTACGAGAACTTCAAGAATGAAACAATCACAGATATTTTCACTCCTGAGCAGTTAAAGGACGCACTGGAACTGAAAGTATTTGAGCTTCAATCAGGCGTTGCAATCAATGACGGAAAAGGGACATTCACATTGAAAGCACTCCCTGTCGATGCCCAGGTTTCGCCAATCTATGGAATAGAGGTAACCGATGCCGATAAGGATGGTCATTTGGATCTCATCGTCGGGGGCAATCTCTATAATGTAAAACCGGAAGTAGGACGCTACGATGGCAGTTATGGCCTGCTGTTAAAAGGGGATGGTAAAGGTAATTTCAGCAGCGTTTCTCCAAAGGAATCAGGCATCAGCATCGATGGTGAAGTAAGGGATATCGTTACTGTCGAAACCGGAAAGGGCCCTATTGTTATTGTATCGAGAAATAACGCTGCGGTCAAAGTTTACAGAATGGAATAATTGGTGAACCATTTCCAGAGAATCTTTTATACGCTTTTACCTTTAGGCGCAGGCCTTCTGATCCACGCTTGCGCTGACAGGAAAGCAGATACCCTTTTTGTTGCGCTTCCTTCCGAAAAAACGAATATTGAATTTTCGAATAATCTGAATCAAACGGAAGAGTTCAATATCATCGAATACCTGTACTTCTACAATGGGGGAGGCGTTGCGGCTGGTGATATCAACAACGATGGACTTGCCGATCTTTACTTTACATCAAATCAATCGGACAACAAGCTGTATCTTAACAAGGGTAATTTCGTCTTCGAGGACATCACGGACAGGGCAAGCGTGGAGGGGAAGGGCAACTGGAAGACTGGCGTAACCATGGCGGACGTGAACGGCGATGGATATCTCGACATCTTCGTCTGCGGTGTCGGCAACTATAAGAAATTCAATGGCAGAAATCAGTTGTTCATCAACAACGGGAACCTGACTTTTACCGAAAAGGCGGATGAGTACGGCCTAGCTTTTCAGGGTTTTTCAACCCATGCTTCCTTCTTTGATTATGATAACGATGGAGACCTGGATATGTATCTCCTAAATCATTCTGTCCATACATCGCGGTCCTACGGTCATTCGAGACTGCGATTCCAGAGTGACCCGTTTGCCGGCGACAAGCTGTATAGAAATGAACTGGTGCCGGAGGGAAAGGATCATTTTACTGAGGTGACTTCAAGATCCGGAATCTATAACAGCCAGGTAGGTTATGGATTGGGTCTTGGAGTGTCCGACCTGAACATGGACGGTTATATGGATATCTATGTCGGCAATGACTTTCACGAAAATGATTATCTCTATATCAACAATGGGGATAGAACATTCTCCGAGACCATCGGGAAATCCATGCCCCATGTAAGCCGGTTTTCCATGGGCAATGATATCGCCGATATCAACAACGATGGTCTGTCCGACGTTAT
>Ga0105107_10002993_pt1 | contig 11183 bp, 9 predicted proteins | sample PPLLaktember2015_6_FD_79335 | JGI IMG/M metagenome (GOLD analysis project Ga0105107, IMG submission 79335) | Freshwater sediment microbial communities from Prairie Pothole Lake near Jamestown, North Dakota, USA - PPLs Lake P8 Core (1) Depth... | ecosystem: Environmental > Aquatic > Freshwater >... | reverse complement strand
GCTGAAATCGAAGCCGCCGGATTGTTGGCCATAAACTCGAACCTGGTTAAAATGGAGAAGGCTGAAAAGCTCATTTTGGGAACCTTGGGAAAAAGCAAAATCAAGTTTAACAAGTCAACCATGGCTGTCCTCAAGGATTACCCTGTTGATTTAGTCACGGTGGAGAATTTTGACCGCCTGAGCAAATCCGGAGTGGTGGGAAGTCCAATCGGGGCTACGAAGGAAAAAGGTGAGATCGTACTTGGCAAGGTAACTGATTTTCTTGCCGAGCTGATTCGGGAATTGAAAGCAGTCTGAAGATTTCACTTTTTGCCAGGCGCTGGCTTATAGGTAAGGCAAAGCAAGAGTCACATTTCCCGGGACAGGGCTGCTGTTTTGAGAGGGGAATGACGTAATCCTGAATATGTGTTAGCATCCGGCATTTTTAGGGAGGAAGAAATGAAAAAGGAGATTATCCGGACCGATAAAGGATTTGTCTCTAAATCTCCGCTCTCGCAAGCGGTGAAGGTGGGGAATATGCTCTTCATTTCGGGGCAGGTCCCCGTGGACTCCAAGACCATGCAGCTGGTATCCGAGGATTTTGCCGTCCAGGCTAAAAAGGTGCTGGATAGCATCAAGGGAATTATGGAAGCGGCCGGTGGGACCCTTGGAAATATTTCCAAGACCACGGTATTTCTTACCGATATGGCCCGATTCGGGGAAATGAACGAGATCTACAAAACCTATTTTCCGGAGGAGCCTCCGGCGCGTACCTGTATTGGGGTCAAGGAGCTTCCGCGAAAATCGCAGATCGAGATTGAAGCCATCGCCTTTTTATAAGCAATCAGGGAAAAGCCTTCTCAATCAACTATAAAAGATTAGCCAAAGGAGGAAATCCGATGAAGAAGAGAATGTTATCCTGTTTTTCTTTGTGGATTATTGCAGGCCTTGTGGTAATGCCGGCTGCTTTTTGCCAGGAGAAAAAACCCATCGTGATCGGAGCGGTGCAGCCCCTCACCGGTTGGGCGGCCTTAGGCGGGAAAAATGTCGTAGCGGGGATGAAGATCGCTCTTGAAAAAATCAATGCGTCGGGAGGAATTTTAGGTCGGCCCTTTGACTTGATAATTGAGGATGGAAAAGCCGATCCGGTCGAATCGGTCAATGCGCTTGAGAAGCTGATCCGGCGCGATAAGGTCCCCGCAATTATCGGATGCTGGGCCAGTTCGGCGACCCTTGCGGCTATGCCCATTGTTGAGCGAAACAAGATTCCCATGTTGGTGGAGACCGCCACTGCCCCAATGATTACCGACAAAAAGAACAAGTGGGTCTTCCGCTTCACTTCCAACAACGACATCGATGGACTCTTGATGGAAAAATACCTGGTTCCGAAGCTCGGGTTTAAGAAGGCCGCCTATCTCGCGGTTAACAACGACTGGGGCCGATCCATGGTTAAGGCCGTATCTGAAATGATGAAAAAGACCGGAGGGGAAGTGATCATGGCGGAGTACTCCGGGGGCGCGGAAGCCAATTTTACCCCTATGCTGACCCGAATTAAAAATTCCGGCGCGGATACCATGTTCATCACCAACACTCTCAACGGCATCACCCTTATCCTGAAACAGTATCACGAGCTCGGGATGAAAATGAATCTGTTCATCACCAGCGGAATGTCAGTCGAAGAGCTGGTCCATTTGGGCGGCAAAGAATCCGTCGAGGGAGCATATTTCTTTGAGCGTTTTGTTGCCTCCTCGCCGCCTCCCGGCACGGAAAAGGAAAGCCAGGAAATGATTGCCGCCTATAAGAAGATGTTCCCGGATGGTTTTGCCTACGCGGACGTGGCCATGGGGTACGATGCGGTATTCATTATGGCGCAGGCGGTGAAAAATGCGGGTGGCCCAGACCCGATCAAGATCCGGGATGCCCTGGAAAAGACTGATTATTTGGGGGTCAGCGGCCGGGTCAAATTTGACCAAAACAATCATTCGCATCCCCGGTGCTCGATCACCCAGGCTCGGAACGGAGTGAATACCGTCGTATATATTCTCAAAGAGTAGTCAAATAAACCCCGATTGTTAGACAGGGAGAACGGGATCATGTTCCTGCATCCAGGGCTCAAGGTGGAAAGGGATATTCCGTGTAAGATGCAGGACGGGGTAGCCCTTTCCAACGACATTTACAGCCCGGCCGAAGGGGGGCCATTCCCAATCATTCTCATGAGGCTTCCGTATGATAAGACGGAAGCCGGGCATAACTTAGGGTATGCCCATCCGAGCTGGTATGCAGGCCAAGGATACCTGGTCGTAATCCAAGATGTTCGCGGACGGGGCAAGTCGGAAGGGATATTTTATCCGTTCCGGAATGAAGGCGATGACGGGTATGACACGATCGAATGGGCGGCGAAGCTGCCGAATTCAGATGGCCGGATTGGCATGTACGGTTTTTCATATGCCGGCGCGACCCAGCTCCTTGCGGCCCGAATTCGCCCGCCTCATCTAATTACAATCTGCCCGGGCTTTACCGCTTCCCAGTATTATCAGGGACATTTTTATCAGCAGGGCGCTTTTAGCCTGTCTTTTGCCGTATCGTGGGCAACCCATCTGGCCCAGGAGAACGCAAGACGGCGGGGAGACGAAAGTGCGATGGTTTTTCTCCAAAAGGCCTTGCGCAATATCGGGGAAACGTACTGGACCTTACCCCTTAAAAACCTTTCTGCATTATTGGATAAGGACGCCCCCTATTTTTCTGACTGGTTGAACCATCCTACCTATGATGAATTTTGGAGAGAGTGGAGCGTCGACGAGGATTATTCCCGGATCCAAATTCCCGCCTTGCATATTGGAGGATGGTACGATTCCTTTCTTACAGGGACAATCCAAAATTATGCCGGCCTGCGGCAGGATAGGGGAGGGGCTGCCGCGGGAAAATGGCAAAAACTCCTGATAGGCCCATGGTTTCATATGCCCTGGCATCCCTTGGGGACCAAGCCCGGGCCAAAGATGGCGGCCAAGGCTGTTGACGATTGGCAAATCCGTTGGTTTGACCATTTTTTAAAGGGAAAAGACACGGGGGTTACTGAATCTCCTGCACGTCTCTTCATTCTTGGAGATGGTTGGCGAGATATGGATGGATGGCCGCCAAGCCAATCCCGTCAGGTCCCCTATTTCTTCCATTCCCGAGGGCGGGCAAATACGGCTTATGGCGATGGGGCACTTTCAATTGAACCACCTGCGGCCGAACCTGTGGATGTTTATACCTATAATCCCTTAGCTCCCAATATGAGCTGCGGGGGACATTCCTGCTGCAGATCTATGGTTTCTCCCATGGGTCCCGTCAGCCAAGAGCCTTCCGAAACAAACCGAAGCGTTCTGGTCTATACCAGCAAGAGATTGACACTCAAAATGACCCTGGTAGGTGAAGTCGTGGTCAGTTTATATGCCGCATCATCAGCCATTGACACAGACTTCACGGCTCGATTATGCATGGTTGATCCCTCTGGGCGTTCCTTGAATATCCAGGAGGGGATTATTCGAGCAAGCTTCAGAGAATCTCATACTGAACCTACCTCGATTCAACCAGGGAAAATATACAAATATGAAATCAACCTGGGCCCTGTGGGTGCAAAAATTCCGGCTGGTTACCGCATTCGGGTGGATATTTCCAGCTCTGATTTCCCGCAATGGGACAGAAACTTGAACAATGGCGGGAAACTCGGTTTCGATGGACCTTCGGCTGCCATGGTAGCAACGCAGGTGGTGCATCATAGCAAGGAATTTCCCTCGGCCATCCTGCTTCCAGTTTTGAATGAAGGATTGCAGAGGGAGAAATGATTTTTCAACATCCTAAGAAAGGAGAAGTGAGATGAAAAGAAGAATTTTGCTCTGCTTTATGGTTGCTGGGTTGACGGGGCTTTTATCATTCGGACAGGCGGCGGCCCAAGATAAAGCGCCCATTGTCATTGGAGCGGTGCAGCCGCTTACCGGCCCTGTTTCCATTGATGGTTTGAGCGTGGTCCAGGGCATTAAGATCGCCTTGGAGAAAGTCAATGCCGGAGGAGGGGTATTGGGAAAACCGATTTCCGCCAACATCGAGGATGGTAAGGGGGATCCCGTAGAATCGGTCAACGCGGTTGAAAAGCTGATTCGGCGTGATAAAGTTCCGGCAATCATCGGGTGCTGGGCCAGTTCGGCAACGCTTGCGGCGATGCCCATCGTCAAGCGGAACCAGGTGCCCCTTCTGGTAGAAACCTCGACGGCACCCATGATCACTGATCAGAAAAATGAATGGGTATTCCGTTTCACCTCGCACAACGACATCGACGGAGCCTTGATGGAACAATATCTGGTTCCCAAACTCGGCTTCAAAAAAGTTGCCTATTTGGCCGTGAACAATGACTGGGGTCGTTCCATGGCCAATGCCGTCACAAAAATTATGGATAAGACCGGCGGAAAAGTGCTTTTTGTGGAATATGCCTCAGCTGCTGAGACAAATTTCACTCCCATGCTGACAAGGATCAAATCCTCGGAAGCAGATTCCATGATCCTGACCACGAGTATTCAGAGCGTGGGCATGATTTTGAAACAATTCCGGGAACTCGGAATGAAAATGAACGTTTTCGTTACCAGCGCTATCCCTGCCGAGAAAGTCATTGACATTGCCGGGAAAGAAGCTTCGGAGGGAGCCTATTTTTTCAATAGATATGTGGCTTATGCCCCGCCTAAGGGGAAGGAAGAGGAAAATAGGAAGTTAATCGAAGCTTACCATAAGACTTATCCCGGTAAGGCACCTGACATGTATGTGGCCTTTGGCTATGACGCGGTTTTGATTATGGCGGACGCGATCAAGCGGGCAGGAGAGGTGAAGGCCGACAAGATTCGAGCGGCGTTGGAGAAAACCGATTTCTTAGGGCTGACAGGACGGGTGAAGTTTGATGAAAACCACCATTCCCAACCGCGGGTTTCTATCTCACAGGTTCGGAGTGGCAATCCTGTAATCGTTTATCAGTTGAAGGATTAACTGTCAATGTTTGTTTCTGACCTGCAGCGAAAATAGTGGAAATCACGCAGGGAATTTTAAAAGATCAATAAATCTCAAGTAAGGAGGGCTCAAGATGAAAAGGAATGTCGGGAAATTTTGCGGGTTGATTTTTGCTGCCCTTATTTTCCTTTCCGGACTTAGCATAGCGATTGGGTCCCCAATCTTTGCCCAGGAAAAAGTGGGTCCCAGTTTCAATGTCGGAGTCCTCGGGACGTTCAGCGGAACCTCGGCCGCCTGGGGGCTTACCCTGAAATACTCTACTCAAGCCGTTGCGGAAATGTATAATCGCAAGGGCGGATTTGTTATGGATGGGGTTCGTTACCCGATCAAGGTCTTGGCTGAGGATGACAAATTCGATACCAAACTTGCCCGGTCGGGAGCAGAAAAGCTCATTTTTCGGGATAAGCTTAAATACATCATCGGTCCGGTGACCTCGCCAACGTGCGCCGGAGCGCAGGTCGTAACCGAACCGGCCAAGGTAATTATGATCGGCTACGGTTTTAACAAGGCTTTGTATTTGCCGCAAAACCCTCATACGATCTTTGCCATGGTAGCTCCCTTTCAAAGCGCCCCAATCCTATATAAATTCCTGATGGAAAAACATAACGCTAAGACCCTATCGCTGGTCGCCAAGAATTATGATGGTGCCCTTAAAACCAGAGAATGGTGCACCGAAGCGGCCAATAAGCTGGGGCTCAAGATTGTCTCCGCCAAAGAAACCTATGAATCCGATACCGTCGATTTCTTCCCGGTCATGGGAAGCGTGGTGAAAGCTAACCCGGATATAATTGATTTGACTTCCCCTGGCCCCGGAGATGCCGCCATGGCGGCCAAGGCTGCCCGGCAGCTGGGCTACAAAGGAATCATCTGCATGCAGACGGGGGGAGATCTGAAAACCTTCAAGGAAATAGCGGGAAATTATGCGGAAGGAATGATTTGCATCGGCGGAGCAACCATGCCTTCGATTCGTACTCCATACATGAACGAATTGATGGATATTTATAAGAAAATCGCAGGGGAGTGGAACGAAGAATCGGCCACCAAGATTTACCCCTTGGAAATGATCCTGGAGACGATCCGAGTAGCCGGAGTGAAAGCCTTTGAAGATACGGAGGCCTTTCGTGCGGCTATGCCGAAGGTTGCATATAAGAATCCCTATATACAGGGCAGCCCGATCATGAAGTACGTGGGGAAGGAAGAATTTGGGCAAGCGAATCAAATCGGGGTGCCGGTGGTATACGTTCAAGTCCAGGGCGATAAGTTCGAAGTTATTGCCGTAAAATCCCTGGAAAAGTAGAAAAAGCTTGTTTTGATAATCAGAAAAAATTATATCGACTGAGTCGCTCGTAATATTCGGTAATCAGGGATACCCTTTCTTTTCCTTGGGAATGAATCGGATGGAAAACGAGAGGGGATTAGCTCTTTGCCGAAAATAGCCGGCGTCGCGAGCATCAGGAAGGAATCGGAGCCTATCCCGAGAAAGTGGGGGAACAATTGGAGCAGATCATCGCCAATGGATTGGTTTTAGGATTGCTCTATAGTCTAATCGCCCTGGGAATAACCCTGATTTTCAGCATCATGGGCGTGCTTAATTTTGCCCACGGGCAGATGTATATGCTCGGGGGGTTCGTAGTCTACTATTTTTACGGGGTTCAACATTATAATTATTTTCTGGCCCTGGGCATAGCGGCCATTCTGCTGGCGGCTATTGGAGTAGCCTTTGACCGGTTTCTCTTCCGCCGGGTTTTGAGAACGGCCCGCAGGGAAGAGATGGCCATGCTTCTGGCGATGGGGACTGCTCTGCTGCTGGAGGAGATTGCCCTTCTGACATTCGGCGAAAAAAGCCGGGGAGTTCCTGAAGTTGTTGAGGGCGTTTATCAGATATTCGGCATGTTCCTAGTAAAGCAACGGCTTTTTTCAATCGGAATCGCTATAGTTCTTATTGTTGGTTTGATGATTTTTGTAAAAAAAACCAAGCCTGGAATGGCTATGCGGGCTCTCGCCCAAGATAAGGAGGCGGCTTACCTCCAAGGGGTCAATGTTCACAAGATCTCCATGCTGGGCTGGGCAATCGGAGCGGCGCTGGCGGCGTTGGCCGGGGGGTTGGTGGCGCCAATCCTTATGGTCTCTTCGGGATCCGGCGGCCCTATCACGCTGAAAACATTCCTGGTAATGATGATTGGCGGATTCGGGAGTGTTTCGGGGTCCATTGTGGGAGGGTTGATTCTGGGATTCTTCGAAGCCTTTGGCTACGCTCTCCTTCCAGGAACGATTACCTATTTAATTATTTTCTGCGGGGTCATCCTCCTTTTGATCCTGAGGCCTCAAGGAATCATGGGAAAACCGGCCGGTTGATGGATGTGAGTCGGCCGGCCTCAGGCAGAACTAATCGCTCAAAAATGGGGAACAGAGAAAACATGCAAACGCCCAAATCAATCGTGGCGATCCTATCGGTGGTGGCGTATTTGGTCATACTCCCCCTGATCTTTCACGATGCCAAATACTTCCTCAATGTCGTGATTACCTGCTCCATGCTCAGCATTATGAGTTTAGGGGTTTGGATCACCTTCGCCCTGGGGTTAGTCAATATCGGGCAGGCAGCGTTCTGCACGATTGGGGCCTATACCACAGCGATTCTTTCACTTCGGTACGGCATTTCCTTTTGGTTATGCCTTCCCATTTCCGGGTTGGTAGCCAGTGGGATCGGGGTCTTGATCGGAATGCCCATTCTCCGCCTGAGAGGAGTCTACTTTGCCATGATCACGATTAGTCTTGGTGAAGCGGTGCGACTTCTTTTCATGAGTGGAGGAAGCTTCACGGGGGGTGCAACGGGTCTTTGGGGAATCGCCAGACCGACGGAGATCTCCATTGGAGGTATAAAGCTTATTCCGGCCTTCACGGCGGCGGATTATCTATACTTTTATTTTCTCGCGGCGGTCCTCCTAATCCTGGTTCTCCTTGCCATTAGGAGGCTTGATCGGTCCCGAATCGGGTGGGCCTTTCGGGCGATTCGCCAAAGTGACGCTCTCGCTGCAAGTGTGGGGATCCATGTAGCTCGGTACCGGATTATGGCTTTCGGGATATCCTGTTTCCTTGGGGGAATCGCGGGGTCATTCATGGTGAGCTATATGACAACGATTTATCCAAATTCTTATACCATTGCCGATTCGATCAATTTCATGCTCTATTGTTTCCTCGGGGGATTGGATTTTATCCTCGGGCCCATCGTAGGTACAATTATCCTCGTGGGATCGTCAGAGGCCCTTCGTCTTTTTGTCGAGCAGGAGTACCAGGCGCTCATTTATGCCGCCATTATGATCGGAGCTGTTTTGTGGCTCCCCAATGGTGTTTTGAGCCTTAGTTGGCGGTCAAAGGGTAAGAAGGTTGGTCCTCAAACAGGAGAAAAAATGAGGTTTTGAAAAGAGGGGCAACCTTGGAACGGGGAGAACTCGATGGATTTCTTTAAGATTCAGGGGCTCACCAAATATTTCGGAGGCCTGCCGGCTGTAAATGGATTGGATATCCATGTCCAGGAAAAGGAAATTTTAGCTCTCATAGGGCCGAACGGAGCCGGGAAAAGCACGGTTTTCAATCTGATAACTTCCTTTTTGAAACCCACCAGCGGCCATATCCTTTTCCAGGATGAAGATATTACAGGATTACCGACCCATCGCATTGCTTCCAAAGGAATCGTTCGAACCTTTCAGCAAACAACACTTTTCAAGGAGATGAGCGTGCTTCGAAACATTCTGGTGGCCCATGAGCTCCTTGGCCGTTGCGGAAGCTGGGGAAGGTTTTGGGGAGTGGGTCGTTCGAGATCGGACGAAGCGGATTTCCTGAAAAGTTCTTTAGAAATCATTAAATACCTTCACTTGGAGCAATATCGGGATGAGCTTGCCAAGAATCTTTCTCATGGGCATCAAAGGGCCCTGGAGATTGGAATCGCCCTGGCTGTAAGGCCTAAGCTCCTCCTTCTTGATGAGCCGTTCACCGGGATGAACCCGGAGGAGACGCAAACGGCCATGGAAATGGTTCTTGGCCTCAGGGAACAGCGGGGGATCACGATTATTCTGGTTGAACATGATATGAAGGCCGTTATGGGCCTTAGCGATCGGATCGTCGTCATAAGCTTTGGGAAAAAGATTGCCGAGGGAAGACCCGAGGAGATCCAGAAGAATCCTGAAGTAATCGATGCATACTTAGGCAAGGAAGAAGAGGTTTGAGCGATGTTCTTTGAGGTCAAAGATATCGTAGTTCATTATGACAGAACGATGGCCCTCAAAGGCATCTCCCTGCAGGCGGGAGAAGGGGAGATCATCACCCTCATCGGGGCGAACGGCGCCGGGAAAAGCACTGCGCTTCGGACTATTTCGGGCCTGCAACCCCTGACAGCCGGAGAAATATGGTTTGACGGGAAGAAGATATCGGGATGGCCACCCCATGAGATTGTCTCACTGGGGATCGCCCATGTTCCCGAAGGAAGGCATGTGTTTCCCTATATGACCGTCGGGGAAAATTTGCTTATGGGGGCGTATCTTCGCAAAGGGAAGACCGAAGTTCGGCAGGATCTGGAGCGCATTTACGCCCATTTCCCGAGGTTGAAGGAGAGACTTAAACAAGAAGCCGGAAAATTAAGCGGGGGAGAGCAGCAGATGCTTACCATGGGAAGGGCTCTGATGGCCACCCCGCGGTTGCTGCTCCTTGATGAACCGTCGTTGGGGCTCTCCCCGATCATGGTCCGAGAAATCGCCAAGGCTATCCTGGAGATCAATGCGAAGAGAAAAGTAAGCATGATTCTGGTGGAGCAGAATGCCCGCATGGCGCTCAAACTTTCCAGTGTAGGCCATGTTTTGGAAACCGGGAAAATTGTCTTGTCGGGTCCTTCGCAGGATCTTTTAAAAAACGATCACGTTCGAAGAGCGTATTTGGGGGGTTGAGAAAAGACCTGAAAACAATTAAATTCCGACTCAACAGCCCAGAAGTCCTTTTTTGCCCGATGTGCATCTTCCATGGAAAGAATAGAGTCGAGAAGGGGACTTTATGACGCCGACAGTTAAGGAAAGAATCCTGCAAGCCCTTGAATCTCTCAAGGATGAGACTATCGAATTTTTGGGAGAGATTGTGCAAACAGAAAGCTACAATCCTCCGGGGGATACCCGAAAGATCATCCAGGTAATCCAAAAGAAAGCCCAGACTTATCCCGTTTCGATTTCCTGTCCTTCCCCCGACCCCCAAAAACCCAGTATCCTGTTATCCTGCGGCGGAGAGGAGAGGCCTCAGCTTCTTTTCAACTCGCATATAGATACCGTTCCCCCTGGGGACTCTACTTTGTGGAAAATGGGTCCGCTTTCCGGCAAGGTTTTTCAGGGCAAACTCTTTGGGCGCGGGTCGGCAGATGCCAAAGGGTCGGGGGCGGCCATGGTGATGGCTCAGAAGGCTTTGACTTTAGCAGGAGTGCCCCTGAGAGGGAAATGGATTGTAAATTTGGTTGCCGACGAGGAGACCGGAGGGGCGCTGGGCGCCAGGTTTATCCGAGACCAGAAATTGGTATCTCCTGATTTTGTGGTCATCGGGGAAATTACCGGGAATCGGATTGCTACGGCTGAAAAGGGTACGCTTATGATGGAAGTAACCACCTTCGGAAGGTCAGCTCACGCCAGCACCCCCTGGGAGGGGATTAACGCCATAAGCAAAATGGCTGCCTTCCTTACTCGACTGGAGGCTGACCAATTCAAGAAATTCTCCCAGCGTCGCCACCCGTTGACCCCTCCCCCATCAATCAACTTCGGGACAATTTCCGGGGGTATAAAATCGAACATGGTGGCTGATAGCTGCAAGGTTTCCATAGACCGCCGGACTCTTCCGAACGAAAAAGCGGAAACCGCTCTAAAGGAGATCCAGGATGTATTGCAGGCTATGAAACAAGAAGACACCGAGTTTGATGCCAAACTGGAAGTCCTTCGGACCGGGGCGCCTATCGACACGGCCCTGGATTCCGCGTTGGTCCGTTATTCCCAGGCAGCCTGTTCTCTTTTAGGCCTTCCAACTGAACCGGTGGGCTATGCCCAGGCGAGCGACGGCCGATTTTTCGCCGAAAAGGGGATCCCTACGGTTTTAATAGGACCTGGAATTGCAAGTCAGGCTCACACTGTAGACGAATCCATCGAAAT
>Ga0105107_10002992_pt1 | contig 11185 bp, 8 predicted proteins | sample PPLLaktember2015_6_FD_79335 | JGI IMG/M metagenome (GOLD analysis project Ga0105107, IMG submission 79335) | Freshwater sediment microbial communities from Prairie Pothole Lake near Jamestown, North Dakota, USA - PPLs Lake P8 Core (1) Depth... | ecosystem: Environmental > Aquatic > Freshwater >... | reverse complement strand
GCCCGGTACGGGTGGTGATCGGGAAGCACGCGCTCCTCCACCACCCGCGCGCCGAGCGCCGCGAGGGTGCGCCGGAAGGAGTCGGGCCGGGCGATCCCGCACAGCATGCCCACCTCGCGCCCGCGCAGCGCCTCGGGCGGCTCCCCCACCCCGCCCGCCAGCGGCCGAAGCGAGCGCGGCGCGCGGCGCGTCTCGAAGCGCTCGGCGCGCGGCGCGAGGGCTGCGACGCGCGACTCGTCGGCCGCCGGGAGCGGGCCGTCCATCACCACCACCGCGTCGGCGAGCGCCAGCGCGCCGACGGGCTCGCGCAGCGGACCGCGCGGCAGGGTCCAGCCGTTGCCGAGACCGACGGCGCCGTCGAGCACCACGAGATCGAGGTCGCGCCGCAGCCGGTGGTGCTGGAAGCCGTCGTCGAGCACCAGCAGGTCGCTGCCGAAGCGGCGCACGGCGAGCCTTCCCGCCTCGGCCCGGTCGCGGGCCACGACCACCGGCACGCCGGGCGCGTGGGCAGCCAGCAGCAGCGGCTCGTCTCCGGCGCGGTCCGGTCCACACAATATCGTGTCTCCGTCGCTCACGACCTCCACGCCGCCCGCTGCGCTGCGCCCGTAGCCGCGGCTGGCGAGGGCGACGCGCAGCCCCGCCGCGTGCAGGCCCGCCGCCAGCCAGGCGGCGAGGGGAGTCTTCCCGGAGCCCCCGGCCGCGAGGCTTCCGACGCTCACCACCCGGCAGGGCAGTTCCTGGGCGCGCAGCCAGCCCGCCCGATAGAGCGCCCGGTGGACGCGCGCGCCCCCTCCGTACAGTGCGGCGAGGCCGGCAAGGGGAAGCAGCGCCAGTCGCCGTGCGGGCGTCTCGTCGCGCGCGTCGAGCCAGCCGGGCGCGCGCATCAGGCGCCGTCCCGGCTTCGGGTCGCGCGCACGCCCTCGAGCAGCGCGACGCTGCGCGCGGTGGCGCCGCGATGGGGCGCCAGGGCGGCGGCAGCGAGGCGGCCGCGCGCCGCTTCCCCAGCCGGATCGCGCAGCGCCTCCACCACGCAGCGGGCCAGCCCGGCGGCGTCCGCCACACGCCGCGCGGCGCCTGCCGCGAGGAGCAGGTCGGCCACGTCGCGGGTGTTGGCCGTGTCGGGCCCGAAGACGGGCGCGCGCCCGGCCAGCGCGGGCTCCACCAGGCTGTGTCCCCCTCGCGGCGTCAAGGTGCCTCCGACGAACGCCAGCGCGGCGCCTGCGTAGAGGCCGGCGAGCTCACCGATCCCGTCGACGAGCAGCACCTCGCCGCTGCGAAGCGGGCCTGGCGCGAGGCGCGAGCGCCGCCGCAGCGGCAGGCCGTGCGCTGCCACGAGCCGTGCCACCGCATCGAACCGGTCCGGATGCCGCGGCGCGAGCGCCAGTGCTGCGGCGAGGCCGGACTCGCGCGCCGCGGCCAGCGCGGCGAGGGCGGCCTCCTCCTCGCCCTCGTGGGTGCTCCCCGCCACGACCAGGGGCACCTCGCCGAGCAGGGCCGCGAGCTCGGGAGAGGGCGCGGGCGGCTCGCTGGCGGGGTCGAGCTTCAAGTCGCCGGTCACCTGCACGCGCTCGGCGGGGGCGCCGAGCCGGACGAAGCGCTCCGCGTCGAGCTGGCTGCGCGCGCCGATCGCGGCGAGGGCGCCCAGCACCGGGCGCAGCGCGAACGCCACCCGCTCGTAGCGCGGCAGGCTGCGATCGGAGATGCGTCCCGAGACGATCGCGCAGGGAATGCCCCGCTCGCGCGCGCCGAGGATCCAGCACGGCCAGAGCTCCGTCTCGACCAGCGCGAGCAGCCCGGCCGGGGCGCGCCGCAGCGCGCGCGCGACGCTCCAGGGATGATCGAGAGGCGCGAGGCCGCAGGGAATCTCCGGGCGCGTTCGCCGCAAGAGATCGCGTCCCGCGACGGTCGACGCCGAGGCGGCGAGCGGGACGCCCTTCGCGCCGAAGGCGTCGAGGACGCGGGTGGCAGCGCGGATTTCGCCCACGCTCGCGCCGTGCACCCACACGCAGCCCGGCGGCGCGGGAGGGCGCGCGCCGAGCCGCTCGGCGAGACCGGGCCGCCAGCCCGGCCGGGCCGCGAGCAGCGCCAGCCCGACCGGCAGTCCCGCCGCGGCCGCGAGCGCCGCGGCGCTATGCCCGAGCGGTCCCATCCAGCATCTCCCGCACGATGGCCGCCACCCGCCGCGCCGCGCCGCCACCCCCGAGGCGCCCGCGCAGCTCCGCCAGTCGGCGGCGCTGGGCGGCGCCTGCCGGCCCGTGCAGCAGCTCGCGCACTCCGGCGGCGATTCGCTCCGGCCGCGCGGCTTCCTGCAGCAGCTCCGGCACCACGGGCTCGCCGGCGATCAGGTTCACCATCGTGAGCGAAGGGATGCGGAGCACACGGCGCGCGATGGCGGCGGTCAGCGCGTTCGCCCGGGCTGCCACCAGCATGGGCGTTCCGAGCAGCGCGATCTCGACGGTGGCCGTGCCGGGCTTCGTCACCACCACGTCGGCGGCGCGCACGACGTCGTAGGTCGCGCCCTCGAACACCTGGAGCGGGAGCCCCCGCGCCGCGGGCTCGCCGGCGAGCTGCGCGTCGAGCACCTCGCGCGGCAGGCTCGGCGCCAGCGCGAGGGCGAAGGCGAGGCGCGGATCCTCCTCGTGAAGGAGCCGCGCTGCGCCGAGCTGGAGAGGCAGCGAGGCGCGCAGCTCGTTGCGCCGGCTGCCCGGAAGCAGCGCCACCAGCGGAGTCTCCGCCGCGAGCCCGAGCCGGCGCCTCGCCTCCGCGCGGTCGCCCGGACCCGCCGGCTCGATCCGATCGACGAGCGGATGCCCGACGAACTCCACCCGAAGGCCGCTCCCCGCGTACTCCCGCGGCTCGAAGGGAAAGATCGCCGCCATGCGGTCCACGCGCCGCGCGAGCTTGCGGATGCGATAGCGCCGCCAGGCCCAGACCTGCGGGCTCACGAAGTAGAGCACCGGAACGCCGGCGCGCCGCGCGCGCCGGGCGAAGGGGATGCAGAAGTCCGGCGAGTCGACCAGCACGACCAGGTCCGGCCGGCTCTCGTCGAGTGCGCGCCCGAGGCGGCGCCACGCGGAGACGACCTTCGCCACGTCTCTCAGCACCTCGAGCAGGCCGCCGATCGCGATCTCGCGCTGGTCGACGACGATCTCGACACCCGCCTTCTCCATCTCGGTGCCGCCGAGGCCGAGCAGGCGGAGCTCGGGCGGGGCCTGGCGAAGCTCCCGGGCGAGGGCCGCGGCGTGGAGCTCGCCCGAGGCGTCACCCGCGACGAGTAGGACTGTCTTCATCGGGCAACACGAGGGGAGGCATCGCCGCGATCACCCGCAGCGCCGTACGCAGCGCCGCGAGGGCCTCGCTCCCCGCGCCCGCGGGCACCTCGCGCGAGCGGATGGCCTCGCAGAACGCGCGGAGCTGCGAGAGCAGCGCGTCGCCGCGGTCGATCTCGAGGGTCTGGATGTCGATCGAGCGCTCGCCGGTCGCCGGGTCGCGCACGCGGCGCGCGATCACGACGGACTGCGCGATGAAATCGATCGAGAAGTACCCATCCGGCTGGAAGAAGCGGACCTTCCGGGTCGGCGTCGGCGAGACGCGGCTCGCCGTGAAGTTCGCCTGGCAACCGCTCGGGTAGTGGAGCCGCGCGTTGGCGATGTCGACTTCCGCCGACAGGACCGGCACCCCGATCGCATCGATGCGAACCGGCTCCTCTCCCAGCAGGCGCTGCACGATGTCGAGATCGTGGATCATCAAGTCGCGCACCACGTCGACGTCCGTGGCGCGCCCCGGAAAGGGTCCCATCCGGTGCGCCTCGACGAAGCGCGTCCCCCGGATCGAGGAGCGCACCTTCTGGACGGCGGCATTGAACCACTCGAGGTGACCCACCTGGACGATGCGGCCGCGCTCGCGCGCGAGGCCCAGCAGCTTCTCCGCTTCGGGCAGCGCGGCAGCGATCGGCTTCTCCACCAGGACGTCGAGCCCCGCCTCGAGGGCTGCGGACACCACCTCGAAGTGGCGCACCGTCGGCACCGCGATCACCGCCGCGTCGGCGAGCGGGAGCAGCCGCCTGAAGTCGGCGTGGGCAGGCACGCCGTAGGGGATCGCGGCCGCCTCGGCACGCGCGAGATCGACGTCCGCCGCCCCGGCGAAGCGCAGCGTGCCCTCGGCGGCGAGCGTCGCGAGCTTGGCCGCGTGCAGGCTTCCCATGTATCCGCAGCCGATCACGGCGATGCGAGGGCCGCTCACGAGGCGCCTCCCGGCACACGGCGCCCGTCGACGCCCAGTAGCGCGATGCCCGCGCGATCCGCCTCGCGCAGCACGGCGTCGCGCTGCAGCAGCAAGGTGCGGCCCGCCTCGACGGCGAGCAGCGCCCCACGCCCGGCGGCGAGGGCTCGCACCGTCTCGAGTCCTATCGTCGGCACGTCGAAGCGCGGGTCCTGCTGCGGCTTGGCCACCTTCACCACACAGGCGCCCCCGCGTCCCAGCGACGTGCCGCGCCGGATCGCCTCGTCGGTGCCCTCGATCGCCTCGAGCGCGAGCACCGCGCGGCCTTCGACCACCACGGTCTGGCCGACGTCGAGCGCACCGAGAGCCTTCGCGATCGGCCAGCCGAAGGCGAGGTCGGCGAGCTGCTCCGGCAGAGGCTGGAGCGCGCCGAGGACGCCCTCCTCGGCGAGCAGCTCGGGCGCCAGCTCGCTCTGGGAGAGCAGCTCGAAGCCCTCCGCTTCGAGGGCGCCCGCAAAGGCCAGCAGAATCGAGTCGTCCCTGCGGTCGGCGAGCGAGGCGAGCAGCGCCGTGGCGCGGGCGTCCGGCGAGACCCGCCCGGCGGCCGCGTAGAGCACCTCTTTCGGCACCTTGCCCGCGAGCACCACCTGCTTCACGCCGCACTCGCGCAGGAAGGCGAAGAGCCGCGTCAGCTGGCCGAGCGGAAGCGAAGCGAACTCGTCCACGCTCGCGCCGAGGCCCGCCTCCGCGAAGCCCTCGAGGCCCACCGCCGCGATGCGGCGGCCGCGCTGCCGGGCGCCCCGCGCCAGCTCGAAGGGCAGGCTTCCGCAGCCGGCGATCAGCCCGAGGGGAGCCGTCACCGGGCTACCGGACGAAGCCCCGCTCCGAGCTCTCCAGGAAGTGCAGCAGCCGCTCGACCTCGGGGCAGCCCTGGATCTCGGCGCGGACCCGCTCGACGGCGGTGGCGAACCGCAGCTTCGAGTGGAAGACGAGGTGGTAGGCATGATGGAGCAGGCGGCGGGTTTCCGGCGTGAAGCCGCGCCGGCGCAGCCCGACGACGTTCAGCCCCGAGAGCCGGGCGCGGTCGCCGGCCACGAGGGCAAAGGGCGGCACGTCCTGGGACACCGCGGAGGTGGCCGCGACCATCGCCGACTCGCCGATGCGGGCGAACTGATGGATCCCGGACAGGCCGCCGACGACCGCGTGGTCCTCGATCCGCACGTGCCCGGCCACCGCACACAGGCTCGCGATGATCACGTGCGAGCCCACCTGGCAGTCGTGACCGATGTGCACGCCGTTCATCACCATGCTGTCGTCGCCGATACGCGTGCAGCCCCCGCCCTTGCGCGTTCCGACGTGGATCACCGCGTGCTCGCGGATCGTCGTACGCCGACCCACCACGAGCTCGGTGCTCTCCCCCGAGAAGCTCTGGTCCTGAGGCTCCTCGCCGAGCACGGCGAACGGGAACACCCGGCTGCCCTCGCCCACCGTGGTGCGTCCGGTGATGTGGGCGTGAGGGCGCAGGACCACCCCGGAAGCGAGCTCCACCTCGGCGCCCACGTAGGCGTGGGCGCCGACCTCGACGTCCTCGGCCAGCTTGGCGCCCGGCTCGATGACGGCCGTGGGATGGATGCGCGCCAACCGCTCAGCTCTTCTTCTTGTTGAAGCGCGCCGTCACCGCGTCGGTGATGTCGAGCGCCTCGCGCGTGTACACCAGCCCGGGTGTCGAGCGGTCCATGATGATCGTGAAGCCCTGCTCCTTGCCGATCTCCTGCACGATCTCGCGCAGCTTCGAAACCAGCGGCGCCTCGAGCCGACCCTGGTCGATCTTGAGCTGGCCCTCGAGCTCCTTCAGCTTGCTCTCGATCTTGTTGCGCAGCTCCAGCAGGTCGGCCTGCTTGGTGAACAGCGCCTCGTCGGAGAGCACGTAGCGCTTGTTCTTGATCTCGTCCTCGAGCGTCTTGTGCTGATCCACCAACGGCTGGACCTGCTGCTGCGCGTCGCGTTGCTTGCGGTTCAGCTCCTCGCGGGCGGCCTTGCCCTCGTCGGTGGCGTTGATCGCCTGGGACAGGTCGACGATACCGACCTTGATCGGCTCGTCCTGGGCACCGGTCGTCCACGCCAGTAGCAGGGCCAGCCCCCCTGCCAGCAGGACTTTTCGTTCGCGCGTCATGTCTCGTTCATCCTCTCTCGTGTGCGTAGTGACCGGAGGCAGCGCTCTAGTACGCCGTGCCGCCGACCGAGAACTCGAAGGTGGTGCTGTCCTCGACCTCGAGCTTGTCGAGCGGGAAGCCGACGAACGCCTGGAGCGGCCCGAACGGCGAGAACCAGAGTGCGCCGATGCCCGCGCCGTAGCGCCAGTCACCGACGTCGAACAGGCTCTGGTCCTCTGCGAAGGCGTTGCCGAAGTCGAGGAACACGATGCCGACGAGGCCCAGCTCCCGGGAAACGGGGAAGCGGTACTCGAAGGTGCCCGAGAAGAACTTGTTGCCGCCGATGACGTCGGTCTCGTCGAGATCGTCGAAGTCGTCGATGTCGGTGTCATCGAGGCTGTTGCACTTGCCGTCGTCGTCACCCTGGTTGCCGAAGCGCGGCCGGTCGTCGCAGAAGGCGTCGGGCGCTCCGGTATCGGCATCGAAGGCGAACTGGCGTCCGACCGGGTGGAAGAACGAGCCCGACCCGAAGAGCCCGGTGCGCTGGAGCAGGGCCCGGCGCGGGCCGACCGACCGCGCGCGGAAGCCGCGCAGCTGGAAGTTGCCGAGCCCGCCCAGGAAGTAGCGTTCCGAGAGCGGCAGCTCGAGGTCGGTGTCGATCGCGTTGAGCGGCTGCACCTCGCTGCCGGGTGCGGTCGGAATGTTCGGGACGTCGAAGGAGTAGTCGGAGATGCTGTTGAACGGCAGCGTGTAGCCCGCGCGCAGGCCGAACACGAAGCTCGAGGAGTCGCGGAACGGGAACCAGGTCGGCAGCCAGCCGGGCGGCTTCTTGAACCAGAGCGCGCGTCCCTCGAGCCGGGCGAACTTCGCGAAGCCGCCGAGGCCCGCGAACTCGAGGTTCGCACCGTAGACGTGGCCTTCGGTCGGGGCCACCAGGTCGTCGCGCGTGTCCGACACCCAGGAGACGCCGACCAGGCTGGTGCTGTTCTCGTCGGAAAGCAGCTCGCGGAAGATCATCGCCGCCGCGTTCTCGGTGGTGAGGCGCTCGATGTCGCGGGTGGCGAAGCTGTAGCGGAGCTGTCCGCGCGAGGTGCCTTCCTCGTTCAGGTCGTGACCGAGGCCGAACTCGACACCCGTCTCCGCCTGCTCGAAGTCGATGTACTCGAGGTCGGTGCGGAAGACCGTGCTGCGCAGGCTCCACTCGGAGCCGAACAGGTAGGGGTCGTAGAGGGACAGGTAGAAACGGCTGTTGCGGTCGCCGTAGTCGACCACCGCCGTCACCCCATAGCCGCGGCCGAAGAGGTTCGCCTGCGAGACGGCGCCGGACAGCACCAGGCGGTCCTGGGTCGAGAAGCCGACGCCGAAGGACAACGAGCCGGTGGGCCGCTCCACCACCTTGACGTCGAGGTCGAGCTGCTCCTGGTAGTCGGTGGGGTTGGCCTCGAACTCGACGTCCTCGAAGAAGCCCAGTCGCTTCACGCGGTCGCGGCTGCGGTTCACCGCACGCGCCGAGTAGAGCTGACCCTCGACCACGCGCATCTCGCGCCGCACCACCGGATCGCGGGTGTTGGTGTTGCCCGAGACGTCGATCTCGCGAATGAAGTGCAGCTCGCCCTTCTGGACGTCGAAGGTGACGTCCACGGTCAGATCCTCGTTGAGCTGGGTGCGCGGGCTGATGCTCGCATAGAAGAAGCCGCGATCGGTGTAGTAGCGCTCGAGATCCTCGACGTCGGCGGTCAGGCTCGAGCGATTGAACACCTCACCGGTCTTGAGCCGCACGCGCTCGCGCAGCCCGTCGAGGTCGATCGAGGGGTCGCCCGCCACGTCGACCTTGCCGACGTCGAAGCGCTTGCCCTCCTCGACGGAGACGCGCACCAGCAGAGCGTCCGCCCCGCCCTCGTCCTTCACCACCGAGACTTCGGGGTCGCCCACTTCGACCTGCAGGAAGCCGTCGTTCATGTACAGCTCGGTGACCTTCTGCAGGTCCTGGACGAACACCGGCTCGGAGTAGGTACCGCTCTTGTCGAGGTACTTCGTGACGAGCGAGTACCAACGCCGGCGTTTGGTCTTGAGGGTCCCCTCGAGCTTCTCCTGGTCGAAGTGCTGGTTTCCCGAGAACTCGACCGCGTCGAGGGGGAGCTTCTCGCCTTCGGCCACCTCGAAGTGGATGGAAACCGCCTCCCCCGAGATCTCCTCGATCTGGTAGGTCACCCGCGCCAGGTAGTAGCCCTCGGCGCGGTACAGCGACTTGATGCGCTCGCGGTTCTCGAAGAGCAGCGGGTAGTCGAGGGTCGAGCCGGTGGTGAGCGTCAAGGTGTCCCGGACCTTGTCGCCCGGGATGGCCTCGTTGCCGGTCACGGTGACCTGGCGCACGACCGGGTTCTCCTCGACCTCGAAGATCAGCACCCGCCCGCCCGCCGCGGGCTCGGTCAGCACGCGCACGTTCCGGAAGAAGCCGAGCGCGTGGACCTCGCGCACGTCGGCCGCGACCAGCGCGGGATTGAACGGCTGGCCCGGCTTGCTCGCCACGCGCGCCTTGATGGCGTTGGCCTCGATGCGGCGATTGCCGCGCACCCGGATCTCGGTCACGAGGTCGTCGGACCGCTCGAGCACGGACTCGGGGATCAGCCGCTCCTTCGGAACCAGCCGGTAGATCACCACCACCCCGTCGGCGGTACGCTCCGTCGCGACGTCGGCGGCTGCGATGCCGGGGATCTCGCGCAGCGCGCGCAGGTCTTCGCGCGCAGCGGCGCTCTCGTACGCCACTCCCTTGCGCAGGCGCAGGCGCTCGGGCAGCAGGGCGGCCACCTCCTCGGCGACGCCCAGGATCCGCACGTCGGAGACGATGGCCCGCGGCGACGCGCCGCCCGCGACGTCGAGCACGCGATCGGCCAGCTCGTTCACGCGATCCAGCAGGTCCTGCTCGCTTTCCGCGGTGAACACCAGCGTGCGGGTTGCGGCGCCGGCTTCGCGGGGCACTACCTTGACGTCGAGGCTGTAGCGCCCGGCCAGCTCGGTGAGGCTGCCGGCCACCACGTGATCGGCGCCGAGCTCGCTCGCGATGCGGCGCACGGTGGCGTCGCTGCGCTCGCCGGCGTGGGCGATCACGCTGTCGCGCACCGCCTGCGACTCGAGCACGCGCACCTGCCCGCTCGCCTCGAGCCGGGTCATCAGCAGATCGGCGAGCGAGCTCTCGAGGTAGGCGAGCGGCTTGGCACTGTGCACCTGGAAGGGAAGCACGGCCACGTCCGGAGCGTCCGGCGGAGGCTGGGCGGCGCCCGGAGAGGCGATCAGGACGAGAATCAGGGAGGCGAGGCAGGCGGCCACGAGCCAGGGTCGTCGCGTCACACGCTCCACCGCCACTCCTGCGAGCTCCGGAGAGCGGGGGCGCTACCGGAGATCGCGGGCGTCGGCGTGGGCGCGCTCCCCCGCCCCGACGGCGCCCATCTCGACGGCCGGCATTCTACGGAACGGGTGCCGCCGAAGCAAGCAAGGCCGCGGCGAGGTTTCCTTCGCGAAACCGGAACGTTATGCCGAAGTCTTCGGGTCGCTGGGAACGGCCGCCGCCGCGGCCACGCCGCTGAGATCCTCGGGCTCGAGGCGGCCGTCGACCAGGCGCTCCGCCCGGCCGAGGCGCACGGCCAGCTCGAGGCTGTGCGTCACCACGACCAGGGCGGCGCCCCGGCTGCGGTTCAGCTCGAGCAGCAGGTCCGCCACACGGCGTCCCGTCAGCGGGTCGAGATTGCCGGTGGGCTCGTCCGCCAACACGAGGAGCGGATCGAGCACGAGGGCGCGCGCGACCGCCACGCGTTGTCGCTCTCCACCCGAGAGCTTGCCCACCGGATGGCGCAGCCGCGCCGCGAGGCCCACCTCCTCGAGGATCGCCGCCGCCCGGGGCCGCACCTGCGCCGGCGCCAGGCCGCGCAGCAGGCCGGGCATCATCACGTTCTCGAGCGCGCTGAACTCGGGCAGCAGGTGGTGGAACTGGAACACGAAGCCGAGGCACTCGTTGCGAAAGCGCGCCAGCGCATCGGCGGGCTCGGCGAACAGGTCGCGGCCCTCGAAACGCACGCTCCCCGCGCTCGGATGGTCGAGGGTGCCGAGCACGTGCAGCAGGGTGGACTTGCCGACGCCCGACTCACCGAGGATCGCCAGCCGCTCGCCGCGCCCGACGCGCAGATCGAGGTTGCGGAGCACCTCGATGGCTCCTTCGCCCGTCGCGAAGGACTTCTGCAGGCCGGACACCTCGAGCAGCGGCGTGAGCACGTCCATCGGTTACTCGTACCGGAGCGCTTCGGCGGGATCGAGCCTCGCGCCGTGCCGGCTCGGCAGCAGCGTCGCCCCGAGCGCCAGCACCATCGCGATCGCCACGACCACGGCAACCTGGAGCGGATCGATCTCCCAGGGCAGCGTCGAGAACTGGTAGATCGTGGCGGGCAGCGTGTCGATGCCGGTGAGGTTCTCGATCTGACGCTGCACCCAGGCGAGCTGGGTGGTCACGGCGATGCCCGCCACCACGCCGACCGCGGTGCCGAGCAGGCCGATCAGCGTACCCTCGATCGCGAAGACGCGCTCGATCATCGCGTCGCTCGCTCCCATCGTCTTCAGGATCGCGATGTCGTTCGACTTCTCCATGATCATCATGATCAGCGTGACGACGATCGCGAAGGCCGCCACCACCATGATCATGGTGAGCAGCACGAACATCATGACACGCTCGGTCTTGAGAGCCTGGAAGAAGGCGGGGAAGAAATCCTTCCAGTCGCGGGTGAAGAAAGCGCCGTCGTCGAGCTCCGCGCGCACCTCGGCCG
>Ga0105107_10002991_pt1 | contig 11186 bp, 7 predicted proteins | sample PPLLaktember2015_6_FD_79335 | JGI IMG/M metagenome (GOLD analysis project Ga0105107, IMG submission 79335) | Freshwater sediment microbial communities from Prairie Pothole Lake near Jamestown, North Dakota, USA - PPLs Lake P8 Core (1) Depth... | ecosystem: Environmental > Aquatic > Freshwater >... | reverse complement strand
TACGGGGCGATGCGAAGTTTCGTCTGGTCGCCGTCCCCATCCGCAGGGTCGTCGCTGCATGAGCTGAACGCGAGCGAAAGGCAAACGATCGCCGCAAGAGCCGCGCATATTCTCATGAGAGGGATTCGATTCATCGGTGCCTCCCGGATCGAGGAGCCTGGAATTCTCCAACCGTTCATTACTGGGAGCAGTCTAGTCAAAAGTAGTCTTTCCGGCAACCATAACCTGTGGTATAGTTCGCGCGGCAAGGTAACAAATGCCATTACGAGGAGGGATGCCGTTGAATGAAACATTCAAGTCTCCCTGGTTCGTGAAAGGCGACATAGACGGGTTCTTCGGTCTCGCCATCGATAATCTCATACAATTCCTGCTCATAGCGACTCTCTGCCCGATCATCGCGGGGATTCCCGCCGCTTTTGTCTACAGCCGTGTGCTGCCGGGGGCCGCGCTCTCCGTCCTCATCGGCAATATCTTCTATTCGTGGCAGGCGCACCGGCTCGCCCTGAAAGAGAAGCGGCACGACGTCACGGCGCTTCCCTACGGCATCAACACGGTGAGCCTCTTTGCGTATCTCATCTTTATCATGGGGCCCGTCTACCGCGAGACGGGAAGCTACGATCTCGCTTGGAAGGCGGGGCTCCTGGCATGTCTTGGAAGCGGGATCATCGAGTTCAGCGGCGCATTCATCTTCAATTTTCTGCGTCGCATAACGCCGCGCGCGGCGCTTCTGTCGACGCTCGCGGGAATCGCCATCACATTCATATCGATGGATTTTGCCTTCAAGACCTTCGAGAAGCCGGTCATCGCGATGCTTCCCTTGGCCATCATACTTGTCCAATACTTCTCGAAGATCCGCTTTCCTTTTGGCCTCCCCGGAGGGCTCGTCGCCCTCGGCGCGGGGACTATCCTTGCGTGGTCGCTCGGCGTCATGGATACGGGCGCCGTTCGCGTCGCTGCGTCAGAGGTGGGTTTTCAGGCGCCGCGATTCACGGGTCCCGAGCTTTTCAGCGTGCTCAAGAGCGAGTACTTGTACAGGTTCCTCTCGATCATCATTCCCATGGGGCTTTTCAACGTGATCGGCTCGGTGCAGAACCTCGAGAGCGCCGAGGCCGCGGGGGACCGGTACGAAACGGTCGCGCCGCTCGCGGTGAATGGTCTCGGGAGCATGCTCGCCTCCTTCTTCGGCTCCTGCTTCCCGACGACGATCTACATCGGCCATCCCGGCTGGAAGGGGCTCGGCGCGAGGACGGGCTACTCGACCTTGAACGGCATTTTCTTTACGGGAATCGCGCTCTTCGGGTGCGTGAGCCTCATCAACAAGGTCGTGCCGATGGAGGCGGGGATCGCGATTGTCCTCTGGATCGGCATCGTCATCGCGGCCCAGGCGTATCAGACGACCCCCCGCGCGCATGCGCCCGCCGTTGTCGTGGGACTCTTCCCGGCGTTCGCCGCATGGGGGCTCAATATCCTGAAGCAGGGGTACGCAGGCGCCAGCACGACGCTCGGCGCCGAGGTCGCGAAGGGAATTCCGATCAACGGCTTCTCCGGTATCGCGGCGCTCGAGAGCGGGTTCATCTTCACCTCGATGATACTCGCGGCGGTGAGCGTATTTCTCATCGAGCGGAAATTTTTCCGGGCTGCCTTCTGGTCGCTCGCTGCCGCGGCGCTCTCTTTCTTCGGCGTTATTCATTCGTTCGCGTACGTGGGGAACGAGACGATCCAGGTCTACGGCTGGAACGTGGGCGGGAGATTCAGTTTCGGCTATCTCTGTTTCACGGCGGTGTTCGTTCTCTTCGGGCTGTGGTGGAGGCGACAGGAGAAGAAGGATTTTACCGAACATCTGCTTGCCGAGTAGCTGCATGCGGGGGACGCCCCCGGGGGGGCTCGCTGCCGGTTCGTTGCCGGGGCGTGGTGCGCTTTCGAGCAGGTTTTCGAGCACGTTTCTCTATTGAAGCCCCGCGCCGCGCGTGCTACAATATATACATATAAACGGCGCAGCCTCATTCCAGAGGAAAGGAGCAGGCCATGGATCCGGGGCCTCCCGAGCTGGAACAGGGGTGCCGCCGGTTCCTGGAAGGCAGGGGGGACGCCGTCGCTCCCCTTTTTCGTCATGTGCGGAGCGACACGGCTGCGCGGGCCGATACGGGCGCCTGGGCGGCCCTCATTATCTCGCGAATATTCTTCCTCAAGGGAAATATCGGGCTTTCACGCGCCTACCTGCGTGTGGCGTCCGCGGCGGCGAGGCACGGGGAGCCTCCGGCCCAGGCCGGCAACGCGTTCACCACGGCGCGGAGCGGCGCCGCGAACGCACTCGGACTCGGAATCCTCGTGAACGCTGCGCTCATCCTCAAAGCTCGCGGAAGAACCGCCGAGGCGGCCCGGCTCCTGCGCAGGGTCGTTGATCGCGCGCTCGCGAGAGGCGAGACGTACGTCGCCGCGAAGGCGGCTTCGAACTGTGCGCTCTGCCTTGTGCGGGGTGATGATCCGCGAGACGCAGCATCGTACATCGGCCTCGCGGAGCGATCGTATACCGCGATGGGCTGCGAGGAAGGGCTTGTCCGTATCGAAATGACGCGGGCGCTGCTCGATGCGCGTCTCGGGCGCCTCGATGATGCGACAGACGGCATGGCCCGCGTCCTCGACCGCTGCGGCGATCCCGCGCTCACGCGCGAGCGGCTCATCGCCCGGCTCATCCTCGCTGAGCTCTTCCTCGGGCGGGGCCGTCTCGAGGACGCGCGGGGCGCGCTTGATGGAGCGGCATCGATGAAGGATGAGCTCGAACGGTTCGGCGCCCAGCGCCTCCGGTGGCTTTGTCTCGAGAGCGAGCTCAATCAGAGGACGGGACAGATTGAAGAGTGGCGGCGCTTCCGAGCATCTGCAGAGACCTTACGGAGCCGCTTCGGCCTTTCGCCTCTGCGCGGGGGGACGCGCGACGCGAAGGAGGGCGGTGCGCCCGCCATTGCCCGCGAGGCCGCGCCGCGGATATTTCATGTGCCCGGCAGTTTGCGACCTGCGGGCGCACTGACGGCGCCCGCTCTATCGAATGCGCTAAATGATGTCTTCTGGACGCGCGATCCGCGCATGCTCGAGCTTCTCGATGAGATCCGGCGCGCCGCATCGATTCCGGCGCCGCTTCTCATCCAGGGTGAATCGGGGGTGGGGAAGGAGCTGATCGCGCGGCTCGTTCATGCGTGGGGCGGGCGCGGGCATGAACCCTTCGTTCCCATGAACGCGGCGGCGCTTCCCGCGGACCTCTTTGAAAGCCTTGCGTTCGGTCATGCGAAGGGGGCCTTTACGGGGGCTGTTTGCCGGCGTCAGGGCCTCATCGAAGCCGCGGGGCGCGGAACGCTCTTTCTCGACGAGATAGGGGATCTTGCTCTCGCATCTCAGGCCAAGCTCCTGCGTCTCGTCGATCGGGGGGAGTACATTCCGCTCGGCGAGACGGGGACGCGAATGAGCGGTGCCCGCATCGTGGCCGCAACGAACCGCGACCTCGGCGCGGCGCGCGCGTCAGGGCTCTTCCGGGACGATCTCTACCATCGTCTCGCGGCGATCGCATTCACGATCCCGCCGCTTCGCGAGCGGCGCGGTGATATCCCTCTCCTCGCCGTCCATGCACTGGAGAAGATATGCGCGCGCTACGGCGTGGGCCCGCTCACCCTGCGGGAGGACGTTCTCCGTATGCTCTCGCGATACGACTGGCCGGGAAACGTGCGCGAGCTCGAGAGCCTCATTCTTCAGGCGGCGCTCCGGGCGAAGGGGGAGGCGCTCCGAATGTGTCATTTTCCCTCGCCCCTCATCATCCGCCGCGCCGGAGCCTTTCCCGACGCCGCGGGCGACCTCCGCTCGGCGGTCGCCGGGACACAGAGGGCCCGGATAGTCGATGCCCTCCATGCCTGCGGAGGCAATCGATCGCGCGCGGCGCGGCTCCTCGGCCTCCGCAGAACGACCCTTCTCGGCATGATGAAGCGTCTCGACCTCGACGGCTGAGGCGTGGTATCATCAGAAGAGCCATGATCGAGAAGAGGCTGCATACGCCGAAGGGAGATGTCGTCCTCGCGCGCGACTTCAGCGAGGATTACATCCGCAATCTGGGGATGGGGGAGGGGATCGGCGCCTTCTTCCACTACCGCTACCGGGACGCCCACAAGACACGGCGGATTCTCTCATCCGTGTGCGAGTCGGGGGACAACAGGCTCGCCTGCGCCGTCTCGGCGAACTGCATCGTCGGGTACGTCACGATCGTTCATCCGGAACAGGGTACGCGCTGGGAAGAGATAAACGACATGCTCATCCGCACCACCCCCTCGCTCGCCGACCCCGTCCTCCTCGAGCTCGGCACGATCGAGGTAAGCACGCAGTGGCGCTCGGTCAACCTCGGGCGCGAGCTCATGAGCTTCATGTTCGAGGATCCGATATTCGAGGAGAAGATTGTTTTTTCGCGCGAGCTCTCGTGGACGTGGGATCTTAAATCGGGCGGGCTCACGGCGCTCGAGTACCGGAGCATGCTTCTCAGGCTCTTCGAGAGCGCCGGTTTCCGGTACTGCCGGACCGACGACGAGGAGATCAACTACTCGGGGGAGAACATGTTTACCGTGCGGATGGGGGATCGGGTTCCCCCCGAGGCGGCGCTGCGCTTCTACCGGTTCCTCGTGCGGAGCGAGCCGCGCGGATGGGGTTGGGGCTGAGGCGCCTCCCTTTCGAACGAGGTCGCTATCGGCGGCCGGGATACCGAGGCATCAGTCAGAGCTTGTATCCGATCTTTCTCAAGAAATCATGCCGCCAGGCGCGGTCATTCTCCTCTTCGATCCCCTTGGGCTTTTCCCCGTCGATGACGCCCATAATCCCGCGTCCGAGCGGCGTTTCCGACACGACGACTTCCACGGCGTTCGCCGTCGCGCAGAATATCCCGCACACCTCGGGAACCGCCTTCACCGCGTTGAGCAGGTTGATCGGGAATGCCTCGCGCATGAAGAGGATGAAGGTGTGCCCGGCGCCGATCGCCTTGGCGTTCGCCTTGGCGAGCTCGATCATCTCGCTGTCGTTCCCCGAGCAGCGGATAAGGCACGCGCCCGATGCCTCGCAGAAGGCGACGCCGAATTTGATCCCCGGCACCGAGGACACGGCCGTTTCGTGGAGATCCTCCACCGTTTTGATGAAATGGGACTGCCCGAGAACAAAGTTCACTTCAGGCGGTTTCTGGATGCGAACGGTCGTGAGTTCCATACGATCCTCCTCGATGCCTAGAATACCTTCCAGTACGGGCGGAGCTCCTTTTTGAGCATCTCGATCGTCGCCCGCATCCACCGCTCGATCCAGGCGAGCTGCTCGGGCGGCATGTATTTCATCTGCTCGGGAAGGGAGAGCTCCATCGTCTCGCCGAGGATGCCCCGGACAATCGCGAGCCATCCTTCCGTGACATAGGCGCCGTAGCCGCTCAGGAACAGGTCGAGGAGCGGGATTTCCGCGGAGCGCGCCTTGGCCGCGACGCTGTGGATGAGCATCGTCAGGTCGTCGAGGGTGAGGCCGAGGCTCGTGAGGGTGTCGGTATAGAGCGGATCGCTCCCGCCGTTCCGGATGATGATTTCCGGCTTGAACTCGTCGATGAGGGGAAAGACGATCTCGTTCATGGCGAGGTCGTACATCGAGCCTCCCGAAAACATTTGCATGGGGATGTTGACCGTGTATCCCTCGCCGGGTCCGGCGCCGATTTCCTCGATGAATCCCCGGCCGGGATAGAGCGTCTTCGGATCCTGGTGGAGCGAGATGAAGAGCACGCGCGGGTCGCGGTAGAAGATATCCATCGTGCCGTTTCCCTGATGGGCGTCCGTGTCGAGGATGAGGATCCGGCTCAGACCCTCGCGGAGAAGAACGGACGCGGCGACGGCGACGTCGTTGAAGATGCAGAATCCCTCGCCGTAATCGGGCCCCGCGTGGTGGAGGCCCCCGAAGCTCACCGCGAGCCCCGTGCGGAGCGCCTCGCGCGCGGCTGCCACGGAGGCGCCGACGATGAGCCGCGCGGAATCGATGGAACCCGGAAGGAGCTGGGTGTCGACCGAGAGGTAGCCGCGCTTCTTCTCGAGGGCGACGACGCGGTCGATGTACGAACGCTCATGGACGAGCTCGAGGAGGTCATTCGGCGCGCTCTCGGGCTTCAGAAAATCGAAACGGGCGTACGCCGCGGGGAACCGGCTCTCGAGCTCGACCATGAAGCGCGAGAAGCGGATTCCCTGAAACGGATGGCTCGGTCCGAAATCGTAGCCGGCAAAGTCGGGATGGTAGAAGAAGGGAATGCCCAAGGTTCGTCGTGCCTTCGTTGGTATGCCCGCACGGCGGACGCGTCCGGCGCCTCTTCGAATCTCGCCAGGGCCTCTGCGGCGGGCGTTACTGGGCAGTGATCTTGTACTGCTTGATCTTATTATGGAGATGTTGCCGCGTTACGGCAAGACTTTCCGCGGCCTTCGTGATGCGCCAGTTCATCTTCTCGAGCGCCTCGATGATGATCTGCCGCTCGACGGCCCTGAGCTTTTCCTTGAGCGTCTTGCCCTGGTCGAGCTGATCGAGGATGTCCGCTTCGGGGGTGATGTGCGGAAAATGCGCCGGGCTGAGGAGCCGCGAATCGCCGCAGAGCGCGAGCGCCCGCTCGATCGAGTTTTCGAGCTCGCGGACGTTTCCCTGCCACGAGTTCGTGAGGAGAAGCCTCATCGCTTCGGCCGAAATCGCCACGCCGCGTTTCTGCATCTTCGCCTCGTACTTGGCGAGGAAGTGCTCCGCGAGCGGGAGAATGTCCTCGCGCCTCTGACGGAGCGGGGGAATCGTTATGGGGACGACGTTCAGGCGGTAGTAGAGATCGCGCCGGAAGAGGCCGGTCTTCACATCCTCGCTGAGATCGCGGTTCGTCGCGGCGATGACGCGGACGTCCACCTTCCGGTCGAAGTTATCGCCGACGCGCCGGATCTCGCCCTCCTGGAGCACGCGGAGAAGCTTGACCTGCAGCGCGAGCGGCATCTCGCCGATCTCGTCGAGGAAGATCGTGCCGCTGCTCGCCGTCTCGAAGAGCCCGGCCTTGTCGCTCGTGGCGCCCGTGAAGGAGCCTTTCTTGTGGCCGAAGAGCTCGCTCTCGAGGAGCTCCTTCGGCATCGCCCCGCAGTTGATGGTGACGAGCTGCCCGCTCCTGCGCGGGCCGTTGAAGTGGATCGCGCGCGCGATGAGCTCCTTGCCGGTGCCCGTCTCTCCCTGGATGAGCACGGTCGTCGACAGCGGCGCGACTTTCTGGATCGTGAGGAATATCTCCTGCATCGGCTTGCTGCGGCCGATGATGCCGGAGAACTCGTATCGGCCCGAGAGCTCCTCCTTGAGCCGCCGGTTCTCGTGCGCGAGCGCCTCCTGCTCGTGGACGAGCTCGCCGTGGAGCGTGGCGTTCTCTATCGCGATCATGGCCTGCGAGGCGAACGCCGTGATGATCGACATATCGTCCATGGAAAAGGCGGGGGAGAGCCGGTTGCCGTCGGTGTAGATCGCGCCCGTGATCCTGCTGTCGATCGCGAGCGGGACGCACACGGCGCGTTTGAGCTGAAGATCGAGAACGCTCTTCTGATCCTTGAACCGGTCGTCTTCGAGAATATCGGAAATGAAGAGCGGCGTGCCGCTCCGCGAGACGTCGTTCACGATGCTGCGGCTGATCATGAACTCATCCTCGTCGAGGGGGCGCTTCTCGCGGTCGCGCGCGATCTTGAACTCGAGCTCGCCGCCGGGTCCCGCGAGCATGAGGAACCCGCGGTCGGTGTCGGCGAGCTGGATTGTCGAGTCGATGATCTTCTCGAGGAGCTCGTTAAGGTTCAAGGTCGAGTTGAGAGCCTTCGTGATGTCGGTGAGCATCTCGAGCTTCCCGACGCGATGCTGCATCTTCTCGAGCCGCCGGGAGAGACCTTCGCCGGTCCGGACGCTTTCAGACTGCTCGATCGCGGCGATCTCGCCCTGGACCTCGGCAAAGAACTCATCGGACCGTGCCGGCTTCCGCCCTCCATCGGCGCTCTGCTGGGTTCTCTTCCTGCTCATGTGGCCTCACTCCTGTTCCATCGTTGCGCTCACCGTGCACACCAAGCCGTTCATGGATACATATTCTCCGCGCTCCTCCGCGTGTTCCCGAGCCGGGGGATATCAACGCAACTGCAAGCTGCTAAGCCTGTTGCGGATATCCGACACCCCGCCGTGACCCGGCGGTATGAATCTTGTTTTCGACGGGATCGGAGGTGACCGGCGAATGAAGATGTTCAGACGGTGCGATCCCGACGATCCATTCTGTGCTTTCAATCTCGATTGACCTTCTTACTGGTTGTTCCAGGCTGTCTTACGCCTTCTCTCAACGCAAGGGATATGCCATATCCGGATCGGCCCAAGGCTCATTGTTAATTGATTTATTATCAATGCGATACGCGTCCCGTGCGCGCTTCTTCGACCTCGTTCCCTCGACTCGCTGTCTCCTCGCCGTCAAATTGTTTTTACTACCAGTTACCATTCATGACATAATGTACTGTATTATATACTATTATAGTGCTGTAAATGAATATTTACAATAAGAAAAGCGGCTTTACGTTGCGGATCTTTTTGTGAAGAGAATCTTCTCGAGCAGATCGCTCAGCTCATCGGCCCGGAAGGGCTTCGCGATCACGCCGTCGAATCCGTACCTGCGGAAATCAGACATGACAGGATCTTGGCTGTAACCGCTCGAGACGATCACCTTCGCTCCGGGATCGACGAGACGGAGTAGCTCGATCGCCTCTCTGCCCCCCATGCCGCCGGTCACCGTGAGGTCCATGATGACCGCGTCGAACGGTTTCGCGGAGGCGAAGGCGGTCCGGTAACTCTCGATCGCCTCGACGCCGTCCGCCGCGAATTCCACCTCGTAGCCGAAACTTCCGAGGATCTTGCCGAGCACGCCCCGGACCATTTCCTCATCGTCCATGACGAGGATCTTTCCCTGTCCGCGCGCTGCCCTGGCGCGCTCGGAGGGGCGCTCCTCCGGCTTCGCGCCGCGCGCGGCGGCGGGGAGATAGATCGTGAAGGTCGTGGCGACATCGGGCTCGGAGTCGACGACGATGTAGCCGCCGTGCCGCTTGATCACGGAGAACGCGACGGCGAGGCCGAGCCCGCTGTGCGACTCTTCCTTCGTCGTGAAGTAGGGATCGAATATCTTGGTCAGATCCCCCCGCGGGATGCCGATGCCCTGGTCCTGGATCGAGATCTTCACGTATCGCCGCGACGGGATACCGGGCGCCGCACCGTCCGCAACATTTGCGTTCTCCGCCCGGACGGTGATCGTTCCTCCCTGCGGCATCGCCTCGCGCGCGTTGATGACGATGTTGTTCACGGCGTGGCTGATCTGTTCGGCGTCCGCGTCGACGGGCCAGAGATCGGCCGGAAGATCGAATACCGGCGAGACGCTGGAGCCGCTCAGCGCGAAGCGGATGGTGTCCTGCACGATCTCGTTGAGCGTGGTAACCTTCTTGACCGGCGCCCCTCCCTTCGAGAAGGTGAGGAGCTGCTGCGTCAGCTTCCGCGCGCGCATCGCCGCCTTCTCGATGTCGGCGAGGATCGAGCGCGCCCGGTCATCCGTGCCTATCGAGAGCTGCGCGAGGGAGGCGTTGCCGATGATCGCGGTCAGGACATTGTTGAAATCGTGGGCGATGCCCCCTGCGATGACGCCGAGCGATTCGAGCTTCTGCGATTTGAGAATCTCTTCCTCGAGGCGGTGTTTCTCCGTGATGTCCCTGAATACGAGGATCATGCCGATGATCGCCCCGCCGGGATCCCTGATCGGCGCGCCGCTGTCGGCGATGATGCGCTTCGAGCCGTCGCGCGAGATGAGAATGGCGCCGTCGGGAAGGCTCGCGGGCGCGCCGGCTTTCATGACGAGCTCCGTCGGGTCGTCGCACGGCTCGTTCGTTTTCTCGTTGACGAGCGCGAGGACGCGGGCAAGCTGCTGGCCGACGGCCTCGGTTTGCCGCCAACCGGTGAGTTTCTGAGCGGCTTGGTTCATGAAGGTGATCGTGCCGCCGGTGTCGGTGACGATGACGCCGTCGGCGATGGAGGCGAGCGTGACCGCGAGGTGCTCTTTCTCGAGGGCGAGCGCCTCTTCCATTCGCTTGCGGTCGGTGATATCGAGCGTCACCTCGATGGCCCCGACGATGATTCCCGTATCGTCGCGCATCGGGTATCCTCGAATGTTGAACGCCCTGCCGTCGGGCGTGACATTGTCGTTTTCATGAGGCTCGCCCGTTTCCATCGCCCGAAGCACCGAGCAGACGTCGCACGGCTTGTTCCGCTGATGCCACAGCTCGTAGCAGTGTTTTCCGACCAATTCCTCGGGCGTGAGTCCGACCGAGTCTCCCGCGGCCTTGTTCCCCCAGAGGGCGGTGAGGTTCCGATCGTGCAGGAGGATCATCTCGTGGATGTTCTCCATGATCGCGGCGCCCCTGATATCGCCTTCGAGAGCGAGCCGTTCCTGTTCCCGCTGCGTCTTCCGCATGAGATAGACCGAGAGAGCCGCGCACAGGAAGAGAATCCCCAGGAACGCGATCCGCGCGATGACGAAGTTCGCGTTCAACGTGAAAAGCTCGCGGGAGAATGAAGTGCCCAGGAATCGAGCATGCATGACGGATTCAATGAGCCAGTATCCGATGGCAAGCAGGGTCGCCATCCCGATGATGGGGCCGATGACCCGCTTGTTTCTCCGTTCCGATTTGGGATTCGTGGATTTGGTATCCGGAACAGGCATGTCATTCCTCCGGATTCAGAAGTCTCCGTATGCGGCGAGACATCGAAACGGTATCATGACGGGGGGCTTATCTGCAAGAGAGTATAATGAGGGGTTGCCGGCCCGAATATTGTCCTTTCGCCCGGTCCGCGGCACCGGCCGGCGGGACATGCCGCCCAGGGCATATTTTTGCTTTGCCATCATAATCGGTTGCATATACAATCGTTTGCCTGAGAGGTGGTCATGGAACGCGATCTTTCACAGCTGCGAATAGATCCCGCGCGGCGCGAACCGAGGAATCTCGGCAGGCGTTCGATTGCCGTCCTCGCAGGCGCCGGAATTCTGATTCTCGCCGCCGTCCTCATCTATCTCTCGATGAATCGCGTCCCGGAAGTTGAGACGGCGCCGGTCCGCGAGGCGGGCGCGGCGC
>Ga0105107_10002990_pt1 | contig 11186 bp, 8 predicted proteins | sample PPLLaktember2015_6_FD_79335 | JGI IMG/M metagenome (GOLD analysis project Ga0105107, IMG submission 79335) | Freshwater sediment microbial communities from Prairie Pothole Lake near Jamestown, North Dakota, USA - PPLs Lake P8 Core (1) Depth... | ecosystem: Environmental > Aquatic > Freshwater >... | reverse complement strand
TGGGGCGCTTGTAACCACTAGGTTGCAGGTTCGAGTCCTGCCCGAGGAGCCATATTTCAACGCCCTGTCTTGTGCGCAAAGTGGTGTCCGCGCAGTTATTGACAGCCAACCCAATCAGTTGGAGGAACCACCCGTGATTCGATTTCTGCATACGAGCGACTGGCAGTTGGGAATGACCCGGCACTTCCTTGCGGAGGGTGCACAGGAAAGGTATAGCCGAGCGCGCTTCGATGCCATTCGGACCATGGGACGGGTTGCCAAAGATCAAACTTGCCAGTTCATGCTGGTGTGCGGCGACGCCTTCGAGTCGAATCAGGTTGACAGAAAGACCGTCGCCCGCGCGCTGGAAGCCCTCAAGGACGTGCCCGTTCCGGTATACATCCTTCCAGGGAACCATGACCCGCTGAATGCCGCGTCCGTGTATCGTTCAAGCACCTTTATTGACCGGAAGCCCGCTCATGTTCACGTCGTGGAGAACGCCATACCACTGAAGGTTGCCGACGATGTGGAACTGGTGGGCGCACCGTGGCTGTCCAAGCGTCCGGTCGCCAATCCCGTAGAGGAAGCCCTCGGTACTCTTTCCCCCGCGAGCGGGATCACACGCATCTGCATGGGACACGGGGCTGTTGACCAGCTTACACCCGACCGGGAATCCGCCGGGATCATTGCGGTTTCCGCACTCGAACGCGCCATTAGCGAGGGGAAAGTTCAATTCGTGGCGCTCGGCGACCGTCATTCCCTCACCAAGGTGGGCACCAGCGAGCGCATCTGGTATTCCGGGGCTCCCGAAGCCACGGACTTCTCCGAAACACGGTCGGGGTTCACCCTTGTAGTCGAGGTCGGCGATGGCCGTGTAGCCACCAAGGAGGTTCAAACCGGGAAGTGGCGGTTTATAGAACGTGATCGCATTGATCTGAATACCAGCGGCGACATAGAGGCGCTTCGGAAGGCCCTGGAAGAAATCGAGAACAAAGAACGCACGGTCGTCCGGCTAACTCTTGTGGGTTCGCTTTCCCTATCTTTACAGGAGGTGCTGCAGAACCACTTTCTTGCCGCGAGCGATGTGTTTGGCGCGTTCGAGGTCCGAGAGGATGCCCTTCTCTTGGTCCCGGACGATGCGGATTTTGCCAACCTCGGGTTCTCGGGCTTTGCCGACGGAACGGTGCAACGGCTCCGGGGCAAGCTCGCCCAGGGTGGAGATGAAAGTATTGCGGCCCGCGATGCCTTAATGCTTCTTCTCCGGCTGGCAAGGGGGGCCGCATGAAATTCCTTCGTCTCCGAATCGCCAACTACCGGGGCATAACTGCATCCGATGTGAAGTTCAGTGCCGCCGGCATCACGCTCGTGCAGGGGCCAAATGAGGTCGGGAAGACCAGTCTTGGCGAGGCTATCGGGCTTCTCTTCGAGTATCTCGATTCCAGCAAGCACCGTGATATCGAGGCCATCCGTCCTGTTCATCGTGACGAGGGGCCTGAGATCGAATTGCAGGCTGAGAGCGGGCCCTACGCATTCACTTACTTCAAGCGGTTCCACAAGAAGCCGGAAACCAAACTCACAGTCACCCGGCCGAAGCCCGAGAATCACACGGGGCGTGAAGCTCATGAACGCGCAGAGGCCATCCTCCGTGAAACCCTCGATATTGACCTATGGAAGGCGTTGACCATTCAACAGGGCGACGCCATCGACCAGCCCATCTTGACGAAACAGACATCGCTTTCGACTGCGCTTGATAAGGCGGCGGGTGGTCGTCCCGCCGATCCGCGGGAAGAGGGGCTGTTCGAGAAGGTTCGGGAGGAATATGCCCTCTATTTCACCGAGAACGGTGCCGAACGGAAGGAACTCAAGGAAGCCCGCAAAATGCAAGAGGATACTCAAATCAATGTTGCCGAGATTGAGCAGCAGATCCGCGACCTCGAACAAGATATAGAGAGAGCGGCAATCCTTCAGCGGGAATTGGGGCAACTGAAGAGGCGCGAAGACGAGTTGACGACGGAGGTCGTTGCCCACACGTCCTCACTTGAGGAAATTGGCACACTGGAGAACGTCCTTGCGGCGGCTCGCCTTAAGCTTGAGTCGGAGCAAAAGTCCGTGCAAGTGGCGCGGCGCGACAAGGAGGCACGCCAAGGTCTCCTTGACGCTGTTGCCAGGGCCACCAAGGCCCAGGGGAAGCTTCAAGAGTCCAACTCGATGTCGCTTCCAGCTTTAAGCCAAGCCGAGGAAGATTTCAAGAAGGCCCAGGCTGCATTGAATGAAGCCGACAAGAAAAGGAAGGAAGTGGATGCTCTTGCCGCTCTACGGCGGGCGGATTTCGACTACTACAACAACAAACTGCATCTTGATCAGCTCCGGGAACGCAAGGAACGCATTGACCAAGCCAGGAAGAACGCTGCCCAAGCGGAGGAGGTGCTGGCGCGGAACAAAGTGAGTTCCCGAACCCTCCAGGCAATCCAAGAAGCGGAAAAGGACCTGCTGACTGCCAAAGCGAAATTGGAGACGGGAGCGCCACATGTTGTTCTTCATGCTTTGGCTGAATGCCGCGTGATGATTGACGATGTGGACACCACTCTTGACGAGGGCGCCAACCGCTCCCTGCCCGTTGCCGACAGCTTGCGATTGACCCTTCCGCGGAAGCTGGATATTGAGATAACTGCGGGCTCGAGTTCGGAAAGACTCCAAAAGAAGGTCGATGATACTCAACTTGCTCTTGAAAACGCATGTAAAGACGCAGGCGTTGCCGGTCCAGACGAGGCAAGAAAGGCATTCGAGGAACGGGGCGAGGCATCGCGGCACGTGAAAAGCAATGAGCAGGTCGAGAAAGACAACCTTCGAGATCTGACCTACGAGCAACTTGAGCGGAAACTGCTCGGTCTCCAGCAGAGCGTGCCCGACTATCTTGCCAAGCGTGTGCGGAAACCCACCATTTGCCCCGATCTCGATTCGGCAAAGAAGGAACGGGCAAGTGCTGAGGCAGAGCAACAGAAGGAGAACGGTAACTGGGAAACGGCACGTGAGGCCCTCGATGCCGCCCGCGAGGTTCGTGATGGGGTGAGTGCAAAGCACCAAGAGGCGCGGGTGCAACTCGATTTGCTGGCCAAAGACATCAAGCGGGCAAGCGAGAACCTTGACCGAGCGAGGCAAAGTGTTCCCGATGACGCACTGGAGACAACGCTGACAAGTGCCATCCAGTCCGTGGGTTCAGAGGAAAGCGCTGTCCGAACTGCGGAAGCATCCTTGAAGGCGAAGAACCCCGAGCGGGTGAAAACACTGGCCGAGACGGCAAAGGGTTCTCTGCAGACAACGCAGAGCCGCCGGAATGCCGCACAAACAGAACTGACGGAGGTGAAGACCCGGCTGAAAATCCACGGGGAGGACGGTCTACACGAAAAGTTGCACGCGTCGCAGACCTACCTCGAGCGGATCGAAACGAAGAACCAATCATTGTTCCGGCGCGCCGCGTCCGCCAAGTGCCTCTTCGATACCATGCACGAAGAGCGCGACAAGGCGCGACGGGCGTATGTGGCTCCGCTCAAGGAGAAGATCGAGCACCTTGGCCGTTTGGTCTTCGATGACTCTTTCCAGGTGGACATCAGCGATGAACTGCAAATCGCCAGCCGGACGGTCAAGGGCGTCACGGTGCCGTTTGACTCGTTGAGCGGTGGCACCAAAGAGCAACTCTCGCTGATTTTCCGTCTGGCCTGCTCGATGATTGTCGCGAAGGACGGGGGAACGCCGCTCGTCCTGGACGATGCATTGGGTTATACAGACCCGGAACGGTTGCGTCTCATGGGTGCCGTTCTGGCTAAAGCAGCCAAGGAATGCCAAATCGTCATTTTCACCTGCATCCCCGACCGCTACTTCAATGTCGGGGAGGCTACCGTTGTCGCAATATGTTGATATGAATATGAAGGATTTCAGAGGCACGGAATGACGAAGAGCTTCAAACCCATCTTCACGATCACTAACCGGATCACCGCCGGGCTGACCCGCATCGAGAGAGCCAGGGGGTTCCTGGAGGCCACAACCCTGTCCGAGGCCTGGGCACGTGAGATGGGAGTTGGAGCACGGCAGCCTGACCATCCAGGACTTCGAGCGCCTATCACCGGAGGTCAACCGGCGGTCTTTGCAGCGGGACTTGAAAGCCATGATTCATATGGGGCTGTTGGTTTCGGAAGGATCAACCAATAGGCTGGCTTACCGTATGAGGCACGCGAGTTGAACTTGCGACAATCTTGCGACATAACTTGCGACAAGCTCACGACTAAACTTGCGAAATCCATGTTGGGTAGAATGGCGGTTAATATGAAAAGGGTCATTTGCTTCTGTGTTTTTTTCGGCTTGGGCATAATCCTCTTCGGTCAAGAAACCATATCACCCCGGCTGCGGATGGGTGTCGTCGGCTATGAAGGGCATGGCAGCCTTTTCATCAAAGAACTCAACAGCGGGCTGGGCGCTAAGATCGGCCTCGTCGTCACCCATGTCTGGCACAGAGAGCTAATCCCTCCCGAGGATCAACGCAAGTACGGATTTTCGTTCGTCGATGCGCCTGGGGATATGATCGGGAAGGTCGACGGTGTTTTCATCGCCGAAGCATTGCCCTTCCGCTACCCGGAGCTGGCCGCCCCTTTCATCAGGGCGGGTGTCCGGACCTTTCTCAACCGGCCTCTTGCGGCCTCAGCACTTGAAGCGGCCCAGCTTATCAAGCTCGGCCGGGAATCCGGAAACCCTATCCTAGCCGCCTCGGCCCTCGCCATCGACCCCCAGGTCATGGCGATCAGACAGGGGATAGCCGAGTTCGCCCCCCTCAAGGTTGTCAATGTCACCGGCCCGAGCGATCATTTCTGGAATTATGTTCCCCACATCATCAGCGCCCTGGTCGGCGCCCTAGGCGCCGGCATCGAGGAAATCCAGGCCCGTGACCTATCGTTCGACGAAAACGGGATCTCCATCCGGAATCCGCTGCTGGTCTTTTTCCGTTATGGGCCGGACTCCGGCGTGGGCCCCGTCCGGGGCACGCTCCAGATGGTGCCCGGCGGCAAACCCGGCGATTGGTACGGGTTCCGGATGAAGTTTTTCGGCCGCAAAGAATCGCCTGATTATGCTCTGTTCCTGACGGCCGGGGGCGAGTCTTCCTGGATGCCGATCTACCGTCTTCTCATCGATTTCTTTAGAGATGGGAAGCGTCCGATCAACGACCAGGAGCTCCTGGAGGTCCCCCTCGTCCTCGATATGATCAAGAAGAGCGGGCTGGAGCATCGCGCCGTTTTTCGCTCCGAGTACCGGGACATCATTTCTCTTCTCGAATAGACCGGTTTCAGGGCTGGACCAGCCCTCGAAGTCAGCGTCCTTCAATCTGACGGGCGAGTATCTTTTGTCTTCTAGAACAGCCGTGAGGCTACGAGCGTGACGAGGGCGGCTCCGAAGACAATGGCAACGGGCCCTGCCAAAATGCGATAGACATCCCGAAGGTCGGCCTTGAAATAATCCGCTGTCAGTGCCAGGCACAGATGAGCAGGGGAGATGAGGATTCCCGTAAACCCACTGACGTAGGCGAAGAGCGCCAGGAATGGATCTGGCGATACGGCCCCGACGATGGGCACAAGAAGGGGAAAGGTGATGGCCACGAAGGCCTGATTGACCCCGGTAAGAAGGGCGACCAGAAAAGGCGCCGCAAAAAGTAGGATGTACCCTGATGCTCCGGCCGGGTCGACGACTTGGGCGACGGCGTCGAGGGCGCCCGAGGACTCCAGGATCTGCTTGAAGACCATCAGCGCCGCGGTGAGGAGCCCGATCCTAAGGGAAAAACCCGTCCGGATTGTTGCCCAGCGGTCCGCCAGCGGGCCTCGGAAGGCCACTTGAGTGAGCAAGGCCGATATTGCGAGGGCCAACAGCATTTTGAGCCCAGCGGCAAAGATCAAGACGATGGTCAGAAGGATGGGCCAAAGACCTTGGATGACTCCCCAGACATCCCGCCATGTGCCTTTTCCATCGGCTTCGGGAGTTCCGGCGGGGACATTCCGGAAAAGCACCACCAAGCCCGTGCCGGCTGCCAAGATCGTGAAGGGAAACTGATAAAGGCACAGCCTGGCGATAGGAATGCGGAAGATCGTCGAGGCCAGGATGATGTTGAGATAGAGGGGCCAGAAGTACTCCCAGATATGGCGGAACCAGTAGTTATAAAACGTCTTCCAGGCCGGGCTGAGATTCCAGCGCCTGGCCGCCTCTTCCACGATCGGTGCTCCCATCATCGCCCCGGCCATCATCGGGAGCAGTCCCAGTACGGCGGAGGGGATGGCCAGGATAAGCCGGGGGTCACGGACGAGGCGCCTTAAGCATTCGACCATGCGGCGGGAATGGTTGCCGGCCTGGAGGTACTGTCCCAAATAGAGCACGAGGAGGACGATGCCCACGAGCTCCAGGGTGGTAGTCGATGTCAAACCTTCAAGGGCCGCTTGGGCGAGCCGCCTTGGCCTTAGCCCGAAAAGGGCAGCGACGAGAAGGCTGTCAAGGGCCAGGGCCAGGCCTAAATCCACCTTCTTACGGATGAGCAGAAGAAGGAGGACGATGATCAGAGCGATCTTGAGGAGCGTGACCATGACGACCTATTCTACAGTAAAGTGAAGGGAGACGGTACTGTATTTAGCTCCCGCCAAGTGATATGATCGGGGCCGATGAACGGAGATTTCAGAGCTGAGAGGAGCCGGTCTATTGAAGAATGGACAGAATCCTTCGCCCTATGACGCGCCGGAAATCTACGACCTTTTATTCGATACGTTCGACTTCGACCTTCCCTTCTGGCTCAAGGTTGCAGCCGAGGCGGGCGGCCCTGTGCTCGAGGCCGGCTGCGGCACCGGCCGGGTGCTCCTGCGCTTGCTTAAGGCAGGGGCAGACGCGGACGGATTCGACTTGAGCCGGCCGATGATCGAGCGCTTCCAGGTCAAGGCCCTGGAGAAAGGCTGGGGAAACAGGGTAACCGTCGCTGACATGAGGCACTTCTCGTTGCCGCGGCGCTATGCGCGGCTGATCTGTGCCTTCAACGGCTTTGCCCACTGTGAAACGACAGAAGAGCAGATCCGGGCGATGCGCTGTTTCCGCGACCACCTCGTCCCGGGCGGAGCGGCCGTCATCCATATGTCCTACCCCGGCCCCGAGTATTGGGCTGAGCCCGACGGCGTCCCGACAATGGAGATCGAGGCCCGGGACCCGGCCAGCGGACGGAGGCTTCAGATGTGGGACACCCGGACAAAAAACCCGGTTACCCAGTCGCAGCGGTCCCAGATCGAGATCCGGGAGATCGATGAAGCCGGCCGGTCGGTCGCTTCCCATCGCTTCGCCACCTCCCAGCGCTGGGTCTACCGCTTTGAGCTGGAGCTTCTCTTTCGCGCTGCCGAGTTCCACCGCTGGCTGATCTGGGGAGGCTTCGACGGCAAACCCCTCGACGATCCCCAAGATCAAATGATTGCCTGGGCCTGGAGGGACTGAGCCGGAGAGACCACGCTTCCGGTCAAGGAAGAGATCAGACCGGCGGAGCGGGAATTCCCCAGGATGCCAGATGGTCTTCGAGGAGCCGACTGGCCCTCCTGATCAGAGCGGACATCGCTCCTTCCCTGGTCAGGGCCGCGCCTTTCACCGGTCCGGAGAAAGAAACATGCGCGTGGGTGCGGACTCTGCTTGGAGAAACCATCTGCCGGCTGAGCTGAAGGACTTCGGCCAGTTTCTGCTGCCGGGCCGGGCTCTTCCTTATCTTGAGGACCGGACTGCGGACGAATTTTCGGTCCAGCACGCCGCTGACGATGGCCACTTGGAGCCACGATTCCGGAACACGGCGAAGCATGATCTCAACGCTCCGGGACCAATCTTGGATGGATGGAGAAGCGCCCCGGCTGACTTCCGGGTCGGGCTCCACGTCGCCGTGAGGGAAGATCAGCACGCTCCCTCCGTTCCGAAGGTGATCTATCGCTGTCCTCAGCGTCGCTGCGCGGTCGGCGCGTCCGGTAGGAACAAAGATGAAATATTGACGCGCGGCAATAAAGGCCCGGGTAAAGGGAACGTCCGAGAGAAGGACCTTGACGTCTTTCCTCGGGACGCAGGACAGGATAGCCAAGGAATCAAGGCCCCCGGGGTGATTGGCCGCCAGCAGAAGCGGTCCGTCCGCGGGGATCAGGTCAATTCCCCGGGCGCCGACACTTAGTGACAGATCGGGCAAGATCACGCGGGCGCCGCCGCTGATCCCCGAAAACTTGACTTCACTGTCGGCGCGGGCAGCGATCTCTCCGAGGCGACCGGCAGGCCGTTGGAAAAGCGGCCCCAGCAAGCGGCGCATCACGCCGCTTCGTCCGACTCCCAGGGCATAGCAGATCTCGTCGATGATCCTTTCTTTATAAACGGAGGAGCCAACCGAAGGGGCGTTCCCTCCCATCTTATTCGGCAACCCGGATCAGGGCGCGCCGCCATTCAGGGTGAAGCTCCAAGTCCTCCAACGCCTGCTGCAGGTCTCCAAGCGGATATTCGGCGTCGATCATCGGCTGGGGCACGATGACCCCTTCCTCCAGAAGCCGCGCTGCCGCTTCCCAATAATTGAACCCGACCACCGCCTGGAGTGAGGCGTTCGAAGGGCAGACAAGGGTGATCCCCTTCGCCCGCAACGGCTGATAGACCAAGTCGATCCGCTTTCGGGATGTGCCCATCAGGACACAGACTCCCTGGTCGTTCAGGGCCTCGACCAGACTGTCGACGTCGCTGGCTCCACAGCACTCCAGCGCCGCGGACATCGGGCCGTACTGGCGCACGAGGGCGCGCACGGCTTCGGGGTCCCGTCCATCCCGGCAGTCTATCCCCATCTCGCGAGCCGCCTCGATCTTCGGACCTTCGACCTCCAGGCCGACCGGGCGAAAGCCGCTCCGCCTCAGCAGACTGGCGGCCAGCACTCCGATGAAGCCCAGGCCCCGGATGAGGATCGGGAAGGACCTGCCGCGCCGAAACCTCTCCGGAACGGCAAGCCGCTTAAGGTCGGCGGCCACTCCCAAGATAGGCATGGAAACAAGGTTTGGATAGAACAAGGCCTGCACGTGGATCATGGCGACGGCCAAGGGATCGGCAAAGCAGACGGCGCGGGGATCACCTTGGTTCACGGCGATCGGGCGGTCGGCGAGGGCGTATTCGGCGAAGCACCTCATATCCCAATCGCGGTCCGCTACCAGGTTGATCCGCACGACCTGATCGCCGACACGGACGCCGCGCACCTCGCGTCCGACCTGGACGACTCGGCCGACGGCTTCATGGCCGTGGCTTCCTGGCGGCGCCGGGAGGGGATGCAGCTCGTTAAGAGTATGGGCCAGCTTCCAGAACGAGCTGTCGCTGCCGCAGATACCCACATGGGTGATCTGCACGAGAACCTGATTTTTATCCGGGACGGGTGTTTCGGCCTCGACGATCCGGTAATCCCGCTCTCCCACGAGTTGGGCAGCCTTCATCGATGCACCTCACTCTTCAGCGCAGGGCCAGCGGATCGGGGAGGATCTCGGGACGTTCTTCGAGCCTTTCGGGATTCTCGATGAGGTCGGCCAGCAGGTGGATAGTCGACTCGAAATAGACGCCGTCGGTTATGCGCTCGTCCAGGCTGATCTTGAGGTCCATGACCTCCTCAACCCCGAGCTCGCCGCGCTCATTGATGACCGGCTCTTTTTTGCGGCGGCCGACGGTGACGAAGAAGGTGGCGTTCCCCCATTCATACAGGTGGTGATAGACCGCCTCGCCGTTGATGCTCCCGAGGTTGGCCAGGAACACGCTCGTGTAAAGGGCATCGCCTTTGATAAAGGCCGCCGGCAGAAGGGCGTAGTAATCGAGGGTTCGCACCGCCCCGACGGCGAGCCGGATCAAACATCGGGGCAGCCTGGTGACGATAGCCGCCGTTTCCTCATCCCTGGAGCTGCTGCTCTCTCTGGTCTTGCTGACAACTGAGATGACGCGGTCGACGACGTCGGCTATCGTGGAACGCGGGTCAAAGGGGATCTTGACCGTGGTTTCGGCCGCCTCCTCGCTGAGTTCCCGCTTGACGACGAAGGACAGGTCGATGGTCCGGCGCTGGTAGATGCGCCGGCCGACGATAAAGCGATTGGCCTCCGGCCGCAAGGCCAGCGTGCGAACGGCTGCCGCCAGGACGATATGGAAGAGCGATATCCTTTTTCCCCCCGCTTCGTTGGCTTTGTTAAGCCAGGCCAGAGTCTTGCCCAGCCTCAGGCGCTGGAAATGATAGATCGTCGACTCCATGCGGGTCCGCATCAGGTAGGGGAACATCTTGCGGAAGCCGGGAAGCTTCCTCAGTCGAACACCGTCACTGCGATCGCCGATGGTCATCCAGGCTCTCTGGACCTCGCCTGGAATCTATCGCGATTCTCAGCCTTATGTCAACTCCGAATTCAAGCCGGTGAAACCTGAGGTTTCCGCTGCCAGCGCGAATCGGTCCGTCGGTTCCTGCCTGAGTTCCCCTGAGGGGGCCCGGAATGTTCGTATCTGTGAAGGGCTCTCATCTTGATCTCGTGCTCCAGGCCGTTGTCCGTGGCGAATAGGCTGGCCGCCGGTGTCTCGGCGGGGATCTTCATCCCGATGAACGATTCGATGTCATCGAGGTGCTTGCCAAATTTCTCGCAGGCGAAAGAGATCGCCTGGCCGGAGTTCCCAGCCCGGGCCGTCCGGCCGATCCGGTGGACGTAGTTTTCAATATCCTGGGGGAGGTCGTAGTTGATGACCATTTCCAGGTCGTCGATATGGAGTCCCCGGGCGGCGACATCGGTGGCTACGAGGAACGAGAATTTTCCGGCCATGAAGTCGTCGATGATCCGGAGCCTCTGGGTCTGGGCCAGGTCCCCGGACAGGTGGCGCGCGCGAAAGCCGTTGAGCTCAAGCTTCTTGGCCAGCCGGGCGGCGCTGTGCCTCATATTGGTGAAGATCAGGGCATTGCGAGGCTTTTGTTGGTGGAGGATCCCGAGCAGCAGGTTGGCTTTGATGTGGCTTTTGACATGGTAAAGCTTCTGGGTGATCGTATCCACGGTCAGCTGATCGGGTGTGAGCTCGATAAAGGCCGGCTGGTTCAGGTATTCGGCTGCTATCCTCCGCGAGACTCTATTGAGGGTCGCGCTGAACAGCATGCTCTGCCGGCCGGTGGGGGGCACCATCCCGGACAGCAGTCT
>Ga0105107_10002988_pt1 | contig 11194 bp, 10 predicted proteins | sample PPLLaktember2015_6_FD_79335 | JGI IMG/M metagenome (GOLD analysis project Ga0105107, IMG submission 79335) | Freshwater sediment microbial communities from Prairie Pothole Lake near Jamestown, North Dakota, USA - PPLs Lake P8 Core (1) Depth... | ecosystem: Environmental > Aquatic > Freshwater >... | reverse complement strand
CGTTCGACGGGTAGCTCGACCCGCACCAAGGTACCCTTTCCGCGTTGACTTTCGATGGCCAGCCGCCCTCCGACCATGGCGGCCCGCTCCTGCATGCCGAGGAGCCCGAGCCCCGCGCCGCCCCGACTCTCCTCCCCGAACCCCCTCCCCTCGTCACGAATCAGGCCGACGACCTTGTCGTCCTCGACGAGCAGCTCGATCCGCACCGTGCTCGTTCCGGCGTGGCGCAGCGCGTTCGACACGGCCTCCTGCACGATCCGATAGAGGACGAGCCGCGCGTCCGACCCCAACAGCGTATCCACGGCGGCCTCCGCGTCGATGCGCACGTCCATGCCGGCGCCGTCGCGCATGGAGCGTGCGTGGGCCCGCAGCGCGGCCACGATCCCGGCGTCCTCGAGCTCGGGCGGGCGGAGGCCCCGCGCGATCCGTCGCACCCCCTCGGCGCACGCGGCGATTTCGTTGCGGAGCTCCCGCAGCTTCTCGCGGACCTCTTCGGCCTCGATCTTGGGCTCGACCAAGCGGACCCACATGAGAAGCGACGCCAGGTGCTGTGCGGTGTCGTCGTGCAGCTCCCTGGCGATACGCCGCCGCTCGTCTTCCGAAGCGCGGAGCGCGCCGGCACTGAAGTCGCGCAGCCGCTGGCGCTGGGTCACATCTCGCACGGTCACGATGATGCGCATCCCTTCGGCCGATTCCCAAGGGCTCAGACTGATCTCGGCGGGGAACTCGCTTCCATCCCTCCGGCGCCCGGTGAGGTCCAGCTCCGCTCCCATGGGCCGTGCCCGCGGGGATCGCACGTAGCTAGCGCGGTGGTCGGCGTGGGCCTTGCGAGCCACGTCGGGGACGAGGACGTCCACGTTCTGACCGACGAGCTCGTCACGCTCGTACCCGAACAGGCGCGAAGACATGGGGTTGGCCGACCGAATGATGCCCCGATGATCGACGACCAGAATCCCGTCGGGTGACGCCTCGAAGACCGCCCGGTATTCGTCGCTGACCATCCGTGCCGATAACGCCCCGTTGAGAAGAAATCCCTACACGCAGGGGGGGCTTCGCCCCGACACCCCCGCGTCATCCAGCCCCGACAGATTCGCCCCGGCCCGGACCGTAGTCTAGGGCGTTCAACGCGCTCGCAGGAAATTCGGAGGACGCACGTGCTAGAAATCGAAAGAGACCTGGCCCTGATCGAAGGGCTCTCTCATCCCGACGAGGGCTGGACGTTGTCCTTGTACTTGGACACGGATCCCACCCGGGGGGCCGGTCGCAACCTGACGGCTCAGTTGGAAGGTGTCCTACGACCCGTCCGCTCGGAGCTGGCCTCCGATCGAGAAGCTGAGCAGCTGGACGAGGCGGCCGCGGCCCTCGCGAGGGAAATCGCGGCGCTGGATTCCATTCCTCGCGCCGTCGCCGCTTTCGCCCGCCCGGACACCGGATTCGTTCGGATCGTCCCGCTTCCCGAGCCGGTCGTGCCCGCAGCGTACTGGCAGCCATCTCCACGTCTGAAGGAGCTCGTCGCGGCCATCGACGAGCACGAGCGCACGATCGTCGTCCTCGTCGACCGCGAGCACGCGCGGATCTACCGCGTGTTCATGGGTCAGATCGAAGAGGTCGCCGAGCTGGAAAGGCCCTCCGACCGGGGCGAGGAGCCCGCGACAACCCATCGCAAGGCACGGAGCGGCCGTCAGGGCTCGGCCGTCCCCATGGTCTACGGCGAGCGCAACGTCGAGCGCCGACACGCATGGCACGTGAGGCAGCACCTGGAGCGGGTGTTGGCGGCCGTTCGCGACAAAGGCGCACTCGTGCCCGATCGCGTTCTCGTGGGCGGGGTCAGAGACACCGTGCACGAGCTGTTGGCTCTGATGCCCCCACGCCTCCGCGCCCACACCCGTTTGATCTCGGGACTGAGCGTGAGCGACTCCCCGGGCGAAGTGCTCGCTCGCGTCACGGAGACGCAGGAGCGCGCCGAGCGTGAGGCCGAGGAGGAGCTCGTGGACAACCTCATGGAACGAGACCGCTCGCACTCGGTGTTCGGCCCGGCGCCCGTCATGGAGGCGGTGTCCGACGCCCACGTGCATACGCTCGTATACGCAGCGGATGTCGACGTGACCGGCAGCGAGTGCGACGCCTGCGGCTGGATGGTGAGCGGTCCGCCACTGGACGCTTGTCCGCGGTGCGGCGGGCCGATGCACGCCGTGCCGGAGCTCCTGGAGCGCATGGTGCACCGAGTCCTGGAATCGGGCGGCCGGATCGAGGAGGTGCGCGGTCCCGCATCCCGCACACTCGGGTACAAGGGTGGGATGGCCGCTTTGCTTCGCTACCAACCGAGCACGAACGGGCACTCCCCCAAGGCCCATGTGTGAGGGCAGACTCATCGGAGGATGCACACAATGTTCGACCGCATACTCGTCCCGCTCGACGGATCGACGTTCGCTGAAGCCGCGTTTCCCGCCGCGATCGCGGTGGCCGAGAGATTCGGCGGGGAGATCCGGTTGCTCAGAGTGCGGCCGCACCTATGGGCCGACGAGGCCATGGAGCTCGAGCGAGCGCTGGACCAGGAGGCCTGGGCCTACCTCGCGGACGCCACGACGCGCCTGCGCGCGATGACGTCCGTCCCTGTCTCGAGCGACTCGAGGCGGGGCAACGTCGCGGAGGAGATCATCGCCGAAGCGGAGACATCCCACGACCTGATCGTGATGACGTCCCACGGCCGCGGCGGCCTCTCGCGCATCTGGCTCGGTAGCGTGACCGACGCCTGCCTGCGGACCACCGAGTGCCCGGCGCTCGTCGTGCGTCCTCCCCAGTCGGGCGAGGAAACGGATTTCCGTATCGAGCGGGTGGTCGTGCCGCTCGACGGGTCGACCGTGGCCGAGGCGGCCCTGCCCCCCGCGGTCGCTCTCGCCGACGCGTTCCGTGCCGACGTCCTGCTCGTCCGGAGCGTGTTGGCGCCGGTGCCGCTCGACACCGCGCTCTTCCCCGCCCCTGACTGGGTGCCTGTGGATCCCAGGCAGCTGGTCGACAGCGCCCGGGCGGACCTCGAGAAAGTGGCCAGCGGAGTGGAGACCGCGCGCGGACGCCCGCGCGTCCACGTGGACATGGGCCGCCACCCCGCGATCGCCATCGGGGATGCCGCCGGCAAAGCCGGCCTGGTGGTCATGGCGGCCCACGCCCACAGCGGTTGGCGTCGCGCGATTCTCAGATCGGTCACCGACAAAGTGGTGCGGACGGCCGAGGGTGCCGTGCTCGTCGTGCGACCGCGGCGCGCCGCGAGCGAGCGGGAGTCCGCTTCGCCGGTCTCGCGAGAGAGCCGACCGCGGCCCAGGGCGGTCGAGGCTTGAAATGATCCGCCCGCACCGGCCCGATAGGCCGCGTGATGGGCAGAGCGTCCCGGGCATGGCACATTTCGTCCACCGCCCGGGAGCGAGATGACATGAAGATCCTGATTGCTTATGACGGGTCGTCCCACGCCGATGCCGCCGTGGCCGACCTGGCGCGCGCAGGAATGCCGCCGCGCGGAACCGCGCGTTTGCTGACCATCGCGGACGTCCTGATGCCGCCGTCGCTCCCCAGTCGTCTGGTCGCCGGCGAGCCCGAGTCCGCCTCGCTACGTGGCGCCCCATCTCGTGCGACCGCCGCCATGGGCCAGGCGCTGGAAGTGGCGCGTAAAGGCGCTGAACGGGCGAAGGCCGCGCTGCCCGGTTGGACGATCGAGGCGATCGCCCTGGCCGACGCGCCGGCGTGGGGCGTCATCAGGGAGTCCGACAGCTGGCAGCCCGATCTCGTCGTGGTCGGATCACACGGCCGCGGTGCGGTCGCGCGCTTCGTCATGGGATCGGTATCTCACAAGGTTCTCACCGAGGGCCGCTGCAACGTGCGCGTCGCGAGGCCGCGCGGAGCGGGGAACGGCGCACCCCGAATCATCGTCGGCGTCGACGGGTCGCCGGGATCGGACGCAGCCGTGTCAGCGGTGGCAGGCCGGGACTGGCGAGCTGGCACCGAGGTGCTCCTCCTCTGCGTCTTCGAGTCGCGGATGGCCATCGCACCGCCGCATGCCTTCGACGACGAGCGCGTGCAGAAGCAGTCGGCGCTCGAACGGGCGGCCGCGCAGCTGGCGGCCTCCAATCCGCAGCTGTCCATCACCACGCTGCTCGGTGAGGGGGAGACGATACCCACCATCGTCGACAAGGCGGAGGAATGGAACGCCGACTGCATCTTCCTCGGCGCGCGTGGCTTGGGCGCCATGGACCGCATGCTCCTCGGCAGCGTGTCCACGGCGGTCGCGATGCGGGCCCATTGCTCGGTCGAGCTCGTCCAGGATTCCGATACCGGCTTCGGCGCCGCCTGACGGTCCGCGTCCGCCACGCGCGGAAAAGTCCCGACACGACACGCGGGCCGGTCCCGATCCCGAGGTCACCTCACGGGCGCGATCGTGGGTGACACAGGAACGAGCGTCGGAGGGAGTATGCAGACCATGCTCGAGAAGGACACGAAAGCCGCGCCGGACTCTCCGGTGCGCATCAAGAGAATCCTGGTGCCGTTCGACTTCGGTGAGCCGGCCGAGCACGCGCTGGACTTCGCCCAGAAGCTCGCGACCAGCTTCGGTGCGTCGGTCGAGGCGCTCTACGTGGTGCCTTATCTCCCGAGTGCGGCCCTACCCATCCCGGAGTTGGGCGCGATTCCGCTCGCTGCCCACGCCGTCGACGAGATGGCGGAGGATGCCCGGACGCGCCTCCACGAGGCTCTCTCCCCGGAGGATACGCGCCATCGCTATCTCCGGAAGACCGTGAAAGTAGGGGACCCGCGCGCGCAGATCGTGGCCTACGCGGCCGCCGAAGGGGTGGACCTGATCGTCATGGGTACCCACGGCCGCACCGGCGCCGCCCGGTTCCTGCTGGGCAGCGTCGCGGAGCGCGTCGTGCGCGAGGCGCCCTGCCCCGTGTTGACGCTGCACTGAGCGCGTCGCCGTAGCCGACGACGGGCCGGACGCGATCAGCTGCTCCGGCTCGTCAGGGCTGGAACTCGTACATCGGGATCGGGGCGAGCGGCCGGCCGACCTGCAGGGAGATGTGCTTCCGCGAAGTGAACACGATCCCGCGCGGATCGCCGTTGTAGCGGACACCGTCGACGAAGACCGATACCTCACCCGCGTAACCGGCGACGCCCGCGCCGCCGAGCGGCTGTCCCCAGATGTCGAACAGGTGGCCGAGGGTATAGTCCTCGTCGTCCGGTGGCTCGATGTGGATGACGCCGGTGGCGTCGTGCGTGTGCAGCCAGTAGAAGCAGTCCCCGTTCACCACGTACCCGTCACTGACGACCGGATCGGTGACGCCGATCCCCGCGGGGATCGCGAGCTGCTCTCCCTCGACGAAGAGGCTCAGGTGAGCGTGAAAGTGCCTCGCGATCGAGGCGATGCAGCCAACGCCGCCGACTTCGTCGCCCTGGCCGCCGGAAGCCGTGTTTCCCACCGGGAAGACGTCCTCTCCGATCATCGTGCCCTCTTCGATCGTGACAGCGGGAAGAGGATCGGGATCGGGACCAAGATTTGTGGGATCGCTGTCCGTACAAGCGAGTGACGCGGCCCAGGCCGCGAAAGCGATGGAACGGAATGATGCGCGATATGTGATCGACATGTCGCGAAACGAAGGCAAGCTGCGTGCCTCGCGCGCCGTCTCGTCGGCGCGTCGAGATCGCGAGCCGAAATCGAGGCGAATGGTCGGGTCGGACCGCCGCGCCTACGCGTCAACGGGTGTGACGGTCGCGCGACTGCGGGAAGCTCGTCGGCTGGTGATTCCGGCATGGACGTTGCCGACTGCGCGGGATACCTCGCTCCAGCGGTGACGGCAGCTAGGCAACCGCAGCCCGGGAGGGAACCGTGGAGAGTCGCGCGAAGCTGTTCGGTCATTCGGTCCACCAGATGCTGATCGTATTCCCCTTGGGACTGCTCGCGACCGCCACGGTGTTCGACGTCGTCTACTGGATCACTCAGCAGCAAGGTTGGGCGGAAGCATCCTTCTTGATGATCGTGGCGGGCATCCTGGGCGGCCTCGCGGCCGGCGTGTTCGGCCTCGTCGATTATCTGGGAATTCCCCGCAGGACACGTGCGCGCCGCGTCGGGATCATCCACGGCGTCGGCAACGTGATCGTGCTCGGTCTGTACGCCGTGAGTTGGGTCCAGCGGATACCGTCCGAGGCGAGGCCGCCCGAGATCGCCCTCATCCTTTCCGTCGCCGGCGCGGCGCTCGCCATCGTGACGGGTTGGCTGGGAGGCGAGCTCGTGGACCGTCTCGGCGTCGGCGTGGACGAGCGGGCTCACCTCAACGCTCCCTCTTCGCTCAAGGGCAAACCCGTGCCCGAGCGCCGCACGGCACGGCGCCGGCCGGGCGTCGCCCCATTCGCCTGAGCCGACGGCGTTACCCGCGAGATCCGGTCCGCGGCGTCGTTCGGCCGGACCACCGGACGACTCCGGCCTCTCGCCTCGATGCCTAGGAAAGGAGACCCAGCGGGCGTACGCGTCCTCGCGGCGGCGGACGTGGACGCCCTGATCGCGCCGGCCGAGTGCATCGACGTCGTGGAAGACGCGTTCCGGCGATGGGCCATGGGGGACGCCCGCGACCCTCAGGCGCTCGCGATCCACGTGGGGAGCGGCGTATTCAACGTCAAAGCGGCCGCGCTGCAGGTCGGGAACCGCAGCTACTTCGCGGCCAAGACGAACGGCAACTTCCCCGGGAACCGCGAACGACGTGCCCTGCCGTCCATCCAGGGTGCGATCGTGTTGAGCGACGGCGAATCCGGGACCCCGCTCGCCGTGATGGATTCGATTCGCATCACCGAGCTCCGAACCGCTGCGGCGACGGCCGTCGCCGCGAGGTACCTGGCCCGCACGGACGCGAGCAACCTGACGATGATCGGCTGTGGAGCGCAGGCGAGGAGCCATCTGGAGGCGCTCCAGGAGGTGAGACCTCTGTCACGGGTGGCCCTGCTCGATCGCAACCGCTCGCGTGCCGAGCGACTGGCCGAATGGGCGACCGACAAGCTCGCGGCGCCCGTCATCGTGCTCCGCGCGCCCGACGGCGGGCTGCCCGACTCCGACATCATCGTGACGTGCACGACGTCCACGCAGCCGGTCTTGATGGCTGATATGGTGCGCCCAGGGACGTTCGTGGCGGCGGTCGGCGCCGACAGCCCGTCGAAGCACGAGATCGACGCCGCCCTGCTCGGCACGAGCAAGGTGGTGGTGGACTCGCTCGAGCAGTGCGCTGCCATGGGCGAACTGCACCATGCGCTGGAGGCGGGTGTCATGCGGAAGGAGGACGTCCACGCGGAGCTCGGTCACGTGGTCGCTGGCCTGCGAGCCGGACGCGAGAGCGCGAACGACATCGTCGTCTTCGACAGCACCGGTCTCGCGCTGCAGGACGTAGCCGCCGCCGCTCTCGTCTACGAGCGCGCCGTGGCTTCCGGCCGCGGCGTCCAGGTCGAGCTCGGCCCGACGTCGATGTAGCGAGAGAGGCGCCTCGCCGTGCGCGCCGGTCATCGGGATGCGGGCCTCGGCCCGACGACTCCGGTGAACGCCGGAGGGCACGGAACGTGCACGCCGGCTCTCCCAGATTCGGGCTCCGCGGTGGGGCGCCCCCCTCCGAATCGTTCGCAGGGATGCAATGCGGTCGGCGGGTGGGGACTCGAGGGTGCGCGAGCGGATTCCGCGTATCCTGCACCAGACGTGGAAGACGACGGACGTGCCCGTCCGCTGGCGGGAGGCCCGTCGGAGCTGGCTCGCCGCTCATCCGGATTGGGAGCACCGTCTCTGGACCGACGAGGATCTCGATCGACTGGTCCGTACGCGCGCGCCGGGCTTCCATCCCGTGTGGCGGTCCTACCCATGGCACATCCAACGCGTGGACTCGGCGCGTTACCTCATGCTGCGCGAGATGGGCGGTGTGTACGCCGACCTGGACCTCGTCTGCGTCAAGCCGCTCGACGACCTGCTCGACAACGAGCTCGTGCTCGCGCGCACGCGTCCCTTGGGGCTCACGAACGCGCTCATGATGGCGAGGCCGGAGCATCCCTTCATGAGGAGCGCGCTGGAACGATTGCCCGAGGCCTTTCGGCGCTGGCAACGATCCTGCCTCCCGCGTCACTTCCGTGTGCTGCTCACGACGGGGCCGCTCTTCGTCACTGGATGCAGGCGCGCTCGAGGTGCGAGCGCCGGCGAGCGCATACTCGGTCTCGACGAGTACGGGCACGGAGCGCCCGAACGCTCGTACGTGAGACACATCACCGGTGGGAGCTGGGAGGAATGGGACAGCCGGCTGCTCAACTTCGTGTATCACTATTGGGGACTGTTCGCCGGGACCGGAGCCGCCGCGGGCGCGGCAATCCTCTCGCTGATGGAGTGACGCCGGGGAGATGAGCTCGCGACACATCGTCCGGGTGGCGGGTTGGCTGGGCCTCGGCGCGCTGCTCGCGGTGAGCCTTCGCGCCGTGCCGTGGCCGGCGGTGGCCGCCGCATCGGCCGAGGCGAGCGGGAGCTGGCTCCTCGTGGCCACCCTGATCCACGCGACGATCCTGCCGTTGGGGACGCTGCAGTGGATGAGCCTCGTTCCGCTCGGCGCGCGCATCCGGTTCCGCACGATGCTCTGGATTCGTTCGGTCGGTTGGGCCGTGGCGAACGGCGGCCCGTTCCTCGCCGAGCACGCGGCGAGCGTGCACCTGCTCGCCCGGCGGGGCGGTCTCGGGTACGTCGCGGGCGCGTCCATCAAGCTTCTCGATCAGCTCACGACGGGCGTGGGCAAGCTGGCTCTCCTGGCCGTGCTGCTCGTGGCGGCCGTCCCGCTTCCGGCCGCGCTACGAGCGACGGCCTCGGCCCTCGTCGCGGCGCTCGGCCTCCTATGGCTGTCGCTCGCCGCCTGCGTCGGCGGGGCGCCGCGCCTCGAGCGATGGGCGGCGCGGCGGCGGGCGGGCGTCGGGCATTCGGCGCTCGACTTCGTCGCACGACTGTCGAGGCGGCTGGAGGTGGCACGGAGCCCGCGGAGCCTCGTCGGCGGCTCGAGCCTGGCGGTGCTGCAGCGCGCGGCCGAAGTCGCCGCGTGCTGGGCGGTGGTGAACGCGCTCGGGGCTGACATCTCGTTCGCGGGTGCGATCCTCGTCGCGACGGCCGTCAACCTCTCGACGATGATGTCGATCACGCCGGCCAACCTCGGCGTGTACGAGGGCAGCGCCTTCATCGCGCTGCGCTCGAGCGGTGTTCCGGCCGAACAGGCGTTGGCCGCCGCGGTGCTCCTCCACCTATCCTACCTCCTCCCCATCGCCGGCGTCGGGTGGACGCTCCTCGCGACGGCGACGTTGGGGAAGAAACGGCGTCCGTCAGAGGCGCAGGAGCTTCCGGGCACGGCCCACCACCCGTGATCTTTCCCGATGGAACACGGCCTCACCCTCATCACGACGATCGTGGCCGGCCTCGGCCTGGCCATGATCACGGGGTTCGTCGCCGCGCGCATCGGGCTCCCGCCGCTCGTCGGCTATCTGCTCGCCGGCATCCTGATCGGGCCGGCCACGCCCGGCTTCGTGGCGGATCTCGAGCTGACGCAGCAGCTCGCCGAGGTCGGCATCATGCTGATGATGTTCGGCGTCGGGCTGCATTTCTCCCTCGACGACCTGGCGTCGGTCAGGAGAATCGCGATTCCGGGCGCGCTCGTGCAGAGCGGCGTCGCGACGGCGCTCGGGACCGGCATCGCGATGACGTGGGGGTGGAATCTCGGAGCCGCGCTGATCTTCGGATTGTCGCTCTCCGTGGCCAGCACCGTCGTGCTGCTGCGCGCGCTCGAAGCGCGCGGTCTCGTCAGCTCCGTCAACGGACGCATCGCCGTCGGCTGGCTCGTCGTCGAGGATCTGCTGATCGTCGTGGCGCTGGTGATGCTGCCCGCGCTGGCCGCCTCGTTCGGCGGCTCGGCCACCGACGGCGGCTCGCTCTGGGCATCGCTCGGATGGACGCTCACCAAGCTCGCGGCCTTCGCCTTGGTGATGATGGTCGTGGCGCGACGTTTCCTGCCGCGCGCGCTCTGGGCGATCGCGAGCACCGGCTCGCGCGAGCTCTTCACGCTCGCGGTGATCTCGGCGGCGCTGGGCGTGGCGTACTTGGCCTCGTGGATCTTCAGCGTGTCGTTCGCGCTCGGCGCGTTCGTGGCGGGTATGACGCTCGCGGAGTCGGACTTCAGCCAGCGCGCCGCGGAAGAGTCTCTGCCGCTGCGCGACGCGTTCTCCGTGTTGTTCTTCGTGTCGGTGGGCATGCTCTTCGACCCGGGCATCCTGGTTCGCGAGCCGTGGAAGGTCGCACTCGTGCTCGGCGTGATCGTGATCGGCAAGACGGTCGCGGCCGTCGTGCTGGTCTCGGCGTTCCGCTATCCCCTCAACACGTCTCTCACGGTCGGGGCGAGCCTCGCGCAGATCGGCGAGTTCTCGTTCATCCTCGCCGCCCTGGGCGTCTCGCTCGGCGTGCTGTCGACGGACGGCCAGAGCCTCATCTTCGCCGGGGCGCTCATCTCGATCTCCCTGAACCCGCTCGTGTTCGCCGCGATCGAGCCCGCGGAGCGATGGATCAGGGCGCGCTCGTCCCTCGCCCGTGCGATGGAGCGCAGCGACGACCCACTGGCTCAGCTACCCGTCAGCGTCGATCCGCGAGCGGTGACGGGGCACGTGCTCCTGGTGGGGCACGGGCGAGTCGGCAGGAGGATCGCGGAGGTGCTCGAGCGCGAGGCGATCCCCTACGTCGTCGCCGACGAGAACCGCGAAGTGGTGGAGGTGCTGCGCGAACGGGGCGTGAAGGCCGTGTTCGGGGATGCGGTCGAGCCTGCGGTGCTGATCCAGGCGCACGTGGCGCGCGCTCGCGTCCTGGTGATCGCGCTGCCGGACACGCTCAGGGCGCGCAAGATGGTGAAGATCGCGCGTACGCTGAACCCGCCGATCGAGATCCTCCTGCGCACGCACACGGACGAGGAGCTGGAGATGCTCCAGAAGGAAGAGCTCGGGAGGGTGTTCATGGGCGAGGAGGAGCTGGCGGTCGCCATGGCCCGGCACATCGTCGCCGGCATGCGCCGCCGGGAGCGGCTGGTGCCGACGTAGAGGCCCTCCTTGGGATCGGCGGGCGGCCTGAGTACAATCGTGGCCCCTGTACCGAACCCAGGAAGTCCGAGGCCATGAGCCG
>Ga0105107_10002987_pt1 | contig 11195 bp, 16 predicted proteins | sample PPLLaktember2015_6_FD_79335 | JGI IMG/M metagenome (GOLD analysis project Ga0105107, IMG submission 79335) | Freshwater sediment microbial communities from Prairie Pothole Lake near Jamestown, North Dakota, USA - PPLs Lake P8 Core (1) Depth... | ecosystem: Environmental > Aquatic > Freshwater >... | reverse complement strand
GCGGCGCTGGTGCCCACCGCCACCAGCAGGTCCATGTTGCCGCTGCCGGCGCGCAGCGCCTTCCAGCCCGCGCGATAAAAGCGCGCGCCGAGCCAGAACTGCACCGGCGTCGCAAGCACCACTTGCAGCCAGCCCGGCAGCATCCAGTGCGCGCCGAACAGATTGCCAAGCATGGGAACGATCAGCGGCAGCGACAGTGCCATCGCCAGCGCCACCGGCCACCAGTCGGGCAGCGCGCGTGCCGGGATGGCGGGGGCTTCGCCGGTGGCTAGCGGCAACTGCGCGCCGTAGCCGGCGCGCTCCACTGCGGCAATCAAGGACGCCGCCGAAGTGCCCTGCGCCACCCTGACCGTTGCCTGCTCGGTGGCCAGATTGACGCTGGCGTCGAGCACGCCGGGCACCTTGGCGAGCGCCTTCTCCACCCGCGCCGAACAGCTCGCGCAGGTCATGCCGGTAATGTCGAATGTGAAGGGTTCGGTCGGCACGCTGAAGCCGGCCTTTTCGATGGCGCGTTGAACCGACGCTGCGTCAGTCTCGCCCGAAATCGTCGCAACCTCGGTCGCCAGATTCACCGTGGCGTCGGTCACGCCCGGCAGTTGCTTCAGCACTTTTTCCACCCGTGTCGCGCAGCTGGCGCAGGTCATGCCCTGGATGCCTACGGTGAGTGAGGGGTTCATGTCGTTACTCCGGATCGGTGCACTTGAGTCATCCTAAACCTTACCATGGCGGCAAGGTCAAGCGCGTCGTGCGGCCGACGCGTGCGCAGCGGCCGCGTCAGTCGGCCAGGCACGCGCATCGCGTCAAGCCGATCCCCACGGCGAGTAGGGCCTGCCCGGCGCTTTTCGGACTATTCCTACGCGCGTCTGCCACCGCTTCCGACTGTAGTGACCGCGCCGGCCAATCACAATGCTTCCCACAGGCCAGGTCGTCGACCGGATGGCCCGTCTAACGCGGCGGGGCATATGCCTGCCACGCAAGGCATCCGTCTCGCGTGCATCGTAGATAGCGCAAATAAACAGGAGAAAGCCCGATGAAATCCAGACCCTCCAAATCCAGCGTCCAGGGCGAGGGCGATTACGCCTCGGCCAAAAAATACAACGAGCATGCTCGGGCTTTTGCCCAGTCCGGCAAGGTCGAGCAGGCAGCGAAGGCGGCTGCCCCGCGCAACGCAGAGGAGAAGGAAGCAATGCGCCAGGCCGAGGCCGAAGGACGTGCGCACGCCAAAGGCGGCGCCAAGGTCGGGCAGGACAAGGGTCCGCCCGGTCGCCCGAAGCCGGACAAGCAGGCGCCAGGCGAGCATCCCGAGGGGCGCGACCCTATCCCGGAAAAGCTGCCCGGACGCTGAAACAGGGGATGCCCCTGCCTTTTTTGCTCATTTCACCTAATTCAATCAGGAGAATGTCATGAACCATGCTTCCTCAAACCCCATCCTGTCCTCCAGCACGATCTCTGGCGACAAGGTCGTCAACCGCCAGGGAGAAGACCTGGGCGATATCAAGGATCTGATGATCGATGTCGATAACGGGCGCGTCGCGTATGCAGTGCTGGAATTCGGCGGCTTCCTCGGTATGGGCAGCAAACTGTTCGCCGTTCCGCTTGCGGCGATGGAGGTCGACACCGAGAACCACCGCTTTATCTTCGACCGGGACAAGGAAACCCTCGAAAGCGCGCCCGGCTTCGACAAGGACAACTGGCCGGATTTTTCCGACCGCGTCTGGGGTTCCAGTGTGTATTCCCACTACGGCGTACGCCCGTATTGGGAATGATCGCCCCGTGTCCTGGGGCAGGTAGATCGCCACGAAAGCCAGGCGGGCGATCAGGCAGGCGCTCCGCTGCCCTGCCGTGGACAAGCCGCGGCTTGTCCGCGCCACGCCGCCATTCGGAAAACACTGTCCGAGCCCGAGCTGCCTCCCCGCGGATTTCCCGCGTCCTGGCGCGTGCTACGCGGGCGCGCGTCAGCGTTTGCCTACAGCAGCGCTCCCCAGGACCTACATGTTTCTCAGCGGCGTCGGATATCTGCCCCGTTGGCGCGACGGTAGATTGCTCACGTGCCGAATGCTTCGGCAAATCCAGTGAGCCTTTATCCAGCTTGCCCAACACAAGGAGCGACAAATGAGACTTCGTATAGCACTGTTTTTTACCCTGAGCCTTGCAGCCATGGGCCCGGTCTATGCGGCCGGCATGAAAGATGCCATGGAGGACCGCGCGGAAGCCCGCTACGACGCCGTGAAGGATACCGCCAAGAAAAATTACGAGATGGCCAAAGAGAACTGCAAGAACATGTCCGGCAATGCGAAAGACATTTGCATGAAGGACGCGGAGGCAGCCTACGTCAAGGCCAAGTCTCAGGCCAAGGCGGATGAGAAATCCGCCAAGGGTCAGGCTGAGGCCACCGAGGATCAGATGAAGGCGTATTACAAGGCCGAGAAAGAGCGATGCGACCGGCTTTCCGGCAGTGCCAAAGACGTGTGCATCAACGATGCGAAGAGGAAATACCACCAGTAACGGCCGTCGCGCCGAGCGGCTGGCCCTCCACCCTGCCACCGGCCCTGGCGGGGACTTTCCTGCCGACACCGCAGTAGGAAAGCCCTGCCGGCGAACTGCATCAGACGACCGACGAGCGGGACAACACGCTCACGACTAATCAGGGCATTGCACTCTCGATAACCAGAATTCGCCCGGAAGCGGAGAGCGCGGACCGACCCCTGCTCGCGGATTTCGTCCTGCGGGAGACGTCACCGACTTCGATCATGCGTGCATCCCAGAGCGCATCGTGCATGCGCGCGGCTCGGGCGGACGAGGGCTTCGGTACGGCATTTTGATTGAGCGAAGCAGGCGCATCGAAGTTGCGCCTGCTGAACTGTGACGCACCTGACTTCATCAAGTCCTACATTCACAAGCGTTTCCCGCTTATGCCTGCGCGCCCCGATTCTGCCTACAGTTTCCCTACGGCTGCCTGGCCTCGTTCACCTCACGCGCAAGAAATGGGAGGACAGGCGTCGCCCTGCCCCGATGGCCAACACTTAAACTTGAATCAGAAAGGAACCAAGATGAATACAGCTAGATTTGTCGGTGCAAGCCTGTTGACGGCGAGCCTGCTGGGAGCAGTGGGCTGCACGGTCATGCGCGAGCAATCAACCGTCGGGCAGGCCGTCGACGATACGGCCATCACGACGAAGGTAAAGGCCCGCTTCGCGGAAAGCCCGGTGGTCAGTGCCATGGCGATCAATGTTGAAACCTTCCATGGCACCGTGCAGCTGTCCGGCTTTGCCAAGAGCGAAACCGAGCGGACCACGGCCGAATCGATCGCACGCCAGGTGCCGAACGTGAAATCCGTCAGGAACGACATCATCGTGCGGCCGTAAGTCACCGGCGCGCACCGGACTCATTCCGGTGCGTATTCCTGCCGCTCACCGTGGTTCGAAAGGAGGGAAACATGAACTGGGACATCATCGAAGGCAACTGGAAGCAGGTCAAGGGCAAGTTCAAGGAACAATGGGGCAAGCTTACGGATGACGATCTCGACATGATCCAGGGCCACCGCGATCAACTCGCCGGGACAATCCAGGAGCGCTATGGCCTGTCCAAGGATGATGCTGAAAAGCAAATCAACGAGTGGCAAAACAAGGCCAATGACGACTGGTTTCATTGAGTCGTGAATGGGGTAGGCATGGATCAGGATGAAGTGGGTGCCGGGCCTTGTTAGCCGGTTAGGAGCCCGCTCCGTAGCCGTGCGCCTCGTGTGCCCCGGTCATCCACCCCCTGACGCAGCGTCAGCGGTCATGCATGCGCTGCGCGTCCGGCCCGGGCAGGTCCTATTCCGAATCCGAGACTCTCCCTGACATGGACGGCTCAATCGACTGGGATACGCTTTTCGTGCCTTCCATGCACATCGGCGAGATCGTTTTACGGGGCACGCTGGTCTACCTTTTCCTTTTTTTCCTGCTGCGCATTCTGAGGCGCGAGGCCGGACACATCGGAATTTCCGACGTGGTGGTTGTGGTGCTGATTGCCGACGCCGCGCAGAACGCCATGGCGAGCGAATACCGATCCGTCACCGAGGGCGCGATCCTGGTCGCCACGATTGCCTTCTGGGATTACTTTCTGGATTGGCTGAGTTTCAGCGTGCCTGCCGTGCGTCGGGTGCTACGCCCGGCGCCCTTGATGCTGATCAAGAACGGGCGTCTGCAGAGGCGGAATCTGGAACGGGAAAAGATCCAGGAAGAGGAGCTGGTCGGGCAGCTGCGCGAGAAGGGGGTCCGCAGTGTGGAGGAAGTCGAGGCGTGCTACCTGGAGTCAAATGGCCGTATCAGCGTGATCCCAAAAGGTTCGCATGAGAAGTGAGCGGCTGTGAAGCACGTGCGGCTCGAACCGGACGAAGCGACGCCTCGTCCCGTTGGCCCACGGTCATGCAGGAAGCCGACCGATCAGGCAGCAAACTCTTCGAGCTCGGCCATCAGTTCTTCCTTGCGGGCTTGAAGCGTGTCCCGCATCTTTACCAGATCCACCTTACTTGCGCGCGCCTTCGGAAACATCTCGGTGCGTTCTTCCTTGACGTGATGGTCAATGTATTCGCCCAGCACCAGCACCTTGGCGTCATAGAGCGGATCGCCGGGATCCATTCCCTGAATCTGGGCGATAAGGTCCTTGGCGGTCGTATGTTCGACCTCGGCCTCGTTCATCATGAGCTCATCCTTGATGGCCTTGCGAATTGCCGGGTAAAATATTTCTTCCTCAATTTGGGCGTGAACCGTCAACTCCAGGCAGATTTTTTCTGCCAGCTGGTGTTTCTTGTCCCGGGTGCTGCCGCGAGCCTCGGTCAACTCCTCGAATTCCGTGAACCTCTTTTTGACAGCCTTGTGGTCGGCATCGAGTAGATCGCACGCATCTTTCTGTCTTGCTGTGGCCATGATCATTCCTTTCGCATATCAGGGTTAAAAAGGCTTTCAGAGGTCAACAACCTCGGGCGTGAAACGTTCGGGTTGTTCTCGCTATTTGACGGCCAGCCGCTACCGGCTTCAAGGAAGTTTGTCGCGACTTGCTGTCAGACAATGCCTATCGTTTGGCTTTTCATTCTTCCAGGCGGATCACTTCGCCGCGCCGCCACTTTTGACGTCGTCGGCATCAGGCGAGGAAGCGTCGCCCGGCAGCGTGCTCAGATCGGCGCTGGCGGGAAGAGGGGGCTGCCTGACGGTCGGCGGGACCGCTGCCGTCTGCGGCGCCTCTTTTTCGGGGGCGGGCGAGCCCTGTGCGGCAGGGGCACGGGGACTTTCCGCCTTCAAAAAGAGTGCGGCGGGTATCCAGACGAGGGCGGCAACGATGACTGTGGCCACGACTCCCAGCAGGATCCAGGAAGGATGGAATGCTCGGGTCTGCTTCTGGTTTTCAAACCAGTTCCTCAGCCAGTTAGGCATCATTTCCTCCTTTCGGAAAAATCTGCGATGCGGCCGGCCAGGCGCTGAGACCGCTCGGTCGAGTGGGGCACGATGGACGGGGACCTGAAGGCGCGCTCCGGGGAAATGCAGTGGGCCACGATTTCCGCCGGGAGTTGGGTCAATGCCCGGCTTGGCGGATCACTTTGCCGGGAGCAAGGGGGTCGAAGTCGATCCAGTCCCCATTCTCCAAGGTCCCTTCCGCTTCTTCCACCTCTTCCGCACGCTCGCCCAGGATCTCGACCGCGGCTTCCCGCTCTGCGGGGGTCGCAACAGCAACGGCCAGCGTGACCCCCGCTTTTCGTGGCTGAGCGTCCGCGCTCGGCGCACTGTTGTCGCCGGTGGAATCGGCAGGCGCCTCGGGTTCTTCCATGTTTTTCAGCGCCCCCACCAGCGCGCCTGTATAAGCACCGACTGCGGCTCCCAGCAGGGGGCCTTCTGGCCCCACCACAGGGATCGTGGCCATGCCAACCAGGGTGCCCGCGCCTACCCCGCCGACAGCCCCCCGCACCGCGCCGGACTTGGCCTCGTGGGTCCCTGCCGACTCGTCTTCGTCCCCGCCCACGGGAAAAGTGGCGTGCTGGCCTTGAGGGTTGACATAAAACAGGCTTGTTTCCCGGACGAGAAATCCCGCCCGCACCAATTCCCGAAAAGCGGTTTTTGCCTCGTCCTGCTGGCTGTAACGCCCGACAATAAGCGTTTTCATCACACTCTCCTCGTCTGACTTGGGATCATCGTGGCAACACGAGGACCTTATCCACTTGGGTCGCCTTGCCTGGATCATTTCAGGCCGCATCACTCGAGATCGAGTTCCCCGGGCTTGTTGTTGATGTGCAATTTCGGAATAGGCCTACACGGACCTCTGCAGCATCCCGTGACGGCTGAAATAGGCGTCCGGAGCCAGCGGCTACTATCGATGACGGCCCCACTCGCTACAGCCAGTATTCAAAGCGCCGCGCCAGCCATTCCTGTATCCGCAACAGCACTGAGCGCCGCTTCCATTCCCCGGGATCGATGGGGTTGGAGGCGGCCCGGTCTTTGGCAAACATGCTGTCCATCTGACGCGCAAAATCCGCTCCCAGAATCACGGCATTCAGTTCGTCGTTGTGTAAAAAACTGCGCCAATCCAGGTTGGTTGAACCGATGGTCGACCACACACCGTCAATCGACGCTGTTTTGGAGTGCAGCACCGCATCGCGCCGCTCATAAATCCGGACGCCCGCACGGAGCAGTTCGTCGTAGTGCGAGCGGCCGGCCTGAAACACTGCCCACGAATCGGTTTTGCCTGGCAGAACCAACTGCACGTCCACGCCCCGACGCGCAGCGTCAGCCAAGGCCGCGCGCAATTGAGGATCGGGGACGAAATAGGCAATGGTGAGGTGAATGTTTCGTTCCGCATGGCCGATGGCCGACAGCAAGGTCAGGTAGATCGGGCGATCGGTCGCATCGGCCTCGCTGCCAATCGTGCGGACAATTTCATTGCCCTGCTTGCGCAGCGGAGGAAAATAATTCCGGCTGGGCAGGGGGGGAGCCTTCTGCCGCGCCCAGGTATCCAGGAAGTATTTCTGAAACTCGGCCACCGCAGGGCCTTCGATCTGCAAGTGGGTGTCACGCCAACCCACCTCGCGCTCGGTGCCTTTTTCCCGGGGGCGGGAGAATGATCCGCTCGAATAGGTATCGCTGATATTGATCCCGCCGACAAAAGCCGTTTTTCCGTCGACGACCAGCAATTTTCGATGGTCCCGGTTATTCAATAACCATTCCTTCTTGTTTCCCTGGGCGGGATTGACCGGATTGAATTCAAGCGTCCGAACGCCGCCGGCGCGCAAGCGCTCGAAAAATTCCTTGGGCGTGTCGATGCAGCCGACGCTGTCGTAGATCACGTTGACCTGCACGCCGACCGCCTGTTTTTCCAGCAGCAGCGCAGCGAACTCGGTGCCGACTTCATCAGGCTCGAAGATATACGTCTCGAGATTGATGTGGTCCCGCGCCGCGCGGATGGCGGCAAACATGGCTTTATAGGTGCCCGGCCCGTCTTGCAGCAAAATCAGCCGATTGCCCAGGACCAGCGGGCTGCCCCGGTTGATCGAGTCTTCCAGCGCCAGGTGCTTGAGCAAAATGTCGCTGGTGTCGGACTGGCTTTTGAGTGCGTCAAGGATGGCGGTATTTTTGCCTGGCGAAACCGGTCCGCGCGCGGTTTCGAACGCCACCGGGGCGTGGGATACCGAAGTCGACGTCACATGGAGCGGTTCGGGCAGTGTGGCGCAGGCTGAAAGCGGGATGATTCCGCATGCCGTGATATATCGGAATAGCGTTGCAAGGGGCTGCCTTCGGATGCCTGTCCCGACATCCGCAGGTGAGTATGTGGGCCGTTTGCGGATCAAGGCTTGCGGTCGCCCCCCTGTTCGGTGGCGTCTGTCAGCTTGGCGAGCAGGTGGCTGCCTGACAACGTCAGGGCGAGTGCCTGGCGATATATCAGGCGGCTCATCTGCCCTGGCTTCCACCACGCCGCATCCTGTGTGAGCAACGCGGCATAGCCACCGGCGTATCCAGTCAACAGGCCGGGTCCTTCCAGCGGGTTCCGGAGCAGTGGCGGCCACATTGTCTAGGACTCGTCTGCGCGGTTTGTCTGCATGGGTGAAGCCTTAGCGATGCCCGTGATGTTTGCTGAGCGCACCCGCCACCAACGCGATTGCCGCGCCCGTTGCTGCCGCCACCAACAGGGATTTCAACGGCTGCGTTTGGACATAGTGGGCTGCCTGATCGGACGTGTGGCTGATGGACTCGCGCGCCCGCGCCGCACTGCTTCGAATGGCTTCACTGCCTCGGGTCGCGAGTTCTTCGGCGCCTGCGCGCGCCTCATCGACCGACTGACGCGCGTGTTCTGCAGCCGCGCTCTCGCCGGGGCTTTGGGGTTTTGCGTTCGGGAAGTTTTCCATGGGGTTTCTCCTGCAAAGGTCTGTGAATATAGAAACTGAGCCAGCAGTGAGATTGCCAGCACGGACTCAGCTTATGCAGCGTGTTGAACGGACTGCAGGGGATAAGAGCGCCCCCGCATGTCCGCCAATGCTTCAACTGGATGTAGGTGATTGCTGACATTTGGACAGATGACATGCTTATCGGATAACGCTGACAGGATCCGGCACTGTTTGCCGAGGTGAATCGCGGCGCTATCCGACAGAAAGCGCCAGGCGACCGCGCCATGATGCATTACCAATTTCCACTGTGAGGAGGCGACGTCATGCTTAAATGGGCACTGATTTTTTTCATCATATCGCTGGTGGCTGGCGTGTTTGGCTTCACCGGCATTGCTTCGGGCGCGGCCGCCGTGGCGAAGATCCTGTTCTATATCGCCGTCGCCCTGTTCCTCCTGTTCCTGGTGCTGGGCCTGATCGCATTGAACGCAGTCAAATAGCCACAACATTTCCGCGGAATTGCTGTAGGCGGAGTCTGACAAGAACTTCATCGTCGGCTGATGGTTCAGGCATTTCACACGTTTAGGCTGACGCTAGTGCTCGCACGCTGCGCAATAACCACCTGTTCAGCGTGCGGGCAAATCCAAGGAGAACCTCATGCTGTATTACGCCCTGGTCTTTTTCATCATCGCCATCATCGCTGCCGTGTTCGGATTTTCCGGGCTGGCGGCGGGCGCCGCCGGCATCGCCAAAATTCTTTTTGTGGTGTTTCTGGTGATTGCGATTGCCACATTCGTTGTCAACCTGACGCGCGGGCGCTAGGTCAAGCGTGTTCTAGAATTGAAACTGGCGAAAAAATTAGCGGGAGCATCGCATGATTCAGGTTGCCATCGTGGACGACCATCAGATTGTCCGGACCGGCTTTCGCGAGCTGTTGAGCGAAGATTCGTTGATCAGCATCGTCTTCGAAGCGGCCAACGGTGACGAGGCACTCGAAAAGTTGCGTACCTTGCAGTGCGGCGTCCTGTTGCTCGATATTTCCTTGCCGGGCAAGAGTGGCGTCGATGTGTTGCGTGCGGTGCGCCAGCGTCATCCCGAAATCAAGGTGCTGATCCTGAGCGGTTTTCCCGAGGAGAGCTACGCGCTCGCCATGATCAAGAACGGTGCGAACGGGTATCTGTGCAAGGACTGCGATCAGGAAGAGCTGTTGCGAGCGATCCGCATGGTGTCTACCGGACGCCGTTATGTATCCGCGCGCACTGCCGAACTGCTTGCCGACGAAATGAGCGGCGAGCGTAGCGGTGTGCTGCATGAGGCCTTGTCGGACCGCGAGCTCCAGGTGTTCCTGCGACTGGCGCGCGGCGAATCGGTGTCGGACATCGCCGGACAGTTGCATCTGAGCGTCAAGACCATCAGCACGTATCGCTCGCGGGTGACCGAAAAACTCAACGTCGCCAGCAATGCCGAATTGGCTACATATGCATTACGACATGGCCTCATCACCCAATAAGACACCCTCTCCGACGACCGACACGAGTCGGATGCCGCACAATGCCTCTATGCTGAAAGTCTTTCTGATCGAGGATTCTGCTCTGCTGCAGGAACTGCTCGCCGACATGTTGAACGAGCTCGACGGGATCGAGTTCTGCGGGTGCGCCGAGGGCGAAGCCGAGGCGCTGCACCGGCTGGCGGAAACCCCGGTCGACCTGGTGATCATCGATATCGAGCTCAAGCAGGGCAGCGGCATCGGGGTGCTGGATGCGCTGCAGACCGATTCGGACCTGTATGGCAGCCCGCGCAAGGCAGTGCTGACCAACTATGCGCATGCCACCATGCGGCAGCGTTGCGAACACTTTGGGATGGATGCGTTCTTTGATAAATCCTTGCACATCAACCAGTTGATCGATTACGTGGTCGAAACGGCGGACAAAAAATCCAGGTCCTGAGTCTTTGTTCTGAATCGGGTCGCCATCCGCTATTCAGGCAGGCAGAACAGCCCGGATCGTGACGCCGGCGCCCGGGGCGGTGCGGATATCGAGTTGTCCCCCGTGGGTGAAGACCCGATGCTTGATTCCGGCAAGCCCATGACGCGCGACCTTGGGCGAGTCCAGGTCGAATCCGACGCCGTCATCCTCGATCGCCAGTTCGATGGCTGTCGGGGTGAAACGCAGCGACACGCCGACATGGCGAGCCTGGGCATACTTGCGGATGTTGGTAAAGGCCTCCTGAACGATGCGGAACAGGCTGAGCGAGACCGCTTCGGAGAGTTCGGGTTCGGCCTCGGGCAGATCCGCTTTCACGTCGATTCCCTCGATCTGCCGGAATTCCTCAATCAGCGCCTTTAGCGCCTCGATCAGTCCCAGGTCATACAGCAGCGCCGGCCGCAGGTCGTTGGTGATCCTGCGTTTGAGTGTGATTCCGCCGATCAGGCTCTGGCGCAGGCGCGCCATGCGTTGCGCAACGAGCGCCTGCGACTCGGGCGGCAGCTTGCGTTCGATCCAGTCAGCGTCGAGTTTGGCTGCGGTGAGCAGTGCGCCGAGCTCATCGTGCATCTCACGCGCCAGATGCAGTTTTTCCGTTTCCCGCACCTCGGTCAGATAGGTCGCAAGGTTCGTCAATTCCTCTGTGCGATGGCGCACTTCGCGTTCGAGCCGTTCATTTTTCGCCTCCAGCAGGTGCTGGATTTTTTCTCGCAGCTCCTGTTGTTTCTGCTTCTGGGCGATGGCCATTACCAATAGCAAAAGTGAGGCGATGGCCAGCAGCACCATGCTGATTCGGGCGTTCTCGAAGCCTCTTACCGAGTGCCTGACGTTCTCCAGGCTTTCCGTGAGAAGTTCGGCTTTCATCG
>Ga0105107_10002986_pt1 | contig 11196 bp, 3 predicted proteins | sample PPLLaktember2015_6_FD_79335 | JGI IMG/M metagenome (GOLD analysis project Ga0105107, IMG submission 79335) | Freshwater sediment microbial communities from Prairie Pothole Lake near Jamestown, North Dakota, USA - PPLs Lake P8 Core (1) Depth... | ecosystem: Environmental > Aquatic > Freshwater >... | reverse complement strand
TTATGCCTGGCACCGGTTCGTGTGGAACTATGAGATCCGCTTTTCAAGAATAACTGACAGTAAGACCAATGGTTGTTCTGTTCGCTGTCTAAAGGACAACATTGATCCTACAATTGTAACAAATGTAAATGATGCGGCAGCAGGAAGTTTACGAAATGCTCTGGAATATGCCAATTCAACCGTTGGTATAAAAGATACCATAACATTCAACATACCTGGAACAGGGCCGTTCACAATTCAACCATCAACTCCTCTTCCAGATGTATCGGATCCTGTCATAATTGATGGATATTCACAACCTGGATCCGTTCCAGCCTCGGCTAATGATACGGCAAAAATCATGATCAGAATTTACGGTACCAACGCAGGATCTGATGCCGACGGATTAAATGTGAATGCAGAAAATTGCAGTATCGCCGGACTTTCCATCACTAATTTTAGATTTGGCATTTACCTGAATGAGCATGGAAATAATTTTGTAAGAGGAAATTTAATAAGTGCAAATAGAAGTTGTGGCATTTTTGTATATAGTTCGGACAATGAAATCGGAGGAATAACACCAGCCAGCCGAAACATTATATCAGGAAATAGTGTTGGAATCGTAATTTCTAACGAGGGAGTCGGCTTTTCTCCCGGATGGGGCAGAAATAAAATCATGGGAAATTACATTGGCGTTAATCCTTCAGGTAATGAGCCTGCCGGTAATTCTACCGGGATAATGATTAACGATTCCCCGGATAATATAATCGGGGGTACAGTCAAGGAAGCCAGAAATGTTATTTCGTCAAATGGGACAGGGATTCAATTTAGTTATTTCAGGGTAGATCCAGTGAGAAACAAAATCTTAGGAAATTATATAGGTACTGATGCAGATGGAAAACAGCCCTTAGGGAATACTTATTCGGGTATTTGGATTGAAGGTCTGGATAATTTTGTAGGAGATACTCAGGCTGGATCGGGTAATCTGATTTCAGGTAACGGTATAGGTATCCAAATGGGCAGAAGGGCTATTAATAACATGATAAAAGGTAATTTCATAGGTACTGATAACTCAGGCTCTTCAGCAATTCCCAATACAACAAGTGGAATTAGGATTGCAGGAGGTAAAAATAATCAAATTGGAGGACCGGATCCCGGAGAGGGAAATTTGATCTCAGGTAATTCAAATGAAGGAATTCTGATTTATGGGGTGTTTTACGATGGTCCGTATCCTGCTGAAAATAATCTGTTAGTTGGAAACTATATTGGCTCAGACGTAAGCGGCTTAAAACAACTTGGAAATGGTACAGGAATCAAGCTTGGTGAAGACGCAAACAGTAATTTGATCGGTGGCATTGAAACTGACGCCGGAAACATAATTGCCTTTAATAATAATTCGGGTATTGTCTGTAGTGATGAAGATGATCCTGGTACTGGAAATAAAATCCTTTCAAATTCAATCCATTCCAACGGAGGCCTTGGTATTGACCTTGGTGATAACGGAGTAACTCTTAGTAATACCGATACCGATCCCCTTGACTCAGATACCGGTCCAAACGATCTTCAGAATTACCCTGAAATTGATACATTAAATTATACCTCCAATAGTGTGTATATCAAGGGACATCTTAATAGTGCGGCCAATTCACAATACACTATTCAACTATTTGCCAGCAAAGTTGCTGACAATACAGGTTACGGCGAAGGAAAAACCTATTTAGGATCAGAAACAGTTACTGCAAACAGCAGCGGAACAGCTTCATTCGCAAAAACTTTCTCCCGCAGCTCCGGTTGGGGCGATGTGATAACTGCCACTGCAACCGACGCTAATGGCAATACTTCGGAATTCTCAATGGCTGTCGGAGGTCTTCAGGATCAAATCATTGCCACTACCAGCTGGCCGTTCCGCTTCCTGGTCAATGAAGAGGGAATACCCAGGATTACCAATGGTTCCGATATAACAGCTGTAATAGAGTCATTCAACACATGGGAAAACATCCCAACCGCAAAGATCGATTTTGAGGATGGAGGTACAACAGCTATCCGGAATGCTTCGGCAACAGACGGGATGAACCTTGTCAGCTTTACCGACGAGCAGTTCCCGTTCCCGAAAGGCGTACTGGCAATGGCTGCCAAAACATTAAGGGTAAGTCCTGACGATGATGTGGCATATATTATTGATGCTGACATTGTTGTAAATCCTAAGTTTGTACTTAATGATGTGGGAGTAGGATACGGAAGTATAAATGAAGGTTATTATGATGCCCAGAGCATTATAACGCACGAAATCGGGCATGTCCTTGGATTAATACATACGGGAGTTTTTGATGCAACAATGTTCTTTATGCTCGACAAAGGAACCGATGTAAGAAGCCTTGAGCAGGATGACCGGTCATGGGCCAGTTATAAGTATCCCGGAACGACTTACAACTCGACGTTTGGCTCTATTTCAGGCAGAGTTACTTATGGTGAGGATCCCTCAAAACCACCGGTAGCGGGAGCTCTTCTGATTGCCACAAATACTTCTGCTGGTTATTCTGTTCATGCATATAGTGATGCAGACGGCTACTATACTGTACCTGGTCTTCCGGCAGGCAATTACAATATTTACGTTCAGCCGCTTGACGGAGATGTAAATGGTTATCCAATGAAACCCGGTAATATTAGCACCTACATTTATTGCAGTACGATCTATACCGATTATCCGGGTGAATACCTTAGCGCCGGAGATTCGGAGGAAGAAACAGAAATTGAGACTCCACTTGCAATTAGTGTTTCAGCCGGAGATATTCCGACATCTGTTATCGATATTGTAACAAATAAGGACCTTACACCTCCGGAATTCATATCGGTAAGACCCACAAATGTTCTTGATGACAAGGTCAAGGTCATGTCCGATTTCCTTATCAGGTTCACCGAACCAGTCGATATGGCAACCTTCACTGACCAGACATGCTATCTTGAGCTGAACGGAACGAAACTGGGAGGCAGCTATACACCTCTGGCTGACAGTCTTTATATAATCCTGTTTAATCCCGGTTCCGAACTTGAGTTCAATTCTCAGTACACACTTAATCTTACAGACGGGATAAGGGATCTGAAAGGAAATCAGCTCCATCTTACTTCAGCACCGGCACCGGTAACCTATGCTTTTTCTACTGTGGGCAGGGATGGAACACCACCAACTATAACCAGTACATCGCCTGTAAATGAAGCAGATAACGTTTTTGTAACGGCTAAGATCAAAGTCCTTTTCTCAGAATCGATGAATACTGAGTCGGTCAATGACAATTTTGCTCTTTCATTGGAAGAAGGCGATCCTGCGATAACACAAACGGTTGATGGGACTATCAGTTGGGACAATGAAAAAAGGAATCTTACATTTACTCCATATGCCAGCCTGATGGAAGATGAGGAGTACACTATTTTAATTTCAGCTGAAGTAGCCGACCTCTCTGGAAATGAAATGGGTACAAATTCCATATTTGTTTTTGAAACTGTTGAAGATGCGGCTCCTGAAATCATTTATCTCGGACCTACGCAGGGCCAAACGGGTGTTACAATTGAAACACCCATTGTTGCTGATTTCTCAGAACCGATCGATCCGTCTTCAGTCAGCGCTTCGACTTTCTCCTTAAAAGTTACCAGTTCAGGAACCGCAGTAACAGGTACTTTCGATTTCCTGAACAGTAATTCGCGGGTGGTCTTCAGACCGGAAACAAATCTGGAACCGGGTACAGGATACAGCGTTCTGTTAACGATCGGGATCAGTGATGTTTCGGATCATGTCAGGATCATGGAATACCCATACTCATCAGCCTTTACTACTGCTGCTGAACCGGTATCTCCTCATATAATTTACCTTGATCCGGCAAATGGGAAAGCGGGCAGTGTTGTGACAATCTCAGGGAGTGGTTTCGCTCCGGAAACGGGAAATAATATTATCTCGTTCAATGACATTATAGCATATGCCAGAACTGCTACTCTCAACACTCTGACAACTGAGGTCCCAATGGGAGCCCTTTCAGGTCCTGTAACGGTAACAGTTAACAACAGGATTTCAAACCAGATGCAATTTACTCTCATTCCTGATTATGAAAATGACCCGACTGACTATGTTGTTACAAATAAATCACTGGGAAGCGGCTCTTCAGGCGGTTCTGATATTGGAGGCAATGGGGAGGCCGTGTTTGCAATGGTTACCAATCCCGATGGCAATCTGGTAACACGTATCGGATTAGGCGCTGCTGCAGGAGGAATTCAAACAATACCTGTTGGTCTCTGTCCGTTGAAAGTTGATATAGATCAGCAGGATAACAGGGCTTATGTTACCAATTTTGCTTCTCACGATGTTTCAGTAATAGATCTGAGCAGTAATACTGTTGTAAAAACGATTCCCGTCGGGGAAAATCCATATGGTGTGGTTGTCACTCCCGATGGAAGAAGGGTCTATGTTTCCAATACCGGTTCAGGAGATCTATCACTCATTGATGTTGATCCTTCAAGCGGCGGATTTGACCATGTTGTTGCCAATGTGCCCATAGGATCGAACTCCGGCGGTGTTGATGTCACAGGCGACGCGGGAGTTGCCAATGTCCGCACCGGATCAAACACCGGTGATATTACGGTTACGGGTGATGCAGGCATGGTACTGGTTACAGGTGACTTCGGACTGTGGATAGTGGACTCCGATCAGGAAAGTGATGATTATAACAGCGTTATAGCAAATGTCAGCTCAGGGACCAAAACAAATGATGTTACAGTCACGGCTGATGCTGGATTTGCAATAGTTTCAACAGTCGATGGAAGTCTGCTGATAATCAACCTGCATCCCGAATACGATGATTATTCCGGGGCAGTTATTGCGAACGTTCCTACCGGTACAAAAGTATCGGATGTTAAAGCAAGTGCGGACGCTGTCTATATTTACGCTACGGATACTGAAAATGATCAGATACTGATTTATAAATTCAGCCTTGGTGGTTCCGGATCTTCAGGCGGTTCAAGCACTTCAGGAATTACTCTCATACCTCTTGATCCGATTACTGTTGGTGATGCTCCTGCGGGTATCGCAATTAGTCCGGCAGGTGATAAGGTATACACCATTACCGGAACTGCAGAAAGAAGCGTTACGACTATAACTTTTACAGGTGGTATTCTTTCGCCTGAATCGTCAATAGCTGGTTTGATTGTGACTATCCAGACAATGATTAATGAGGGTAAAATCCCCATATTACGTGGTAAGGCACTCATTGTTATATTAAATGCAGCTTTAAGAAATGTCTACAATGACAGACCAAAACTGGCAATAGCTGATCTAAAACTGTTTATTGCCACAGTAAAAACCTATATCAAGAATAAGCAAATAAATGCTTCCCAGGGTAACGCGCTAATCACTTCAGCTACTGCAATTATTAATCAGCTTAGTGGTGCCAAGTCGGGCGAGGAAGAATTCTACTACTCTGATATTGAAATGGAAACTGATCAGGATATTGTTTCCGAAACCAAACTCGGTATAATCTATCCTAACCCGACAAGGGATGGAATTACAATTGATTACGAGATTGCGGATGATATGAAGGCAGGCAAAGTGTCAATAAAGGTATATGATGTAACCGGCAGGGTAATAGGCAACCTTGTAAATGAAACCATAGAGCCCGGCCGTTACTCGACTACATGGAATGGACGTCATGAAAACGGAACTCCTGTATCACGAGGGATCTATTACATCCGCTTTAGTGCAGGTAAGGCCAGCGAAGTAAAACGGATAATGCTGGTCAGATAGTCGTAGGGGCGTAGCATGCTACGCCCGTACAACCTATTCAATGATTTCCTTCAGCTGCCTGACCGCTAGCTCTTTCCGGTGTTTTATTGCTGCATTGATTTTTGCAGTGTCAGTCTCCAGATCGATATAATTCTGCCATTGCTCAATACTCTTGTTCATCTGGCCTGCGGCTTCATAAGCCCTAGCCAGAAAGAGATTCGTTTCAGGTTCTGAAGAATTAAGACCATAAGAAAGCTCAAGATATTTCAAGGCTTCATCAGTCAGACCCTGCAGGAGATATGCATTTCCAAGATTTTTGTAAACCAGATATATTGTCTCCGAATCGGGATATTTTCTTTTTGCAAGGTTAAGAATCAGTACGGCGTCAACAGTCTGATTCAAATCATTATATAATCTTCCAAGGGCACTGTAAGCAGGAATCAATGAAGAGTCCGCCTTTATTGCCTTTGAATACCACTCAACAGCCTGGTGAAAATCATTTTTGTCTTCAAGGGCATACGCCAGGTTATAAGCTGCCGTTCCATTTGAGGGATCCAGATCCACAGCCTTAATAGTCTGTACTATAGCTTTATTAAGATTGCCCTGTTTTACACTGATCGCGGCCAGTGAGCTCCATGCATAGGAATACCCCGGATCGCTTTCAATCGCAAGTTCAATTTCCCTGTTAGCGTTTTCAAGCTCATTCTGATCAATGTAAACTATTGCATTTTGGACATGTGTCTTCGCTATTTCCCTTTTTGCATCTCCGAATCCCAGGAGTCCAACAATTTCCTGCTTATAAATAACAAACAAACCTAAAATAACGATAATAATTATCGGAAAAGCAAGCTTTTTTACCAGTAATGGCAGTACTTTAATGAGCGAAAGTTTTCTGGCTTCCTTCAGCTGAGCCTCCAGATCAGATACTTTTTGCCGAAGGTCACTATCAGCAGCCATGGAAACAGTAGTAGTTTTGGTTTCAGCGAGCTTTTTATTCTTTACTGTTCTTTTTTCAGTTACTTCCTCTGGCTCCGGTTCAAGATCACGCGTTACTTTAATCCCTTCAGGAGTGATATCATACACCCATGTCAGAACGACAACAAGGATGAAAAAAATTATAAGTAGTATCAGAACAAATGTTACAGTCCAGTCGGGCAATCCGAGCCTTGGGAAAATGGTGTCGGCAGCCTCAAGTATTGCCCAGGCTACGGCAACATAAACGAAAACAGCTTTAATAACCTTGCGTCTCTTAAGCTCATTCCAGAAATTGAACAGATCAGGTGGCTTCTTTGGCATAAAATGAGAATTGAAAGTCGTGACTAAAACAAAGTTATACCTAAATACTGAAAATAATCCATCGATCGTTAAGGATATTTTTCTTATTTTTAGGTATTAAACCTAATTCACCTTTATGAAAAGAAGAAAATTCCTTGAAATGGCATCATTTGGTTCAGCTGCAGCTGCGACTTCGCTGTACTTTCCTCAGTTTTCACAGGATCGTAAGATAAAAACCGGTCTTATAGGTTCCGGATGGTATGGGATGGTCGATGTAATTGCCGCCTTAAAAATCGGCGGAGTGGAGGTCATCGGGATCTGTGATGTCGATTCAGAACATCTTGCCACCAGCGCAGATGAGATTGAAAAACTCCAGGGCGTCAGACCTAAGACTTTTAAATACTATCATGACCTTCTCGATATGAAAGGGCTTGAAGCAGTGTTCATCGGGACCATTCCGCACTGGCATGCACTGCAATTTATTGATGCCTGTAATAAAGGTTTAGATATATACTGCGAAAAGCCTCTTGCTTATGATATTATGGAAGGATTAGCAATGATAAAAGCTGCAAATAAAGCAGGGAATATAATCCAGTTAGGATTCCAGCGCCGGCAGGCCGATTCATTTAAAAAGGCAAAGGAACTTATTGAAGGAGGAAAGATAGGGGAGGTGCACCAGATTACAGCCCAGATACACTACAATCCCGGTCCTCAGGATACAAAGATACAACCGCCGCCGGCAACTCTCGACTGGGATGAATGGTGCGGCCCTGCCCCAAAACTCGATTACAGGCCGAGCATCGGACATAAATCGTGGAGACTGGAGAAAGAATACGGAAACGGACATCTGGTTGACTGGGGAATACATCATATAGATATAATCCGAAAAATAATGGGTGAGGGTATGCCTTCAGAAATATTCGCAACAGGAGGTCTTATGGCCCTGAAAGGGCAGATTACAACTCCCGATACACTTACTGCCCGTTTTGAATTTCAAAAAGCACCGGTAATATGGCAGCACAGGCTCTGGGGTAATGGAGATGTGACCAGGGAATTCAATAATGGAATTTTCTTTTATGGTGATAAGGGGACAATTTTTGCCGAAGATTCAAAACTTGTGGTATTCCCTGCAGGCAAAGATGCTAAAAGGGAAGATCTTGCGATACCAACTCCGTTAATGCAGGAAAAAATGGTTGAGAATTTTCTGGATGCTGTCCGAAGAAAAGATCCGAAACTTATTTGCTGCCCTCCAGAAGATGCATTCCAGTCAACCGCAGCAGTCCAGCTGGCAATGATTTCGTACAATACAGGTTCTGTCGTCAGGTGGGATGCCGCGACAAATGAGATTACCGGAAATCCGTCTGCATCAGCATTACTGAAAAGGGATTACAGGGGTAAATATGTGCATCCTTAAACAGGAATTGAATCATGTGTTTTAATAAAAAAAACCAGTTGACCGGGACTTTTTAATATGAGCCGGTCAACTGGAAATAAAGCACTAAACTAAACCTAACCTAAACCTAACCTTTATCTTAACATTTCATGATCTGATCCTGCCAGAAAGGCTCCGGAAATAATTACTATTTAACTAATTCAACAACAGCATATTTAGTAATTTTCCAGAATTCATCAGGATTTGTAATTGAAATGTAAGCTATTTGTTTATCATTTTCTTTTACAAGTTCATAGGAGCTTGACGGGTGCTCGGTAATAAGTCTGACGTCCTTGGAATTTACAGGTATGGTTTTTATCTGGGTGATATCTACTTCTGTGAATAAACTGTCGGGAAAATCTTCAACCAGAAACTGTTTTCTTCCGAGTCCGATAAATCCACCGTCCTTGATAACGAGACCTTTTTCTTTCAGATCTTTATAAGTACCCGAGGCAAGAAATGCCTGGTGAAGCTTACCAGTCTGAACATTTATAGTTTCAACCTTCCTGGTAATGGTATCATTCAATGCTACCACATGATTATTAAGCTGTCCGATCTCAGAATCCTTTGTTACAAGAGTGGTTTTCAACTCAGCTATTTCGCTTTCATATTGTACCATTGATTCTTCAAGACTTGCTATCCTTGTCTGCAGACCTTTAATGGTTCCGCCTGATGCCTTTAACTGGGCATTTAAGCTTGCGATTTTCTTTTTGTTTTGCTCGATAAGGGTATTGATTGACTTAATATCTTCCAGTATCTGTTCCTTACGGTTCTTTGATACTTCCGTATCTGACGACTGTACAGAGATTAGTTTCTCCTTCTCCTTAATCACATTCAGATTTTTTTCAATCTCATCAAAGGATAACAGCCATTGGTTTATCATTGAATCACGTGCAGTAAGCTGCTCTGTAAAAGTCATCTTCTGATCTTCCATTAGGGCAAGCTGAGCATTATTCTCCTTTTTATAGAATGAATAGAACAGAACACCAAGTAACATCAGCAGGATAATACTTATAATCCCGGCTGTCAGGGCGCCTTTTGTAATCCCTTCCTTTTTTGCATTTTCCATTTTTCTTGTAACGACCGTACTTTCAGTGATAGTTTTCGGGTCGTAATTAACTTTGTCTTCCATTTTTTTGCCTCTTTAATTAAACTTATTAAACATTTTTTTTATCGATCATTTAAAATTTGAGTTTTAAAATTGTTCCAGGGTGATTGCCAGAATACCGGGACCAATTATGGTTTACAAGCGTTACATATACAAACCACAGGCCGGTATCAAAAATATTCATAATATATTAATTATGAACTACTTATAAAATAATGGAAATTTTTGAATTGTTCAATTTGGAAAAACAATTCTCATTTTGAGAAAAAAAGGAAGATATTTTAGCAAGATATAATTTGGCAGGGTGGTAAATTTGGAAAACGGTTTTTACTCCCTTTCATTTTCCCCAAAGGGGGAAATGTAAAACCAGTGGGGGCTGTTGAAAAAGTCTATTAACCGCAAAGAACGCTAAGGAATACGCAAAGCACGCTAAGTCAAAACATTCATATTAAGTCCTTTGCGAACTCTTCGTTACGACTTTGCGACCTTTGCGGTTAAATGATTTCAGACTTAACCTCAAAGGTCCTCAAAGGTTAACACAAAGGTACACCAGGGACTTTTAAGATAATCTCTATTAACATACTTAAGATTTATTGTCATTATTCTTTTCTTCCTTAAGGATCCGGTAGATAGTTGATACACCTATATCAAGCTTTTTTGCTGTCTGGCCAATGTCATTATTAAACCTTTTCATAGTCGATTTGATAATTTTAAGCTCGTATTCGCGGAGTGTAAGATCAGCGCCCGATAAATCTGAAAACGAATCCAGGGGGTCAAGGGCAAAGTCAGAGGCTTCAATCTCTTCTTTTATTGATAAGGTTACAGCAAGTTCGATCAGAGATTTCAGTTCACGGATGTTACCCGGGAAAGAATAACCCATCAGTTTTTTCTGGGCTGCTGGTGCCAGTCTTTTCAGGGGGATATTATTTTCCCTGCAGAAATTCTCAATGAAATGCCTGGCCAGTATGAGTATGTCGTTCCCACGGTCGCGCAGAGGAGGCAACTCGATAGGTAACCCTAAGAGCCTGTAATACAAGTCTTCCCTGAATCTTCCTTTTTTCACTTCCTCCCTCAGATTCTTGTTTGTCGCAGTAATTATCCTGCAGTCGGTTTTTACCGGTTTATTGCTTCCGACCCTGACAATTTCTTTTTCCTGCAATACACGCAAAAGCTTTGTCTGTAAATTCTGTTCCATTTCTCCGATCTCGTCGAGAAAAAGAGTACCCCCGTCAGCTTCCTCAAAGCGGCCAATGCGCCGCGAAGAAGCCCCTGTAAATGCACCTTTCTCATGTCCAAACAATTCACTCTCTATCAGTTCTGATGGGATAGCGGGAACATTGACAGCAACAAACGACCTGTCTTTTCTCCTTGAATTATAATGAATGGCTTTTGCCACAAGTTCTTTACCGGTTCCGGTTTCCCCCGAAATTATCACAGTAATATTGGTATCCAGTGCTTTCTCTATCAGCTCGTTTACGGTTTTAATGGCCTGGCTTTCTCCAATGATAGTCTGCTGGAAACTGTATTTTTTTTGTATCTCTTTCCTGAGCGTTGAGATCTCCCTTTTAAGTCCGATACCCTGTCTCAGATTCTGGATTGTATTCAGAAGACGTTCCTTTATATCGTCAGATTTTGTTA
>Ga0105107_10002985_pt1 | contig 11196 bp, 7 predicted proteins | sample PPLLaktember2015_6_FD_79335 | JGI IMG/M metagenome (GOLD analysis project Ga0105107, IMG submission 79335) | Freshwater sediment microbial communities from Prairie Pothole Lake near Jamestown, North Dakota, USA - PPLs Lake P8 Core (1) Depth... | ecosystem: Environmental > Aquatic > Freshwater >... | reverse complement strand
CTCAAGGGACTTCCAGGTACTTCTATCCAGTGGGAAATGGCCTCATCCGACAGGATGATAAAGGATTTTCCAAGGGTGCCGGGACCGGATGCACGTGAAGCCGGAGTGCTGATCCTGCTTTATCCGCATAATGGATCAATAAATACAGTGTTTATCCAACGTCCTGATTATATTGGAGTTCACGGAGGGCAGATTAGCTTTCCGGGTGGCAAGAAAGAGCCCGGAGATTCAAATATCGTAGAGACTGCTTTACGTGAAACTGAAGAAGAGATCGGTATCAAAACATACGAAATAAGTGTAGTCGGTACACTTACTCCCCTCTTCATTCCCGTCAGCAATACACTTGTCACCCCGGTCGCAGGATGGATGGATTCAAGGCCCGGGTTTAAGCACCAGTCAGTTGAGGTTGTTTACCTTATTGAAGGAGAGTTAAAGAGGTTCCTTGAACCTTCAATCATCAGGATAAAACCTTTTGAGATCAGGGGTGAAATGATCGATGTAAAGTATTTTGATTATGAAGGCAATACAATATGGGGAGCTACGGCAATGATCCTTAATGAGTTACTTGTATTAATTTCCAGGGCAGATATTAATCTTGATACCACTGGTTAGTCAGATTAAATTGTAAGCGCGGGATATATGAAACAGGCTTATCGTTTTCAGGTATGATATTCTTGTAATGCTCATACCTGTCAAGAATCTCATTGACGAAAGCAATCGATTCCTTTCCCTTGAAATAACCGTTCTTAACCACAGCGTCATTATAATACTTAGGCTCCGATTTCTTCTGCAACCATACCGCAACATTATCCTCCCATATTAAAGGATCCCTGCCATTTTTTTCTGCAAGTTTCATCGCATCAAGAATATGGCCCGGACCGGCATTATAAGACGCCAGGATAAAGCGGGTCCTTTCATTTTCGTCCGGTATTTTCGAATCAAAAATGGAATGGAGCCAGTTGATATATTTTGCACCGGCTTTAATATTATTCCGTGGTGAGGAAGTATTATCTATCCCGAAGCGTTTTCCAGTCTCAGGCATAATCTGCATCAGTCCGTACGCTCCCACAGGTGATTCAACATCAGGCATGAATCTTGATTCCTGGTAAATCAGGGAAGCAAGGAGCCGCCAGTCCCAGTTTATGCCCGCGCTGTATGTTTTGATCAGATCGTCCCACTGTGATACTTTTCCCGTATTCAGAGCATAATAATCGCTCTTTACAATCGTGCTGGAACGCGAGTTTTTAAAGTATTTTGAATAAAGAAGTGCAAATGCCTTTGTCTTTTTAAAGTTGCTGATCCATTGATCGAGCTCTTTCTGTAGCTGGGCCGAATGTGTTTTTCTGATTCCCCAGGCTATATTCTGAGAAAAGCTGACTGGCGTTTTAACGTCTATATCAGGATAATAGGTAGAATTGACAATTGCAATATTCTCATCACAAACCGCAAAATCAATTTCTCCGTCATCAACCATTTGAATCAGTATCTCAGAATCGAAGGGCACTTCTATAACTGATATTGGTTCCCCGATCTCTTCAGCCATTGCATAAAGCCGTTCAGCATGCGACGACCCCATTTGAACATAAATGACTTTTTCTGCCAGGTCGGTCTGATTCCTCAGTAAGCTGCTTTCAACGATTGAAGACGACATAGTCTTCCATTTGTTCGGCTTCCGTTGTATCAGTACCTGCCGGGTACTGTCAATAGGTTCAGTAAATTGAATCTCTTTCTTTCTTGAAGCATTGACTGTCAATCCCATTGCCAGAAGATCGGCCCGGCCTGTATGAAGCATATCGAAAGCTTCTTCGAGATGATTCTCGGTGGTTATCTCAAGATCGACTCCGATGTGACCTGAAAAAGCCTTCAGAAGCTCATAATGGAATCCCATAGGTTCGCCCTTGTATATAAAATAACTGGTCGAGTTAAAATCAGTAACAACGTTCATCCTGCCTCTTGCCCTTATTGAATCCAGGTCAAAAGCTACTATATCTTTTTTGTGTATTTCAGGGTGATTATCGGAACAGGACAGAATTGTTGCGCCCGATATTAATATCAGAATAAATAGTTTTTTTATCAAATAGTCTCCTTTTGTTATACTAAACTTATTTTTGAAGGGACAAAGGTACGAAAATTTTTCAGTTATAAAAAGTCCAGGCCAGCCCATACCTTAACATCCTGACATTCATTGGGTAAGTGGGGACCATGTAATAGTCATATCCCATGAGCCCGGAGTTAACATGATCGAACATAAGAAAGATCCGTGTCCTTTTAAGTTTGAGATTCAGAAATACATTTATAAAGGGATAATTGCCGGTCTCGACCTGGTCCTGATTGTAAAACCTACCAGTCGATGGCATATAGGAATAAGCATGGTATAAGGTATGATACAGAACCTCAGCTCCTATCTGCATGTTTAACTGGCCATTTGTTTTTCTGAAATTGAAGAGATGTTCGAAATAGCCTGCTGTCTTTGTTGTAAAAAGCGGAAGGTCAAGCACTTCAGTATTACTGCTTTGCTGTACAAGCAGGTCGGCAGAAAGATGAAACTTCCAGGCCCTGAAATCTTTTCTCGCATAGAGAGATGCAACCGAAAGTCCCCCCGTATGCTGCGCAGGCAATGCCAGGGTATCGAACCCCGTATAATTATCTATTATTGCATAGTTAAACCGCAGCACTGCATCACGTGCCGGATAAGAGAAGGTTGTCCCGAGGTCAATCCTGAATTCCTTGTTAATATTATTATGCCATTCAAAATGATTGCTTCCCCATCGCTCATACCAGAATGATGGCTGCCTGTTTGCTATTGATCCATTTATGTTCCAGGAAGCAAGTCCCTTTTTCCAGCCGAATGATTTTGAAATTACACCGTTAATATTAAAATCACCTGCCCTGTAACCTGTCAGGAAAAGTTCCCCTGTTGCAATCCAGCGGAATTTATCGCCGATATCACTGTACAATTTGCCTGTAAGAACGTTGTTGCTGTTTTTCCAGATTGACGTATCAGCCTGAATAGTATCATGTGTCGGCACTATCTGACTGTATTTAAATAGCTCGTTCCTGATTCCTGCACCTCCTCCTAACCTGAATTTTCGTGTTTCATCCGTAGCAAAATCAAACCTTATCGTGTTCTTGATGCTCCTGGCATAAAGGGAGTCAAATGTGAAATCCTTATTTATGTAAATTGAATCATAAAATCCTGATTCAGGTGAATCATCAGAGTATGTCCGCCTGTTACCGTCGAGAACTAAAATATGTGAAAAAGTACCGCTTAACCTGAAGGTATTCTTCATTGCAGCCGTGCTGTCAATTACCGGACGGGGTTTATTTCCGACGGTATACCGCTGCACCAGAAGCAGATTCTTGTTCCTTAGAATGCTTTTTGCTTTATTCAATCCTCCAAGATTTACAGCAACAGTTCGGGTATCGAAGATTTCAAGCTGACTTTCATCCTGAATGCCACCGTTTTCAAATGAGGTCAGGTTATTTATCCCGGTAGCAAAATAGTATTTGTACTTTTCTCCGGTATATGAACTGTAAAATGTGAAATTTTTGTCGTCGGCTCTCTGATAGGGGTATTGCCCAAGATTATAAACTATATCAAAAACAAGACCGAAGTTAAGGTACCGGTTAACATTCTGGGAATGCCTGACCCTGAAGGTCTGGTCGGCAAAATCACGCTGTCCGCCATAGGACCATACAGCCTCTGTAAATGGCACCTGAGTATTCATGAAAACGTACTTTTCAGGCTGATACATAAGGGGATAATAATTATTGAAAAGGTACTTATCAGGATCCGTAACCCTGTCAAAAAAGTTTATCTGGTAGAATGGCAATCCATAGCTGCCAAGGGTGGCATTAAGCGGAGAGTATTTATCAGCAAGCCTGTACTGGTTAAAAAGCGAAAAAACAGTATCGAAGGGGATAATTACTTCTTCAGTGAAATCGGAAGAGAGATTCCACTGCTTCAGAATTTTTGGTTTTATGGTATCCTGAGTCTGTGCAGCCAGAACTGATGTAGAGCCAAGAATCAGTAATATCGCAATATTTCGCCTCATCAGCGGCAAATATAGGAATTATGCACGAGTTATTATAAAACTGGTAGGGGCGTTGCATGCAACGCCCCTACAAAATATATGCATTACTATTCTTAATCAACGTTGTCGTTGAGGTATGCATTATTCTCTCTCAGAACCGGTTCCTCACCATCGCCCGATGACAAAGTGAATTTTGAAACCTTGCTGTCATTCTCCTTCTCTTTTGGTCCAAGCGACATATTCCTTCTTACATAAGCTGGGACATCTTCAAAGGTTTCAATGTTATCCTTTATGATCTTGTTTGAGAGGCCTTCCTTCTTGAAGAAGTTCTGCATGTGTTTCACCTTCTGAAGGGTTGTCTCACGGTTCTCCTTTTCATCAATATCATCCTTCTGCTTTCTTCCCCTGAGTTCTGTCAGCTCACCGGCATTCTCCAGATTGAAATCCAGTTCGCCCTGGATTTCATCATCAATGGTTGAGATTACCGAATTTAATGATTTCTGGTGCACTGTAAAAGTATCATCCCCTTTTTCAGGAATAATATGCGGTGGAATGGTGTTGGCATCGGCAAGCAATTCTACTTTTCTGGGTTTCGGCTTTTTGTATGGAGTGAAGATACTGTTTGAAGGAAATCCTGTGGCAATCACTGTAACGCTGATATTTTCCCCAAGGTTCGCATCCTGAGATAATCCTCTGATTATGAGAGCATCCTCAGAGGCTGCTTCGTACACAAAGTCGGTTATCTGGCCCAGCTCATCCATTGTAAGCTCATTGGCCCCCGACCCTGATGAAATGTTTAAAAGGATACTTTTTGCGCCAGTGATGTCATTTGAATTCAGAAGCGGTGATGCAAGTGCATTCTCTATCGCAGTCAAAGCCCTGTTCTCTCCGGCAGCCGTGCCCATCCCCATGATAGCAACACCTGAATCTTTCATTACTGTCTCAACATCAGCGAAATCGACATTAATATACCCGGCCACTGTAATTATTTCAGCAATTCCCTTAACGGCGGTGGTGAGAATATCATCAGCTTTGGCAAATGCAGTTGAGACTCCCTGGTCACCATAAATTTCCCGCAGCTTTTCATTGTTAATTACAAGAAGTGAATCGACATTATCTTTAAGCTCGGTAATACCATCGATAGCATACCTTATACGGATCTTCCCCTCAGATTTAAACGGGATGGTAACCACGGCTATTGTAAGCAATCCGGCATCCTTGCAGGCTTTGGCAATAACCGGGATTGCGCCGGTACCTGTACCTCCCCCCATTCCGGTTGTAAGAAACACCATTTTGGTATTACCCGAGATGGCATCCTTTACCTGTTTGATGTTCTCCATGGCAGCCTTGCGTCCAATCTCAGGTTTGCTGCCGGCACCGCGACCTTCCGTTATCGACTCACCAATCTGGACCTTTATCGGGACCGGACTGCGGGCAAGGGCCTGATGGTCGGTATTGCAAATAACGAAGTTCACATCCTTGATGCCTTTTTCGTACATATGATTTACGGCATTATTGCCGCCGCCGCCAATTCCAATAACCTTTATAAGGCATGATCTCTCAACAGGAAGATCAAAATTCATTATATCGTCTGTCATTGTGCTAGTATTAAATTGTTTACGAACAGTACTCTGTTTATAGTCAAACCATATTTTCAACTAATTAATCTTCTGATCTTCAACTTCAAACATTTTCGACAGCATCTGTTTAATCTTTTCTGTAAGCGGTACTTTTTCCTCAGTCAGTGTTGTTTCAGGGTCATCATTAACAGCTTCGGTGATTTCCTGCTCAGCCTTCTCGATGACAGGTTTTCTTATCCTTACAAAATCTTCTTTCGTACCGGCATTAAACGACTTTTTATAAGTTTCAAGGTGCTCAAATCCCCGGATTATTAACCCTACGCTTGTGGCAAACATCGGCTGGTTTATCTCATTCCTCCCGGAGCCTGCAAGGTGTTCATTCGGGTAACCGATCCTGACATCCATTGCAGTTTTGAATTTCATAAGCTGCGGCAGATGTTTAAGCATTGCACCTCCACCTGTAATAACCATCCCTGCTGCAAGTTTGTCGGCATAACCGGAATTCTGGATCTCGAAGTTCACAATATCTATTATCTCCTCCATTCTTGACTGGATTATGTAAGCCAGGCTCCTGAATGAGATCTCCTTGGGGTTCCTGCCGCTGATGCCCGGAATAGAAACAACTTTATCTTCAGGAGCAATATCTCCAAGAGCAGAACCGTACTGAAGCTTAAGCTGTTCCGCGTGGCGGTCGAGAATTGCGCATCCTTCCTTTATATCCTTTGTTATAACATTCCCTCCGAATGGAATCACTGCAGTATGTCTGATTATATTATCATAATAAACTGCAAGGTCGGTTGTTCCACCGCCGATATCAACCAGTACAACACCTGCCTCTTTTTCGTCCTCTGTCAAAACAGCATCTGCCGATGCCAGTGGCTCAAGTATCAGATCCTTTACACGAAGATTAGCCCTGCTGATGCATTTTTCGATATTCTTGGCCGCGGCAACCTGACCTATCACAATATGGAAATTTGCCTCAAGACGCCTGCCACAGATACCTATCGGACTTTTTATGCCTGTTTCATTGTCGATGATAAAAATCTGGGGGATCACATGGATTATCTCCTCTCCTATGTCGACATGTATCTTGTACATGTCTTCTATAAGCTTGAAGACCTCCTCCTTTTTTATTTCATCCTCGAATGAATCGCGCATTATGTATCCGCGGGTTTTCAGGCTTTTTATATGCTGGCCTGCAATCCCTACAAAGACTTCGGAAAACATAATACCTGAAAGCTTCTGGACATCCTCAACGGTTTCCTGAATGGCATTGACTGTTTCCTCAATGTTCTGGACCACTCCTCTTTTCACTCCTTTGGAGGGAGCTTTGCTGAGCCCGAGAATCTCAATTTTACCATTCTCGTTTTTCTTTCCGACAATGGCCACAATTTTTGTGGTTCCTATGTCGATTGCTGCTACATACTGTTCCTTATTGTTCATAGTCTGAAATATGGTTTTTCTGTTATCTGCGTTTACAAACTATCTGATCCCTGAATGCCAGATTTATAGTTGAATACTTATTCCATCCCACTTCAGGGAGGACCTTATCATAGAATACTTCAAGATTCTTCAGCTTTTCTTCATAATTGACTGCGCTCCCGAGGTGAACCGTATGATTCCCCACCCTGGGTATCAGGTCAATCTCATCATTGCCGTCAACAAAGATCTGATCGATCTGTGCTGACCAGAAATCGTCTTTATTGATATAACTGACGAGGTAATATATATCTTTCAGAATGGAATTTTTTATACTGGTATCCAGAACGCTGACTCCATTCATCATTGCCTGGCTGATGTTAATATTACCTCCGACAATATGTAACCGGGGCGTATAAAGATTCCTTCTCCTTACAACCACTCCTTCGGTATCGATATAATAGTCGCCCCCGTTATTTGGCATCAACCTCATGATCGGGGTGCGCTGATCAGCATATATGTGAAGGGTCCCGTCAATCTCCATGCAGGCTTCAGCTGTCTTAAGCTCCCTGTACCTGGTCATAGTCTTTTCAATGTCATCAACGCTGATTTCCCTGACAGGCTTACCGATGAGGTTTCCGTTGTCACTGATAATCGTATTCTGAATATCTTTTTTTGTAACAAAATGATATTGAGATGAATCAACAATTGTAATCTTTATCCTGCGGCATGGCTTTGAATGGGCCCATTGTGAGTAGTAAACAGGCATTACCACAAGATATAATGTCGGTACAAGCAATAGTATTTTTAATATTCTGCTCATAATCCGGTAATGGTTTTAATCTTGTCTTCAATAGGGACAACAAGCTTATCAATATCTCCCGCACCTATGGTAAGAAGCACATCCAGACTGCTTATATCAAGGCATTCAGGAATGTCATCCATTTTCACCATCCTCTTCCTTGCTGATTTCATATAGTTAAGAATCATCTCGGAATTTACACCGGGGATTGGTTTTTCACGCGCAGGATAGACAGGGAGAAGCAAAGTCTCATCAAGTTCATCGAGGATTTCTGCAAATCCGGCCGCATGATCGCGGGTCCGCGAATAAAGGTGCGGCTGGAATATCCCGGTAATTTTCCTGCCGGCGAAATACTCCCTGACAGAGTTTATGCATGCTTTTATCTCTTCAGGATGATGAGCATAATCATCAATGTACGTAAGTCCCGGAAGGTCTATCCTTATGTCAAATCGTCTTTTGACTCCCTGAAAGAGAATAATTGCTTTTCGTATCTCCTGTTCAGTCACACCGCAATTCAGAGCAATTGCAATCGCAGCGGTAAGATTTTCAATATTTATTATTCCGGGGAAAGGGAAATGAAGATCACTTATTACACCATCAGGTGTCAGAAGATTAAAACTGTAGTAATCTTTTAATTGCTGTATATCAAAAGCCCTGAAATCAGAGCCCGGTTCCGATCCATAAGTGTATCCGCTGACGCCTTCGGGAATTCTTATCCTCTCCCTGATCTTATGGTTTATGAATAATTTGCCACCCTGTCTTATTTTGCCGCAGAATTCATTATATGCCTTTATCATTGACTCCCTGTCGCCATAGATATCAAGGTGATCAGCATCAACAGATGTAACTACTGCCATCAGCGGATCAAGCCTGAGAAATGACCTGTCGTATTCATCAGCCTCAATGACAGTATATTCGCTTTCTCCAACAAGGAGGTTGGTATTATAGTTCTTTGAAATGCCGCCGAGAAAAGCTGAACAATCAACATGTGATTGTTTCAGCAGGTGGGCCGTCATCGTCGATACCGAAGTTTTTCCGTGAGTACCTGCAATAGCAAGGGTACTGGTCCGGGATGAGATTTCCCCGAGGATCTCGGACCTCTTATACAGCCGGTATCGGTTCTTTCTGAAAAACGAAATTACCTTATTGTCAGAAGGAATGGCGGGAGTAAAAACCACGATCACATTCTCCTTTTCCGGAACATTTCTGAACAGGAGAGGGATCTTCTCAACACTATCCTCATATGAAATTATACAGCCATTATCGGTCAGCATTCTGCTTATGGTTGTCTCTGACCTGTCATAACCTGCAATTAAGAACCCTCCCCGCTCAAAATATAAAGCAAGGGCGCTCATGCCGATACCTCCTATCCCGACAAAATAAATTCCTTCTATGTTTTTGAGGTCAATCATTTTTTATCAGCTTAAGCACTTCTTTTGCTATCCGTAGATCGGCGTCACGTTCGCCCATTTTGGAGATATTCTCCGAAAGCATCTTCTTCCTGTGAGTATCAGAAACAAGCTTTGTCATCTCATTCACAAGCAGTTTTTCGACCATATCGTCAGCAATTACAACAGCGGCGCCTTTCGCTTCAAGCGCTGATGCATTTCTTGTCTGGTGATCCTCTGCAACATTTGGGGAAGGCACAAGGATGACAGGTTTCCCGACAAGGCAAAGCTCCGAGATTGTTCCTGCCCCGGCCCTTGAAACAATAACATCAGCCGCGCTGAATGCCAGGTCAATTTTGTCAATAAACGGATAAACAGCGATATTGCCTGAAGATGATTCCGTTACAATCTTTCTGATATTTTCATAATAATATTTCCCGGTTTGCCATAACAACTGGTAACCCGAATTTTTGACCGTTATAATATTGTCAGAAAGGAGCTTGTTAATTTTTCCTGCACCAAGCGATCCTCCAAGAATGAGAATTACAGGCAAATCTTTCCTGAGATTGAAAAATCCAAGCGCTTCGTCGCGAAGCTGACCAATGTTATCGAAATTCTGACGCACCGGATTGCCCGTTTTTACTACCCTGCCGGCAGGGAAGTACTTGTCCATTCCGTCGTAGGCTACACAAATAACAGAGGCCTTACCGGCGAGCAGCTTGTTGGTTACTCCCGATGTACTGTTCTGTTCCTGGATAAGGACCGGTATTCCCAGCCTTTCAGATTGCTTTAATACCGGACCGCTTGCATACCCTCCGACACCCACGACGACATCCGGATTAAAATCCTTTATAGTTTTTCTCGCCAGCTTAAGGCTTTTAACAAGTTTTATCAACACTGAGAAATTCCTGAAAATATGTTTCCGGTCGATGCCGGCCACGGGAAGTCCAATTATCCTGTAACCTGCTGCAGGAACTTTTTCCATCTCCATCCTGCCTTCTGCCCCCACAAAAAGGATTTCAATATCCCCGTCGAGCCTGCGCAAAGCATTGGCAATGGAAATTGCCGGGAAAATATGTCCACCGGTACCTCCTCCGCTGATGATCACCCTTTTATGCCTTTGCAGGTTCATATATCTTTTCTCCTTCGTCAGTTTTTTCCTCTTCAGGCAATTCTTCCTGCTTTATTCTTGCATTTACTACCCTGCTTACACTCAGGATCGCCCCTATGGAAAAGCTCATCACAAGAACTGAGGTCCTTCCCCAGCTTACCATTGGTAGTGTCTGACCCGTTACAGGAAAGAGTCCTACCGCTACCAGCATATTAAGCATAGCCTGGACTGTTATCATTATAATCAGTCCTATTACGAGGTAAGCAGGGAAAGCGGTCTCACATTTTTTAACTATCATGATACCCCTGAACAGCAATATCATATATGCAAGTATTAAAGGTATAGCTCCAAACAGCAATCCGTATTCTTCTATAATAATTGCAAAGATGAAATCTGAATTTGACTGGGGAAGCATATTCCGCTGAGTACTCTTGCCAGGGGCCTTCCCGAATAAACCCCCTGTTGAGATGGCTATTTTTGCCTGGTTCGACTGGTAATCAGCATCCTCATTCACCTTCCCTGAAAAGAAATTCTCAATCCTGTTTTTCCAAACCTGCACCCTGTTTTTCTCGGTAAAAATACCAAGCAGCAATGCAAATAAAATGACTCCTGCAACGGCAATGCCGACATAAGCAAGTAGATATTTGAAGGGAACCCTTCCTATAAACATTATTATCATGCTGATACCAAAAACCATCATAGCTGTCGAAAGATTCTCCGGCATGATAAGAGCACAAATGACTGCAACAGGCAGCATAAGTCGTCTGGTCACCAGCATGAAATTGTTGAGCTCACCCTGGAATCTGGATAGTTCCCTCGCCAGATAAAGAACAAGGGCTACCTTGGCGACATCAGAGGTCTG
>Ga0105107_10002983_pt1 | contig 11204 bp, 8 predicted proteins | sample PPLLaktember2015_6_FD_79335 | JGI IMG/M metagenome (GOLD analysis project Ga0105107, IMG submission 79335) | Freshwater sediment microbial communities from Prairie Pothole Lake near Jamestown, North Dakota, USA - PPLs Lake P8 Core (1) Depth... | ecosystem: Environmental > Aquatic > Freshwater >... | reverse complement strand
TGGTGGACGCCGTGTCTCCAACAACGATGCTCGGAGCGGGGGGCATCGCGAGCGGCCGTCAGGCGGCGGCGGCGATGGCCCTCGGCGCACAGGGAGTCTGGACCGGGTCCGTGTGGCTCACCGTGGCGGAGAGCGAGACCAGCCCCCTCGTGAAGCAGAAGCTGTTCGGCGCCGGCAGCCGCGACGCCGTGCGCTCCCGCAGCCTGTCGGGCAAGCCGGCGCGCCTGCTGCGCACGGCCTGGACCGAGGCCTGGGAGCGGCCCGATTGCCCGGGCACGCTGCCGCTGCCCCTCCAGTACCTCGCCTGCGCCGACGCCCAGGCGCGCATCGCCCACTTCGCCCGCAACCCGGAGTCGCGCGCCCGGGAGCTGGTGGGGATGCCCGTCGGGCAGGTGGTCGGCCGGCTGCGCGAGGAGCAGAAGACCGCCGAGGTGATGCGGGCCTTCATGGAGGAGTTCGTCGACGCCGTGGAGCGCCTCGGCGGGATGCTCGCCGCCGCCGAGCACGACCGGTAGGGACGTTCCCGTCCGTGACGCCCCGCCTCGTCGTGCTCGCGGCGCTCCTCTGCGGAGTCACCTGCGGCTTCCACGAGGCGCGCACCTCCGCGCTCCAGGCGCGCCTCGCGACGGCGGTCGCGCGCCGGGCGACCCACCCGGTGGAGCCGGGAGCGTCGCCGGCGATCCGCTTCCCGACCTCCGGACCCTACGACGTCCGCCACGGCTACACGCGTCTTTCCGAGCTCACGCGCCGGCTGGCGGAGCAGGGCTTCGAGATCGAGGCCCAGGCCCGCTTCTCGCCGGTCCTGATGGCGCTGACGGCCGCGGGCCTGCCGCCGGTGTGGCGCGAGCCCCCGAGCGCGGCGCTGCGCCTCGAGGACCGCCGGGGCGAGCTCCTGTTCGACGCCCGCAGCCCTCCCGGCTACGCCGACTTCGAGGCCATCCCGCCCCTCGTCGCCGACGCCCTCCTCTACGTCGAGAACCGCGAGCTGCTGCGCGACGTGCATCCCCACCGCAACCCGGTCCTCGAGTGGGACCGCCTCGCCCGGGCGGCGCTCCAGTTCGCCCGCGAGCAGCTCGGCCTCGGGGCCGCCACCGCCGGCGGGAGCACCCTCGCCATCCAGATCGAGAAGTTCCGCCATTCGCCGGGAGGCATCACCGACTCGCCCCTCGAGAAGCTGCGCCAGATCGCCGCCGCGACGCTGCGCGCCTACCGCGAGGGCCCCGGCACCGCCGCGGTGCGCCGGGAGCTGGTGGTCGACTACCTGAACTCCCTGCCCCTCGCCGGGCTGCCCGGGCACGGCGAGGTGCTCGGCCTGCGTGCGGGCCTCGAAGCCTGGTACGGGGCCGACTTCGACGCGCTGAACGGCCTGGTGCGGCGCGCGGCGCGGCCCGGTCCCGTCGCCCCGGAAGAAGCGCTCGCCTACGCCCAGGTCCTCTCGTTGATCCTCGCGACCCAGCGGCCCACCGCCTACCTGCTCGAGAGCCCGGACGCCCTCGCAGCGCGCATGGACAGCTACCTCGAGCTCATGGAGCGGGACGGCGTGATCTCCCCGGAGCTGCGGGAAGCGGCGGCCCGCGCGCCCCTCGTGCGCCGCGCCGCGGTCCCTCCCGTGCCCGACCGCGCCCTCGTGCGCAAGCCCGCGGCCCCCATCCGCACCCGCCTCGTCGAGAGGCTGGGCCTCTCGGGGTACCCCGAGCTCGACCTCCTCGACCTGCGCGTCGAGAGCACCCTCGATCGCCGCGCGCAGCTCCTCGCCACGCGGCGGCTGCGGGAGCTGCGCGACCCGCGCCGCGCCGCCGCCCTCGGCCTCACGGGCTTTCGCCTGCTGGCGCCGGGGGACGCCGAGGGCGTGGTCTACAGCTTCTCGCTCTACGAGCGCGGCGCCGGCGTCGACCGCCTGCTCGTGCAGACCGACAACTCCCCGAGCGCCCTCGACGTGAGCGAGAAGGCGAAGCTCGACCTCGGGTCCACCGCGAAGCTCCGCACCCTGGTGAGCTACCTCGAGGCCCTGGCGGCGCTCCACGAGGAGCTCGCGAAGCGCTCTCCCGCCGAGCTCCGCGCCCTGCCGGTCCATCCCAAGGACCGCCTCGCCGCCTGGGCGCGGAGCACGCTGATCGCTCGTCCGGGGCTCCCGCTCGCGGAGTTCCTCGAAGCCGGCCTCGCGCGCCGCTACTCGGCGAGCCCGGCGGAGGCCTTCTTCACCGGCGGCGGGCTGCACCGCTTCGCGAACTTCGACCGCCGCGACGACGTGCGCACGGTGAGCGTGCTCGAGGCCTTCCGCGACTCGATCAACCTCCCCTTCGTGCGGCTGATGCGCGACCTCGTCGACCATCTCGTGTTCCGCACGCCGGGCGGCGGCCGCAGCGTGCTCGAGAACCTCGGCGACCCGCGGCGCGCGAGCTACCTGACGCGCTTCGCCGAGCGCGAGTCGAGGGTGTTCCTGCGCCGCTTCCACGAGCGCTACCGGGGGCTGTCCCGCGAGGCGGCCCTGCGCCGGCTCCTCGAAGGGCACGCGCCGACACCGAAGCGCGTCGCCGTGGTGCTGCGCTCCCTGGACCCGGCGGCGCCCTACGAGGGCTTCGCCGCCGAGATGGCGCGGCTGCTGGGCGCGAAGCTGCCGGCCCCCGAGACGCTGCGCGTGCTCCACCTCGCCTACGGCCCGGAGCGCCTCGGCCTCGCGGACCGGGGCTACCTCGCCGGCGTCCACCCCCTCGAGCTCTGGCTCGTCGCCCATCTGCGGGCGCACCCCGGCGCCGGCTTCGAGGAGGTGCTCGCGGCCAGCGAGGCCGAGCGGGTCGAGGTCTACCGCTGGCTGTTCCGCTCGCGGCAGAAGTCCGCCCAGGACCGGCGCATCCGCAGCGAGCTCGAGCGCGAGGCCTTCGAGGCGATCCACCGCCAGTGGCGGGAGATGGGCTACCCCTTCGACTCCCTGGTGCCTTCCTACGCCACCGCCATCGGGACCTCGGCGGACCGGCCTGCGGCCCTCGCGGAGCTGGCCGGCATCCTGCTGAACGACGGGGTCCGCCAGCCGGCCCGCCGCTTCGAGCGCCTGACCTTCGGCGAGGGCACGCCCTACGAGACGCGCTTCGTCCCCACCGAGCGCAAGGGCCGGCGGGTGATCGCGAGCGAGGTGGCGACGGCGGTGCGCGGGGCGCTCCGGGGGGTCGTCGAGGCGGGCACCGCAAGGCGCGCGGAGGGTGCGCTCCGGGCGCCGGACGGGAGACCGCTCGCGATCGCCGGCAAGACCGGCACCGGCGACCACCGCTACAAGGTCTTCGCGCCGGGAGGGCGCCTCCTCGAGTCGCGCGTCGTGAACCGGACCGCCACCTTCGTCTTCACGGTCGAAGACCGCTTCTACGGGGTAGTGACCGCCCACGTCAGCGGCCCCGCGGCGGCGGGCTACGGGTTCACCAGCTCGCTCCCGGTCCAGGTGTTCCGGATCCTGGCGCCGGAGATCGTCGGTCCCCTGCTCGGAGATCCTTCGGCGATTTCCCGGGGGGGAAGCCCTGCTGCGGGTCTATTCCCCGCAAGCCCGCGTGCGGTTTTCGCTTCCCTTCGCCACTGACCCGTCGTAAAACGGCACAGTCAAGGAGTTGCCGTTTCGAAGCCGGAGGCGCTCGCGCGCCCGGGGAGTTCCCGCTCGGGCGGGGGCTTCCAGCCGGCTGTTGGGGGATCCCATGCTGCATCCGATCCGGGCCGCGAGGCTCGGGCTTCTCTCGTTGCTCTCGCTCGTCGCGCTGGCCTCGCTCGCGCCGGGCGCCGCCCAGGCAGGGCGGCCGCGCTTTCCGAGCCCGCAACTGATCGTGGCCTCGCCGGCCAACGGCACCTTCACGAACGCGGCGAGCATCACGGTGACGGGCCAGGCCCGCTACGTGAACCCGAGCACGGCGGTGGTCACCGTCAACGGGAACGTGGTGACGCTCAACTCGGACGGCACCTTCTCGTACGAGCTGACCCTGAACCCCTCGATCGTCTTCAACCCGATCGAGACCCGGATCGTGAGCCCGAGCTTCAAGATCGACCGGCGCGTGGTGATCGCCGGGGAGTCGGTCGCCGACGGCGACTTCTCCTACGAGAGCCTGGGCCTGCGCCTCAACGACAGCGCCCTCGACGCGATGGAGCCCATCGTGACGAGCCTCGTCGACCTGGATCTCGGCACGCTGGTGCCGGCGGGAACCCAGGTGATCAACGAGTTCTGCGTCAGCGAGCTCTTCGGCCTGTGCATCCAGACGGCCGACGCCTCCATCTCGGGCAACCCGCCGCCCAGCATCGGCAGCTTCGGGATCGACATCGACTCGCAGCAGGACGCCGCCTTCGGCGACATCCTGCTGAACGATCTGTTCATCAAGGTGAGGGTCACCGACGGGGCCGTCGGGATCCTCAGCTTCACGTGCGACATCACCGTCACCGCCGATACGACGGACATCCTGGGCGACTTCGCGCTCGAGCCGATGGCAGGCGCCGAGGACTTCGTCGACGTCACGCAGACCGGTCCCGCCGACGTCGTCTTCGGCGGCTTCACCGACAGCACCGACTGCCAGGGGCTCTTCGGCGGCTTCTTCCTCGAGCTCCTCATGGGCCTCGTGGTCACCGACGTCCAGGGCTTGATGGAGCCCGCCTTCGAGGACTTCCTGAACGCCGTCGACATGGCCGGCAACACGGCGGTGTCGGGCGCGATCGAGACGGCGCTCGCGGAAATCCACATCGGCGGCCCGATCGGCGAGGCCCTGAACGTCGACCTCATCGCGCCGTTCTTCGCCGTGGACGAGGACGACGGCGGCATCACGCTCGGCTCCGATGCGGCCATCCTCTCCTCGATCGGCACCGGCCTCGGCCAGTGCCCGCCGCCCCCGCCGGGCACGCCGGAGCTGACGGCGTCGTACCACATTCCCGAGCCGTTCCCCGGCTTCCCGCCGACGACGCCGGTCGGCGCCCTGCCCTACGACCTCGGCATCGCCATCTCGACCTCGGCCTTCAACCAGCTGCTCAAGGCCCAGGTGGAGTGCGGTCTGCTCCAGACCGACATCGACGAGTTCGAGTTCCTGGGCAACGTGCTGCCCCTGACGGCGGGGCTCCTCGGGGCGCTGCTCCCGGAGTTCAACGGGTTCAACCCCTCGCTGCCCCTCATCGCGCGGCTCCAGCCGACGACGGCGCCGGTGCTGACCGGAAACGCCGGGCCCGGGGGCGAGGCCACCGAGATGCGCATCGGGCAGCTCGCGGTCGACCTGCGCGACGATCCGGCCTTCGGCGGCAACGTCTCGTACCTGAAGCTCGCGGTCGACGTCCGGATCGGCCTCGACTTCAACTTCGTGAACGGGGAGCTGGTGCCCCAGATCTCGGCCGTCGCCCCCGGCGACATCCAGGTGAGCGTGATCAGCTCCTACTTCTCGACGATCACGCCCCAGGACGTCCAGGGCGTGCTGCCCGGCGTGCTCGCCGGCGCGCTCCCGGAGCTCTCCGGCACGCTGGGCTCGTTCCCGATCCCGTCCTTCTTCGGCTTCGGCCTCGACCCCGTCGAGGTCGGCACGAACGGCGAGTTCCTCGGGATCTACGCCAACCTGGTTCCGCCGGCACCCTAGCCGCCGCTCCGGCACTCCGCGGCATCGAAATCGACGCCCTGCTCGCCCGCTTCGGCGAGCAGGGCGTCGAGGGCCGCCTCGGCGCGGGCGAGGCGCCGCCCCGCCAGCTCGCGCCGCTGCACCACCAGCGCCTTCGCGTCGCCGCGGGGGTACTCGGCGCGGCGCGCCCGCTTGTAGGCGGCGATGGCGTCCAGCAGCTCCGCTCGCGCGTGGCGGAGGTCCTGCTCCGCGTCGCAGAGCCGGGCCGCAAGGGGCGCGCTGCTCGGCAGCTCCTCTCCCGGCGCGCGCCGCAGGCGGAGCGGAGCGGGAACCGCCTCCTCCTCCTCGGGAGGCCGCGGCCCCGGAGGCCTCGAGAGCTCGCGGAGGGGCCGCGAGTCGCCCCGGTGCTCGCCGAGATCCTCGGTGTGGGAGCCGAAGCTCGGCTCCCGGGTGTCCGTGCGGAGCTCGCCGGGATCGAAGGTCCGGCCGCGCCGGTCGCCGGGGTCCGCCGCTTCGTAGCGGGGCCGGGGGGCGGCGGGCTCGGCCAGGGCGTCGGCCTCGGCCTCGGCCTCTTCCCCCGCCTCGGCCTCCGGCGGGGCCTCCGCCTGGGGCTCCGGCTGGAGGTCGGCGCGAGGCTCGGGCTGTGCCTCGGGCGAGGCGACGGCGCTCGGGGCCGCCTCCTCCGGCGCCGGGTCCGCCGCGGCGGCCCCGGGCGAAGCGAGTAGCAGAAGGGCGAGGAGCGCCCCGCGCGATGCCGGGCCCCGTCGCGTGCGCTTTCCCATCGGACCTTCCATCGGCGCCCCGGGCCTTTGGGTGAAGCGCTTGCCGGGTCCTGCGCCCTCGCCGAGAATCGCCGCGCCGGGGCGGCGGGAGAGGCGCGATGTATCGGGTGATCCAGTGGGCGACGGGCAACGTGGGCCGCGCCGCGATCGAGGGCGTCCTCGCCCATCCCGAGCTCGAGCTGGTCGGGACGTGGGTCCACGGCGCGGCGAAGGACGGGCGCGACGTGGGCGAGCTCTGCGGGATCCCTCCGGTGGGCGTGCGGGCCTCCGCGGACGCCGGCGCGCTCCTCGCCCTCGAGGCCGACTGCGTGGTCTACTCCCCGCTCCTGGCGAAGCCCGCGGAGCTGACCCGCATCCTCGCCTCGGGCAAGAACGTCGTGACGCCCCTCGGCTGGTTCTTTCCCGGTGCGAGCGCCGGGGCGGCGGAGCTCGAGGCCACCTGCCGGAAGGCCCGGGTGACCCTCCACGGCACGGGCATCCATCCCGGCGGCATCACCGAGCGTTTCCCGCTGATGCTCTCGGCGCTCTCGCGCCGCGTGCGCCACGTGCGGGCCGAGGAGTTCTCGGACATCCGCAGCTACCGCGCCGAGGCGGTCGTGCGGGACGTGATGCTCTTCGGCAAGACTCCCGAGGAGGCGGCCCGGAGCCCGATGCTGCGCATCCTCGGCGCGGGCTTCCTCCAGTCGATCGACATGCTGGCGGCGGGCCTCGGCTTCGACCTCGACCCCGAGAAGCGCGCTCGCCACGAGATGGCCGTCGCGACCGCGCCGATCGCGACCCCGGTCGGCACCCTCGCCCCGGGCAGCGTCGCCGCGCAGCGCTTCACCTGGGAGGGCACCGTGCGCGGAGAGCCGGTGGCGACGGTGCGCGTGAACTGGCTGATGGGCCAGGAGCACCTCGACCCGGCCTGGAGCTTCGGCGGCAAGGAGCGCTTCGAGGTGGAGATCGCCGGCGAGCCGTCGCTCCTCGTCGGCTTCCACGGCCTCCATCCAGCGGACCCCGCCGACGCGGCCTCCCTGGAGCGCAACCCGGGCATTACCGCCACCGCGATGCACTGCGTGAACGCGATCCCGGCGGTGTGCGAGGCCGAGCCCGGCATCCGCAGCTATCTAGACCTGCCCCTCGTCTGCGGGCGGGCCGACCCTTCCCTCGCCCGCGCCGCGGGGGCCGCGTGATCCTCGACCGCTTCCGCCTCGACGGGCGGGTGGCCCTCGTGACCGGCGCCGGCCGCGGCATCGGCGCCGGCATCGCCGTCGCCTTCGCCGAGGCCGGGGCGGACCTGGTGTGCGCCGCGCGCACGCCCGCCCAGCTCGAAGAGACGGCGGCCCGGGTGCGCGCCCTCGGCCGGCGCGCCCTCGTCGTTCCCACCGACGTCACCGACCCGTCCCAGCTCGAGCGGCTCCTCGCGGCCGCCCTCGCGGAGTACGGGCGCCTCGACGTGCTGGTGAACAACGCCGGCGGGACGCCTCCCCGCGCGGCCCTCGACACCAGCCTCGAGTTCTTCGAGAAGGCCTACCGCTTCAACACCAGCTCGGCGTTCCTGCTGACGAAGCTCTGCGCGCCGCGCCTGGCCGAGAGCCCGGGGGGCGGCGCCGTGGTGAACGTCTCCTCGCGCGCCGGGGCGATGGTCCAGAGCGGCTTCGTCGCCTACGGCGCCGCCAAGGCGGCCCTCAACTTCGCGACCCGGGTGCTGGCCGCCGAGTTCGCACCCAAGGTGCGGGTGAACGTGATCGAGGTCGGTGGCGTCGAGACCTCGGCCCTCGAGCTGGTGGTCTCGGACCCCGAGCTGCGCGCGCGCCTCGAGCGCAACACGCCGATGCGCCGGGTCGGCCAGGTCGAGGACGTCGCCGCCTGCGCGCTCTACCTGGCGTCTCTCGCCTCCTCGTGGGTGACCGGGAAGGTGTTCGCCGTGGACGGCGGCGTCGAGGCGCCGGCCATCCAGTTCCCGACGCGGCCGCTCTAGGCCGCTTGGAGTCGCCATGGTGCAGCGCTTCGCCTTCCGCGGCCGGCGGCCCCCGGTCGGCGCGCACCCCGGCGTCTTCGCGCTCCCCGAGCACGTCGCTCCCCGCCACATCCACGTGATCCAGTACGGGCCCTCCGGCGTCGTCGAGGCCGACGTCCGGGACCTCGACGACCTGGTCCGCTTCCGGGACGGGCCCGGGGTCGCCTGGATCGAGGTGAACGGCCTCGGCGACGAGGCCGGTCTGCGCCGCATCGGCGAGCTGTTCGGCATCCATCCCCTGGCCCTCGCCGACGTCGTGAACGTCCCGCAGCGCCCCAAGGTCGAGTCCTACGAGGGGCACGACCTGCTGATCGCCTGGATGGCGCAGCTCGGAGACGGCGAGGAGTGCCAGCTCGAGCAGGTGAGCTTCTTGATCGGACCCCACTGGGTGCTCAGCTTCGAGGAGCTCGGCGAGGACGTCTTCGACCCGGTGCGCAGCCGCATCCGCGGCGGCGCGCTGATCCGCTCGATGGGCGCCGACTACCTCGCGTACTCTCTCGTCGACACGCTGATCGACGGCTACTACCCGGTGATCGAAGTGGTCGGCAACGAGCTGGAGGCGCTCGAGGAGGTCGCCGTCCACAAGCCGGTGCGCAGCACGCTGCGGCGCATCCACGCCGTGCGCCGCGCGATCCTCTCGCTCTCGCGCAACATGCGCCAGCAACGCGAGGCGCTGAGCACGCTCTCCCGGGGCGAGAGCCCGCGCGTCTCGCCGGGCGTGCGCGTCTACTTTCGCGACGCCCACGACCACGCCGTGCAGATCAACGAGGTGCTCGAGTCCTATCGGGAGCTGGCCGTCAGCTTGATGGAGGTCTATCTCTCGAGCGTCAGCAACCGGATGAACGAGGTGATGAAGGTGCTGACCGTCATCGCGACGATCTTCATCCCGCTCACCTTCGTGGTGGGCGTCTACGGCATGAACTTCGATCACATGCCCGAGCTGCACGTGCGCTGGGCCTATCCCGCCCTCTGGGTGGGGATGCTCGCGATGGCCGGTTCGATGTGGGTCTTCTTCCGGCGCAAGGGCTGGGTGGGCCGGGAGAACGACGGGGGGGACGACGAGCCCTCGGAGTGAGAGCGCGCCCACGCTGGTCGTGCTCGGAGCGAGCGGGGCGCTCGGGGGCGCGGTCTGCGCGGCCGCCGAGCGCCTGCTGCCCGGCGTGCGGCTGCGGCGGGCCTCGCGGCGCGCGGCGGCGGGCGGGCCGGGAGCGGACGTGCGCGACGGGGCGGCGCTGGCCGCGGTCCTCGCCGGCGCCCGGCTGGCGATCGACGCGGTCGGTCCCTACGAGTACGACCCCGCGCCCCTCGTCGGCGCCTGCCGGAAGGCGCGCTGCGACCTGCTCGACCTCGCCGACCGCAGCGCGTACCTCGCCGCGACCGAGCGCGCGGCCGGCGAGGCGACCGGCGACGCCGGGATCCGGGTGGTGAGCGGCTGCTCCGTGGCGCCGGGGCTCGTCGAGGCCCTCGGGCGGCCCCTCCTCGAGATCCCCGGCGCCGTCGCGCTCCGGGCGTGGCTCTCGGTCGGCTCGCGCAAGCCCGTGTCCGGCGCGCTCCTCTACGCGCTGCTTCGGCCCCTCGGGCGCCGCGCGCCGGGCGGGGGCCGCTTCCCGGGGCCCGTCGTTCGGCGCTCCGTCCACGGAGCGGCCTTCTGGTTCGGGCGCCACCCCTGGCCGCGCGGCACCTCGGGCGCCCGCTGCGGGTCGCGCCGGGTACCCGTCGACTACCGGGTCGGCATGGACCACCGCGGGCAGGCCCTGGCGCTGCGCGCCCTGGCGCCGCTAATCGGGCTGCTTCCGGAGCCCGCGCTGCTGCGGGCCTGCCGCGCGGCGCGGCCGGTCACGACCCTCGTGACCCGCCTCGGCGCTCCGCGCGGCGTCTTCGCCCTCGAGGCGCTCTCCGCCGGCGGCGACGTTCTCGGCGGCCTCGAGATCCTGGCTCCTCAGGGGCTCGATCTCGCGGCGCTTCCCCCGGTATGGGCGGCGCGGGCGCTGCTCGCGTCCCCGGACCTCGCGCCCGGGGCGCGCTCCCTCGCCGAGCTCGCCGCCCCCGGCGAGCTCGGCGCCTGGATGCGCAGCGAGGGGTGGACCGTGACCGGGATCTGAGGGCCGGCTAGCCTCCCCCGCCGTCGGAGAGGGGGTGCCGTGGAAGCTCGCGGAGCGGAGGGCGGGGCGGAGCCGGGCTACGACGTGGTCGTCGCCGGGGGCGGGGTCGGCGGCCTCGCGCTCGCGACGCGGCTGGCTCGCCAGGGCCGGCGGGTCGCGGTGGTCGAGCGCACCGAGCCGGGCACGTTCCGCGTCGGCGAGTCCCTCGACTGGGAGGCGCCGGTGTTCCTCGGCCGCCTCGGCTTCGACGTCGCGCGCTGGGTGGAGGAGGGCAAGGCGACCTTCAAGGGCGGCGCCGTGGTGAGCAACACCTCGCAGCCCCGGGTGCTGGCCGAGATCGGCTTCTCGGCGCCCTTTCGCGCGCTGATGGCCCTCGTCGGACGCTCGGCGCCGACGATCCACGCCAACCGCGAGCGGATCGACGTCGACCTCTTCGAGGCCGCGCGCAGTGCGGGCGCCGAGATCCTCCGCGCGAAGGTGCGCCGCCTCGAGCGCGACGGCGAGCGCGTCACGGGCCTCGTGCTCGACGACGGCCGCCGCCTCGGCGCCCGCTTCTTCGTCGACGCGACGGGCGCCGCGTCGCTCTTCCGCCGCAGCTTCGGCATCGGCCAGAACGACATCGGCCCGCGGAAGGTCGTGGTGCGGGCCCGCTTCCCCCACGCCTACGACGGGCTCGGCACGCGGATCCGCACCGACGACACGCTCTCGGAGCCGGCCTGGATCTGGGACATCAACGTGTCCGATGCGGTGACGGACGTCG
>Ga0105107_10002982_pt1 | contig 11205 bp, 10 predicted proteins | sample PPLLaktember2015_6_FD_79335 | JGI IMG/M metagenome (GOLD analysis project Ga0105107, IMG submission 79335) | Freshwater sediment microbial communities from Prairie Pothole Lake near Jamestown, North Dakota, USA - PPLs Lake P8 Core (1) Depth... | ecosystem: Environmental > Aquatic > Freshwater >... | reverse complement strand
GGGCGGGGCCTGCACCGGCCTTGGCATTCCGCCCCGCGCGGTGAGCGGCGTGCTGGGCGTGACGAAGGCCTACACCACGCGGGTGGGCGGCGGGCCGTTCCCGAGCGAGGACACCGGCCCCCGTGGCGAGTGGCTCGGCGCGCGCGGCTCCGAGTTCGGCGCCACCACGGGCAGGAAGCGTCGCTGCGGCTGGCTCGATCTCGTGGTGCTGCGCGACGCGGCGATCGTCAGCGGCTTCACCTCGCTCGCGATGAACAAGCTGGACGTGCTCTCCGGGCTCGACGAGATCCCGGTGGTCAAGGCCTACCGGATCGACGGCAAGCTGACCTACGACTTCCCGATGACCCTCGAGGAGCTGGCGCGCGCCGAGCCCATCCACGAGGTGCTGCCGGGCTGGCGCGAGGAGCTGACCGGGATCCGTGAGTACGGGGCCTTGCCGGGCAACGCGCGGCGCTACGTGGAGCACGTGGAGACACTGCTCGACGTACCCGTCGACCTGATCTCGGTGGGGCCGGGCCGGGACGAGACGATCGTCCGCCGCACGCTGTTCGCTCCCCGGGGCCAGATCCAGCGCTAAGCCTGACGGGCCGGCCGGCCGATCCTCCAGGCGGGGGCACGGATCCCCGGGGCGGAGGCCCATGGCCAAGAAGCGGGCGGAGCGCATCCGACGCCGGGTGACCTGCGAGCTGCTGCTCGACGGCCGCAGCTATCGGGGCATCGTCCTCGACCTCTCCGAGACGGGTGTCTTCGTGCAGACGGAGGCGACGCCCCAGCCGGGCGCCCCGCTCACGGTGCGATTCCACGCGCCCGGCGGCGTCGAGATCGAGGTTGTCGCCAGCGTGGCGCGCCGGAAGGTCGCACCGCGCGAGCTCGCCGGGGTGGTGCGCGGCGGGCTCGGACTGCGCATCGAACGGCCGCCGGCCGCGTACTTCGAGCTGATCGGCAGCGGCGATCCCGAGGGCGCCGCCGCGAGCGCGCTCGGCAAAGGGCCGCGCGCCGGGCTCGGTTCCGGCTCGCGCGTCACCCCCCCGGTCCCGCGCACCGCGCGCGGCGAGGACCGGGCACGGCCTGCGCCGACACCAGCCCCCGCCGTCGACACGCGCCCCGAGTTTCGCGTGCGCGTGAAACAGAGCACCGGACCGCGCTCGCGCACCCTCACCGTGCGCGCCGCCTCTTCCGACGAGGCGCGCCGCAGCGCCATGCAGGAGCTCGGCGCCGGCTGGGAGATCCTCTCCGTCGAGGCCGCGTAGACACTCGCGGGGAAGGGTGGTACTCACCCCGGCGGGGGCCGCTAGCTCAACTGGCAGAGCAGCGGGCTTTTAACCCGTTGGTTTCGGGTTCGAGTCCCGGGCGGCCCACCAGTTTTCGCATCTCTCTCGACGCCGGAGATCTGGGTGGCGAGCCACCGTGCGAGCGGGAGGCAGGCCTCCCGCTCGCACGCGGCTCGGATCCGCCGCTCGATCACATCGGATGGTGGGGCTGGCGGCGGCCGCTGATCATCCGATAGGCCAGGAGCAGCAGCATGGCACCGCCGATCGAGGCGAGGATGCCGGGTCCTGCCTCATTGGGGCCGTACCAGCCGAACAGCCCTCGACCCAGCCAGCCGGCGAGGAGCGAGCCGGCGATCCCGATGGCGATGGTGATCAGGATGCCGCCGGGATCGTCCCCCGGCATGAGGAACTTGGCGAGCGCACCCGCAACCAGACCGATGACGATCATCCAGATGAATTCCATGAGGGGCCTCCTTGGCCTGCCTTGATGCAAGCCCCGCGCCGGCTGCCGGCGCAGGAGCGCCGCCCGCGAGGCGCGCCGCGAGGTAAAATGTACAAGCGCCTCAGTCGTCGAGCTGGCGATCCGCCTGCTTCACGCTGAGCACCGCGCAGGGGGCGAGGCGCAGGGTGCGCTCGGCGACGCTGCCGAGCAGGACGTGCTTGAGGCCAGTGCGGCCGTGGGTGCCGATCACCACCAGGTCGGCCTTCACTTCGCGCGCCACGTCGGCGATGGCCGGCGCGGCGGGCACCTCGCCCAGGTGGCCGGTGGCCGTGAGGCCCTGCTTGCGGATGCCCTCGACCGCCGCGTCGAGCTTCTTGCGGGCGGCCTCGCGGGCCTCCCGGATCAGGCCGTCGGGCACGGTGACTTCGTAGGGCGTCACCATCGCCAGCGGGATGTCGAAGGCGTGGGCCACGTGCACCTCGGCGCCAAGCTGCTTGGCGAGGGAGACGCCCACTTCGCGGGCGTGGTCGCCGGGCCCCGAGAAGTCCGTGGCGATCACGATGCGCCGGATCGCGCCGCCGGCGTCGTCCTCCTTCACCGTCAGCACCGGGCAGGGGGCGAGCCGCACGGTGCGCTCGGCGACGCTACCGAGCACGACGTGCTTCACGCCCGTGAGGCCGCGCGTGCCGACGACGATCAGGCCCGCGCCCAGCCGGGTCGCGGCGTCGATGATCGCCTCGACGGCGAGCTGCGCGGTGACCTCGGCCTCCGCGGCGACGCCCTGCTTCTCCACCCCGGCGCGGATCTCCTCGAGCTTCTCCTGGGTGCCCTCGCGGATCGCGTCCCACACCCCCGCCGGCATCGCCATGTCGTAGGGCATCACGCCGCGTACCGGCCAGGCGTAGGCGTGCAGCAGGTGGATGCGCCCCTTCGAGGCCTTGGCGAGGGCCACTGCGCGTCGCAGCGCTGCATCCGAGTGAGCGGAGAAGTCGTGGGGGACCAGGATCGTGCCGAGCTGGATCATCATCACTCCTTCGCGGCGGGGCGGGCCCTGCGCTCCGCGCGACGGTACAGCGTCTTGCGGTCGATGCCGAGGATCTGCGCAGCGCGCACCTTGTTCCCCCCGGTGCGGCGCAGGATGGCGTCGATGTAGAGATCTTCGAGCTCGCGCAGGCTCAGCTCGCGGCGGACGCCGGTCTGGGCGAGCTCCTCGATCGACGTCCCGGCGGACGCCGTGGCCGCGTTCCCGATCGGGAGATCGTCGGGGCCGATCTCGCTGGAGTCGGCCAGCGCGATGGCGCGCTCCACCACGTTCTCGAGCTCGCGCGCGTTGCCCCGCCAGGGCTGCGCGACGAGCCGCTTCAGGGCCTCGGGAGTCAGCCGGTGCCGCCCCTGCTCGTCGTGCTTGCGCAGGAAAGCCTCGGCCAGGGCCGGCACGTCCTCGGGCCGCTCGCGCAGCGGAGGGATGTGGATCGGGATCACTGCGAGCCGGTAGTAGAGGTCCTCGCGGAAGCGGCCCTCCTGGATCTCCTTCGACAGCTCCCGGTGGGTGGCGGCGATGACGCGCACGTCGAAACGCACCGCCTGGGTGCCCCCCACCGGCCGCAGCTCGCGCTCCTGGAGCACGCGCAGCAGCTTGCTCTGGAGGCTGAGGCCCATGTCGCCGATCTCGTCGAGGAACAGGGTTCCGCCCTGGGCCTGCTCCAGCAGCCCGCGCTTCGTGGCGTGGGCGCCCGTGAAGGCCCCGCGCACGTGGCCGAACAGCTCGCTCTCGAGCAGGCCTTCCGGGATCGCGGCGCAGTTGATCGGGACGAACGGCCGCGCGGCGCGCGCGCCGTGGAAGTGGATCGTACGCGCCACCACTTCCTTGCCGGTGCCGCTCTCGCCGGTGATCAGCACGCTGCTCCGGCTGTGGGCGATCTTGCGGATCAGCGCCGCGATCTCGCACATGGCGGGGCTCGAGCCGATCAGGTCGCCGAGGTTGGCGGTGTGCTCCACCGCGCGGCGCAGGGTGCGGTTCTCCTCCTCCAGCGCGCGCCGCTCGACCGCGCGTTCGAGGGCGAAGAGCACGGCTTCGGGCTCGAAGGGCTTGGTGACGTAGTCGAAGGCCCCTGCGCGCATCGCCTCTACCGCGGAGTCCATGCTGCCGAAGGCCGTCATCAGGATCACGGGCGTCGCCGGCCGGAGCTGCCTCACCTCGCCGACCATCTCGATCCCCGACTTGCCGGGCATGCGAATGTCGGAGAGCACGGCGTCGAACTCGCTGTCGCGCAGCCGGGCTAGCGCTTCGTCCGCCCTCGCGGCGGGCTCGGCGCGGTAGCCGTGCTCGCGGAACAGGGAGACCAGCATCTCGCGCATGGCGAAGTCGTCGTCGACTACGAGGACGCTGCGTTGTTCCATGCGTCGCTTCGAAGCACGCGGCATGCCAAGGCCCCACGAGCGGGAGGAGCGGATCGGGGGCCCGATTGGGCTAGGAAGCCCCATCGGGCTGGGGCATCATGCCCCAAATCAGGCGATCTTGCCCGGGGGCGCCGCGAGTGGGAGGACGATCCGGAAGCAGGTCCCCACGCCGCTCTCGCTGCGCACGTCGATCGTGCCGTGGTGGTCCGCCACGATGCCGTGCGCCACGGAAAGACCCAGCCCGTTGCCCTCGCCGGCGGGCTTGGTGGTGAAGAACGGCTCGAAGACCCGGGGCAGATCCTGCTCCGCGATGCCCTCCCCGCTGTCCGCCACCTCGATCTCCACCTCGCCGTCGCACGCGCGCAGGCCGATGCGCAGCTCGCCGCCGCCCGGCATTGCATCTGCGGCATTGAGGAACAGGTTCAGGAAGAGCTGCTGGAGGCGCTCCGGGTCGCCGCGCACGCTCGGCACCGGCTCGAAGCTCCGCACCACCTGGATGCCGCGGCGCTGGAGCTTCTCGCGCAGGAAGGCGAGGGTCCCGTCGATCAGCGCTTCGAGCGCCACCGGCACGCGCGCCGAGCGCGCCGGCCGCGCCATGTTGAGCAGGCTCTGCATGATCTTCGAGATGCGCGCGATCTGCTCCTGGATCGTCTGCAGGCGCCAGCGCGCCTGTTCGTCGGAGAGCTTCGACTCGAGCAGCTTGGCGTGCCCCTGGATCACGCCCATCGGCGTGCCGATCTCGTGGGCCAGCCCCGCGACGAGCGTGCCGATCGAGGCGAGCTGCTCGGCGCTGCGGGCGCGCTCCGTCGTCTGACGGAGCCGGGCGCCCTGGGCTTCGAGATCGTGGGCCAGCTCGCGGCCCGAGCGCGATAGCTCCTGGTTCAGGTAGACGAGCTCGCGCTGGCGCCCCCCGATGTAGGTCTCCATGGCCAGCGAGGCGTCGAAGAGCAGCAGCTTCTGGAGCGCCACGAGCGCGCGCTCCGCGCGGTGCGGCTCCGGGGCGAAGTGCTCGAAGAGGAGAGGTGTCAGCATGGAGAGATAGAGCGAATAGGCCCCCAGGTACCAGCGCGGCTCGAGCCCGATGCGCTCGTGCACCTCGCCGATGCTGCGGCGGTGGTCCAGATAGGCTTCGTCGACGTCGGGCCCGGCGAGGCTCAGCAGGTACTCGCGCTGGAGCCCGAGCAGCCGTTCCTTTACGGCAGGTTCGCGCAGCAGGTGGCGCGTGTCTGGAAACGACAGCAGGTGCCGGTAGAAGGCCGACACCAGGTTGCTGGCATTCTTCTCCAGAATCGAGGCCAGCTCGGCCAGGAGGGCGCGGTCGCTCGGGCCGTAGTCGAAGTAGGCCAGCCGCTCGTCGAGGAACTCGGACATTCGGACTGTAGCTTCGAAGGAGAGCAGGCAATCTGTCAAGCTCCCCGCTGGCACGTGGCGTGCAAGAAAATGGACAGGTCCGTCGCCCCGCGAGGAGGAGCATGACCCGGAGTCCCAGGCCGCAGCCGGGGCTGAGGATGCGGATGCGGGGAGGCGCGCGCCGCATCTCGTCCCAGCACCGCCAGCTCGACGCGCTCTACGGCCGCATCCTGGCGGCGATCGCCCGTAGCGCGCGGGGCGACGCCGCGGACGCCCTGGAGCGCTTTGTCGACGCCTGGGACGCGCACACCGGCCTGGAGGACTCCTTCTACTTTCCGGCCCTCCGCAGCCTGCGGCCCGCCATCGCGCCGCAGCTGCAGACGTTCTCCGCGGACCACCGACGTCTGCGCAAGGCGCTCCGTGCCATCGAGGCTCGGCTCGCTGCCGGGGAGCTCGAAGCGACCGGCGTCATGCTCGTGGAGCTGGTGGGGGAGATCGCCCACCACGAGAAGGGTGAGGAGAAGCTCGTGGCGGAGCTCACGGCGGGCGCCGAGTAGCCCCCCCGAGCGGGGGTGCGCTGCGTCCAGCGCCGCAGGCTGCCCGGGCTAGCGCCCCGAGAACTTCGGCTCGCGGCGCTCGACGAAGGAGCGCACGCCTTCGGCGGCGTCCTCGCTGCTCGCGAGCCGCTGCTGCACCGCGGAGAACTGCGCGATGCAGGCCTTCTCGCCCTGCTCGGCGTAGACGCGCGCCGATTCCTTGGTGGCCTGGATGGCGAGGGGGGCCAGGGCGGCGATCTTCTCCGCCAGCTCGACGGCGCGGTCCAGCTGCGTGCCGGCCGGCACCACCTCCTGCACGAGCCCGCAGCGGAGCGCCTCCGCGGCGCCGAACTCGTCGACGACGAGCAGGTGGTACATCCCGTTGCCCCAGCCGCCGCGCTCGATGAAACGGAAAGTGGCGCCGCCGGTGGCCATGATGCCGCGCCTGGGCTCGAGCTGGGAGAAGCGGCAGTCGGCGGCGGCGATCGCGATGTCGCAGCCGAGCATCAGCTCGATGCCGGCGGTGTAGGTGATGCCGTGCACGGCGCACACTACGGGCTTGCGGCAGCGCCGTCCGAGCGCGAAGGGGTCGATGCGCTGGGTTTCGCTGCGATCGCGGTCGCCGCTCTTCATGCTGTCGACCCACTTCGGGAGGTCGAGACCGGCGGTGAAGTGCTTGCCGTGGCCGAAGACGACGCCGGCGCGCAGCCCCTCGTCGGCGTCGAGCTGCCCGAAGGCGTCGACGAGCTGGCCGACCATCGTCGGAGTGAGGCCGTTGTACTTCTCGGGCCGGTCGAGTCCGATCAAGAGCAGCGCACCGCGCCGCTCGAGGGAGATGCTGCCTTCCGTGCTCACGCTCGTCCTCCAGGTGTCGGGGCCCGTGTCTCGCCGGGCGGGCGCACCACACGGCCGTAGCGCGCCTGCTGTAGCACGGGGCTGGCGCAGGTGCCGGGTTGCGTGTCGTAGGCCAGCAGGCCCACGAGCCGCGCCGTCGCGCCTCGCACCGCCGAGACGCAATGGATCGAGTGGCGGCCCTCGAAGAGCAGCAGCGTGCCGGGCCGCATGGGCAGGCGCCGCACGAGGGCGCCGTCCCCCGCCAGCACGCGCGCCACGTCGCCGTAGCGCTCGTCGCCCTCGCGGCGGATGCGCGGCGCATACAGGAAGTCGCCCCCCGCCTCGGAGCTGCGCAGCGCCAGGGAGACCACGAAGTCGGTCTGGTCGAAGTGCCACTCCAGCTCGTCCCCGTCGCCCATCACCGCGACGTTCAGCGCACCGAGCGGGTCGGCGTAGCGAAACAGCCGCTCCCTGCCGAGGCAGGCGGCGACGAAGTCCAGCAGCGGGTCCCACTCGTAGAGGCGGCAGAGCGCGCTCTCGGGCGGAAGCTGGTCGTAGGCGAGCGCAGCGAGGGAGTAGGGCGCGAAGCTTCGGCGCGGGTGGTCCTCGGGCCAGCCGGCGCCCGGCAGCTCGAGGTAGGGCGTCGCGCGGCCGGCGCTCTGGTGCGCCGCGCCCGCGAGCGCCTGCGCCTCGCCCACCATGAGCGCGGTGGCCTCGGGACGCAGGAAGCCTTCGAGCTCGCATGCGCCCTGCGCCGTGAGCTGCTCGCGGCAGCGCGCGACGAGGGCGCGGCCCTTCGCCGACTCGAGGCGATCGAGCGGATAGCGCTCGAGGTCGAGCCAGGCGTCGGGCGACGATGCGGCAGCGGCGACGGCCATGGGACGACCTCGTGCCAGGAGGGCCGACGCTATCAGCGCCCGCCGAGCGGTGCCACGACGGCCTCGGCGAAGCGCTCGAGCGAGGCCGCGTCGCCGCCCTGGACCACCACGTAGCTGATGCCGGTCTCTTCGCGGCGCCTCTCGAGGCGATCGCGGATCTCGGCACCCGAGCCGGTCAGGAAGCCCGCGCAGGCGGCGACCTCGTCGACGGAGAGTCCGGTCTGCTTGGAGACGGCTTCACGGACCGCCCGCGGCTCGTCGGTCACGGCGGTCACGAAGATCAGCGACTGGAGCTCGAGGCGCCCGAACTCGCGGCCCGCGCGCTCCGCGGCCTCGCGCACCCAGCCGACCTTCTCCTGCACGCGCTCCGGGGTGAGGTCGTGAATGGTGGTCGGCAGGATGCGGCCCTCGGGAATCGACGGGTTGATGCCCACGATGTCGGCGTGGCGCCCCGCGACCCCGAGCAGCTTGCGCCCCCCGCCGCCGACCAGCACGGCCGGCGGCGTATCCGGCGCCGGCTCGACCGCGCGCGGCACGTCCGTCACGCGATAGTGTCGCCCCGCAAAGGACGTCTTCGCCTGACTCCACTGCGAGCGGATCACCGTAAGCGCCTCCTCCAGGCGCTCGATGCGAGTTCCGGCGGACTCATAGCGGATGCCGGCCTGGTCGTAGTCGCTCTGCATCCAGCCCGCACCGAGCCCGAACTCGTGGCGGCCGCCCGAGAGGAGCTGGATCGTGGCCGCGGCCTTGGCGAGCACCACCGGGTGCCGGTAGTCGACGCCGTACACCAGCGAGCCCACGCGCAGCGTCGTGGTGAGCGCGGCGGCAGCCGAAAGGGCCGCGACGGGCTCGTACTGCGGACCGAAGTGATCGGGAAAGAAGACCGTCGAGTAGCCGAGCGCCTCGATCTGGCGCAGGCGCGGCGCGAAGTCGCGGCCGGGGAGCGACGAGAGCTGGACGCCGAAGCGGAAGGGGCGGGTCATTCGGGTCTCCTTCCCGATGAGGGATCAGGGGGCCAGCCAGCCGGCGAGGCGATCGAGCACCAAGAAGGCGCCGAGCCCCCCGAGCGCGTGCGCGGGCCAGCTCGCCGCTTCGAGGCGCGCCGGCGAGAGCCCGTGCGCCGCCGCCGCGAGCAGCCCCACGAAGCCGACCTGTGCAGTCTCGATGCCGACGTTGAAGGCCAGCAGCGCCTCGGGAACGGCATGCTCGGGCAGGCCGATCTCGCGCAACGCGCCCGCGAATCCCATGCCGTGGAGCAGGCCGAAGCCCGCCGCGAGCAGCCACGGCCGGCATGCCAGCAGGCCGCGCCGCTCGGGCGTTCGCGAGGCGAGTGCGAGCGCCTGGGCCACGAGGCTCGCCGCGATGCCGAGCTCGACGAGGGCCGCGGGCGGCGACGCGACGCCGAGCGCCACGAGGCTGAGCGTCGCGCTGTGGCCGAGCGTGAATGCGGTGAGCGTGCCGAGCAGCCGGCGCAGGCCGCCTCCCAGCAGGAAGAGCCCCGCGACGAAGAGCAGGTGGTCGATCCCCCCGGCGAGGTGCTCGGCCCCGAGGCGCCCGTAGTCGAGCCCCACGCGGAGTGCGCTCGCGCGGCCCTGCACGCGGAGCGAAGGCCGCTGCGCCGTGAGCAGCGCCTGCTGCGCGCGACCGGACGCGCGCGCGACGTGGACCAGCACGTCGGTGCGCGTCTCGGCGAGGCCCGCGACCGCGATCTCTGCGCCCGCGAGCCCCTCGCTCCCGCAGTCGAGGTTCTGCTCGCTCACCAGCCGATCCGTCTCGGCCCTCACGCGCGTCTCGCCCGTGGGTCGGCAGCGCTCGGGGAGGCGCGCTTCGATCCGCCCCGCTCCCGCGACGCGTGGCACGCTGAGCCGCGCGAGCACGCGCCCCGCTCCGAGCTCCTCGAGCTCGAGAAGGGACGGCGCCATGGGGTGGGCAAATGCGGGGGCTGCGGCGATCCAGGCGGCCAGCCCCGCCGTCGCCGCCGTTCGGCAGCGCATCACGGCTTCGCCCCGGGCGCGTGCCAGATGGGCGACGTCCAGGCGCGCTCCTGCACCGTCCAGCGATGGTCGGGCCGGCAGCAGTCCTCGAACCCTTCGCGCACTTGCGCAGGGTCGCGGCAGTCGACACCCGCCGCGAGGCAGAGCCGCGCGCTCCAGCGACAGGTGGGGTTCTCGGCCACGCGCGCGTAGTAGAAGGCCGGAGCGTGCGGATCGAACTCGGGGTCGCTCCAGACCGTGCAGAGCTGGTCGGCACCGCCGCCGCGGGGCTGACACGTCGCGAGGTCGACGTCCGCATCGCCCTGCGAGCCCCCGGCCACGTCGAGCACGCGCTCGCGCAGCGCGTCGCCCTCGAGCCATCCCTTCACGATCTGGATGCGATCGAGGGGCACGCCCGGCTCGCCGGCGCTGCCCGGATCGCGGAGCGCCCAGACCGCGAAGGAGGGGCTCGCGCCCTCGGGCGCAGGCGGCAGCACGCCGCCCATCGGGACCCCGCGCGCATAGCCTTCTGCGGCGAAGCGCTCCGAGCCGCAGAGGTCGGAGTCGAGGCCGTAGCCGCCGAAGAAGCGCACCACGAGGCGCGGCCCGCTGGTGCCGTAGACCTCGCGCCGCCGCATGGCGTCGAAGAGTGCGTCGCGGCTGTTCTCCTCGGCCCAGATCACCGCGAGGCCGCCGGGGTTGAACTCGAGATCGTCGGGGAGCCCGGCGGGCAGCTCGGCCGTCGCGGGCGCTCCCGCGCCGCCGTGGCCGGGATAGCCCTGCTCCGAGACGGCGCCCGCCGCCGCGAGGTGCGTGTCGGTGCTCGCGACGATCCCGTAGCGGAAGGGATTCACACCGAGGCGCGCCTCCTCTGCGAGACCCTGCAGCAAGGCGCCCCGCAAGAAGCTCGTCGGGCCCGGCGACTCGGCCAGCCAGGGGACGAACTTTCCGGAGAACGCGTCGTAAGGGAGCTTCTCGAAGGCGCACAGCTCGTCGGTGGCGCCCGCGTAGGGGACGCACTCGGAGTCGCCCTTGTGCTGCATCACCTCGACCAGCGGCTCGAAGTAAGCGCGCTCGGCGGCGCCGGCAGCGGTGAGCGGCAGGCCGTCGTCCTCGACGGGAAGGAACATCAGCCCCCCGGAGAGGTTCGAGTTGTGCGGGATGGTGAGCGCCTCGCAGCCCGTGCCCGCGTCGTTGCAGTCGCGGCGCAGCGCCGCCCAGAGCCCCTGGGGCGTCTGGGTTTCGTAGTAGCTGGTGGGGAGCGCGGGGACGCGCGCGTTGCGGAAGATCACGTTGCGGTGCAGGTTTCGGGAGCCCGAGGCACCGGTCCATTCGTAGCCCGCGAACGGGGTGAAGCGGCAGCCCGCGCTGCGGTCGTAGGCGCCCTCGGCGGCGGCCACGATCTCCCGCCAGACGGCGCCGGCGGCCTCGAGGCACCCCGCGCCGCCCTCGCCGCAGAAGGCGAAGCGGGTCGGGTGCGCGAAGAAGCTCGTGTGGGTGTTCATCAGGAAGAACGCCGCG
>Ga0105107_10002981_pt1 | contig 11205 bp, 4 predicted proteins | sample PPLLaktember2015_6_FD_79335 | JGI IMG/M metagenome (GOLD analysis project Ga0105107, IMG submission 79335) | Freshwater sediment microbial communities from Prairie Pothole Lake near Jamestown, North Dakota, USA - PPLs Lake P8 Core (1) Depth... | ecosystem: Environmental > Aquatic > Freshwater >... | reverse complement strand
GGACGAACAGGGGCGGTTCACGATCAACTGGCTGCCACAGGGCCAGTACGCGGTGACGGTCACGAAGCCCGCGTACCTCACGGCCTACTATGGCGCACGCCGCGCCGGGCGTCCGCCCGGCACGCCCGTGGTGGTCGAGCCTGGCAAGTCCGTCACGAACCTCGTCGTGAAGCTGGCCCGCGGCGGCGTCGTGTCGGGAACGGTCTTTGATCACTTCGGCCAGCCGCTGCCGAACACGAGACTACGACTGCTGCAATGGGTCACGCGCGACGCCGAGCGGGTGCTGCAAGGCTCCGGCGGGTCCGGCACGATGACGACCGACGATCGCGGCATGTACCGGCTGTACGGCCTGATGCCAGGCAGCTACGTCATCGCGGTGAATCCAGTCACGACGGGCGGATCGCAGGAGACGCGCATCCTGTCGGACGACGAGATGCGCGCGGCAATCGCGGAACTGGATCGCGCGGTGCCCACCCCGCCACCACCCGCGACCGCGAGCACCGGAGCCAGTCCGGGCGCCCGGGTCATCGCGCCTGCTCCGCCGGGCCCGCTTCCCCAAGCCCCTCTCTCGGGCAGCGCCGTCGGATTCTCGACCGTCTACTACCCAGGAACGACGATCGAACAGGAAGCATCGACGATCACCGTGGCCGCAGGACAGGAACTGATGGGAATCGACTTCCCGGTGCGGCTCGTGCCGACGGCGCGGATCGAAGGCGCGGTCGTGGGCTTCGACAGCCAGAGTCCGCAGCGTCCACAAGTGATGCTGATGACCTTCACGGCGAACTCCTCGTCCAGCACCTCGGTGCGCATGCTCGACGGCGGCAGATTCCTGGTGATGGGCGTACCGCCTGGCCGGTACTCGCTGGTGGCGCGCATGATGGAACAGCCGCAGCGGGCGGCGCCCCCGGCACCCGGCATGCCCATGACCGTGACTCAGCCTCCGGGCCTGCAGCAATGGGCGATGCAGGAAGTCGTCGTGAACGGCGAAGACCTCGCTGGCGTCACGTTGATGCTGCAGGATGGCCTCACGGTGTCCGGACGCGTGGCGTTTCATGGCAAGACGCCGCGGCCGGACGACCTCACCAAGGTCCGCGTGTCGCTGGAGAACATCGGCATCAATCGCATCGGCAGTTTCGCGCGGCCCGTGCAGGCCGATGCGCAGGGGAACTTCGCGCTCCGCGGCGTGACGCCCGGTCGCTATCGCTTGAGTGCGTCCGTGCCGACACCGACGCCTCCGCAGATTTGGACAGTGCGATCGGCCGTCGTCGAGGGCCGCGAGACCCTCGAGACGCCTATCGAGATCCAGCCCGGGCAGAACCTCGCCGGCGCCGTCGTCACGCTCACCGATCAACTGACGGAACTCTCGGGCACGATCAGCAACGTTGCGGGCGCGCCGATGACGGACGTCACGGTCCTGCTCTTCCCGGCAGATCCCTCGCTCTGGCTCACGACGTCGCGACGCATGCGGCCACCCACGCGCCCGGGCCCCGACGGCAAGTTCAGATTCACGGGCCTGCTTCCCGGCGAGTACCTCTTCGCCGTCCTCACCGACCTGGAACCTGGCGACTGGGGCGACCGGGCCTTCATGGAGCAAGTCGCCGCCGCGGCGATCAAACTCACATTCGCTGAAGGCGAGAAGAAGGTGCAGGACATCCGCGCCGGAGGGTAAGCTCAGCGAAGTGGACGCAGCGACTCCGGCGTTCAGCGTGCGTCCTTCGCGACCGTCGTGGCGTCGTGGTGCCTCTTCCATGATCGGGGCCATCCTCGCCTCGGTCGCTTTGCAGTCGCCGGCCCTCACGCAAGGCCCTCCGCCGCCCCCACCGCCAGCCGCGCCGGCGCAGGCGTTCATCCCGGGCATCGTGCTGAACGGCACCGGCGTGCTCGTCGGCGACGTCGTGGAGGACGGCAGCGGCCGCCCGGTCGCCGGCGCGGTCGTGGTCCTCGGCGGATCGACGCCCGCCAGGGCGCCCGGATCCGGCGGTGCAATCGGCGCAACTCCGCCGGGTTCCGAGGGGCCGGCGCCCACTGTCCCCCGCGTGCTGACCGACGCCGCAGGACGTTTCGTATTCCGCGACTTGCCGGCCGGCACCTTCTCACTGACCGTCACGAAATCGGGCTACTTGCCCGGCGCGTTCGGCCGATCGCAGGCGAATGGACCGTCGCAAGCCCTCACGCTGACGGAGGGCGAGCGCCGGGCCGGTGTGTCCCTTCGCCTGTTTCGCACAGCGACCATCGCGGGCACGGTCGTCGACGATCGCGGTGAGCCGGTGGTGGGACTGCAGGTCCGTGCGATCAGGAAACAGCTCGCCGGTGGACACCGCGTGCTGTCGCCGGCCGGGCGGACCGCGCGGACCGACGATCGGGGTGCGTATCGGCTGGCAGGCCTGCTGCCGGGCGAGTACCTCGTGATGAGTCATACGCCCACGTCCGCCACTCCCGCGACATTCCAGATCACGGGTCCCATGCCGTTCGACATGGTGGCGACAGGCTCGGCGCCCGGCGGAACCGGTTTGGCGATCTCGGGCGGTGGAAGTCAGGTGACGAACGACGGGCGCTTCCTGCTGCAGCCGTCGACCGCGCTGCCCGACGACAACGGCAGGCTGCACGTGTACGTATCGACCTACTATCCTTCGGCTGCCACAGCCGCGGAGGCCACCGCCGTCCGCCTGGCATCCGGAGAGGAACGCGCGGGCGTGGACCTGGTCGTGCGTTTCGTGCGAACTGCCAACATCGGAGGCCGGCTGATCGGGCCGGACGGCCCGGCGGCCAACTACTTCCTCCACCTCGTACCGGCGACGAAGCTGGAGATGTCCCTCGACCCTGGGCAGGCGTCGGCGCTCACGGACGCGGACGGCTCCTTCATGTTCCTGGGTGTGCCGGCCGGTCAGTACGTGGTGCAGACGGTCCGGGTCGCGCAGGCGCTTCCCCCGCCATCAGCGGGATCTGGGGCCGCACCGCCGGCCGACCCTCAGTCCTTTGCAGCTGATCTCGAGCCCACGCTGTGGATTGCGACCCTGATTACGGTCGGCGGTGACGACATTCTCGATCTCACGCTCGCGCTTCGCGAGGGCCCGACCCTTCGCGGTCGCATCGAGTTCGACGCCGTGGCAGCACGGCCAACAGGCTCCCAGCTGACGGCAATACGCCTGATGCTGGAGAGCGCCGATGGCCTGTCGCGCGCGAACATCACGCCGGCACGTACGAGCGAGGCCGGCACCTTCGTGACGACCGGCGTCCCGCCTGGCCGGTACTTGCTCCGCGTCGCGGCACCGCCGGCCGGCTGGATGCTGAAGTCCGCGATGCACAACGGCGTGGACATATCCGACACGCCACTCGATCTCGTCGACTCCGTCACAGGCGTGGTTGTGACGTTCACCGACCGCATTTCCTCGATCGGCGGTCGCGTCCGGGATTCGCGCGGCGCCGCCGACAGGATCGCAAGCGTGCTCGTGTTTCCCATCGACAGCCGCATGTGGACCGACGGCGGCCAGGACCCTCGGCGCATGCGAATGACGCGAACGATGCCGGACGGCGCGTTCGAATTCGGTCCGTTGCCGCCGGGCGACTACTACCTGGCTGCTGTCGGCGATGACTTCACGCCGGAATGGCAGGACCCTGTCGTGCTCGAAGCGCTCTCGCGCCAGGCGACGCTCGTGACGCTGGCCGAAGGCCAGCGGCTGACAGCGGAGATCGCTCGCATTGGCGCAAGCCTCGAGCCCCCCGCCTTCTCCAGCCGCTCGCTTCGCATGCCGCTACGGCTGGCAGGCAGGATGAGCCCTTCATCCCGAGCCGCGAGCCCCGAGCCGCGAGCCACGAGCCCCAAGCCTCAAGTCCGCGATGTCCGGCGCGTCGCGGAAACGGGCGGCGGGTCGATCTCAGGCGTCGTGCTGAGCGACGACGGGACGGATGCGCCGGTGGTGCGCGCTCGTGTGTCGGTGCGCAACCCCGAGTCGCGTGTCGATCGGATCGGCATGACAGACGAAACCGGCCTGTTCAGGATCGCGGGTTTGCCCGCGGGACGGTATTCGGTCGTCGTGTCGAAGCCCGCATACCTGACCGCCTACTACGGATCGCGAAGACCGGGCCGTCCACCCGGATCCCCCGTCGCACTCGCGACCGGGCAACACGCAACGGGCCTCTCGATGCGATTGTCGCGAGGCGGAGTGGTCGCCGGCCGTGTGACCGACGAGTTCGGCGCGCCGCAGCCCGGCACCATGATGCGCCTCTATCGATTGCGCACGAGCGGCGTCGGACGCAGCCTGGAACAGGTGCCCACAACGGGTTCGACCGACACAGACGACCGCGGGGAGTACCGAATCTACGGTCTTCTGCCCGGGACGTACTACGTCAGCGCAATCCCGCTGACCGGCGGGGCACGCCAACTCGGTCCGAACGACGTCGATGCTGCGCTGAATGAAGTGCGCCAGCCTGGCACGTTCTCCCGGCCGGGCGGCCAGGCATCCGGCAGCGTTGGCACCCCCGCCGGCCGGGTCGTCGGCTACTCGTCGATCTACTACCCGGCAACTCCCATCGCGGCCGACGCGATGCCCGTCACCGTAGGCACCGGCCAGGAAATCGGGGGACTCGACATCGCCATGCGCCTCGTGCCGTTCGCCGACCTCACGGGCGTCGTCGTCGACCCTTCAGGCCAGCCGGCCCCGGGCACTCGGCTCCTCGTGTATCGCGACGACGGAGTGGGAGGCGCCACATCGGCGCGCGCCGTGTCCGTGGGCAGCGACGGCCAGTTCACGATCTCCGGCCTTTCGCCCGGCCGCTACGTGATCAGTGCCCGCGGTTCCGAACGTGCCAGTCAGCCCCAGGCGGTCGAACCACGTCCCGCCACGGGTCAGGGCGCTCCCCCGCCGCCGCCACCGCCGCCGCCAATGCCCGCGGGCGCGGCGGGAGGACTGCCGTCGATGCCGCTGTGGGCGCAACAGGAGATCGACATCATCGGCGAGGACGTCACAGGCTACGGGATCGCGCTGCAGCCCGGCACGACCATTACGGGTCGCGTGGTGTTCGAGACGAAGACGCTGGCGTCGCCGACGGATCTGTCGCGCATGCTGATCTCGCTGACCGCGAGCGGACCGACACGGATGCTGCTGTCGGTGCCGGCCGCGCAGGTGGACCGTCAGGGACGCTTCACACTCACCGGCGTGCCGGGCGGCCGGTATCGGCTGGTCTCCACATCGCCTGCCGCCGGCACCGCCGCCGAGACGTGGCAACTGAAGTCCATCAAGGCTGGCGGACGCGACATTGCCGATACCGAGATCGAACTTCGCACCGGCCAGCCCCTCGACGACGTCGTGATCACGTTCACGGATCAGATCAGCGAGATCTCCGGAAGACTTCTGGACGCGTCGAACGCGCCAGTCTCGGATCTTCTGATGATGCTCTTCCCGGTGGACCGCACGCTCTGGACGAACGCAGGCAGCAGACGATTCCGGGGACCGGTGCAGCCTTCGAGCGACGGCGTGTTCCGCTTCACCGCGCTCCCGCCAGGCGAGTACCTCCTCGCCGCGGTCACCGAAGCGGAGCCGGCCGACATGGCCGATCCGGCGTTCCTCGAACAGGTGGCCGCCGCGTCCATCCGGATCACGCTGCGCGAGGGCGAGAAGAAAGTGCAGGACGTCAGGACGGGTACGAGCCCGGCAACTCGAACCGGTTCCGGTCTCAGGTCCGCGCCCGCGGGCCTTCGAAGTTCTTGGCCGCCGCGCGCCCGCTGCGGACCGTGAGCCAGACGAGCAACGCGACCACCGCGGCGGCGGCGGCGATCGCGCCGGCGAACATCCAGAGCGTCGTGTAGAGGATCGAAGTCGCCTCCATCTCGGCGACCATCTCGATCGGCGTCCCCGCTCGCCGGTCGGCGAGCCGCTGCTCCCACGTCAGAATGTTGCCACGCTCGACGGCGCCGTTCTCCCCGGTGGCGAGGAGCTTCACGTTGTGGAACGAGATCCGGCTCGGCAGGTGCAGCTTGAATCCCACGAGCTCACTGCCGTCCCAGTTCACCGGGCCGGGATCTCCGGCCGTGGAGGCGCCAACCGTCTGTCGATACCGCAATCCGGTCTCGATCGGATCGAGGGCGTACGTCGACCACGAGAGCAACCCACACGTGGACAGCGTCCGCACGTCGTCCGTCTCCATGCGGACGGAAACGAAGCGCCGGTTCTTGCGGCGCCATGACTGGCCGACGTTCGCCACCGGACACCCGGCGGACTCGAACAGTCGCCGCACCTCCGCGCGATCCGTGCGCCCGCCGGACGATGCGTCGAGGGCCACGCCGCTCAGCGCGACCAGCGCCGCAATGGAGGAGTCCACCACCACCGTGGCGGCGCCATCGACGCGGAGATAGAGCTGTTCCTCGTATTCGTACTGCGGGCCGAGCGGATTGCTGCACGCGGCCGCGAACGCCCACGCGATCACGCCCATCGCGAGGGCCACGGCCGGAAGACGCATCGGGGAATGATATACATAAGCGGTTCACGGTCCATTGTCCTCGGTCCTCCGTCCTCGGTCCACGGTCCATGGTCCTCGGTCCTCGGTCCTCGGTCCTCATCCAGATGCCCACCGTTTTTCTGATCGACGGCAGCTCGCAGATGTACCGCGCCTACCACGCGATTCGTGGGCTGACTGGGCCGGATGGGCGGTCTACCAACGCCGTGTACGGCTTCTCGACGATGCTTCGCAAGCTGATCGCCGATCACAAGCCGGAGTACATCGCCGCGTCGTTCGACCTGGCCGGGCCGACGTTTCGTGACGAGCTCGCCGCCGACTACAAGGCGAACCGGGCGCCGATGCCGTCCGATCTGGCCGAGCAGGTGCCGTTCGTGCGCGAGGCGTGCGAGGCCATGGGCGTGCCGGTGCTGACATTCGAACGGTTCGAGGCGGACGACGTGATCGGGACGCTGGCGGCGCAGGCGCGCGGGAACGGCTTCGATGTCGCGATCGTGACCGGCGACAAGGACTTCTTCCAGCTCGTCGGCGACGGCATCCGCGTGTTCAACCCTCGCGATGAAGGCGTGTGGTACGACGCCACCGGCGTTGTCGAGAAATTCGGCGTCCGGCCGGACCAGGTGGTGGACGTGCTGGCGCTCATGGGCGACAGCATCGACAACATCAAGGGCGTGCCGGGGATTGGCGAGAAGGGCGCGCGCGAGCTCATCGCCACGCATGGGACGCTCGACGCGCTCCTCGAGGCGGCTCCCACCATTCAGCAGAAGCGCTATCGGGAAGGGCTGCTGTCGCACGCCGACTCGGCGCGGTCGAGCCGTGAGCTCGCGCGGATTCGCACGGATGTGCCGGTGACGTTCGATCCAGACGTGCTTCGGTATCGCGGCCCTTCGCGCGAGCGGTGCTATGCGCTGTTCTCGTCCCTCGGGTTCCGGACGCTCGCCCCGGAGTTCGCGCCGACGGCGGCCACATCGGCGCGCGACTACCAGGTCGTGTCGTCACTCGAGGACGTGGACGCGCTGGCCGTGCAGTTGTACGCCGCAGGCCGTATCGGCGTCGGGGCGATCGCCGGCGAGTCGTCCGCGGTGCGCGCGCGCGTGGTCGGCTGGGCGTTCTCGACCGCGCCAGGATCGGCGCGCTACGTGCCGCTCACGCACTCGGGCCTTGCCGACACGCCGAACCTCCCGGCGCGGGAAGTGTTCACCAGGCTCGGCCCCGTGCTGGCCGACCCGGCCGTGGCCAAGGTCGGACACGACCTCAAGTTCATGACGATCGCGGCGGAGCAGGCAGGCGCAACCATCGCGGGCGACCTCTTCGACACCATGGTGGCCAGCTACCTGCTCGATGCCACCCGGTCCGCCCATTCGATCGACGCCCTGTCGCTCGAACGCGCCGGGTACCGCGCCATGACGGAGGAGGACGTGACCGGCAAGGGCGTGAAGGCCGTCGCGCTCGATGCCGTGCCGGCCTCGTCGCTCGCGGCGTTTGCCGGCGAGCGCGCGGATCTGCCGCTCACGCTGGCCACGGGTCTCGACGACGACCTGAAGAAGGAAGGGCTGGAAGGCGTCTACAGACAGCTCGAAGAGCCGCTGATTCCCGTGCTGGCCGCCATCGAACGCGCCGGGGTCAAGGTGGACAGCCAGGCGCTCGGGGACCTCGGCCGGACCATGCAGCGCGATCTGGACGACCTCGCGCGGGAGATCTTCCGGCACGCCGGGGCCGAGTTCAACATCAACTCGCCGAAGCAGCTCGCCGACGTGCTGTTCGTGAAGCTCAACCTGCAGTCGTCGAAGAAGACGGGCAAGACCCGCGCGGTATCGACCGCGCAGGACGTGCTCGAGGAGCTCGCGCTCACGCACGAACTTCCGGGGTTCGTGCTGAAGTGGCGGAGCATCCAGAAGCTGAAGGGCACGTACGTGGACGCGCTGCCGGCGCTCGTGAACCCGTCCACCGGCCGCGTGCACACCACGTTCAATCAGGCCGTGGCCGCCACGGGCCGTCTGAGCAGCAGCGACCCGAACCTGCAGAACATACCCATTCGCACGGCACTCGGCCGCGAGATTCGGGCGACGTTCGTCGCCGAGCCGGGCCACGTCCTCATCTCCGCCGACTACTCCCAGATCGAGCTGCGCGTCCTCGCGCACCTCTCCGGGGACACGGCGCTCGTCGAGGCCTTCGCACAGGGAATCGACATCCACGACCGCACAGCCGAACGCGTGTTCGGCAACGCCAGCGGACTCGACGCGCACGAGCTCCGGCGACGCGCGAAGATCATCAACTACGCACTGCTCTACGGCAAGACGGCGTTCACACTCGCCAAGGACATCGGCGTGCCGCAGCAGGCCGCGCAGGAATTCATCGACGCGTACTTCGCCGGCTATCCGCAGGTTCGCGCCTTCATCGACCAGACACTCGCCGAGGCCCGGACGTCCGGCGTGGTCCGCACGCTCACTGGGCGCCGCCGCCTCGTCCCGGAGCTCACGAGCAAGAACGGCATGATCCGCATGGCGGCCGAGCGCGAAGCCGTGAACATGCCGATCCAGGGCACCGCGGCAGACGTGCTGAAGAAGGCGATGATCGACGTGCACGCCGCGCTCGCCGCGCGCAACAAGGGACGTGAGGAGCCGGCGCGGATGATCCTGACCGTGCACGACGAGCTGCTCTTCGAAGCGCCCGAGGGCGAAGCCGGCGCTGTGGCCGAGCTCGTGCGCGACGTGATGGAACGCGCCTTCACGTTGAACGTGCCCCTGACGGTCGACGTCGGGATCGGATCGAACTGGAAGGAAGCGAAACCTTAGGCGAGTGACGGAGCGCGATTGATGGACCTCAGGTACCACCTGCTCGACGTCTTCACCGACGTGGCCTTCGGCGGCAACCAGCTCGCCGTGTTCGTGGACGCGCCTGACCTCGACACCCCTCTGATGCAGCGCATCGCCCGGGAGCTGAACCTTTCCGAAACTGTGTTCGTGCGCCCGCCGCGCGATACACGGGCGGCTCGACGGTTGCGCATCTTCACGCCGGCCGTCGAACTCCCCTTCGCGGGTCACCCGACGATCGGCACGGCCTTTCTCCTCGCAGACCTCGGCGAGGTGAAGGCTGACGGCGACCGCGTCGCGTTCGCGCTCGAGGAGGAAGTCGGGCTCGTGCCGGTAACCGTGACGCGCAGCCGCACTGGTGGACTATCGTTCGCCGAGCTCACTGCCGCGAGAGTGCCCGAAGCCGGTCCCGCTCCGCCGCCGCCAGCCGTGCTCGCACGAGTCATCGGCGTCGACGAATCAGACATCCTGACCGGCGAGGACGCGCCGCAAGCCGTGTCGGCTGGCGTGCCCTTCCTCTTCGTGCCCCTCCGCTCGCGAGAAGCTGTCGGACGTGCCTGGATCGACCTGGGCGCCTGGAAGGCCGAACTCGCCGGCGAGTGGGCCAACAAGGTCTACGTTTTCTGCCGCGAACCGGAGCGCCCCGGCGCCGACGTCCGGGCCCGCATGTTCGCGCCGTCGGTCGGCGTCATGGAGGACCCTGCGACCGGCTCGGCCGCAGCGGCGTTCGCCGGCTACCTCGCCTGGCGCTCGAAAGCCGGGGACGGCACCCTCACATGGACGGTCGAGCAGGGCGTCGAGATGGGCCGCCCCAGCGTCCTCCGGCTCCAGGCCGATGTCGTCGGCGGCGTGGTTCAGGCCGTGCGGGTCGGAGGAACGTCAGTCCGCATGGGACAGGGCACTCTTACGATCGAGTAGGTTCCGGGGTGCCGGAGATTCGGGTTCCGGGGTTCCGGGGTGCCGGGGTTCTGGTTCCGGGGGTTCTGGTTCGGGGGTTCTCTCAGTTCTTGACCCTCGGTTCTGAGTTCGCAGTTATGCGTTTTCCCTGTGCGCTCTGCCTGGCGTCCTTCGGCCTCGCCGGTCTTGGTGCGTACGCGCGGGCGCCGGCCGTGGAGCTTCGCGATGGCGACCCCGTCGCAAGGCAGGCCAGCACCTCGCGCGCAGGGTCGCTCGTGGGCCGCACGATTGACGCAACCACCGGAGAACCGGTCCGAGGCGCGATCGTCACGGCCAGACCAGCGGCCAGCGGAATCGCGGGCACCGAGCGCGAGCAGGCCTTTCTCACCTCGCACGACGGACGCTTCGAGCTGAACGGCCTCGAGCCCGGCCCGATGGTGGTTACGGTCGAAAAGACCGGCTATATCGGCGCGTACGACGCCGCACCGATCATGATTCGCCCGTCGACGCGGACCGAAGGCGTCGAGATCCCGATCGGGAAGGAGGCCTGGATTTCCGGGCGCGTGCTGGATGCCGCAGGAGAACCGCTCGCGGGCATCACCGTCCGCGCCGGCAAACCCGACGGGACCACCCGTGAATTCGCGCGGGCGCCGTCAGGAGTGACCGGCAGCGCGGGAGAGTTCACGATTGGCGGCCTGCCCGCTGGAGACTACGTCGTCGGCCCCGAACAGACAGCCACGTTTGGACCAGATGAACCGATCGCCGTCACGGTGGGTCGGGGCGAGGGACGGGACGGAGTGATCGTTTCTCTGCGGGCGGCGCCAGGCAACCTCTGGCAGGGCGTCCCTCCGTCGTCGGCAATGAACCGGGCCTCCGCGGGTCTCGACCGCACGGGCTCTGGCCTGGTGGCGGGACGAGTGGCGGACACATCAGGCCGTGGCTTGTCTCGAGCCATGGTCGTGATCTTCGACGAATCAGCTGCGGTGCGACGGTTCGCCGTCACGGACGAGATCGGGCAGTTCGCCTTCGAGCAGTTGCCTGC
>Ga0105107_10002979_pt1 | contig 11212 bp, 7 predicted proteins | sample PPLLaktember2015_6_FD_79335 | JGI IMG/M metagenome (GOLD analysis project Ga0105107, IMG submission 79335) | Freshwater sediment microbial communities from Prairie Pothole Lake near Jamestown, North Dakota, USA - PPLs Lake P8 Core (1) Depth... | ecosystem: Environmental > Aquatic > Freshwater >... | reverse complement strand
TGCAGGGGCAGCATACCAGACGGCAAGTCATTGGCGGCCAGCACCTGGGTGACTCCAGCTGCCAGCAGCGCCTGGAGCGCTATAGTAAAGGGAATTCTCCTCACGCTGCTTCCGCCTACCCCAGCCCGGCCTGGTCTCCAACATGCCAGCAGGTAAGCCAACAGGCTGGCTCCAAAGACCACAGGCCAGGCTTGCAGGGCATAGGGCGTTAGAGGAATTGATAGTGAAATTACCAAAGAACTCAAAAAAAAGATTGCAGAAGCTATGAGGTCTTTTGATAAAGCTCTCACAATCATCATATCAAACGCTTTTTGAAAACTAAAGTAATATTTTCCCCCAAACCTAGCTTATTAATAAATTCCCAAAAAGGGAAAAATAATAAGCGAATCGCAAATATTCGACTCACCCGATAAATGATATGGACGGGCAAGGCTTTGACCCCACGGTCGGATTTATCTCTGCCATTAAACCAAAACTTAATACTTGTAGGCCACATAAATCCCCAGAAAGTTGTTTTTATGGTAGAAAAACCAGCCTCTTCAGCCATTTTTATCAATACATTTTTGGGGAATAAGAATAGATGCCGTGGTAAATCAAGACCCGCCCAAAATTTTCCAAATACTTTTGCTGCAACAGATTTTGGATATGGTACCCGGACAACAAAATAACCACCAGGTTTTAGTATCCGCCACACTTCACAAATCGTATCGACTGGGTAATATACGTGTTCCAGAACATTCCACATCGTGACTACATCATATTGCTCGTCTGGAAAATTTACTGACAGCAAATCTCCCGTAAAAACATTTACCCCAAAATCATCTCTGGCTTTTTGGCTTGCAATTGGGGACAGTTCAACTCCAGTAACATCGAGCATGCTGCTCTTTTGCATTATATTTAAAAAGTAACCGCTTGCACAACCAACATCTAATAATTTTCCGGATTGTAGATAATCTAAAACACATTTTTTTTCATAACTAAAATCTCTTAATATTTTCCCGAAATAGCCTTTCTTATGGTGTGGGCTATAAGATTCGGGATAATATTTGGCTATAGAAGCTGAGGTTGGGCGTGGATTCTGATAAATCAACCCACACTTACTGCACTCAACAAATTCAAAGCTGGTCTCGTCATGTTCGATTGATGCATAATCGTGACCAATAACAAAACTATTAGCAATGTCTGAACCACAATTATTACATTTTACAAATTCAAAATCCATTTAATTCCTCTGAGAATACAGGCAAGTATTTAGATGACAAACTAACAATATGGAAATAGTCCAATCAATCATCAGCGTCAGTTGGTGAATTATCTATAAGGACCGGGGTACTCCAGCCCCCCCAATCAAAGTCATAATTACCTGCCGGTCCCGGCAACGCCTCAAAGATAATCTCCACCGCCTGACCACCAAACTCGCTTAAGTCCACACGATCATCGAACCACAGGCGATCATCGGGATTATTTTTCGGATCAACAAATCTTTGAAAGACTTTATGTAATTTATTCGGATCATTAAGACTGCGCACGTAAAGGTTATATTCTACCCCGTCACTTTTTTCCGCTTCCCATACTTCTGGAGACATACCCAGGCCGAATTGTAGTGAAGCGCTGGACGGCAGGTCAATCGAATAAACTACGTGAGAACTTGGGTGTTGGTACAAAACCGTACGCTCTTCATTGTTAATCGACTGAGATAAAATTTCAGCTTGCCCGGTTTCTGTGCCAAGTGTGTCCGTGCGCACCTCAGAAAAATGATCCAGGAAATTGTATGCCACCGGCTGCAGGATGCGCGGCTCGCCCCACCCCGACCAGTCGAAGCGGCAGTCATCGTTTGGACCACATCCAGTAGTGAAAATGATCTTCGCGGACTCGCCAGACCAGCGAACTAAATTGATTGATTTGGTGATTAACTCGCGCTGGGATACAACGTTTTTAGGGTCCAGATAATCTTCATATATCAAGTACTTCGCTTTATCCCGCGTTTCCAGCTCGATTTTATATAGAACCCCATCCCCTTTTCCGAATTGCCAGACCTCAGGAGCTATAACGGGAGAAAATTGTATCCAGGCACGTGTTGGGATTTCTAGATCAAACGAAACAGAAGATGGAGCATGTTGGAAAAGAATACCAAGTGGTTTTTTATTAAAGATAAATACATTTTGGCGAATAAGGGATTCATTGTTGGTAGATGACTTGCTAGCATCTTCTAGGTGATCAATAAAATTGTAAGTCTCATTAGCAGGTGAGGGTCCTTGATAAAACTCCCCTTTGTTCACATAATTTAGTGTATATATATCTTCAACACCAAGATCATCTGAGATTATCTGTAATATCTGCTCATCTACAGATAATTGGGTAAGGGCCTTTTGATAATTCCGAATGGCACTCTGGCGATTCACTTGTTCGATATATATCCGACCCATCCCCAATAGTGCGAATGGATTGTTCGGGTCATTTTCTAATGCATTTGTATAATAACCATAAGCATTTTCGTAATCATTATTTATTTTAGAAATATCTCCTAAAATCGTAGAGGAGAGCTTAAGATCAGGGGTTATTTGAAATACTTTAAAATCAATATTATCAAACACTAATTTAGCTATTGAAGGCGTTGATTCTAGGTAACCACTTATTCGTATCCCATTTTTTAATATCAGATATTCAACGTCGTAATCATCAAGAAATTTTATAATTTGAGCATCAAGAATACTCGCTTGCCTAAATAAATAATCCATTTGTTTGTCAAGTTCAGGATCATAGGGCCATTGGGCTCTGTATCGTATCATATTGAGGTCTGACGAAGCTCCGACTAAAGTTCGGGATGTAATTTCATCTGTCAAGGTATTTTTCTTGGTGCCATCATTAAACTTCAAGAACTCACCAACCTGAATTTCCGATTCTGGGACAACATAATAGATTTTTCGATTCTGAATAAATGCAACCCCCTCACGAATCCTTGGGACCATTAATATAGTCAACAAAATGATCGCTAGAGACGGGACAATACTAACAAAGTTAGAACTAAGATAGGCTCTTGATTTAATTGCCGCAGATTGCGATGTGGACAAGCCTTGGATGTAATTATTCTTTCTATAATTATCCAAATATGAATGCATATATTGATAAAATACATAAGCTAATATCAATGCAATCGGAAATGACCAACTTAGTCTCCAGAGTTGAGTTGCTGTAATGAAACTTCCAATAAGTGTTGCTGTCCAGGGATTATAAAGTAACACTAAAGGAATTACTAAAGCTCCAAAAAGATACCTGGCGGTCTTCCTCCGAAGGAAATATTTTAACAATAATGGTGACAGGCAAATCGAAATAATCACGAAGGGGTGAGAGAGCAATGTTACGTCAGACATATAACTAGATATTGAATAAAAAATTAAGTGACGATCACTCAATCGACCCATTACAACATCCTCTCCCTCTACAGCTTCTTCCAGTCGAAATCCTTTGCTTCCACCAGCTTCATAATTAATTTTCGCTGACAACAAATAAGGTGTTAGCAGAACAAGTAATACAAGAGTCAATATTACTGATTGAATAAAAGCCTTTTTATACAAAATAGCTATATAAAATATAACTATAAATCGTTGATTTTTCTTGCCAATTTTAGATAGACGAGTCATCTTTGTATTTACTAAAACCAATACCCAGACAATTGTTATAATTAAATACGAACCGATTATCAAGCCAATAGAAGCATATGCAATGGGGTGTATTAATGTTGCTGTTGCTGCCGATAATGAAAATAAAGCAAAATACTTCCATTTACGGTTTTCATAAAATCGCCAAGCAAATAAAAGGGCAATCGGCATAATCACCCAAACTGAAAAATATTTGTCTTCAGCAACCGAATCTACCAATGCATAACCTGCACCTCGCAGATCATCGGAATCCAGCATTAAACTTGACGCAAAATAAACCAGCTGGATGCACGTTGCAATTAGGGCTATTTTCTTATTATTAAATAAAGACAATGCAAAAGCATAAAAACTTGCTATTGCGAAAAAACCGAAAATTGGGGTTAAGTACAAAAAATAGTGGGGAATTAATTTGTCTTGGGAAATATTTACTATATATGTGAGTACTGCTAACCACGCGGATAAAGTTACTCGGGCATCTAAGCTGTTCGTTATAGTGTTACTTGGATCTAATCTACTAATATCGAGAAATTTCTGAATGTAGGCGAGAAAGGCCCAAGAATCATAAGTCCTCCAGATAGAAGCCATATTAATTAGGAAATATGTACCAGACAAAAGCATTATCAATAGAATTATCGATAACGAGAATGTTTCTAGATCAATGCTTTTCCTGAAGATTACGATATCTTTTGTAGAATCAATATTTTCACAAATTCTTTTACCACGCCTGTGCTCTATAATAAGTTTCCCCAAATTTAAAACTAGCAAAATAAAATAAATAATTATGTTGACCAAAGTATAAATATATAGCGGACCCTTGAACATCAACACAAGTAATCCAGGGATTATTATTAAACCTATTCCCAACACAAAAGAAACCGCCAAATCTTGTAATAGATCATTGAAATCTTCAGAAAAAACAATTTCCCTTAACAACATCCCTGGCAAAATCACAGTCACCAATATATTTAATAAAGCATTCCCAAATGTTGAATCGAAAGAAATGAAATCTTCTGACTTAATGACCAATATTACAATTCCGATTAATGCAACAATCCACCTGATTTCTTTTCTTTTATTAATAAGTTGGGAGATAATTGACCAAAATTGTGTATTCATACTGAGAAACAACACCCTTGTTGCTAACGAGGAATATGATTTGAAAGAAAAGCAAATGGTTTTTGTATCATTTTAAGGTATTTATCAAGATTCCAAAATCTGATTACGAATATAGCAAAAACTGCTAATCCAATGGATTTAACCAAATAATTTACCCAGCTAAGTGTAATCGTTGAATTCAATAATGTTGTGATTACTACCGTAGCGACACCCAGAACGGAGATGATTACCAATGATCTCCAATCAATTTTAATACTGAGCAGTTTGTTGATGTAGTATATCCAAAATCCAAAAACAATAAATCCAGTTGCAGCTCCTCCCAACGCAGCTCCGATGACCCCCCAAGGTTTGATAGCCGCTAGAGTGATTGCAATGGTAGCAATTACCCGAATGATTGCTATCTTTAAATTAATATCCGGACGTTCAATACTGAAAAATATTGGGCTGATGCTTACCGTAGTTCCATAAAAAATTGCGCCAAAAGCTAATACCTGGAAGGTGTTGGCTGCTCCCAAAAATCCTGGCTGCCTGGGATACAAGAGAGTAGTAATATTATCAAAAAACAGAACTAAGAAACAAGCCATTAATGTGAGCGAGAATGCCGATACCTTCATCACCTGGTTGAGCATAGAATTGATGGAATCAAGACGTCCGGCTGCATATAACTCAGTCATTGACGGTCCGGTGACTTTTTGAACAGCCTGTGGAAGTATCGAGATTGCGGAAGCAAACATAGAAGCCAATGAGTATAGACTGATATCAGTTTTTGATAAAAATAATCCAACCAGGATGAGAGAAGAGCGAACATCTAAGTCTTCGACAATTCTTGCCAGGACTACCTGGCTTCCGAACCAGCTTAGCCGTGTTAAACGCTCTTTAAAATGAGCTATATCCCATTCAGGTATTAATTTAGTTGACCAAATAACATAGGGACAAACAAATACATCACTCAATACCAGACTTAAAATCGCCCCCTTCAAACCAGTTCTTAAGATCACAACGAACAGTATTGTAAAAAGTAGGAAAAAGATATATCGCAATGAATCCCCCAAGGCCATTTTTCGCATCTCGCGCATACCGTTTAATCGCGCAATCCCGGTCCTGTACAATCCAAAAAATGGTAAACCAATGGCTATGATCGGAACAATTTCAATAAATTCTGGAATATTAAAAATGTCGGCTAGAAAAAAGCGTAATAGATAAAGTAATAAACCACCGCAAGCTGAGGTCAGAATTACCACAATTGTGCTTGTTGAATAAAACTGTCTATTTATCTCAACTTGATCAATGAATTCTGCTGAATATTTTGTTAGTGAGAAAGGGACCCCCACAAAAAATACCATTCCAGCCAAGATATATATAGTCGCAGCCAGAGAATATACGCCAAATAGTCCTTCCCCGAGCTCATTCCCGACAATAATATTGATCACAAAGCCTGCAAGAATAAGAAGGCCCGTGCTGAGAAAAGCCCAGAATATATTGGACAATAGACTGTTTAGGCTATTACGTTTCTTGGATGCTTCAGTCTGTTCCAAACAGCAACTCCATAAAGAAATTTAATCTCTGCATAGGATATCTAAACTAACTTTGTGGTATTCAGTATTTCTCTAGAGGATATAGCAAGCGCACGCCACCGTTGATCGGCTTTATTAAGGTTTCCTTTTCCTCTATGCCCTGAACTGTATAGGTGAGTGACAAAAGGTATTCCATCTAACAGGAAGAGTTCATATTCCGTCATTAAATCGATAATGGATTGTTTTCCTATTAAGATAGGGGCGAGCTGGTTGTGGACTACTGCAGTAGTCAATAAGCGGGCAGCATAACCTTCCTTTTTTGCAGATTTTGCGATTCTCCACCCCGTGTCTTTACCACTATTTCCAAATACTAACCGCATAAATTCAGCGGTCTTGCTTATATAAAATGATCCTCCCCAGATTTTGTATCCCAAGTACCCCCCAATAATAGCTGGTATTCGCCGAATCTGATCGGTAATAATAGTTGTTAAAGTTAACCGGTATGGAGTCCAATCTGCCTGGATATTTTTGTATGCAGTTAAATTAAAAAATGAAAATATTGGGGATGGGAAATTGTGGTATTTGGCGATCTTACTGCTATGGTAAGGAGCTCCTGCTGCGATATGCTTAGGATCTAACATTGTCTTTAATCGAATATCCCAGCCCTTCATCAGAACCATACAATCTGGATCGGTAAATAAGCAAAATTCGGTCTGTATTTGATCCATCAAATAATTCAAACCCATCCCATGTGCATATGAGCCAGCAGCTCTTCTTGGTTTCCATTCTTTTGGGACTGATGGAGAAAAACGTAGAATTTTATAGTATGGACCAAAGACTTCGGATAGTCTTGTATCCTTACCACCCGTATTATCACATATGACAAATTCTATATTTTCTAAGTGTGCTGCATTTGCAATTAGACTATCAAACAAATCTCTTATTTGATCCGTTGAGTACCAGCTAATCACACCGACAGTTATCTTCCCATCATTCATATAACGCAACTTTCTCCGTTTTGATAAGCCAGATTATTTTTTAAATATAATCTAATCATATTTCAATTTGATCGACCTTAGCCCGTGTCTATTCAATAAAAGTTATCCATCTTTACAAATTATTGTTTTTTGTCGCCCAACACAACTAATCTAAATCCAACTGTTTCCCATAGGTTTCTATCCAGAAAACCGCATGCATCAAAAATAAAACAACTGTTGACCAAGCTAGCAATTTCCACAGGATTTATCGTTTCAAATTCACGATGACCCACCAGAAAAATAATCGCGTCAGCTCCCGTAACTGCTTCTTCTATACTCTGTGTAGTGATACCATTTACTCCAGGCACATCATGCTTCACATATGGATCATAAACCTGCACTTGTGCACCACAATCGATCAAACAATGGATGACTTTTATTGCAGGGCTTTCGCGAATATCATTTACATTCGCTTTATACGTCAGTCCTAATATCGATATTTTCTTACCTGCTAATGATCCAATCTCTTCCCCCAATCTTGACACCACATATTCAGGCTGGCTATCATTTACTGAGCGCGCCTGCCGGATTAATAATGCCAAATCCGGGGCAGATTCAACCAAAAACCAGGGGTCGACACTGATACAATGTCCACCGACGCCAGGCCCTGGGTGTAGAATCTTAACCCGTGGGTGGCGATTCGCAATTTCAATTGCTTCCCACACATTGATACCGAACAGGTCAGCCAGGCGACTAAATTCATTCGCTATGGCTATGTTCACATCTCTGTAGGTATTCTCCATCAGCTTGACCATTTCGGCGGTTGTGGTATCAGTCAGGATAATTTCACCCTGCACAAATGATTTATAGAGATCACGTCCGGCCATTGCGGAAATCTCATTTATCCCACCAATGACGCGCGCATTTTCGACCAACTCACGCAATATCTGCCCTGGGAGCACGCGCTCGGGCGAATAAGCTAGCAGAAAATCTTCACCGGCGCGCAGGCCTGAACGCTCGAGGATAGGAGCCACCAGATCAATCGTTGTGCGCGGCGGTGAAGTCGATTCTAGAACGACTAAATCCCCTTTTTTAAGATGAGGCACAATTGCTTCGGTTGCAGAAATTACAAATTGCATTCCCGCGGACTTATCCGGATTGATCGGAGTTGGAACAGCAATAATGAATACATCGGCAGCCTGTACAGAAGTCTCCACCTGAAAATTTCCAGAAACAATCGCTTCTTGCACAATCGCTTTCAAGCCAGGCTCTTCGATATGGATGTCTCCATTGCGAAGAACATTCACAATGGCTTGATTAATGTCGACCCCGATAACTTTATTTCCGTGTGTCGCAAACATGCTGGCGGTGGGCAGGCCAATATAACCCAACCCGATTACACAAATCGTTTTCATTTTTTAAATTCTCCAATCGCAAACTTTTCGACCATATCTACCATCCAGGCAGTTACATCGATTTTTTCAGACAACATGAACTGGCGGCTTTTCTGCCAGGTTTCTGTGAGATCAGGCTGATTTAATAACTCATCGATCTTTGAGAACATTTCTTCCTGATGGTCAGGCGTAAATCCGAAAGTAAGCCGATAGCGATGTTCCATTTCTTCAAGATAAGAAATCCGGCCCACAAAACTATTGCAGCGAACAGAGGGGACGCCTAAAATGGCTGCTTCGGCGGTCATTGTCTGGCTATCGCTGATCAGCATCTTCGCAAAGGACAGAGCATCCAACATGGAGTCCGAAGAAATATGATACCGATAGGGTTCCAATTCAGGAGGTAAAGGGCTTTCACTAGTGATGAACACCTTGCCTAATTTGCTCAATTGAGATACTAGTCTTTTCCTGTCTTCCAAGCTTAATCCTGCCTCACCTTTATCATGAGCTGCCTGCAAGGAGACGAAACGCATTATGAAATATGGTTCGCTTGGTGATAAACCCAGCCTGGACAAAACCTCGGGGTTTGGTGTGAAATAATTTGGATGGAGATAAGCCAGCTTCTGATAGCCGTTGTATTTAATGTGACGCTCCCCATGATCTTCTTTCAAGCAAGTGGGGGTCACAATGGCATGAGCAAATGGGTATGTTATGCGCGCATACGTTGGAGCCACCGCTGCATCATCCTCACCGAAAACGATAGACTTAGCGCCTAAAAATGGAGCAACATGCGCCACAGCTACAGAGGTGCCCATTAGCACCTGACTCTGATGTTGTCTGGCAACTTTATAAACAATCCAATCGTGCTCTAAGAGTTCTCGAGCTAAACCTATAGTGCCTTTTCGGGCAGTTGATGCCACAGTATATGAAAACCCATATAAATCCAACAAGTTAGCAGTCAGATCCTTATCGCGGATTGTTATGACAACGGAGTGTCCTCGTTCCTGCCAGATACGCATAGCGTTCCGGAATAGATGAACATGAGCAGGATGACCAATATCAACGAGAAGTCGTAGAGAATTTTTCAAGGTTAGCTTTATTAACCAAATTACTGTTTTTTAGTAGTACTTGTCTGAAGGGTATCATGTTCGGTTGATGAACTAATTGATCCTGAATCAACGAAAGAAGATAATCCGTTGGATGTATCCAAAAATTCATAATCCATAGATACACTAAAATTATCCTCACTTCGATCGAACCTTAATTGGGCTATCTGTTCTGAGATCAGCCCCATCAAGAAAAATAGAATTCCTGAAATAATCATAATCACGGAAGCAGATGGCAGCCTTGGGCTTACCAAAAAATAAGTATACAAATACCAAAATATACCTAAACCAATTGTTAACAGACTAACTGGCAAAAATACCTTTAGAGGTGAAAACAAAGTCGCGATTTTAAACATAATCACCAAGAATCGTGGACCGTCCTTGAAAGGCTTAATCTTACTTTGCCCAATTCGTTTAGCTGCTTGGATAGGCACGTAACTCACACAATGACCAGATCTAAGGATTGCTAATGTTATCGTTGTTGGATAGGAAAAGGTATTAGGAAGCAAATATAAAAATTGGCGCACTAGGGGAGTTCGAATCGCCCGAAAACCTGAAGTCAGATCATCTATCTTTCTTCCGCAGATGTAGGATGCAAACGAGTTATAGATATAATTAGCCAAATCGCGATAAAACGCAGTATCCGAATCACGTGTACGCGCCCCAACCACCATGCCATGGGTTGGGATATCAGCCAGCAAGCGAATAATATCATTGGGATCGTGTTGCCCATCTGAATCCATTAAAACAACTACATCTCCATGTGCATGGCGTATCCCCGTCTTTACAGCCGCGCCGTTTCCCATGTTATAGGCGTGTCTGATCACCCTCGCCCCTGCTGAGTGAGCCATTTCACAGGTCTTGTCAGATGAGCCATCGTCCACCACAACAACTTCATAGTCAATGCCAGAATATTTCATAACCTCGTGTATGGAAGCAATGACTTTTCCAATCACATTCTCTTCATGGAAAGCTGGTAAAACTATCGAAACAAGTCCCATTTAATCCTCTCTTCCCAGGCAAACCCCACTACTGATTATTCAATTAGTACCAATCGTTGCGTACTCACGCACCTGGCAATGCTGCCAGATCTTGGTCCCCTGGCCTATATTTGCCTGTGGAGATACATCTGCAGTTGCATGTACAAAGAAATTATTGTCCATTGGTCTCCATGATACTGCTTAGATGAATTTTTTGATTTATGGGGAAATCGAGCAATTGCTTAATCCTTGTGTGGCATCTATATTACCAGGGCTATAAATCAATGCATCCTGAAAATAGGGGATTGCAGCAGCACAATCATCCATGGCTGCATAGGCTTTCCCAAGCCCCATCTGTGCAAGGGCATAAGTATCATCTACTTCAAGAGCTTTTTCATAAAATGGGATTGCAGCTTCGAATTTCCCTTCCCCAACATAAGTCTCGGCAGAGTAGTAATAGGGTTCAGGT
>Ga0105107_10002978_pt1 | contig 11212 bp, 4 predicted proteins | sample PPLLaktember2015_6_FD_79335 | JGI IMG/M metagenome (GOLD analysis project Ga0105107, IMG submission 79335) | Freshwater sediment microbial communities from Prairie Pothole Lake near Jamestown, North Dakota, USA - PPLs Lake P8 Core (1) Depth... | ecosystem: Environmental > Aquatic > Freshwater >... | reverse complement strand
GGAGTCATCCCGGGCGCCACCGTCGTCCTCACCAACACCGCCACCACCGAGCGCCGCGAAGGCGTGAGCGGGGAGGATGGCACGATCCGCTTCGTGAATCTCGTGCCGGGGACCTACCGGCTCGAGGTGGAGCTCGCCGGCTTCCAGCGATTCGTCCGCGACGGCATCGCAGTCAACGTCCAGGCGACGCCGCGGATCGAGGTGACGCTGCAGCTCGGCAGCTTGCAGGAGACGATTCAGGTCACCGGAGAGTCTCCGCTGCTGCAGACCGAGAGCGCATCGGTCGGCACCGTCGTTGGCAGTCGAGCGGTCCAGGAGCTGCCGCTCAACGGGCGGAACGTGCTGAATCTGATTGCGCTGGCGCCATCGGTTGTGCCGCAGGGTGGGAGCGAAGGTAGCTTGACCGGCAAGAATGTGTTTGCTGGCGGTAACTACCAGATTGGCGGCGGCGTTGCCAACCAGAGCGCCTCGTTCTTTGACGGCGTCACGGTGCAGGACACGGCGTACGGCAACATCGTGGTGCTGACGCCCAGCCCCGAGGCGGTCGAAGAGTTCCGCGTCCAGACCAACAACAGCAGCGCCGAGTTCGGGCGGTTCACGGGCGGTGTGGTCAACATGGCGTCCCGGTCGGGATCGAACAGCTTTCGTGGCAGCCTGTTCGAATATCACCGCAACAAGGCGCTGAATTCGAACACGTTCTTCGGCAAGCGCGCGGGCCTCGACAAACCGCCGTTCAACCAGAACAACTTCGGCGGGTCGCTCGGCGGCCCGATCCTGAGGAACAAGCTTTTCTTCTTCTCCGCCTACGAGCGCTACCGCAACCGCGAAGGCGTGTTGTTCCGGCGCACGGTGCCGACGGCCGCGATGAAGACCGGGGACTTCTCCGACTATCGCAATCTGACCACCGGCGCAGTCGTGCCCATCTACGATCCATGGACGCAGTGCGGCATCAACAACCCCGGCACGGGGAGCTATAACGGTGACTGCGGCACTGTGCCCAACCGGCTGCAGTTCCCCGGCAATATCATCCCGGCCAACCGGATCAACTCAATCGCACGCAAGTATCTGGACTTCCCGGTTTTCGCCGAACCGACGGTGCCAGGCCGATGGAGAACGGAGAACTTCGAACGCAATGCATCGGTCGGGGGCGACAACGATCAGCTCAATTTCCGCGGCGATTTCAACCTGAGCCAGAATCAGCGCCTGCTGGGCCGTTACACGCGGTTCGAGTCCACGAACCTGCCGGTCGACCTGTACGGGAACGGCCAGCGGCATGGTGATCCGTATTCGCCGGAGCACTTCATCACGACTCAGGTGATGCTTGCCGACACCCATACGTTCAACTCGAGCACGGTGTTGGACGTTCGCTTCGGGTTCCTGCGCTGGGATTACGACCGGGTCCCGGGCAACCTCGGCATCGGTCTGACATCGTCGTTCGGGCTCCCCGTCGTGCCCTACGGGCAGATTTCAGAGCGCAGCGGCATTCCGAATATGGAAACCATCCCGACCATCGGGGCCGGATCGAACAACTTCATCAGCACGGGTCTTCTTTACGCCGACGACAAGTCGTACTCGTTCAACCCGACGCTGACCAAGATTGCCGGCGACCATACGCTGAAGATCGGCGCCAACGTGATGCGCGCCGAGGTCAACTACTTCCAGAACAACTCGACGGGAGGCACGTTCAACTTCAGCAACGCGCCGACGGCCCTCGACGGAACCAATCCCGGCGCAACAGGCGATGCGTTCGCGTCGTTCCTCCTCGGCATCCCGACCGGCGGCACGTACCAGTCGTCGGGGTGGACCTACGGTCGGACCTTCTATCATGCGTACTTTGTCGATGATTCATGGCAGGTCAACCCGAAGCTGACCCTGAATCTTGGCGTCCGGTGGGAAATTCCCGGTGTCTACAGCGAAAAGGACGACAACATCGTCACCTTCAACCCGGAGGCCGTCAACCCGATCCTCGCGGGACGGACCAACCCGGTCACCGGCGCGCCCTATCTCGGCGCGTTCGAGCTGGTCAACACCAACGAGCAGCCCAAGCGCGGCCTCAGGAACGATGCGTTCAACCGCGTTGCGCCGCGGTTTGGCTTTGCGTACCAGATTACCGACAACACGGTCGTACGCGGCGGTGGCGGGACGTTCGTCACACCGTCCACCGTGAGGTTCCAGGACGGCGTCAACGGCCCCGTACTCAACCGCACGAACAACATCGCGACCAGCGTCGACAACAACCGCACGTTCTTCACAGACATGAGCAACCCGTTCCCGACCGGCGTCAACAACTTTCCGGGTCGCGATCCCAGCTTCCAGCAGGTGCTGCTGGGGGGCGGCGGGAGTCAATTCTACAGGGATGAAGAGGGATATCCGGGCTACACGTACCAGTGGAACGTCGCGCTGCAGCACCAGTTCCGAAACAATCTGTCGGTGGAAGTCGCCTACACCGGTCTCGACGGCAACCATCTGCCCAGCTCGCTCAACATGAATCAGTTGGGCCTCGATCACATCACCCGCGCCGCGAACGACACGACAGTGTGCAGCCTGACCGGTAACGTCGTCATTCCACAAGGGCAGCCCGGCTACGCGTCGAGCCAGCGCGATACCTGTTACGGTGCGTATCTGAGGCAGCAGGTGCCGAATCCGTTCGTCGGATTGATCCGGGAAGGATCGTTGTCGACTCAGACAGTTCAGCGAGCGCTCCTGCTCAATGCATTCCCACAGTATGCGTCGGCAAATCGCCCCGGCTACTTCGGCTCGAGCCGCTATAACGCGTTGCAGCTCCGGGCCGAGAAGCGCTTCGGCGCCGGCGGTCTCGTGGGCGGCCATTACACGTTCTCGAACAACATGACCGACGTCGAAAGCGTGACAGGGTGGTTGGAGGGCGGCGCCGGTACGCCGATCGCCGGGTACCAAACGAACAATCTCGACGAGGAGTGGTCGCTGAGTAGCTTCGACGTGCGTCACCGGTTGATCTTCAATTACGTCGTGGATCTTCCGTTTGGCGAAGGCCGCCGCTTCCTCAGCGGCGCGACGGGCATCGTGCAGGGGCTGGTGGGCGGATGGAGCGTGAACGGTGTGACCACGCTCCAGAGCGGCTTTCCGCTCGGCTTCACCGCTACCCCGAACCTGATTGGATCCGGCTACGGGTTGCGGCCCAACATCGATCCAAACTGCGACAAGACGGTGAGCGGATCGGCTCTCGATCGGCTCGATAGGTGGTTCAATACCAGCTGCTTCAGCGTTCCGAGTGCGGGGTTCTCTGCCGGGAATCCTGCGACCGACCCGCGCTTGCGGTGGCAGCTGGGCAACTCGCCGCGCACCGATCCCGATCTGCGCGGGCACGGCATTCATAACTGGAATTTCGCCGTCTCGAAGACCACTCGCGTCGGTGGTCGCGTAAATCTGACCTTGCGCGCCGAGGCATTCAACCTGTTCGACCGCGTGCAGTTCGGCTTGCCGAACAGGGGTGTCACCACGGCCGCGACCAGTACATTGGGCCGGGTGACGACGCAGGCCAACCAGCCGCGCTTGATGCAGCTGGCGTTCCGCCTGACGTTCTGATGTAGGCCGGGTCTTGCCTTTTAGACCCGGCGCGTGCTGTAGGAGTAAGATGGGCAGAGCATGTCATCAATGATGAATCGCCGGACATTCACCAAAACGGTGGCAGCGGGCCTGACCGCTGCCGCCGTGCCCGACTGGGCGGCCGCCCAGTCGAAGAGGCTCCACATCGGCATCACGATGCTGATTTGGGGCGCGCTCCCTCGGACGCCGGAGAAGCTCGAGCCGGCGCTGAAGGACGCGACCGAGCTCGGATATCACAAGTTCGAGACCTTCGCGTCGGTCCTCGAGGATTGGGACAAGAAAGGCACCCTTCGTGCCCTGTTGGAGAAGTATCCTCTTCCGCTGCGGTCTGCGTTTGTCACGGTGAACGTAACCGATCCGGCAGTGCGCAAGGATCAGATCGCGATGCTGCAGCGCTATTGCGCGGTCATGAAGAAGTACGGCGGCAGCTACATCGTGCAGTCGCCCAACGGCCCGCGGACCGCCAGCTTCAACTTCGCCGAACACAGGACCAACATCATTTCCGCCCTGAACGACTACGGGATGGCGGTCAATGATGCTGGTCTAGGTACGGGGTTGCATCAACACACCGGCACCGCCGTGGAAACGCGCGACGAGACCTATGCCGTGCTGGAGGCTGTTGACACCCGCTACATGAAGTTCGCGCCCGACATCGGTCAGGCGCAGAAGGGCGGCGCCGATGCCGCTCAGGTCGTCAAGGACTTCGCCAGCATCATCGACCACATGCACCTGAAGGACTGGAACGGCGGCGAGCATATGCTCGGCTATTGCCCGCTCGGCCAGGGCAAGGTCGATCTGAAATCGGTGCTCGAGACGATGGAGAAGGCCAATCCGAGCGCCAGCATCATGCACGAGCTCGACGGCTCGGACAACATGCCGTTGACGCCGAGGCAAACGGCGGAGATCGGCAAGAAGTACTGTCAATCGCTCGGGTATACCTTCCGCACGTAGAGATCAGTGGTTCAACGGGAGATCAAGAGGTTGAATGCCTCTTGATCTCTTTCGTTTTGCACACGAACCACGGACTTCCGGTCACCAGCCGCTAACCACCAGCCACCAACCGGCTATACTCGCCAGCTGTTCGCTCTGTTACGTTCGAACGTTCTCCCAATAGCGACCTTCTTCACAGCGGAGACAGACATGGCGAAGTCCACGCGAAGGCGGGCGGCCGTCCGGCGGGCCGCAGCCGCCAACACCGACGCTCGCGCACCGGTCCGGCACATGACGGTGATTGCGCAGGATCCGAGCGTCCTGCAACAGGGCCGGATCCTGATGGCGAAGGTCGCGGTGCCCGCCGAAGACCTCATCGCAGGCCCGATGGGCTATCGGGTACAGATCGTCGACTACGATTCCACGCGCCAGTACTTCCACGGCAGCCATGTGCTGCCGGCCGTCTATGAGGAGGAGCCTGTCGAGTGGCAGCGCGGCGACCCGCGGATCGTGAACGATTTCCGATTCCACGCGCAGAACGTGTACGCGCTCGTCATGAAAACGCTGGCGCGCTTCGAGTTCGCGCTCGGCCGCCGGCTTGGCTGGTCGTTCGACAACCACCAGCTCAAGATTGCGCCTCACGGGATGTTCGATGCCAACGCGTTCTACAGCCCGGTGGAAGAAGGACTGGTCTTCGGGTACTTCAAGGGAATCTCCGGACGGCCCGTCTTCACCGGCCTCTCTCATGACGTTGTCGTCCATGAGACGACGCACGCGCTGCTGGATGCGCTGCGCGAACGCTATCTGATGCCCTCGAATCCCGATCAGGCGGCGTTCCACGAAGGTTTCGCCGATGTGGTGGCGCTGCTCTCCGTGTTCGCGCTGCCGGAAGTCGTGGCGCATCTCCTCGGTCCCTCCAAGGGGAAACCCAACGGAGCGAGGACCATCGCACAGAAGATGGTCCGGCCGGACGCGCTACAGAAGAGCGCCCTGTTCGGCCTTGCCGACGAGATGGGCCAGGAGCTCGATGGTTTGCGCGGCAGCGCGCTCCGGCGAAGCGCCGAGCTCGAGGCCAGCCCCACGATTCTCGATGACCCTGACTTCCTCGAGGCGCATAGACGGGGGGAAGTCTTCGTCGCTGCGGTGATGAAGGCGTTCATCGACGCCTGGTCTGAACGGATTCTGAGCTCGGGCGTCGAAGGTCAGAAGGCGTTTCCGCTGGCCAGCGTCGCCGAAGAAGGCGCCGACATCGCCGACGCCCTTGCCACGTTATGGATCAGGGCGCTGGATTACATGCCGCCCGTTCATCTCACCTTCGCAGACGCGCTGACGGCGGCGTTGACGTCCGACACCCAGGTTCGGCCAGACGACTCTCGCTACAAGCTCCGGCACTACCTGAAAAAGCAGTTTGCTGCATTCGGGATCGCGCCGGTGTCGTCGACGCGGGCGGCCCAGCCGGACTGCTGGGACCCGGCGCCCACGACGCTACGCTACGATCGGGTGCGCTTCGAGTCGATGCGCAGCGACAAGGACGAAGTATTCCGATTTCTCTGGGAGAACCGCAAGCCGCTCGAACTGCAGACCGACGCCTACGCCAAAGTCCTGTCGGTCCGTCCGTGCCTGCGCACGGGTATTGACGGCTTCGTGCTGAGAGAGACGGTCGCTGAGTACTATCAAGTCGCGCGTCTGACGCCGTCCGAGCTCGAGCTCAAGAAGATCAAGGCGCCGCGCGAGTTCCTGGAGCACCTGAATCGGCTGAAGGCCGAACGCGCGGCCAAGGCCGCGGCCAGGGCCAGGGCGAGAGCCGGCGCCATCGCGCGAGCGGAATTGGACTCGGATGGCGAAGAGAACGGCACGGCGTCTTCCGATGCGGGTACCGAGGATGACGATCTCGTCACGGCGCTCTACGGCGGCGGCGTGCTGATCTTCGACGAGTACGGGCGTTTGAAGTACCACGTCCACAACAAGGTCTTCGGGAGCCAGCAGGGCGCCCGACTCCAATACCTGTGGGAAGCCGGTCTGCTCGAAGTGAAGGTCGATAGCGCGGGCTATCGAGCTGCCCGGCTTTCGACGCTGCACCGCCTGCGGGCCATTGACGCGCGCAAGTGGCCGTCGGAAGGATGGTGACCCATGGCGAAGCGTCCCAAATTCATCGAAATCCGGACGTACCAGGTCGGGTTCGGCGACTGCTTCCTGTTGTCGTTCGTCTACGGGGAGAAGGACAAGCGGCACGTCCTCATTGATTTCGGCACGACCGGGCTGCCGGGAAAGACGGCCAAGCCCAGCCTGCACATGCCGAAAATCGCGAACCACATCAAGGGCGTGTGCGACCCCGATGGCCTGACGGCCGTCGTCGCCACACACCGGCACGCCGATCACATCAACGGGTTCGGGACCGACGGCAGGACCGGGAAGTCGGGCACGATCATCGCGAACTTGAAGCCGCGGGTCGTGCTTCAGCCGTGGACCGAGGATCCGGACGCGAAGAGGGACGCCCGCGCGGCAACGCGCGACTCGTCGCGATCGCGAAAGAGCGTGGTGGCAGGCCTCGCGGCGATGAACGATGTGGCGAGGATGGTGGCCGACATTGCGATGAAGCCGCCGTCGTGGATGTCGGCATCCCTGCAGAAGGAGTTGATGTTCCTCGGCCAGGACAACATCGCGAACAAGTCGGCCGTCGAGAATCTCATCGCGATGGGGAGCCGAAAGGGCGCGACGGCTGTCTGGGCGCATCACGGTTCCAAGTCGGGGTTGGAGCGGCTCCTGCCCGGCGTGAAAGTGCATGTGCTCGGCCCGCCCGATCTGAAACAGTCGGAGAAGATCCGGAAGATGAGGAGCCGCGATCCCGATCAGTTCTGGCACCTGGTTTCCGGAGGGGCAGGAAAGAACCTGCTCGCGACGGGCGTCGCCTGGGGTGCGAAGGCGCAGAGCCGACGAGTGCCACCCGGGGCACGCTGGTTTCGGGATCGCCTGGAAAAGCTGAACGGGCAGCAGCTGCTCGAGATTGTCCGGACGCTCGATCAGCAGATGAACAACACGAGCCTGATCCTGCTCTTCGACGTGTTCGGGAAGAAGCTGCTCTTTCCGGGCGATGCGCAGATTGAGAACTGGAGCTATGCCTTCGACGATGCCCCGGATGCGGAGAAGACCAGAGCGCTGCTCGAGGAGGTGGACGTGTACAAGGTCGGACACCACGGAAGCCTGAACGCCACGCCGAAAAAGGGGTTGTGGGAACGGTTCCGCAAGCGCGACAACGGTCTGCTGACGCTTCTGTCCACGATGCCGGGGAAGCACGGCAATTCGCGGAGCAAGACGGAGGTGCCGCGGACGACGCTGCTCAAGGAGCTGGAAGAGCGCAGCACGCTGCAGAACACGGTGACGTTGAAGATGGGGGATACAACAGCCCCGTGTCACTTCGTGAAGGTCGAGCCGTGAGATTTCCACCTTCGGGGATGCCGACTGAATTCAACTGCGCAGCCGTCGTTTACCGTCCGGCGAGCCGCCTGCTTCGCTCGGGGACGGTTCTGGCGTCCGAGCGTCCGGAACATCTTGCGCGCCCGCGGGCATGGTTCCTGCGCGCAGCCACTTCTCAAACGCCGCCTCGGTGCGAAAGGACTTGATGTTCTTTCGATTCGGAATCATCGGTGCCATTTGAAAGGATTGGCGGAGTTACCTCTGTGGCGTTCTTTCCATTGTGCCGGCGGCCGGGGTGATGGCGGGGTTGGCAGGAGCTGGGTTGATCACCACGGGTTTCAATCCACCCGCCCTTTGCAGGCGGCGCGAGACCGATGGTGTGGGCCGGATCATCGCAGCTGTCTGAAATGACTGACGTGCGGCTTCGACATTTCCGGCAGCCTGCTGGGCGTCTCCTTGAAGGCTCAATCCAAAGGCCTTCAATGACGGTGCCTGCTGCATTCGAGACGCCAGCTGCATGGTGCTTTCGATGCCTGACGCGGCGACGAGGAAGTTGCGATCGGAAAGTCCTGCCACGTCGTCGGCAGCCAGCATCGGCGTCGGCGTCGTGCTGAAGATGTTTGCGATTCCGGACAGTGACGCGGTTTCGGCAGCAAGTCTGCGAACTGCTGGCATTTGACTTGTGCTTGCAGAGACCTTCTCCGCCTCTGTTAACGCTCGAGCGGCCAATCCGGGCCAGTTTGATGCGTGGAGAACCTCGGCTGTCAGTACCCAGGAGGCGCTATCGGGCAGTTCCGGACTGATGCGAACGACAGCATTTCGCGCGGCGCGAATGACAGCCGCCGGTCCCTCCACATCGTCCGCCGGGGCCCTCCTCAGTCGTTGGATCTGTGCCGGATCTGAAAGCAGCGTATCTACTTCGCGTGACACGCTCCGAAGCAGCAGCAGTTGCTGCTTCTCCAGCGCCGCCACATCGGGTACTCGGACGACTACGCGTCTCTCGGGTAGCTCGTCGGTCCGAATGACGAATCGATATTCCTTCGCACGGGCACCAATTCCGAGCGCGATGTGCATGTTCAGCGTGCTGTTCGCCGCCAGGAGCTTGGGCGTGTCGTCAGGCCACAAGTACAACTTGGGATCGGACGTCTCCGCCAGGGTAAACCGCAGGCTCGAACCGCCAGCGTTGACGAGGCGTGCTCGCTGGCGTCCAGTCGGATCGGTGAGGTCGAGTACCGACTGATCGCCCTCGATGCGAAAGTCTGGAGTCTCGAGCCTGGGCTCCAGCGCTCTGTTGAACACGTACTCTCTGAGCGCAGTGGCGACGACGGCGACGGTGTCGTGGCCTGCGCCATCGGCTTTGACGATACCGATATGGTCAGCCGCGATTGGCGGCGGTGCCTGCTCGCAGAAACGGGTCGCACTCGCCCACGGGACGATCATCACTCCGTGTGTCGGCAGCTTTTCGTATGCACAACGTATCCTTGGCCGATTCTCGTTCGGGATCGTGTTCCAGTCATCGCTGAGCGTTTGAAGCAGCTCGTTGTGGTCGGCCGGTGTCATCTGTGCCAGTGCCGAGTTGGGAAGGATGTGTTGCGCGATCAGTGTAATGTTGGCGCCCTCCTGTGGGGTCGCAAAGAAGACCACGACAGGGACGCGACTGCGAACGTCATCATGGGCGAGCAATTCCCTCAATACTACGAGTCCGCCCATGCTGTGAGCGACGAACACGATTTTCGGGTAGTTGAGGACGCCGTGGTAGTCGAGCCGGAGGTGCAGCCGGTTCGCCGCCTCGCGGATGTCGAAGGAACCGGACCTGAACATGAACGATGGAAACCCGAACGCCAGCATGTCGGCCTGGCCGGCGATACCTGGCACCGCATTGACCAGGTCAAAGAGCTTGGAACCATTGCTGTGCGTCCAGGTGCCGATGGCGTCGCCGAATATGCCGTGCACGAACACAATCGCCACACGACTCGTCGCTGACTGCCGCACCACCCAGGTAGAGTCGGTGCTGTTTTCAGCCAAACCGGACGGTGTCGCAGGTTTCGGCTCACTCTGGCATGCCGCGCAAATGAGCGCCATCGCGGCGAGTGAGCCGCAACCAACGGCTGCTGCTGATTTCATACCGCTGTCACTGCCTGATGACCGGGATTATCGCACCGAAGCGTCCGTCCAAATCGCCGGCAGGTCAACGAGCATCGAATCATGCGCAATCATGCGCAGCAGCGCCCTCGATCTGGACGCCGGACGTCACCGGTTCAGCGAGCGTCGGGACACACGAAGGGCACCGGAGCCATGCGGTAATGTTCCTCCTTGACCGCGAGCTGACCTGCATCACCTTCGCTTCGATGCGCGCGGTGTCTTCCTGCCTTTCGATGTGGTGCTCGTCGATGGCGTGCCAGCGCGCAAGCCGATAGGTCTCGCCGCACGAGTCCATCACGAGGGTGCCGCCCCCTGTTTCAACGCCCGAATCGGCGCGGTTCGGTGGCGTCGGCCAGCGCCACGAAGAGACTGGAGGCGCTTGTTCTTGGTCAGGGGACCCAGCGCTAAACGACCCCGCGATACGGGTCGGAGAGTGTGAGGACCTACGCGACCTCAGGATGCCGCCGCGGTACGATCGAGACCTAAGCAGCGTGTCAAAGTGCCGTTAGCTTGAGCTATTCGTCGCCTCCGCGCGGGCGATCGGAAGCAAGCGCACTCGAACTCGAGTTGGCTCGAACGTTACGATGCAGCCGTTCTCCAAGGAGTCCACGATCTGGGACAGGTTTGCGAGCAGCGTTCGGGCCAGTGCGTCCGGCCTGCGGCTGCCCTCGCCGCGAAATTGGAGGACCGACGGCCGTCGCGCCGAACGCAACGCGAGCAGCGTCCAAAATCAGCATCCGCGGACACGACGATTCGATGCTCAAGGGCAGCGCGCTCGAAGATCACATCGTCGTCGGCGTGCTCCAATCCTATCGAGCGTACGTGGAGTGCATCATGACCGGCCTGTTGCAGGAGAGCTGCGAGCGCTGGCGAAAGAGCGTTGTCGATCAGGAACTTCATTCGCCGGCGGCGAGGGGCAGCGCTCGTTCGCGGACGGCTTCGGCCGCAAAGAGTAGCGCCTCTCGGACGTCGTCGGCTTCGAGGTCTGGGTACAGCGCGAGGATGCCCTCTGTTGTCTGGCCTTCAGCCACGAGGGCAACGACCGTCGCGACTGGAATCCGAAGACCGCGAAGGCACGGAACTCCCCCCATCTGGCGGGGATTGGTCGTGATCCTCTTGAACTCCATATTGACAGTGTAGC
>Ga0105107_10002976_pt1 | contig 11217 bp, 13 predicted proteins | sample PPLLaktember2015_6_FD_79335 | JGI IMG/M metagenome (GOLD analysis project Ga0105107, IMG submission 79335) | Freshwater sediment microbial communities from Prairie Pothole Lake near Jamestown, North Dakota, USA - PPLs Lake P8 Core (1) Depth... | ecosystem: Environmental > Aquatic > Freshwater >... | reverse complement strand
TTATTATTATCCCTGCTGCCTCTTTCATAAGCAGGGACTGCGCGGTATCCACGATATCAGACGAGGTGAGCCCTTTGTGAACGTACCGGGAATCAGGACCTACCTTTTCGGCAACAGAGGTGAGAAAGGCGATCACGTCGTGCTTTACAACTGCCTCGATCTCATCAATCCTGGCAACATCGAACCCGGCCTTCTCTTTTATCACTTCAAGCGATTTCTTCGGAATGCGGCCAAGGTCTGTCCATGCCTCACAGGCCGCAATCTCGACATCAAGCCATTTTCTGAACCTGTTTTCCGGCTCCCATAGTCTTCCCATCTCCTGTCGTGTGTAACGTGCTATCATAATTACCCTCTTTTTAATAGTTTTTTAAGGCTTATATTTTATACCATTGGGCACGGAATAATTAAGGGATTTTATCCTATCCAGATTTTGATGCATTGCCGGACATTTCATAAACCGTATGCAAGTCTTTCGATTAACGGCTGCGGCAACATAGCAGCTTCCATTTTTCCCTGGGTAGCCTTGATATCATACCCTACCCTTACCAGTTCGATCCTGTCGTCATCCACGATCGCATAACAGGCCCTCGGGTCTCCGTCTCTCGGCTGACCGATGCTTCCGGCATTTATGATGTGCCTGCTGCCTGCCTGCCTTTGCATTTTCCCTTTACTGACATTCAACTCACCTGCCGGCGGCATCTCGATGATAAAAGGCTTATGACTGTGCCCGACAAAGCAGATGTCTGTCTGCATATACTGAAAGCTGATTTTTGCGTCTGAAAGTTTTAAAAGATAATGCCACTGCTCCGGTTCATACGGAGAGGCATGCACCAAGGTAATCTTCATCTCCTTTATTTCCTTTTTCAAGGGGGACCGTTTGAGAATGTCACTGTTGTCTTTGGTCAAAATCCTTCTGGTCCAGTCAAGGGCAATTTTTGCATTTTCATTAAACGACAACAGGTCAGTAAGCCCGAGCACTCCCCAATCATGATTTCCAGCGATCATTATCTTGCATTCCGCGTGCAGAAGTTCGACGCATTCATTCGGTTCCGGACCGTATCCAACAGCATCCCCGAGAAAATATATGTCCTGTATCCGTCTTTTTTTGATATCTCTCAGTACGGACTTGAGTGCTTCGGCGTTTGAATGGGCATCTGAGATGACTGCATAGTTACTTTGATTTCGCATGAATATGCGCAATCTTGTCGAGAAGGCCGTTTATGAATGAGACCGATTCCAGGGAGGAATATTTTTTGGCGATTTCCAATGCCTCATTTATCGTTACTGCTGCCGGAATATCGCTTCTGTAAATAATTTCATAAACAGCACACCTCAGGATATTCCTGTCCACGGCAGCCATCCTCTCCATCTTCCAGTGTTCAGCCGCTTCCTGGACCACTTTGTCAATTTCCTCAAGGTGTTTTAATGTGCCGGTGACAAGCTCACCGGCAAATTTCTTGACATCCGCATCTGTCTTTTTGTCAGGTGAGCGTTCTCCTTCAAATTCCAGGCTGGATCGCTCGCCGACAAAATCGTGCTGAAATAACATCTGCAGCGCATATTCCCGTGCTCTGCGGCGGTTCATAGACAGTGCAGAGAGAACAGTGTCAGTGGAAGTAATTTTCGCAAGAAACGTATCTGATCAATCATAAGGATTCCTTTTACCTGAAGTTTTCTGACACTGACAACTGAAACTTATAATTTCTTAAAGATCTGGGCCATTTCAATGGCCGTCATTGCAGCATCGAACCCCTTATTCCCACTCTTTGTCCCGGCCCTCTCGACAGCCTGTTCAATAGTATCCGTAGTCAGTACGCCAAAGGCTATCGGCACGCCTGTCTCCATCGAAGCCGATGCTACTCCCTTTGAAACTTCTGCTGCTACATAATCGAAATGAGGGGTTGCGCCCCGTATGACCGTTCCAAGGCATATGATCGCATTATAGGCCCCTTTGGCAGCAACCTTCTTCGCTGTCAGAGGAATTTCGAAAGCGCCGGGGACTTTGACCACATCAATATCTTCCTCTTTCGCACCGTGTCGCAGCAACGCGTCAACAGCGCCATCAAGGAGCTTTCCTGTTATAAAATCATTGAACCTGCTGACGATAATCGCAAATTTCAGTCCCTTTGCCTGAAGTTCTCCCTGAATAACTTTCATGTTTACCCCCTCGTTTTTACTTATACCTTATTAAGCATATGCCCAAGCTTCTTTTTCTTTGTCTTCAGATAGAGCAGATTTTTCTCATGAGGATTTATCTCCATCGGGACCCTCTCGACAACCTTCAAACCGTATCCCTCAAGACCGACGATCTTCTTGGGATTATTCGTCATCAGCCGCATCTTTCGTATCCCGAGGTCGACGAGCATCTGCGCGCCGATACCGTAGTCTCTCAGGTCGGCCTTAAACCCCAGCTTGATATTTGCTTCGACAGTGTCCAGCCCTTTGTCCTGAAGCTCGTAGGCCTTCAATTTATTTACAAGCCCTATGCCACGGCCTTCCTGCCGCATGTACAGGATAACCCCTTTACCGTTTTCTTCAATCATCTCCATCGCTTTATGCAGCTGGTCGCCGCAATCGCATCTCCTGGAGCCGAAGACATCCCCGGTAAGGCATTCTGAATGCACCCTTACCAGGACCTCATCGCCCTGCTTTATTTCTCCTTTTACCAGCGCTATATGGATATTGCTGTCCGCATCATTCGAATACGCGATAGCAGTGAATTCCCCTCCATATTCTGTAGGCAATTTTGTGGTAGAAACGCGGTGCACGAAACGTTCAGTCCTGATCCGGTATTGTATAAGGTCTTTGATGGTGACAATTTTCATGTTATGCGCCCTGGCAAATTCCAGAAGCTCGGGTACTCTGGCCATTGTCCCGTCGTCATTCATGATCTCGCATATAACACCTGCCTGGGAGAGCCCTGCGAGTCGCGCAAGATCAACAGACCCCTCTGTCTGTCCCGCCCTCTGCAGCACACCGCCCGGCTTTGCCCTGAGCGGAAATACATGCCCCGGTCTCGCGATATCTTCAGACTTCGTATCCGGATTGATCGCAGTCAATATGGTAGTAGCCCTGTCGGCAGCGGAGATGCCGGTGGTGACGCCTTTTTTCGCTTCGATCGAAACAGTGAATGCGGTGCCGAAGGACGAGGTATTGTCCGCGGTCATCATAGGCAGTTTGAGTTCCTGGGTCCTTTCCGGTGTCAGGGAAAGACAGATGAGCCCCCTGCCGTATTTTGCCATGAAATTGATCGCCTCAGGAGTGACTTTCTCAGCCGCCATGCAAAGATCACCTTCGTTTTCACGGTCCTCGTCGTCAACAAGAATAACCATCCTGCCTTTTGTGATATCTTCAATCGCTTCATCTATCGTATTGAATTTGTTTTTCTGCATCTTGATCAACTCCTTGCAAAAAAATGAATTATATGCGGACCAGTCTCAAGAGGCAAACCCTTCACGAAGGAGGGTGTCCATAAAACCGGCGTCTTTTCCTTTACTCACAAATTTTGAAACATATTTACCCAAAATATCAACTTCAATATTCACCGCATCCCCGGGGCTTTTAAAGCCAATGGTCGTCAGCGATGCTGTATGGGGAATAATAACGATCGAGAATCCGTCCTTAAACACGTCGACTACCGTAAGACTTATCCCGTCGACTGCAACAGACCCCTTTTCAACAAGAAAATCAGCGATGCGGCCTTCGGTCCCGATAACGATCCTGTAAACGTCTCCTGTCAGGGTCTTTGATTTCATCTTTCCAATCCCATCGATATGTCCTGTCACAAAATGGCCTCCCAGCTTCGCGTCGAGCCGTAAAGCAGGTTCCAGATTGACCCTGTCTTTTATCTTCAACTGTCCCATGTTGGTCGACCGCAGAGTCTCGTCGGAAAGATCAAATGAGAGGGTATTTCCTTTTATCTCCACAACTGTCAGGCAGGTGCCGTTTACCGAGATGCTGTCGCCTAATGCAGCATCACGCGCAAGGGTATTTACCTGCACCGCAAGGCGTGCGCCGTTCTCTTTCCTGACCAGCGACACTATCTCTCCCATCTCCACGATCAGACCGGTAAACAATCAATACTCCTCTTCCATAACAAAATCGAGTTTTTTTGTGTAATAGCCCCAGAAGTCCACTGTCTCCGACCAGGTTGCCTTGACTTTAACAATTTTTTTTTCGATGCGTACTTCCAGATCTTTTTCATCAAGAGGCACTTTCAATTCAGCTGCGTTATCAATAATGTCTTTCCTGATGGCATTTATATCCCCGACATCGGTTTTCAGAAAATCCCTTGTCAGAGAACCGAGCTCATAATAGCGGTAATAGGGCTTGCCAAAAGAGATCCCGACAAAAACAACGGCAACAAGAACGAATAACAATAAAAAGCCTTGAATGAATCCTCTGTCCCCGATCCTGTATTTCATCGTATAAGCCTCCCTAATCGGTTAAAACGGACCCATGTCTTGTCGCTGTCCCACGACCAGTAGATTATAATCGCCTTGCCTTTTATCCTGGGAAGATCGACAAAACCCCAAAACCTGCTGTCATAGCTCTGGTCCCTGTTGTCACCCATAACAAAAACACTCTCTTTTGGTACGGTAATAGGTCCGAAATTATCCCTCTTGTCCATGCCGGAAGGTTTAATAAAGCTGTCTACATGCTGGGCATATGATTCCATGAGCTTGCGGCCGTTTACAAAGAGGGTCTTATCCTTTGACTCGATAGTGTCCCCCTCTACCCCTATTACCCTTTTTATGAAATCCCGGGTAGGGTCTTCAGGGTATTTGAAGACAATGATATCTCCCCTTTGCGGTTTTCTCAATCCCGGCATATTGAAAAGATGGATGTTGGTGAAGGGCACATCAACAGGGGTCCCCAACAAAAACTTGTTCACAAGGATATGGTCTCCTATCTGGAGTGTGGGGATCATCGAACCTGAAGGGATCTTAAAGGCCTGTATGACAAATGTCCGTATGACAAGCGCTATCGCAAAGGCAACGACGATCGCCTCTATCGTCTCTCTTATGCTGGATTTTTTCTGTTTTTTCATTTCAGTTTCAGAACCGCAAGAAAGGCCTCCTGCGGAATTTCGACCCTTCCCACCTGCTTCATTCTTTTTTTGCCCTCCTTTTGTTTTTCGAGCAGCTTGCGTTTCCGTGTGATATCACCTCCGTAACACTTGGCCAGAACATCCTTGCGTATGGCCTTTACCGACTCCCGGGCGATGATCTTGCCCCCGATCGCAGCCTGAATAGCAACTTCGTACATCTGCCTGGGGATGATCTTTCTCAGTTCCTCGGTCAGCTGCCTGCCCTTATAATACGCCTTGTCTTTGTGAACTATCAAGGAAAGCGCATCTACCACCTCTCCGTTCAGGAGTATATTCAGCTTCTCCAGGTTCGATTTCCTGTACCCGAGAAACTCATAATCCATGGAAGCATACCCTTTTGAATGAGACTTCAGCCTGTCATAAAAATCCCAGAGGATCTCGTTCAGGGGCAGTTCATATTCGACCTTTATCCTGTCTTTACCGATGAAATGAAAGCTCTTCTGGGTGCCTCTTTTTTCCTGGCAGAGGTCCAGAATAGGGCCGATAAAATCCTTCGGGACAAAGATAGTCGCAACGACAAAGGGTTCTTCGATCAACTCATATTTGTCAGGAAGTGATGAGGGATTTTCTATAAATATGACCTCGCCGTCAGCCTTTGTCACCCGGTAAACAACTGTCGGGGCGGTGCTTAACAGTGAAAGGCCGAACTCACGCTCAAGCCTTTCCTGTATTATCTCCATGTGCAGCAGGCCAAGGAATCCGCACCTGAAGCCGAACCCGAGCGCGAGAGACGTCTCAGGTTCATAGTTAAAAGAAGAATCATTCAGCCTCAGCTTGTCCAGCGCGTCCCTGAGATTTTCGTATTGATGCGAGGCGGTGGGATAGAAGCCGCAAAAGACGAGCGGTTTTATATCTTTATACCCCGGACAGGGTTCGGTCACGGGATGTGCTGCATCACTAATAGTATCGCCGATCTTCGTGTCGGTCATGCTTTTTATCCCGGCGAAGATGTAGCCGACTTCTCCTGCCGAAAGTTCGTCAACAGGTCCCATCTTCGGAGAAAACACCCCCACCTGAGACACTTCAAATATATTGCCTGTTGCAAGAAGTCTGATCTTCTGCCCGGCCGTCACCTTGCCGTCAAAAACTCTTACCAGGACAATGACTCCCTGATAGTTATCAAACCATGAATCAAAGAGCAGCGCCTTCAGGGGCTTCTTATCATCGCCGGAAGGCGGCGGCACCTTCTTTACAATGGCCTCGAGAATTTCCTTTGTCCCTATGCCTTCCTTGGCGCTGGCGTGAATCGCCTCGGAACAGTCGATACCTATCGCGTCTTCAATCTGCTCTTTTACTTTTTCCGGATCCGCGCTCGGGAGGTCTATCTTGTTGATAACAGGGATAATCTCGAGGTCATGCTCAACCGCTAGGTAGGCATTTGCAAGCGTCTGGGCCTCAACCCCCTGCGTCGCATCAACGACGAGCAGCGCTCCTTCGCAGGAGGCAAGGCTCCGGGAGACTTCATAGGAAAAATCAACATGTCCCGGCGTATCTATCAGATTAAGAATATATTCGTTACCGTCATCGGCCTTATAGAGAAGCCTGACCGCATGCGCCTTGATGGTAATGCCTCTTTCCCTTTCGAGGTCCATCGAATCCAGGACCTGCTCGGTCATCTCCCTCGCGCTCAAGGCTCCGGTATATTCGAGGAGCCTGTCGGCAAGCGTGGATTTCCCATGGTCTATATGCGCTATTATCGAAAAATTGCGGATCTTCTTTGACATTTAAAATCTTGGCGGAATATTTTCTTCTAATTTCATGAATACAAGGCTCGCGGCACCGACTACCCCTGCCGCATCTCCAAAAGAAGATGGAATAATCTTCACAGAATCAAACAGGTCTTTAAAAGCCCGCCTTGAAGCTTCTCTGATCGCCTCCTGGACATAGATGTTCCACGCGCCCACAAGGCCTCCTGCCAGGATGATCGCTTCAGGACTCAATATATTTATGATATTCGCAAGGCCGACACCAAGGGCCCTCCCGGCCTCCCGAAGGATCTCCCGCGAGAGGGTGTCTCCCTCAAGGGCTGCCTTGTAAATATCCTCCGGTGTTATTTTGTAAATACTCCCCTTGCAGCACTCTTTCAAGATACTCTCGGTCCCTTTCTCCAGCATTGTGACTGCCCTGGCGATCATTGCCCGGGCAGACGCATAATTCTCAAGGCAGCCTGTATTCCCGCAAGGGCATTTTTCCGCTTCCGCGTTTATACTCATATGTCCTATCTCCGCGGAAACATCGAGCAACCCTCCCTTATGGATGATGCCGCCTCCGATGCCTGTCCCGAGCGTCAGGAGCACAAAATTTTCGAAGTTCTTCCCCGCCCCGCTCACCTTTTCCCCGAGTGCCGCAGCATTCGCGTCGTTCTCCAAAAAAACAGGGACATTAAATTTACGCTCTATCCCCTGAAGAAGGTCTATCCCTTCCACTGCACGCAGATTGGGAGAACTGAAAACCCTGCCGTTTTTTCTGTCGATAATCCCGGCAACCCCCACGCCTATCCCGGCAATCTCATCCTGCCTTATCTCTTCTATGGATTCAAGCAGGGAGTCCAATATCCCACCGGAGGAAGATTTTCTTATCTTCCTTATGATCTCGCCCCCTTCGGAAACGAGGGCAACCCGAAGATTGGTTCCTCCGAGATCGATTCCTATTGCATATTTCTTTGACATTATCATTCGAGGATTCTATTGAAGTCTAAAATCTTATCACAAAGTATTATACGGAGTAAAGAATACCGGCACCGATTAAACTTTTCCGACCAAACTTTTACTTGACGTTTCGGTCAATAAAAAAATAGAATATTGAATATGGCGCAGAATAAAACATTATTCGAGTTGCAGTCTGAAGTCTGCAAGACTCTCGCAAGCCCCAAGAGACTGGAAATACTCAACGCTCTCAAGGAAGGCGAGAAAACCGTAAGCGAACTGGTTGAAATCCTCGGCGTGCCAAAGGCCAATGTATCCCAGCATCTTGCCGTTATGAGACATAAGGGGATACTGGATTCACGCAGAGAGGGCGTAAACATATACTACAGCGTCTCCAACCCTAAAGTTATAAAAGCCTGCATATTAATGCGTGAGGTCCTTACCGAGCAGATGCAGGAAAAGTCCAGATTGATTGATATCGTCTCCAAAGACTGATTTTTTAACCTTCGGCTGCTCCTTCTTCCTTTCTCAATTCACCCGCTCAATTCATCTCAGCGGCGATTCGCAGAACCTGTTCAACAACAAATGAGTACTGTTTTAGGAACAGAGAGAATTCCGTTTCTGTAAGCTCGCAAAAGACTTATTCCCTTCACTTTTTCCCCTTTTACTCCTTATAATAGAAAAGATGTTTTACAGAATGACAGGTAACCACAATGCTCGTCGGGTATAACACCAACGTGCCATATAAAGGCATTATCTACCATGTACAGACAGAAGACAGTGGCCTGAAAAAGCCGGTTATCATAACGCTTCTCTACCTGAAGGGCACGATATTGGCCTCAAAGAAGTCCGACTATGCAGCTCTTGCCTCTGACCCTGACTGCAAGGAGAAAGTACGGGAAATGATGAAGGAGCAGCACAAGGCGATGATAAAAGAGCTTATCGCAGGCAAGCATACTGCGGCCGCAGAAACGCCTTACTCCCCTCAGGAGGAGAATACTGCCTTTAAAACGCCTGAAAACAGTACAAACCAACAGGCTGGACCAAGAAGCCAGATCAAGAAAAGTCTTGATGATATACTGCTTGATTACATCATGAAGAAGAATGAGTAAGAGGGATATTTCTCTGTGATCCATTTTCAGAACGTTACAAAAGAGTTTGACAACCAGACTGCATTAAGGGACATCAGTTTTTCGATTGAAAAAGGTCAAATGGTTTTTTTGACAGGACCAAGCGGTTCAGGAAAGACCACCCTTCTGAAATTGATATACCTTGCTGAGAGGCCCGACAGCGGCGAAATCATCATTGACGAATGGGAGACTGCCCGGATAAAAGAATCCCTCATCCCCTTTGTCAGGCGCAACATAGGAATCGTCTTCCAGGATTTCAGGCTCCTTGAAAACAGAACGGTATTCGAAAACATCGCGCTTGCTCTGCGCATCAGAGGAATAGGCGAAAAGGAGACAAAGACCAGGACCCATGATGCGCTCAAGACAGTAAACCTCAGGCATAAATCGGACAGTTATCCGAAAACGCTTTCAGGGGGAGAACAGCAGAGAGTGGTGATCGCAAGGGCGATAGTCACTGACCCGGTGATTCTGCTTGCTGACGAACCTACGGGGAATCTCGATCCGGACACCGCGGAAGGGATAATGAATACCTTCAAGAACGTTCATGCAAAGGGCACGACAATCCTTGTTGCCACCCATAACAGGGAACTTTACAGGAACACCGGCAAAAGAATTCTGAGACTTGACTCAGGCGAGCTTACCGGGGAGGGAATTGCCTGATGATCACACCATACGCCTTAAAACTTGCTGTCCAGAGTCTGCTGAAGGAAAAATGGATAAACCTCCTTTCGGTCATGACCATAGCAGCCGGACTTCTCATCATCAGTGTCAGCTTTTTTGCTCTTTACAACATCGATATCGCGACAAAGAAATTGCCGGAAAAATTCTCGATGACCGTCTATCTCGCTGACAGCCTTCAAAAAGAAAGACTTGACGCGATCACTGACGCATTAAGAAAAAACAGGGCTGTTCTGTCAGTCAGGTATATATCAAAGGACGAGGCGATGAAGGAGCTGAAATCCTATCTGAAAAATTCTGAGTATATCATCGAGGGGCTCGAGGATAATCCCTTGCCGGACTCCATGGAAATAAAACTGAAAAAAGGTGCCGTCGGTCAGGAAACAGCACAGCAACTCGCCAGGGAAGCACTTCAACTGAAAGGGGTAACAGAGGTTGACTACGGCGAAAAATTTCTTTCCACCCTTACTACGATAAAAAATGGCTTCAAAATGGTAGGTCTGGCTTTTTTGGTGATCCTTTCGACAGGTATTATTTTTGTCTGTTACAGCACGGTAAAAATACTCTTCTACCGGAGAACCGAGGAAATCGAAACCTTCAAGCTTCTCGGCGCGACAAAAGGTTTCATCAGAACACCGTTTTTGATCGAGGGAGCTGTTATCGGAACAGCAGGCGGTTTGCTCAGTCTTGCGGGATGTTTTACTCTTTACTACACTGTGTTCCTGCGTCTCAGCAGCAAGATGCCGATATTCAAGGCCATACTTTTCCCCGCGAATCTTTTTCTCCCCTTGCCGGTCATCGGGATGCTGCTCGGGATAACCGGGGCGGCGATAGCACTGGGAAGGTTACGGTACTGATGTTCCTTGTCCTGGCACTTGCAGCTCTCCTGCTTTTCCCTTCTGTTTCGAACTCTGCAACTCCTCAGGAAGAATTCAAAAAAATACAGGAGCAGATACAGGAACAGAAAAAAAAGCTGTCCGAAACGCTGAGGCGTGAATCGTCGGTATTAGACGAAATCGACAGCGTCAACGTAAAACTCACCAAAGCCGAAGCAGAGCTGAGAAAACAGAGAAGAATTCTGAAACAGACCGAAGCAGAAATAGATGAGGTTACCAAAGAGATTGCGCAAACCAGGAAAAATCTCGACAAACAGAAAGAGTGGCTCGCGAGGAAACTCAGGATAATGCAAAGATACGGATATGCGGGAGATATGGTAATGATCCTGATGAGCACTGAAGACATTTCCCAGATGATGAGGGTCTGGAAATACCTGGAAAATCTGACGCGTTATGAAAATAACATCCTCAGCAGCTACCGCGCCAACCTCAGGGCCCTTGATGAAAAATCAGAGAAACTCCTCGTCCTCAAGACAGAACTCGAAAAAAATACGGCAAAGGTAAAGACAAAAGAAAATGAAATGGCGGAGAAAAAAAGAGAAAAAGAGGTCATCCTTTCTTCAGTACGGGATGAAAAATCCTCGCGCCAGAAAATGATCTCTGAACTCAGGGAGGCGGCCAACAGGCTGCTCGACATTATCCGTGAATCATCGAGAAAAGACGACTATTCAGCAAAAGGGTTCGGACGTCTGAAAGGAAGTCTGCCCTGGCCGTCTGAAGGCAGAATCGCCATACCGTACGGTTCACAGAAAGACCCT
>Ga0105107_10002975_pt1 | contig 11218 bp, 10 predicted proteins | sample PPLLaktember2015_6_FD_79335 | JGI IMG/M metagenome (GOLD analysis project Ga0105107, IMG submission 79335) | Freshwater sediment microbial communities from Prairie Pothole Lake near Jamestown, North Dakota, USA - PPLs Lake P8 Core (1) Depth... | ecosystem: Environmental > Aquatic > Freshwater >... | reverse complement strand
GCGCTCCTGAACTCGGTCGTCGGCGCCTACTACTACCTGCGGCTCATCGTGAGCATGTACTTCCGGCCGCCGCTCGAGACCGAGACGCCGACCTTGCCGGGCCGTGCGACGCGGCTCGTCGTCGGCGGTGCGGCCGTGCTCTCGCTCGGGCTCGGCGTGTTCGTCGATCCGGCCTTCCGCCGGGCCGAGCTCGCCGCGGCCGGCTTCGCCTTCGAGGCGGGCTCGAAGATGCGCGCGGAGTGGGTCGACAAGCTGCGCGCCCGCTGGGACGAGGCCGACGCGGGGCCGGTCGGCGAGGACGCGAAGGCCGAGGGCAAGGCGGACGCGAAGGTGCCGGCGGATGCGAAGGCACCCACGGATGCGAAGGCGCCCGCGGATGCGAAGGCGCCTGCGGATGCGAAGGCGCCCGCGGACGCGAAGGCCCCCGCGGATGCGAAGGCACCGGCGGACGCGAAGGCGCCGGCGGATGCGAAGGCACCCGCGCGGGGCGACGCGAAGGCCGACGGCAAGGCGCCCTGACGTCAGCGCGCAGCCGGGCTGCCCGGATCGGCGATCCCCGCGGAAGGGCCGAAACCCTGCGCGGCGACGACTGTCGCCACCCGCGCCGGCGCTCGTCACGGGAATGTGTCCGAAATGTCACGGGTTGGCCGCGGCATCGCGATTGCTGCGGCGCGGGGGATGCCGCGCCGCCTGCTCGTCTCGCTCTGCGCCCTGACCAGCGCGTCGGCCTGCTCACGGCCCTCCGATCCCGAGCACATCGTGGTCGCGGCCGGAGAGGACGAGGACCCCGCGACCGGCAAGGCCGACGGCAAGGCGGACCGCGTCGAGCTCAAGGTCACCCTCGATCCCGACGACATCGAGTTCGCGCGTGCCCTGTTCGCGCTCGACGACGACGGCGAGCTGCGGTGGGTCCACTTCTACGACACGCCCGCGCTCGACCTGTTCGAGCAGGGCGTGATCCTGCGCGCGCGCAAGATCGTCGGCGACGACGACGACTCGACCGTGAAGATCCGCCCGCTCGCGGGCGCGGACGTGGACGACGAGTGGCGGGAGATCGCCGGCTTCAAGTGCGAGAACGATCGCACGCCCAGTATGTCCGTCTCCTCGTGCTCGCTCTCGGACCGGCAGGGCTCGGCCGAGATCGACAGGGTCGCGCGAGGCGACCGCTCGATCGCGACGCTCTTCGACGACGCCCAGGAGCTGTTCCTGGCCACGTACGCACCGGATGCGCCGAGCTTCACGCAGCTCCGCGACCTCGGCCGCATCGAGACGATGGTGTGGAAGGTCGAGTCGAGCCGTCTCGACGAGACGATGACGTTCGAGCTGTGGCACCTGCCGGACGGCACCGACATCCTCGAGGTGTCGATCAAGGTCGATGCGGACGACGCGGACGCGGCGCTCGACGATCTGTTCGAGTACCTCGACGATCACGACCTGCGCGTCGGATCGCTGCAAGAGACGAAGACCCGCGCGGCGCTCGAGCAGCTCGCCGACACGATTCCGCAGTGATGGTCGGCGCTACGAGAACCAGCGCTTGATCTTCGACCCGAGGGCGCGCAGCGCCGAAGGGTGCTTCTCGCTCACGATCTTGCCCGTGCGGCCGCATACGGCGACGTGGCAGTCCTCCGGCGCGACGCCGGACTTCGCCTCGCCGGCGTAGCGGTAGCGGACGATCATGAGCGGGTAGTGCACGAGCGCGACCGAGCGGACCTCGGTCTCGACCTTGCTGAAGAGCGCATTGCTGGGCTCGACGCTGCGTCGCATCGCGTCCTTCGCGATGCGCTCGGCGTCGTCGCGATCGACGTCCGGCTGCACGAGCTCGCCGCCGGGCGGACGCTTGCCGCCGCACGACACCATGTGCGCGGGATCGATCTGGAGCTTCGCGGTCGGATCGATGGCGAGATGCCGCCGGCCGAGTACGAGCCGCACCTCGTCGCGGTTGCGCGTGCCACCGGTCGGCAGCGTCGAGCCGCCGGTGCGCGACAGCCCGACGTGGAAGCCGTGCACGCTGACGTCGAGCCGCCAGATCGGCACCCAGGCGAGCATCATCGGCTCGAGCTCGGACGCGTCGATGTCCGCCGGGCGCAGCATGCCTTCCTTGATCGCCGCGAGCGCGACCGACTCGGCGTCGGCCTTCTTCACGACCCGCTCGACCAGGAAGTGCTCGTCGGGGTCGACGAACGCGGGATCGGAGAGTTGCGCGGCGAGCCGGTCCGAAGCGGCCACGGCGCTCAGCTCTCGCTGCTCGCCGTCCCCAAGAGACGCGCCAGCTCGGCCGCGCCCCCCTGCAGCGTCGTGCGCTGCAGGTAGAACGACAGCCCGCTGCGACCCCCGAGCTCTGCCCCGTCGCCGGCGCGGCCCGGCCCGCCGTGGTTGCACACCGGGAACACGCAGCCGGGGCTCACCGCGGCGCCGGCGAGCTTCTCGGTGCCGAGCACGAGCCGGCCGAGCCAGGGGCCGAGGCTCGCGACCGCCGACGCCGTGAACTCGCGGTCGTCGCTGTACAGCGTGCCGACGAGCGAGCCCTCGCCGAGCCCGACGATCGTCGCCGCCTGCGCGACGCTGCCGTCGTAGGGCAGCAGCGTCGCGACCGGGCCGAACACCTCGCGGTGGTGGAACGCCGAGCCGGGATCGAGGGCCGCCGCCGCCGTGGCCTGCAGCAGGATCGGCTCGAGGAAGTAGCCGACGCCCGGCGCCACGCCGGCGAAGCTCGTGCGCGTCGGATCGCCGACGATCCGCTCCGCGTGCTTGCCGAGCTCGGCCAGCCCCGCACGCGCGTCGGCGAGCTGCGACTTCGTCGACAGCGGGCCCATGCGCACCGCGTCGTCGGCCGGATCGCCGGTCTTCGCCGCGATCGCGGCGAGTCGATCGGCCAGCGCCTCGCGCAGCTCGGGCAAGAGCGCCGTGGGCACGAGCATGCGCCGGGTCGCGGTGCACTTCTGGCCGGCCTTCTGCGTGAGCTCGACGACCGCATCGCGCACGACGAGATCGAACAGCTCGCTGCCGGGCTGCACGTCGGGACCGACCACGACCGCGTTGAGGCTGTCGGCCTCGATGTTCGTGCGCACGTTCGCCGCGATCACGCGCTCGTGTCCGCGGATCCGCGCGCCCGTGTCGGCCGAGCCGGTGAACGCGACGACGTCCTGCGGCCCGAGCTGGTCCAACAGATCGCCGGCGGGCCCGAGCAGCAGCTGGAACGCACCCTCGGGCAGAAGCCCCGAGTCGAGCACGATCTTCGCGATGCGAGCGGCGAGCAGCGCCGTGCTCGTCGCGGGCTTGCTGAGCACCGGCATGCCGGCCGCGAACGCGACCGCGAGCTTGCCGATCATCCCCCAGGCCGGGAAGTTGAACGCGTTGATGTGCACCGCGAGCCCGCGCCGCGGCAACAGCACGTGCTGGGCGCGGATCTTCGCGCCCTTGTGGATCGGCGCCGCCTCGCCCTCGGCGATCCACGGCCCCACGCCGAGGGTGGGCAAGAGCGCCGCGTAGCTCGCGAGCACCGCGGTCGCGCCGTCGATGTCGAACTTCGCGTCGCCGCGGGTGTTGCCGCCGTTGGCCACCGCGATCGAAATGAGCTCCTCGCGCTGGCCGTGCAGGAGCTTCGCGAGCTTGCCGAGCCGCTCGGCCCGCTCCGCGAGCGACAGCGCCCGCACGTTCGTTCCACCGACGGTCCGGCCCCAGCGCACCGCGTCCGCCAGGCTCCGCACGCCGCGGATCTCGGCGAGCACCGCCTCCGTCGCCGGATTCACGAGCGTCGCGGCCTCGCCGTCGCCCGCCGCCCACGTGCCGTTCAGGTAGCTCTCGAGTCGCTCGACCATCGACGCGACGCTAGCACTGCGCGTCGGGCCGATCCGCCGCGCTCACGTGCGGTTCGTCGCGGCCGCGGGGGGCGGGCAGGGCGGCCGGGCGTCGCGCACCGCCCGGGGCCGCTGCACCGGCACGCCCGCGCTCGTGGTGCACGCGGGGCCCGGCGCCGCGAACGGGTCCTTCAGATCGGCCGGCCGCTGCACGTCGACGACCACCGTGCCGGTGGGTCGTGGCGCGAACGGGTCCTTGAGATCCGCGACGCGGTCCTTGCCGGCGGATCGCGGCGTCGAGAGCACGAACGGGTTGCGCAGGTCGGCGGTGCGCGGCACGTCGACGCGCGCGTGCACGGCCGCGGGATCGTGCACGACGGCAGGCTCGGCCAGCAGACCGCTGGTCGCCGCGAGCAGCCACGCGAACGAGGCGACGCCGAGCGCCATCGTCGACCAGCCTAGCGCACGGGCGCAGGGCCGTCTCGGCCCGGCCGATGTGAGCCCGATGCGTGTCGCGAGCGTGGGCCGGATCGACTATCGCGCAGCGAGCACGCGCGGATCCGTGAGCTTGCCGGTCACCGCCGACGCCGCGGCCACGGCCGGCGAGACCAGATAGACCGGCCCCGGTGCCCCCATGCGGCGATCGAAGTTGCGGTTCGTCGTGCTCGCCGTCGTCTCGCCCGGCAGTGGGATGCCGGGACCGTTGCCGATGCACGAGCCGCAGCCCGGCTGGGTGACGACCGCACCGAGCTCCGCCATGCGCGCGAGGATCCCTTCCTTCGCGGCCGCGTCGTAGACCTCGGCCGACGACGGCGTGACGGTGACTCGCACGCCGCCCGCGAACGCGCGCCCGCGCAGCACCGCGTCCGCGGCGCGCAGGTCCGCGAGCGAGCCGCCGGTGCACGAGGCGATCACGATGTTGTGGATCGGCACGTCGCCGACGTCGGCGAGCGGTTTGCGGTTGCGCGAGTCGCCGGGTGTCGCCACGGTGAGCGGCACGTCGTCGAGGTGCACACGGACGGTCCGCACGTACTCGGCATCCGGATCGGGCGCCACCATGAGCGCCTCGATGTCGACGCCGGGTCGACGCGCGCGCAGGAACTCGCGGATCGGTGCGCACGGCTCGACGACGCCGGTCATGAGGCCGCCCTCGACCGTCATGTTCGTGAGCACCGACAGTTCGTCCACGTTCCACTGGTCGAGCCCGGGGCCGCCGAGCTGGATCACGCACGTGTCCGTCGGCGAGCTCCGCCACTGCTCCTCGCGGAAGTACGGATCGCCGATGAGGTGCAGGATCAGATCCTTCGGCGACAGCACGCCCCGCGCATCTCCCTCGACCCACACGCGGATCGTCTTGGGCACCGTCACCGGGATCATCCCGGTGCGCAGCGCGAACGCCATCGCCGTCGAGCCCACGCCGAATGCGAACGCGTTCAGCACGCCCGCGGTCGGCGTGTGGCTGTCGGTGAGCACGATGATGTCGCCCGGATTCGCGTACTCCTCGACGACGAGCCGGTGGCACACGCCCGCTGGCAGCGCGCGACCCGGACCGTGCAGACGGATGCCGCTCTTCTCGCAGGCCGCGATCATCTCGTCGCGGAGCTGGCGAGCCGGCCGCAGCCGCGCCTTCTTCACCAGATCGGGCACCGTCGGACCGTCGATCAACACGAAGTGATCCTCGAAGGCCGCGACCTGCTCGGGTCGGGTCAGCGGCGCATCGCCCCACTCGTCGGCGTACAGCGACATCACCATGCCGCCCGTGTACTCGTGCACGCCGCGGAAGCCGACCTCGCACAGCACCTGATCCCCGGGCGCCACCGCGGCCATGCCGAACGGGCGACCGAGCCCGGTCCACGCCCGCCGTGCGACGATGCGCTCGACCACGGTCATCGGCCGGGCGGGCACGTCGACCGGATAGCTCGGCGTGACCTCGCCGGCGAGCAGCTGGCTGCCGTAGCGCGCCAGGCCGCCCGCACGGGCGACCGCGCGGAAGAAGGTCGGCAGGTCGGTCGCGAACTGGCCGAGATCGACGTCCTCGCCCGCGCGCAGGCGATCGATCACGCCGAAGTCGGTCGTGAACGGCAGCCCGCTATAGACCATGTTCTCCTGGAAGATCCGCTGGAAGCTCTTCGCGACGACGAGCTGCACGCCGGCGCCCGTGTGGGCGACGACGGCGACCTCGCGGCTCGACCCGCTGCCGTAAGCGTCGCCGCCGACCACGACCTGGAAGCCGCCGCCCTTGACGTCGCCCTGGCGCACGACCTCCTCGAAGTTCTCGAGGAAGTACGGCCCGAGGATGTCGCCCGTGTAGCCGAGCGTGCACGCCTGGCCGCTGATCATCGCGTCGGTGTTCACGCCGAACCGCAACGGGCCGACGGTGGACGGCTTGGCGTCCGCGCCCTCGAGCTGCGCGCGCAGCTCGGCGGGGTCCTCGGTGAGCCACAGGATCCGGCCGGAGAGCTTCATGACATCCTCGGCCTTAGCACCGCGTGCAAATGCCTACAAGATGGTCGATCTCGGCGCATGATATGATCAGCGCATGAAGCATCTCCGCAAGCCGGGCGCCGCTCGCCCCCCGCGCGCGGGGACGGGGCGGCAGCGGGCCGCGACGCCCGTGGTGGTCGATGCGAGCGGTCCGGGCGAGCGGCCCACGCTCGCGGAGCTGCGGCTGTTCCTCGCGATCGCGGACGCACGATCGGTCCAGGCGGCGGCCCGGCGCAGCGGCCGCTCGCGCGCGACGACGATGCGAGTGCTCGCCGATCTCGAGCGCGCATTCGGCGTGCCGGCGCTGCTCGAGCGGGCGCCCGGCCAGCGCACCGGCGTGCTCACGCCCGAGGGCGAGGAGCTGCAGCGACGCGCGCGGGCGATCGTGCAGCAGTGGGACGAGTGGCGCATCGCGACCCGCGACGCGCTCGCGCGCCAGCATGCGGCGCTGCGCATCGGCACGCTGCCGGGCTCGTTCGATCTCATCGCCGAGCCGCTGTCGGAGCTGCGGGCCGCCCATCCCGAGCTCGCGCTGCGTGTGACCGAGTACACCGACGAGCGCTTGCTCGATGCGATCCGCGGCGGTGCCGTCGATCTCGGCTTCGGCACCGTCACGCCCGACCCCGCGCCCGCGCGGCTGGCCGTCGACGTGCTCGGCGAGCTCGGCTGGTCGGTGATCGTGCCGCACGCCCAGGCGTCGCGGTTCGGCGCGAGCGTGCGCCTGCGAGAGCTGCACGGCGTGCCCATGGTCGCGCTGCGCGACGGACCGGCGCGCGAACGGATCGAGCGCGCGTTCGCGGAGGCCGACGGCGGACCGTTCGTGCTCGATGCGGCGTTCGAGGTCGGCTCGACGCCGCGCATCGTCGAGCTCGTCGCACGCGGGTTCGGCCCGGCGATCGTCTCGCGCTTCCGGCTCGCCTTCCTGCCGCCGGAGGTCGTCGTGCGCCCGCTCGTCGACGGCCCGCCGCCCCTGCGCGCGGGTGTGCTGCACCGCCGCGGCGCCCGGCTGTCCGACGCCGCGCTGCGCCTGCTCGAGCTCGCCCGCGCCCGCTTCACCGAGCTGGCGTCGCCGCGCCCGAAGAAGGGCCGCTGAAACGCGAACGGCCGGACCCGCGAGGATCCGGCCATCTCGCGCATCGCCCCGGGCGGGCGCGATGGCTCAGTCCCGGCTCGAGCCGAACAGCCGGAGCAGCGACAGGAACAGGTTGATGAAGTCGACGTACAGCGCGAGCGCGCCGATGACGGCGAGGTTGCTGCCACCACCGTGCATCAAGTAGAGCTGCTTGATCGCCTGCGTGTGGTACGCGGTGAGGCCGGCGGCCGCGACCGCGACGACGACGGAGATGATCATGCTCATCCCGGCCGACTGGATGAAGAACACGTTCACCAGCGAGCCGATGATGGCGCCCACGATCGCCATGAGCAGGAACTGCCCGACGCCCGTGAGATCCTTCTTCGTCACGAACCCGAAGAGCGCGGTGGCGGCGAACATGCCGACCGTCGCCACGAAGACCCCGAGGATGCTGAAGCCCGTGTACACGAGCGGCACGTAGGCCGTCGCGGCACCCATCAGCGCGGCGAACACGACGAACACCGCCAGGGCGACCCCGCGATCCATGCTCGGCATGCGGGCCGGCAGGAACCACGCCATCGCGAGCGGTCCGAGGAACACGACCCACCGCAACGGCGTGCCGTAGATCATCTGGATCGCCTCCATGCTCTGGCTCAGCCCCCATGCGACGCCCGCCGTGACGGCGATGCCCACCGCCATCCAGGCGTAGACCCCGTTCATGAACTGGGTGACGCCCGGCTGGAGCTCGCCCGAGGGCCGACCCGAGGGACGGGTGCGCTGGGCGAAATGGGGCTCTTGGTGGTAACCCTGCATGTCGCAAGTGTTACCACGCGACGTCACCCGATCAACCGCCGTGGTGGCGGCGGCGCCGGCCCGGCCGGAACGGGCGAGGGGCCGGGGTCTCGCGCTCGCGGCGCGGGTGCTCGTCGTGCTCGGCATGGTGGTGTCGTGTCGGCCCTCGTCGGGACGCACGGCGAGGCCCGAGCGGCAGCGCCGGGAGGCTCACTTCACCTGGCTCCGCACGCCGGCGGCGGGTCGCCCGAGCACGTGTCCGGAGGACGCCGTCGACTTCGGCGACGGCGTGCCGACGACGCACGCGCAGCGGTGCTCGTTCGCCGATGCGGAGCGCGATCTCGTGAGCGTGCGCGGCAAGCTCTTGCGCGAGGTGCCGGGCGGGCTGGCCAGCGGCATCGCCGAGGCCGAGATCGTGCTCGTCGAGCTCGCCGAGGACGGCACCGAGGGCCGCCCGCTCGCGCGCGCGACGACCGATGCCCAGGGCGCATTCCACCTGCGCGTGAACCTGAAGCCCGGCAGCTACGCGCTCGTCGGCGCCGGCGCGCGCACGGCCGTCGACGTCGTGAAAAAAGGACCGCGCAGCTTCGCGGACGTCTGGCTGCTGGCGCCGGCGCAACCGTCGGGACCGCCTTGAGAATTCGCGCCGACGCGTGGATGTGACCCGCGCGTGACGGAACCTGGTAGCGTCCGTCACGGTGGCACGCCCTGCTCACGCCGCGGCGTCGTACGTGCTCGTCACCCCGGTGCACGACGAGCGCGAGCTCTTGCACGATCTCGTCGCGACGATCCGTGCGCAGGAGCTGCCGCCGGTGCTGTGGGTCATCGTCGACGACGGCAGCACCGACGGCTCGGGCCCCGAGCTCGCGCGGCTGCAGGCGCGCGAGCCGTGGATCCACGTCGTCACGCTCGGTCGCGATGCGAACGCCGAGGTGTCGCCGCTGCGCTACGCACAAGTGCTCGCGCACGGATTCGTCGCCGCGGTCGAGCTGCTCGAGGCCGAGGCGCTGCAGGTCGACTACGTCGCGAACGTCGACGCCGACGTGCGCTGCCCGCCGCAGCTCTTCGCCGAGATGCTGCAACGCTCCGAGCGCGACCGCATGATCGGCTTCGCGTCGTGCCGGCTCGTCGAGATGGTCGAGGACGGCGATCCGGTGCCCGCGCTCGAGCATCCGTGCGGTGCTCCGCGGGCCGCGGTCCGGCTGTGGCGCCGGCAGTGCATCGAGGAGATCGGCCTGCACCCCACGCCGCACTGGGGCAGCGTCACCGGCCTGCGCGCGCGCAACCGCGGGTGGAAGACCGTCGTGCACGTGGACCTCGTCGCCGAGGTCGTGCGCGACCACGCGAGCCGGCACGGCTGGTGGCGCGGCTGGCAGCGCATCGGCGAGGCGGTGTGGTTCGTCGGCGCGCATCCGCTGCTCGTGGCGGCGCAGGCCGTGGTCGCGTCTGCGCGGCGTCGCGACCTGCGGGGACTCGCGCTGTTGACGGGCTACCTCGGCAGCGCGTTGCGCGGGCGCCGGCGCAGCAACGATCCCGAGCTGCTCGAGTTCTACGGCACCGTGCTGCCGCGCCGCCAGCTCGAGGACGCGCTCGCCCGCCTGCCGACGATCTTCTCGCGGAGCAAGGACGGCTGACGCGATGCAGCTGCTCGTGAAGCGCGCCCTCGATCAGGCCGCGATCTGGCACCGCGATCAGCGGCGCAAGTACCCCGGCGCCGACGTGCCCTACCTCAGCCACATCGCCGGCGTGACGATCGTGCTCGCGCGCCACGGGTTCGCCGACGAGGTGATCGCCGCCGGGGCGCTGCACGACACCGTCGAGGACACCGAGGCCACGCTCGCGGACATCGAGCGGTTGTTCGGCCGGCGCGTCGCCGATCTCGTCGCCGCCGTCAGCGAGCCGGACCGGACGCTGTCGTGGGAGCAGCGCAAGCAGCAGTACCTCGATCGATTCCCGCACGAGCCCTGGGACGCACAGGCGATCACGCTCGCGGACAAGATCGACAACCTGCAGTCCATCGTCGTGTGCGCGCGCGAGTACGGCGATCCGTGGGCCCAGTTCAAGCGCGGCCGCGACCAGCAGCTCGCTCGCTACGCGGCGCTGCGCGAGGCGGCGGTACGGCTGCCCGGCCATCCGCTCATCGACGAGTACGCCGCGACGCTGGCCGACGTCGAGCGCCTCGCCTGACGGCGCGCGCCGCGGTCCGTGGTACAAACCGGCCACCATGGCCGAATCGGCGCGCGGCACCCGGATCTTCCCGCGATGGCTCGTCGCGCTCCTCGTCACCGCCGCGGTGCTCGGGGTGCTCTACGTGCTGCGCAACGTGCTGACGCCGGTCTTCCTGGCGCTCGTCATCGCGTACGTGCTCGATCCGGTCATCGATCGCTTCGAGAGCCGCCGCGTGCCGCGGGCGCTCGCCATCGTCATCGTCCTCACGATCGTCCTCGGCGTCCTGGCGCTGTTCCTGCTGCTCGCCGTGCCCGCGATCGCCCGTGACGTCACGCGGTTCGTGCAGGAGCTGCCGGCGCTGGCCGATCGCGCGCTCGCGGCGATCCAGCCGATGTTCCAGCGCTTCGGCATGCCCGTGCCGCAGTCGTTCGACGACATCATGGTCCAGCTCGACATGGACACCCGCGAGCTCGCGCAGCGGGCGGTCGAGCCGGCCGGGGCCGCGCTGCGCTGGGTCGTCGGTGGCACGATGAACGTGCTCGCCGCGCTCGCCGGTCTGCTGATCATCCCGGTGTTCGCGTTCTACCTGCTGCTCGACTTCGACCGCATGACGGCCGCCGCCCGCGACCTCGTGCCGCCGAACTGGCGCCCGTACGTCGTCGATGCCGCCTGCGAGGTCGACAAGGTGCTCGGCGAGTTCATGCGCGGCCAGCTCATCGTGATGGTGATGCTCGCCGTGCTGTACTCGGTCGCGTACTCGCTCGCGGGCGTGCGCCTGGCGCTCGTCATCGGCCTGGTCGCGGGCATGCTGTCGTTCATCCCCTATGTCGGGGCCGCCCTCGGGCTCGGGCTCGCACTCCTGATGTGCCTGCTCGACTGGCAGGGCTGGATGCAGATCGTCTGG
>Ga0105107_10002974_pt1 | contig 11219 bp, 6 predicted proteins | sample PPLLaktember2015_6_FD_79335 | JGI IMG/M metagenome (GOLD analysis project Ga0105107, IMG submission 79335) | Freshwater sediment microbial communities from Prairie Pothole Lake near Jamestown, North Dakota, USA - PPLs Lake P8 Core (1) Depth... | ecosystem: Environmental > Aquatic > Freshwater >... | reverse complement strand
GAATAAAGATCCTCGATATGAAGGAGCGGGACCTTGATCGACTCGTAATAGGCCTTTCTTGCCGGGACTTCGAATCCGAAGGGATCGCAGAACTTGTAAACATAAAGAATCGCCCCGTCGGCTTTGAATTCCCTGGCATAAGCGCCGATGTCTCCGAAGCGCGCTTCCGCGTCTCCTTCGAAGGTTCCGGCTTTGTTGTCTCTGTAAGTTTTGGGGCAGTTGATCTTGTCGAGGTACCGACGGGCCAGCGCTTTAAACGGATCCCCTCCTTCGTCCGTTCGGGGGAAGGAGTCCCTGGTGCCGTTGCACGTCGTATCGGCGACAACACTCGCCCCGCTGTCTTCGACAATTTTGATGAGCTCGATATTGTCCACGCAGGGTCCGTCCAGGAGGATGCGCGGCCCCTTCTTCAGCGGTGGTTCCTTTCTCCGGGAAAGGGCATCGAGCACCTCGTCAAAAAGGGCATTGGACTCGGTCACGGGCAAGCTGGAGCCCACGGTGAGAACTTTCGTGAGCTCCACCCCGGAGATCATGGGAGGATTGGATTTCTTGAAGTCATAGAGGGCTCTTGCCTTGTTCCGGTTTTCATTGTGCAATCGGATAGCCTTGGCGAGGTCGGCATCGGCAATGGTTTTCCCGGTGAACTTTTCGAGACTCCTTTTGTAAGCCTTCAGCTCTTCCTCAAAAAACTCGAAAGAGGATTCCTTGACGACCGAGGGCGTGTTCACGAAATGAAAGTACGGGAGATTCAAGGAATAATTCCAGGTGCTGTAGCTCCTCACCATGCTGTCACAACCATGGGGAATAACCATCCCCGAAAGAAAATCGTACTTCCCCTTCACGGAAAGGTCGAAACAGCTCCGAATAAAAGGGCACACGATGGTTTCCATCAAGGTATCGCCCTTGGTGATCGGCTCTCGGATATCTCCTCGCATCCGAAAAGGGACACATCCTGCAGCGGTGATGATCTCTAAGGGAACAAAGGAGCAGATGTAGCCGATCACCTTCTGCCCCTGGTTCTTGAGCTCCCTCGCCCTTGTGCCATAGTTGAGATACTGGTTTTCCACCTTTGCAAAAACATCATCCTTCATGGGGTTCATCTCCTTTTCAAAGTCTGAGGGCGGCGAATGACAGTTTCAGCTTTCTCCTTTCACCGCCGTGTTTGTCAAGCGAAAAGGCCCTCTCAGGTGCGGCGGGCCTCCCCGGCAATGAGGGCGGCGCCAAGGGCCGCGGTCATGTGCGGGGCCGGGGGGACGATGATGGGGAATCCGCTCACGGCCTCAAGGGCTTTCACAAGCCCTGCATTCCTGGCTCCGCCTCCGACGAGGGCATAGTCTTTCTCGATTCCGAGCCGCACAGCTAGGGCGTTGAGTTGCGCGGCAAGAGCCCTGTGAATGCCTGCCAGGAGATCTTCCTTAGACACGCCTTCCGCGATTCTCGAAACTGCTTCGGATTCGGCAAAGACCGCGCATCCCGTGTTGAATTCCACTCTCTTCTCTGATTTCAAAGCGAAATCACCCAGATCTTCGACATTCAGCTGGAGGACTTTGGCTACGACCTTGAGGATCCTGGCACTTCCGCCCGCGCACTTCCCGCTGAGCAGGAAATTCTGAAGATTGCCCTTTTCGTCCATCCTGAAAGCCTTACTGTAGAGATCACCGGCATCCACAGCAGTCCTAACCGTAGGGCACAAATGATTGACCCCCTTGGCATGACAGGAGATATCGGTGAGGATGGAATCCGAGTAGCTCACCGACTTCGAGCCGAATCCTGTGGCAACCGTATAGGAAACACTCTTTGCCGGGATCCCGGCTTTGGAGAGAAGTTCCTCTCTGATCCGGCCGGCGGTGAGTCTGAAGTCTCCCCCTGAGGGAAACTCAACCTGGGCAAGAACTTCTTTCTCTACCATTAGGACACCTTTTGCGGAAGCAGAACCCATATCGATGCCAAGACAAAACATGTGCGCCAATAGACCTCCGGTTAACTTGATCTTTTCTTTTGCTCAGCGTCTTCAAACATAAGCTGAGTTTTCCGGAGTATTGGAGTAGTGGAGTACTGGAGCACTGAAAAAGATCGCCCACAGCGCAGAGTACATAGTTCACGGCCTGTGCAAAAGCGGAAAAATGTGACCGCAACCCGTGCACCTTGGACCGCGTACCGTATCATTACTCCATCACTCCATCTCTTCCAATCCTGGTGAGAAAGAAGCCTCCGTCCGTCTGCCTCTCCACCTTGAGACCGAACATCACGATGGTTTCCGTGAGGGGTCTCCCAAGAAAGAAGTCCATTTCCTCCATTCGGAGCCCGAGCTTTTGGGACAGAAAAGGCCTGAGGTGGAAATCGAATTTCAAAAGCTCCAGAATCCTTTCTACCGCCTTCTCTCCGTCCTCGGAGACCCGGCGAACATGGTCACAAAGGACAGCATAACTGCATCTTTTTTCCTGTTCTTCGATTATGCCCAGGAGAACACTGTTTTCTATAACATCTTTTCTTTGGAGCTTGGGGCTCTGGTAGAGTCCCATGAACTCTGCAGTGTCCCAGCACTTGAGGCCGGCGCACTGCGAGGGCCTGTTTTCGTAAATGGTGCAGGATCTTTCCTTTCCGTCATAGAAAACACAGCCACCCTTACTGCCTCTTTTCTCCCTGACTTTGATCATTTCCTGATCAGCGGGAACGACAGCCCCATGAACATTGTCTCTGACAAGTTCACCTTTTCGAATAGTATAAAGATGCTTTCTCCGCAGATACCCGCCTTCTACCAGAGCCTGATCCTTCACCTGCAGGGTGGGGCTCGACTCCAGACAGCATTCCCCGCAACGGATACAGCAAGTTCTCGACGCCTGCGAATTCATGCCGGTCATTTTACACGGCCATGGCATTTTGGCAAAAAGAAAACCCCCTTCATCTTTACAGCAAAGGCAAAGGGGGTTTGATGAAAGAACTGCAGGTGAAATCCTTACCCCACTTTGAGGATGAGGGCTGCAGCCGTATCCCCAGCTGCGCAGCCCGTCCATAGGCCGTAGCCGCCGCCCAGCATGACGATCTCTTCAATCATTTCTGCAATGAGCCTTCCGGCGGTTGGGGCCTGCGGATGACCGTATACCAAAGAGGATCCGTAGTTGTTCATCTTCATCGCATCGGCGCCCATCTTTTTTGCCATGTTGATATCGTTGACGATGAAGGGGTTATGAGTCTTAATGGCCTTCATGTCGCCGATCTTCAATCCTGCAATTTTCAACGCCATTTCCGAGGCTGGCACGGGAGCCGCCGCCATGTATCCGCGGTTGACCCTTGAAAAACCGTAGGAGAGGATCTGGATCTCCGTCTTCGGATCGGCGCTCAGCGCCTTGGCTTTGTCCCGGGTCGCGATGATGAAACCGCAGTTTCCGTCTGCGGGGTGGGTCTGTGCGCCAAAGCTGATCACACCCCCCGGCTCTGCTGGTTTTAGTTTGGCCAATCCTTCGGATGTGGTAGGGGTAATGCCTTCGTCCGTTTCAATGAGGGCGGTTTTTTTCTTTCCCAACGAGACTTCCGCCGGGAACATATACCGTTTTTGGAAAGCCCGGTCATTCGCCAAAGCATCATTATACTGCTCGTACCTTCGGAGGGTGACGGCGTCACACTCCTCCTTTGTAATCCCCGCTTCTTTGGCCACATTTTCCGCCGTCTGGATCATCTTGAGGCCGGCATTCGGGTCTGCGTTGAAGTTATCCATCATCCAGTTTTCGGAGATCACCTCTCCTCCGGGACCCATGGGATTCGGCCAGATGGTGTGCGGGCCGTTCGAGCACCGGTCGGACATGAGGGCATAAGCGCACCCATAGGTCCCTGCTTCAATATTGACGGCCGCCAAATGAATGCAAGTCGTTGAGGTCGTGCAGGCCTGATTGACCATCAGGGCCGGCAGAGGCTTGGCGTTATCCACCAGCATGGCCGCGGCCCAGGTGTGGCTGTAAAACGTGTGCAGCTGGGCAATGGTGATACCGTAATACATGTAATCCAGCACGGCGGGATCCAGCTTTCGCTTCAGCCACCAGTTCCTTGCGGTTTTGGCGCCCAGAGAGATCGCGTTTTCATTTGCCATGCTGCCCTGCCACCTGCAGAAGGGGGATGAATAGTAGCCTTTGTAAGGTATAAATGCTTTTGTCAACATGTCGTTAGTCCTCCAAAATGATGTGATTACAGAAGTTATTTTTGCTGGCTCCAGGTTCCATACTTTTCTCTCAGAATCCGGTGCAGAATCTTGCCGGTCGGCGTCCTGGGCATTTCTTCATCCTTAATGAAGTCCACCGTCTTGGGCCGCTTGAATCCGGCGATCTTGTTCTTTGTTGATTCAAGGATCTCTTTGGCCAGGTTCTCACTGGGTTCGAATCCTTGATGGAGAACGACGATCGCCTTCACCATCTCGCCCCACTTGGCATCCGGGATACCGATGACGGCGACATCTCTGACCGCCTTGTGCTGCCCGACGACCCCCTCCACCTCGGAGGGATAGACATTCTCGCCGCCAGTGATGATCATGTTGGCCTTCCGGTCGACGAGCGTGTAATACCCGTCTTCATCCCGCTTGACCATGTCGCCGGCAGAAGACCATTCGCCGAAGAAGGCCTGTTTGCTTTTCTCGGGCTCTTTGAGGTATTCCTTGAAAAGCATGGGTGTGCGATAGAACAACTCGCCCACTTCGCCGTCCGGAACTTCTTTCCGGTTCTCGTCCAGGATCTTGATCCTGTCTGTTCCGAAGATCTCTTTGCCGATGGATCCGAGCTTCTTGAGCTGATCTTCCGGCCTCAGAAGGGTGACCAATCCTCCTTCGGTGCTGCCGTAGGCCTCCCAGAGTTCCCCATTCTTGAAATACTCCATGATGGCGAGCTTGGTTTCCTTCCTGGCAGGAGCCGAGGAAATCAAGAGCTGACGGATCGAGGAAACATCGATGCTATTCTTGATGTTCTCCGGCAGGGACAGCATCATGATGTAATGCGTCGGGACCAGAGAGGTAAAGGTGATTTTGTACTTATCGATCGTCTTGAGCAAGTCGACCGGATCGAAGCTGACCATGTTGTAAACGAAGACCGGAGCGCTCACGAGAGTATAAGCGAAAGAGTAGAAGATGGAATTGACGTGGCACATGGGCATGACCAGCATGATCTTGTCCGTGGGACGGACGCCCATGTTGATGTCGTTCAGAAAATACTGGGCCACGTAGCTCTCATGGGTCCGGATTACACCCTTGGGCCGACCTGTGGTGCCGGAGGTGTACATGATGGTCCAGCAGTCCGCACCATCCACCATATAGTCGGGTTCCTTGGGCGATGATTTGACCAGCCATTCTTCGTAGTGGATATATCCGGCCGGGGCAGGGCCGTCCCCAAGGTAGATGTACGCATTCTTCGGAACAGGGAGTTTATCCTTGATGCCGTTGATCAGGTCCACAAAAGGCTTTTCCACGATAAAGGCCTTGCACTCGGAGTGACCGACGATGTAAGCGATTTCAGGGGGTGCCAAACGGAACATGACAGGTACAATGGCCTGCCCGCCTTTGGCGCACCCGGCATAAATGTCCATCCACTCGCCCCGGTTGTAGGCGATCACGGCAAAAGCATCCTTGTGCTTGACCCCCAAATCTCGAAGACCATTGGCCAGGCGGCACGCCCGGTCGTTCCACTGCTTGAAAGTAAATTCATGCAACTTGTCCTGCCATCCCAGTTTGTCCGGGTAGTTGATGGCGTTCATCTTGACTATGGTTCCTGCAGTCATCCATTTGCTGGTCAACATCTCTAAACCCCTCCCTTCATGATTTAGTGCAATACTTTAGCTTCTTGAAATTGTCACAGGAAAAGGCCATGGAGGTCTCTCTCAAAACAGAAAACGAAGAGTGATCGGGATCAACTTCGCAGATAAGAGGCAGCGAAGGCGGGCGGCGAGGTTTCACCGGCGCCTGCACGGAGGGCTTTATCTTGCGAGTTCCCCGGTAGCCCTCCGCCCGCCTCACCCATGACCCAAATCTGGACCCAGCGGTGTGGCTTCTTCGTTGTTCTGTTTTGAGAGAGACCTCCATGGCCTCAACCATCCATTTCAAAAAGCTAAACTGTTACGATTCAGTAAGTTTTGGATCAGAGTCACCATGACCTCCGGTGCCGGCGGCACACGGAGGTCTAAAGTTTGAGGAATCACTCCATTGAGGAGGCAACCATTTCCGTGATGTCCATGACCTTGAGCTTGGCTCTTTGATCCTTGGGTATGGCCCTGGTTCCCTTCCTCAGATTGTCTTTGCATGCTGCACAACCGGAAACGATCACTTCCGCGCCAACCGCCAGAGCATCCCGAACCCTTTCGGCAGCAATCTCTACAGCCATCTCAGGGATGTTGGCCTGAACGCCGCCCCCGCTTCCACAGCAACGAGCCTGGAGCCTGTTTCTGACCATTTCCACGTATTCCACTCCGGGGATGGCCTTGATGATATTCCGCGGCTCCTCGAAGATCTGGAAAGCACGGCCCAGGTCACAAGGATCATGATAGGTCACCTTCTGTTTGCCGTTCCCTTTGAACTTGATCTTCCCTTCTTTAATCAACTTTTCCAGGTACTGGACCGAGTGATAAACTTCAAGCCCCAGGTCGGCGAACTTGGGATAGATCTTCTTGAAGGTCTTGTAACAGCCTGCACAGGGAGTGACGAGTTCTTTCGCGCCCGTGGCCTTGATCTTCTCCGCGGTCTTCATGGCGTGTTCTTCAAACTCGTCGGTTCCCATAAGGAAGAGCGGGAATCCGCAGCAACCTTCCTCGGCGGCGAGCGTGGTGTAATCCACCCCGGCCGCGTCAAGAGGCTTGAGAAGGCTCGGGACCATCTTCATGTCCAGGTAGCTGGGCACGCACCCCATGAAGAGCAGGGTGTTGGCCTTGGCCTTGAGCTGGCCCTTCTTCACCTTTTCCTTGAGGGCTGGAGGATAAATCTCCGTTCGCTCTGCTTTGGCACTGGCGAAGATATTCCCTGTTTTGTAAATGCTATCTCTTAAGCTCAGAATCGGCTCGGGAACCATGCCGGCCTTGTACATCTTCTTCCGTACGCCTTCCACGATTTCATCCACCTTGATCCTGGCGGGGCAGAAATACGTGCAGGCCTGGCAGGTCGTGCAGCTGTAGAAAGCCTCGGAGAGCTCGCGGGAAGGCTCGATCGTCCCGTTCATGAGATAGAAGGCGAGAGCGTTACGGCCCCGGGCATTCCTTGATTCCTTTTGGGTCACGCTGAAGGTGGGGCAACCGAGGCGGCAGAATCCGCAATGGATGCACGCCAGCACCTCATCATCCACGGCTTTGCCGAAGGAATTGAGTCCTTCAGGATGCTCCACCAGAGGCTTGAAGGCGAAGTAGTCATAAATATCCGTCTTGACCCCTTTCTCAAGGCCCATTTTGCCGGGGTTGAGAAGGTTGTCAGGGTCCATGGCCTTTTTGATTTTGCGCATCACTTCCATGGCCGGACCCAGTTGCATCTCAATGTGAGGCGCCCGGGTGAGTCCTGTTCCATGTTCTGCGCTCAGAGTTCCCTTCATTTCCATACACGTCTTCACGAGTTCTTCTGCAGCGGGTTTCAGTCGATTCCAATCATCCCGGCTCCTCACGTCGCAAACAAAGGTGGTGTGCACATTGCCGTCGCCCACGTGGCCGAAGGTGGCAATGAGGACGTTGTACTTCTGAGAAATAGCCTGGGCCCGGCGGATCGTTTCAGGGATTTTCGTCGAAGGCACTCCCAGATCTTCGGCAATCGCGACAAGACGATTCCCCGGTTTGATCCGGGACAGGGTGGGAACCAGACCACCCCTGGCCCTCATCATCTCTTCTCTGCGGGCCGGGTTGTCGGTCCATTCGTATTCGAGGACCCCGTACTTTTTGCAAATCTCGCCGATCCGGTTCATGTCGCGAACCACCACATCTTTGGCTCCGTCGCCTTCCATGATGAGGAGGGCCTCGATCTTGCTCGCATCTTTGCCAAGCGCCTTCTCGACCACTTTGACGCTGAATTTGTCCATGATCTCGCAGCCGGCGAGTTTGATGCCCGAGGTGGTCACCTCGGTGACCGCATCGCCGGCAGCATTGATGTCGCCGAAAATGGCAAGGGCCAGGGCTCCGTATTCGGGCTTTGGCTCCACTTTGCAGATGATTTCCGTAATGACACCGAGCGTTCCTTCTGCAGCACAGAAAAGGCGGGTGAGATCGTAGCCAAGGGAGGTTTTGGGTGTGATGCCCCCTGTTTCAATGATGGTTCCATCCACCAGGACGACCTTGAGCCCTTTGATGTAGTCCTTAGTTGTTCCGTATTTGACAGCCCTGTGGCCGCTGGCATTGGTGGAGACCATGCCGCCGATGGTTGCAATGATTTCGCTGCCGGGGTTGGGAGGGAACATAAGGCCCTCTTTGCCCAGGACCGTGTTGAGTTGCATGCAGATGACGCCAGGCTCCACGCGGGCGTAGAAATCCTTTTTGTTGACCTCCAGAATCTTGTTCATGTTGTGGAGATCCAACAGAAGACCGCCTCGGACGGGAAGGACAGCGCCGGTGGTGCTGGTGCCGCTTCCACGGGCGACCACAGGGATTTTGTCCCTGGAAGCCAGCTTCATGATGGCCGATACTTGTTCGGTCGTTCGGGGAAAGACGACGGCATCCGCAATCCCCTGGTGGACCGACATGTCCCGCGAATAGCAGAGCCGTTCAGTATAGTCGGTGAAAATGTTCTCTGGGCCAACAATCTGGGTGATTTCGTCAAATATGCTCATGAACTGACCTCCAAGGAAGAGAGTGTTAAACGAAAAATTTCCGATTGGCTTGGTGTGGCTACTATTTAGCTATAAAGTGACTATAAAGGAGGAAATATCAGCGTGTCAAGCATAAACGTGTTTGACTTTGCCCCTCTTTTTCCCGGCAGGGTATCAGGGGAGTTTGTCCTTGACAAGGGCCGTTTATCCAATAGTATATCGTGATTTCCGCGCTTGGCAGAAGGCCAAAGAGGAAGAGGGACAAACCCCGTAGGAGGTGCTTTCCAAATGAATATTGAAGACAAAATTCAAGCCCTTCAAGAGAGGAACTTCGAGGCCGAAAGCGGCGGGGGCCAGGACAAGATCAATGACCAGCACGCCAAGGGAAAACTGACGGCCAGGGAACGAATCGATTACCTCCTGGACAAGGGGAGTTTTCAGGAGATCGACAAGTTTGTCGTTCACCGGTGCCACGATTTCGGGATGGACGGCAAGAAGATTCCGGGCGACGGAGTGGTGACCGGTTACGGCACGATCAACGGCCGCCTTGCGTTTCTCTTTTCACAGGATTTTACCGTCTTCGGCGGTTCTCTCAGCGAGACCTTCGGACAGAAAATCTGCAAGGTCATGGATCTCGCCGTGCAAAACGGCGCGCCCATGATCGGTCTCAACGACTCGGGAGGAGCGCGAATCCAGGAAGGGGTCATGAGCCTTGGCGGGTACGGCGAAATCTTCAAGCGAAACGTGTGGTCGTCAGGGGTGATTCCCCAGATTTCGGTGATCATGGGGCCCTGTGCAGGAGGTGCGGTTTACTCTCCGGCCCTCACCGATCTGGTCATCATGGTGAAGAAGACGAGCAACATGTTCATCACAGGCCCACAGGTCATCAAGGCGGTCACATCGGAAGAAGTCACCGCGGAGGAATTGGGCGGCGCTATGACACACAACACCAAAAGCGGCGTGGCCCATTTTGCGGAAGATAACGACAAGGCAGCTCTGGACAGGATCAAGGAGTTGCTCGCCTTTTTTCCCCAGAACTGCAGAGAAAAACCGCCGGTGGTGGCATGCACAGATGATCCAGACAGGAAAGAGAAAGCCCTAAACAAGGCAGTGCCCGCGAACCCCAAAATGCCCTATGATATCAGAGACATTATCCGGGGCGTTCTGGATGACAACTACTTCGTGGAGGTTCAGAGGCACTTTGCGATGAACATGGTTGTTGGTTTTGGGAGGTTGAACGGCTATCCGGTCGGCATCATCGCCAACCAGCCGAGAGTTCTGGCCGGATGTTTGGACATCAATGCCTCTGTAAAGTGCGCTAGGTTCGTTCGCCTGTGCGACGCCTTCAACATTCCCCTCGTAACGTTCGTGGATGTTCCCGGCTATTTGCCGGGGGTGAACCAGGAGTATGGCGGCATCATCAAGCACGGAGCCAAGATTCTCTTTGCCTATTCCGAGGCAACGGTTCCCAAAATCACGCTGGTCACTCGCAAAGCTTATGGAGGGGCCTATATTGCCATGTCCGGCAAGCATCTTGCTGCGGACATCAACTACGCCTACCCGACGGCAGAGATTGCCGTGATGGGACCGGAGGGCGCGGCCAACATTATCTTCAAGAAAGAGCTGGATGCGGCTCAAAACAAGCAGGAGACGAGACAGAAACTGATAGACGAATACCGGGACAATTTCGCCAGTCCTTACAGGGCCGCTGAGGTGGGTTACATCGATCAGGTCATCATGCCCGAGGATACACGGCCTAACCTCATCAAGGCGCTCATGGCGCTGCAGAACAAGAAGACGTCGATCCCTTCGAGGAGGCACGGCAACATTCCACTCTAATCCATTCCGGGAGGCAAACCAATGAAAGGACTGAACCAGCTGTTGAGATCAGGGAGGATCAGTGGCCTGGCAGACCTTGGGCCGCTATACGAATGGTCGGAAGGCCCTGCCTCTGTCGCCATTGACCGGGTCTCCTTCAACGGGAAGAAAGGGGCGATTCTTTGCTACTGCAATCCTCCGGTCCACCAGGTCGGCAACCCCGCCCTCGATGCCTACCTGCAGGGTCTCGACAAGGTCTTCCAGAAAAAGGAAGAACTGAAGTTCCTCCTCTTGTACGGGGCCAATGACCCGGTCCATGCAGGAGGAGATCTCAAGGAGAGCCTGGAAAAGCTGGACAAGACCCTGGCCGCGAAAAGAGAGAAAGAGAGAAGCGGCGCGCCCGCAAAGGACATCGACCGGCTCTACGATTGGGCGGACACGCGTCTCGAAAAGGGGATCGGGCTCCATTCGAGGGTGAGGAGTCTGGCGCAGCACCTGAGGGTGGTGGCTGTGTGCGGAGGAGGAACGCGGTTCGGAGGTTCGGCGGAGATTCCTCTTATGGCCGATTACCTGGCAGGCGATTCGCGGAGCGGCATGTGTTTCAGTGAGGCCATGATCGGGCTTTTGCCTGGATGGTCCGGAATCGCAAGAGCCCTG
>Ga0105107_10002973_pt1 | contig 11220 bp, 8 predicted proteins | sample PPLLaktember2015_6_FD_79335 | JGI IMG/M metagenome (GOLD analysis project Ga0105107, IMG submission 79335) | Freshwater sediment microbial communities from Prairie Pothole Lake near Jamestown, North Dakota, USA - PPLs Lake P8 Core (1) Depth... | ecosystem: Environmental > Aquatic > Freshwater >... | reverse complement strand
CCACTTCGGCGAACAACGACGATATTAAAAATCCTTGATCATTGAGAGGTGCAGAAGCCCAGTGCTTATGCACCTCTTTTTTTCCGGGAGACACAACGTGATGGCTAACATCTATTTTCTATCGGGCAGTCATGAAAAAGTCAATGATTTTTACCCTGATGATAGCCCTCTCCCTCAGCTGCGACAGGACTGACCGCTCCAGTGACCGCAGCGCTGACCGGGAAATGGAAGGATACGCTGCAATAAGCAACATTTCTGAAGTATGCAGGGACGACCGGACACAACGTACCCTGCATATTTTTTATTTCCCGTCGGGTTTTATCCTTTCTTCCCGGTTTGCGATTTCCCATGCGGTGAAGAATACACATTTCGCCCGCATTGTCAGCAAATCAAATTCAATTTTTTCCACCTCATCGCTGGGCATATGGTAGTCTTCGTGAATGCCATCGAAATAGAATATGATGGGGATATCCTTCTGGGCAAAATTCCAATGGTCGGAGCGGTAATACAGCCTGGCAGGATGGTCTTCATCATTGTAGGTATAATCAAACACCAGGTTTGTGTTTTTTCTGTTCATGCTCTCGTTTACCTCGTGAAGTGTTGATGACAGCTTATCGGCACCTATCACGTAAACATAAGGCGGGCTCTCCTTGTGCTGTTCGTCGCGACGGCCAACCATATCAATGTTAAGATTCACTACCGTCTTCGCCAGGGGAAATACAGGGTATTGCGTGTAATACTCCGATCCCAGTAAACCATTTTCTTCGCCGGCTACCGTCATAAACAGGATGCTGCGCCGCGGGCCTTTGCCGTCTTTTTTTGCCTGAGCGAAAGCGGTCGCAAGCTGAAGAACAGTGACGGTTCCTGATCCGTCATCGTCCGCGCCGTTGTTGATCAGATCGCCCTGACCTTTACTCTTCTTTCCGATATGATCATAATGCGCAGTGATGACGATCACTTCGTCCTTTTTATCCGTGCCTTCAAGATAACCCAACACATTCTCGGTCTTGACAGTTTTTACATCAACCGTTGTCTTATACGCAAGCTTTCCTGCGGCAACCTTTTTCAGGGCAGGTTTCCTGTCCCCTTCGCCCGCAGCGACGTTCAGCTTTTCAATGGTTGTACTGAAGATCTTTTCTGCGACCCCGGGCGCGATGAAGAACATGCCAGCACTGGAATTCGTGCTTTGCGGCTTCTTCAGGGAGAGTCTCCCTTCAGTTAAGAAACTTTCGAATTGCTGCGCGTATTCCTTAAATTCCTCCCGTGTTTTTGTATTGAGAACAAACACCATGGCGGCGTTTTTTGAACGGGCGGCGGCGATCGCCTCCCGGTAGTTTCCTTCCTGCGGAAGCATAATGAGCACGCCTTTTCCGGCAACATCGAGCTGGCTGTAATCATCCGCCCGGCCCCTGCCGGCAAATACAACGGAAAGCGGCACCTCCCCGGCGGAGTTGTCCTTTCCATAATACACGATATCTTCAAAATTCTTGTATCTGCTGCCCCCTGCCGTAAGGTAGACCTCTCCGGGAACGCTTCGGTATAAATCGAAATGCTGATAATAACTTCCATTGACCGGAGGCTTCAGGCCCCGCTTTTCAAAATGATCGCTGATAAAGGCAGCGGCCATTTTCTGACCCCTGGTTCCCGTCTCCCGCCCCTCCATGGCGTCGGAGGCGATAATGCTGAGATTCTCCTTCAACGCTGCAGGCGTGATGAGGTTGGCGTATGCCTTTGGATCGGCCTGCCCTCCCGCGCCAAGGTTGTATAATAGAAGCCCTAAGAATAAATAATACCTCTTTGTCATAACTATGGTTTTAAGGGGACTGGCGCGGCTACGGCCCGGTGCCCCGATTGCAGATTTATCCCCCCCGGATTGCAGCGCAACAAAACGACAAAACTACTTTTAGTTTCGATAATTTTAATCAAACCAGCAGCCTGCGTGCTTAATTTTTTCCGGGTGCGTGAAAAAGCGTGGCGAACGCCATCTTTGCTCTGTTAATTGTGTCCAAACTAAATTACCTTTGCACCGGGTTAAACCGGGTCCTGACTGCCAGATAATTGTCAGATTGCCGAATCGAACAGAAATTAGTGAACCCGAAGTACATTTTTTGTGAGAGAACAAAATTTAAGCCACAAAACCGTACCCCCGGATGAGCGATTTTAACCTTGATGAAACCTTCAAACCCCTTATCTGACCACGCCCATTAAAGTATTAAGAGATTTAATCGACCAGTTTCAATGCACATAAATCCACACTACAAAGAAAAATTTGAGTCCAGGCATATCGGGCCGGACAGTGCCCAAATTGATGAGATGCTGAAAGCCGTGAAGGCGCGTTCTCTGGAGGAACTTATAGATCAGACCATTCCGGCAAAGATCCGGCTTAGAAAACCCCTGAACCTTCCCGCCGCCCAGTCAGAGTTCGAGTTCCTGAATAATTTTCGCAAGCTGGCGCTTCAGAATCAGGTTTTTAAGACCTTCATTGGAACTGGATATTACAATACCATCACCCCTCCGGTCATCCTGAGAAACATCCTCGAAAATCCGGGATGGTATACGGCGTATACTCCCTATCAGGCAGAGATCGCCCAGGGAAGGCTCGAGGCCCTCATCAACTATCAGACGATGGTAATCGACCTGACGGGGCGGGAAATCGCCAACGCTTCCCTTCTGGACGAAGCAACGGCCGCCGCCGAAGCCATGCACCTTTTTCACGCGTCGCGGAAGCCTTCGAAAAAAAATGCGTATAAATTCTTTGTGGATGAAAATGTGTTTCCTCAAACGATCGATGTCCTGAGAACCCGTTCCGCCCCGATAGGCGTAGCGTTGGTTATTGGGAATGTGAACAAACTGGATGTTGCCGATGCGGATCTGTTTGCCGTTTTTGTTCAAAACCCAAACAATGACGGAGCATTGAAGGATTACACTGACTTTATTCAGCTCGCCCATGCAAATGATCTGCACGTTGTCATGGCGGCCGACATCATGAGCTTGCTTCTGGCAAAATCTCCCGGTGAGATGGGCGCTGACGCCGTGGTTGGCTCCACGCAGCGCTTTGGCGTGCCTATGGGATTTGGTGGTCCGCATGCAGCGTATTTTGCCACGCGCGACGAATTCAAAAGACAGATGCCCGGACGAATCATCGGGGCCTCTGTGGATGCAGAAGGCAACCCGGGTTATCGCATGGCCCTTCAGACGCGTGAGCAGCACATCCGCAGGGAGAAAGCCACTTCCAACATCTGTACGGCGCAGGTGCTGCTCTCCGTTATGGCCGGAATGTATGCAGTATATCACGGACCGCAGGGTCTGAAAAAAATTGCCGGAAGGATTCACGCCCTTACGATGTCACTCGAAGGGGGGCTGAAGGCCATGGGCATCCGCCAGGTGAACGAACACTATTTCGATACGCTGAAAATTCAGGTCACGGACAAAAAAGCACTTCTGCGTGAAGCGGAAAAACGCCAGGTGAATTTCCGCTACTTCGATGATGAACACGTGGGAATTTCCGTCGATGAAACAACAACCTCCGCAGATTGTGAACTCATCATTGAAGTCATCGGCGCCGCTGAAAAGAAGAAGAGTCTGGCGATATCTTCAAACGGAAAGGAGATCAACTGGCCGGCCACGCTCATCCGGAAATCAGGGTACCTGTCACACCCTGTGTTTAATGCCCACCACTCCGAGCACGAAATGCTCCGCTATCTGAAGCGCCTGGAGAACAGGGATCTTTCCATGGTGCACTCCATGATCTCCCTGGGCTCCTGCACGATGAAACTGAACGCCACAACGGAGATGATACCCGTCACCTGGCCTGAGTTTGGAAACATACACCCGTTCTCTCCGGCGGTCCAGACGCAGGGATATCAGGCGATGATTGACGATCTCGAAAAATGGCTGAAAGAGATCACGGGTTTTACCGGAGTATCGCTGCAACCCAACAGCGGCGCGCAGGGTGAATACGCCGGCCTCATGGTGATCCGCGCATACCACGCCAGCAGGAATGAAGCCCATCGGAAAATTGCGCTGATCCCCGCCTCGGCGCACGGCACGAATCCCGCGAGCGCGGTTATGGCGGGAATGACGGTGGTGGTGGTGAAATCAGATGAGGAAGGAAAGATCGATATGGCCGACCTGAAGGCTAAAGCCGGGCAATTCAAGGATCAACTGGCATGCCTCATGGTCACTTATCCGTCAACGCACGGGGTATTTGAGGAGTCCATCGCCGAAATCTGCGAGATCATTCACAGCCATGGCGGCATGGTCTACATGGATGGCGCAAACATGAATGCACAGGTTGGGTTAACCTCACCTGCTGCGATCGGCGCGGATGTCTGCCATCTGAATTTGCATAAAACATTTTGTATACCACATGGCGGCGGTGGCCCGGGTATGGGCCCTATTTGCGCGAACGACAAGCTTAAGCCATTCCTCCCGGGTCACGCCATTGTGAAAACCGGTGGAGACAAAGGCATCAACGCGGTTTCTGCCGCGCCGTGGGGCAGCGCAAGCATTCTCACGATCTCCTATGCCTATATCGCCATGATGGGTAGCGAGGGATTAACCAATGCCACATCGCTGGCTATCCTTAATGCCAATTACATCAAGGCAAGACTGGAGAGCCATTTCAAGATCCTTTATGCAGGCACGAAAGGACGTTGCGCGCATGAACTGATCGTCGATTGCCGTGACTTCAAGAAGGCTGGCGTCGAGGTGGAAGACATCGCCAAACGCCTCATGGACTACGGGTTCCATGCCCCCACCGTTTCATTCCCAGTAGCCGGCACGTTGATGATCGAGCCGACGGAGAGCGAACCGAAGGAAGAACTCGACCGCTTTTGCGATACCCTCATCGAGATCCGGAAGGAAATCCGTGAAATTGAGGATGGCAATGCCGACAAGGAGAACAACGTCCTGAAAATGGCGCCACACACCGCAGCAGTAGTGACCGCTGATCAGTGGAACAGGCCTTATAGCCGACAAAAAGCAGCCTATCCGCTTCCCTTTGTTAAGAACACCAAGTTCTGGCCGGCTGTCAGCAGGATCGACAATGCATACGGAGATCGTAACCTCATGTGCAGCTGTCTGCCTATCGAAGAATTTTCCAAAAAAGAAGATTCAGTGCCAGCTTAACATTGAAACTGCAGCATCACCGTGGTGCATGAGACAATCCTGATGAAGAAAGTCCTGTTTTTCCTGATGTTATGCTCCCCGGCAGCCTGGGCTCAGAAAAGTATGTACAAGGGGTTCCCTTCCCTCGTTTGGCCGAAACTATACGATATCTCATTTGTCAAAGGGCGGGATGCCCTGGGTGAATATGACAGGCCGGTGTTTTCAGAAGCAGTAAAGGCATTGCGGAACAAAACGGTAGTCCTTCCCGGATACATGGTGCCTTTGGAAAATTCGACGAGCAGCTCCCGCATCATGCTTTCTTCCCTCCCCCTGAATGCGTGTTTCTTCTGTGGCGTGGGGGGACCCGAGACGGTCGTCGAGGTTCAGCTCAGATCCAAAACTTCGTGGATCGAACAACCCATAGAAGTGAAAGGCGTTCTTAAACTGAACGACCAGGACCACGACAATATGATCTATATCCTGGAAGATGCCGAGGTGCTGGGCCTCCTGGATTTCTAGCTGAAAATTCACCTGTCTGGTGGTAGTAAAAGTGACTTTCTGCCTGGCTATTTTTATGCAGAGAGAACCATAATATGAAGTGGATACAATTCCTCCTGTTAATCATTCCCATCCATCTGGTCTCAGGACAGCATCTTAAGGACGCGGAACTGATGTCGCTCGTGAAAGCGGAAGAATCTTTCAGCCGCATGGCAAAAGAAAAGAGCGCGCGCGATGCATTTCTTTTCTTTTTGATGGACGATGCCATCACCTTCGTCCCTGCCCAGGGACCGAGAAAGGGAAAGGTGTACCTTGAAAAACAGCAACCTGACAGCAGCTGGCTTCACTGGTGGCCTGTCTTCACGGACATCGCTGCATCCGGTGATTTCGGTTACAACACCGGACCGTGGGAATTCCGGCAAAAGCGCACTGATAAGGAGCCCGTTGCCTATGGAGAATTCATCAGCCTGTGGAAAAAAAATCCGCAGGGCGAATGGAGGGTAGCCCTCGATGTGGGCATCCGGCATCAGAAACCCGTCACCGCCCGGCCATTGACATCCTCGGCAATAAGATCTGAAAAAAAAGGCGGCCTTTCAGGAGAGCAACCGGGACAATTTGATCCTGAACAGGAATTTATCCGCTCGCTGATGCAACGCGGGAGCAATGCATACATACCACTGCTTTCCGAAGAAGCAAAGTTCTTCCGTCCGGGATACGAGCCGTTCTACGGTAAGGAAACCGTTCAGGATTTCCTCAACCACTCCAGGGAAAAAGTTACGTGCGACTATGTCAGTGGAGAAATATCACCATCCCATGATCTTGCGTGCGTTTACGGAACGGCTTCGCGCGAATCAATAGAGGATGGTGTAACGAAAACGGTCCGGCACAGCTACGTACGTTTCTGGAAAAGAGAACACGGCCAGTGGAAGATTGTACTTGACGTCTTATCGGACTGATCATTCGGTGCGCAGTGCACCCGCCGGATTCTGCATGGCGACTCTTGACGCATTTAGACCTACAATGAGCGAAGCGACCAGAAAGACAAACAGCGCGCCAATCAGAAAGATGACGGGCTGTAATCCGATCCTGTAGGCAAAGCCCTGTAACCAGTTGTCCATCGCCCAGTAACAAACCGGAATAGCAATGACGTTGGCGATGAGTACCAGCACGAGGAGATCTTTCATCAGGAGCACGGATACCTGACCCGTGGTCGCCCCCAACACTTTTCTTACCCCGATCTCCTTCTTGCGCTGAGAGGCGATATAGCTGGCGAGTCCAAGAATACCCAGACAGGCAATGGCCACTGAAATGGCCGAAAACAACGCAAAGATCCTTCCCTGAATCATTTCACCCGAATACAGCCTTCCAATGACATCATTCAGGAACAGGAATTCCATGGGGAATCCGGTTTGATAGGACTCCCACGCCTTCTCAAGTCCTGACACCGCGACGGAAATATTTTCGCCTGAAACGCTTAGCAGAAGATTCCCGCCATCGTCAATGTGGGAGATCACCAGAGGTTCTATTCTTTCCTTGAGGGAAGTGAAATGAAAATCCCTGATCACACCCACGACTTCTTTGTAAACACTGTCAAACTGCGAGAGCATTATCCGCTTTCCGAGCGCCTCGTCATTTGACCATCCTAACTGGCGGACCGCAGTTTCATTGAGGACTGCGGCGTTGGTGCTATCAGCGGGAAATTCATTCGAAAAAAACCTGCCTGCTGCCATGGACAGGTCCATGGTTTTCAGGTACTCCGCATCCGTCCAGAGGGTGCGCATTCTCATGTTCGTTTCCTCGCCCTGAATGTTCACGGTAGTCGCATCGTAGAATCCGCCTGGATATCCGGAAGAAAATGATGCGGATGCAAATGAATGGTTTCTTAAAAGTGATTCCCTGAAGGAGAGTTGCCGGCGATTAATTTCACCGTTATTCAGTCTCACTACCATTACCTGTTCGGCATTAAACCCAAGGTCTTTTTGGCGCATGTACCTTAGTTGTTGGCCAATGAAAAGCGTAGAAATAATCATGATGCCGGAGATCCCGAACTGAAAGATCACCAGCGCCTTTCGCACAAAAACATATCGGAGGTTCCCCCTTATTTCCCCTTTGAAAACATTCACGGGTTTGAATGTCGATAAGAGGAAGGAAGGATAAGCGCCCGATGTGATCGTTATGATTATGAGGAGAATGAAAAGAAATATCCACAAGGACGTATCACTGAAAACGCCGGGAAGGTCCAATCCAAGCCCTGCATTGAAAAATGGAATGCTGATTTGTGCCATGCTTATTCCAACCACCATGGACAGGAGGGCGAGGAAAAATGATTCGGATAGAAACTGCATAGCCACTGACCGCTGACTTGACCCCAGCGTCTTGCGGATGCCGACTTCTTTTGCTCTTGACGAAGCCTGTGCTGTGGCGAGGTTGATGTAGTTGATGCTTGCCAGCAAGAGGAGAAGAATACCAATACTTCCAAAAACATATACATAACGGCGGTCGCCGTGCGCAACATTGTTTTCATACCGGGTACCGGTGTTGAAGTAGATCTCGCGCAGCGGTTCGAGCCGTAACCCGATCTTGTTCCCGACCCGCTGGAAATCATCTCCGAAGTACTTGTCCATAAAATCAGGAAAAGCGCTGTTGAGGTATGCGGCATCCTGCGGGTTGGCAACTTTCACATATGTGTTAAACGCGTTACCCCACCAGTCTTCAAACCATGGTTCTCCATCCAGAATATTCATCGACCCAACGGCATCGAATTGCAGGTGTGAATTGCCGGGCAATGCGTCCATGACGCCGGTTATCATCATATCGTACTGATCGTCCAACCGGATCATTTTGCCGATCGGGTCTGTGTTGCCGAAATATTTTTCAGCCAGGACCCTGGAGATCACGAGGCTGTTTCCGTTTTTCAGAACGGTACCCGGTTGTCCGCGGTGAAGGTGGAGAGAAAAGAACTCAAAGAAATTTGCATCCGCCAGTAAAATTTTCTTTTCGATAAATGATTTGTCCTGGTATGCTACAAGCGCGGTGAACGAAATAGCACGAGTGGTGGTTTGAATCCGGCCGGGAAAGTCCTGTTGCAGTGCGGGACCAAATTTTGCGGCGGTGATACCAATGTTGTAGGGCATACCATTGATCTGAGACTGCCGGATCACGCGATAGATCTTATCTCCATCGCGATGGAAGTTATCATAAGAAAGTTCATTTACAATGAAGAGATAAATAACAATGCAACTGGCGAGGCCAATCGACAGTCCCAAAATATTTAAGCCGGTAAAGAATATTTTACGGGCGAGATACCGGAGGATAACTTTGCTGAAATGAAGAAGCATAATTCGGGTATTTGATGCGTTCATGCGATGAACGTGCCAATTTAAAAGTTGATTTCCAACCTGAAATGCAACAATCCAGCTGCATGCCCGGCTAAAAAAGAACATTTTTGTCCGCTACCGGTCATGTGAGAAAGATCCTCAAGATCCCGCGAACCGGAGGCAGCCTCTCTCCACGGGCAGTTGGAGGGGTTGTTTTCGACCTTTTAAACCCTCAAATTTGCGTACTTCAAATGACCTATGGCTTTTCTCTTCGATTCCTTTCAGAGCTGGAAAAATTACTGTGAGACTTCGGGGCAATCTCTTGTAGACGTGGTGCTGGAATACGAGCGCGAGCAGAAGGGAAGGAACAACGACGAGATCTACGCCGGTCTTACACGCGCCTGGGAAGTGATGAAAGATGCAGTAAGGACAGGCCTTGAAGAAGATATGACATCCCGAAGCGGAATGATCAACAACGGTGCAAAAAAAGTTTACAATTATCCCACAGCGGTTTTATCGAAGGAGTTTCAGCAACTGATTGCCCGCGCGCTTGCTGCGAAAGAAGTGAATTCCTGTATGGGCAGAGTGGTCGCAGCGCCCACCGCCGGAGCAAGCGGGATCATGCCCGGTGTCTTGGTCACATTGCAGGACATCCATAACATCGACGACAAGAAAATTCTCGACGCCATGTTAATTGCTGCGGGTACCGCACTCATCATGGAACAAAAAGCATCCATCGCCGGTGCGGTGGGAGGTTGCCAGGCGGAGACAGGAACCGCAGCGGCGATGGGGGCTGCCGCCATTGTATTTTGTCTCGATGGAACCATCGATCAGATGCTGAATGCGATAGCCATCACCGTGCAGTGTATGCTCGGGCTTGTATGTGACCCGGTGGCAGGACTTGTTGAAGTACCATGCGTGGTGCGGAATGCAAGCGCCGCCGCCATTGCCAACAGTTCAGCGCAGATCGCGCTTGCTGATGTCAGCAGCGTAATACCCGTTGACGAAGTAGTGGAAGCCATGGGAGAGATCGGCGCAAGCATGGAAACACGCTATAAGGAAACAGCTCTTGGCGGCCTCGCCATGACGCCGACGGGCCAAAAAATTGCAAAGAAGGTCCTTATCCGGGATATTGAGATCCTCCCCGATGAAAATAGTGAACACTGAATCATTTCAGGTTTTTCTCAGGTAGCAGGAAATCCGGCAAGACCTCATTGCCAAAGAAATAAATGGCCATACTGATCACCACCGACCAGAAGGACGCGCTGATAAACATGTAAAAAATGATCTTGTCCCTGGGACTGCCGGAGCTTATCGCCAGCAGCGTACCGCCAATCGGCGTCAGGATGATCGGCGTTAACAGCGCAACACCCACCAGGCCATAGCGTTTCCATATCTTCTCCAGTCTAGCGGCCCTCTTGAGGTTGATCGACCTCTTCTTGAATCTCCCGAAAATGTTTCTCCGTATCCAGTTTCCGAAAAAAGTAAAAAGGAACACAACTGTCATCATACCGGCTACGGTCGTCAGAATGGTCGTGATGAGACTGAGACCCGCTGCATATCCTCCTGTGGGGCCGAGGATAAACTTCAGCATAGAAGAAAAGTATATGATAACGGCCCTGAGAATTTCCTGCAACATAATTACACCATAAAAAATCCACAGCCCCTACTCCTTGACTCCAAAGCAAAGATCTCCTGCATCGCCCAGACCCGGCACGATATAAAAAGAGGAATTTAATTTTTCATCGAGCGCGCAGGTCCACAGGGAGTACGGCAAAGTAATATTTTCTTTCAACAGTTTGACGCCTTCCGGTGCGGCTACGACCGAAACGATAAACAACGACGAAGGCGTTCCCCTGGCCAGCATTTGTTTATAGGCATTTAAAAGGGATTTCCCGGATGCAAGCATGGGGTCTATGAGCACCACTACCTTTCCATTTACGTCCGGAATTGAAACATAATCAACACTTACCTGAAGGTCGGCCGGATCTTCATTGCGCCAGGCGCCGATAAAGCCGCTGTCCGCGTGATCAAAGAAATTCAGGAAACCCTGGTGGAACGGAAGCCCCGCTCTGAGAATAGTGATGAGCAGCGGATATTCCTTTAATAGCTGAATGGATGACTGTCCCAGAGGCGTTTGGACCATCTTTGATTCGTACGAAAGTTTTTGTGAAATTTCATATGCCAGGATCTCACCCAGGCGCTCCAGGTTCCTTCTGAACCGCATGCGGTCTTTCTGAAGTCCTGCATCGCGTAGTTCGGATAAAAAATGGTTGGCTACGGAGCGTCGCGCGCT
>Ga0105107_10002972_pt1 | contig 11222 bp, 12 predicted proteins | sample PPLLaktember2015_6_FD_79335 | JGI IMG/M metagenome (GOLD analysis project Ga0105107, IMG submission 79335) | Freshwater sediment microbial communities from Prairie Pothole Lake near Jamestown, North Dakota, USA - PPLs Lake P8 Core (1) Depth... | ecosystem: Environmental > Aquatic > Freshwater >... | reverse complement strand
CTCGTCGCCTTGAGGAACAGGCCCCAGTCGGTGATGTGGTTGAGCTTGCGCCCTCCCCCGAGCTTCGGATCCGCCTTCGCCTCGTCGATGTGCGCCTGGTAGTTGATCGGCGCATTGACGATCTTCGTTGGGTTCGCCACCGGCGACTTGAGCTTCACCTCGGCGAGCTTGCGCCGCGGCGCGGTCGCCTCCAGCGTGCGTACGCGCTCGAGCACGCGCTCAAGGTTGGCGATCAGCGGGTCGCCAAGCGCGATCGGCCAGCGCTGTTGCGGGATGACCTCGAGCGCGGGCGTGACGTCGAGTACCTCGTCGGCCTTGACGAGCCCCAGACGATCGTTGTCGTAGCGGCAGATGCGCACGGCGGTTTCCTCGGTACGCCTGACGGCATCGCCGTCAGACGGCGGATTCAAGGGCGCGTGAGGGGATGCGTCCCCTCGTGTCGTCCCGCCCTCTCAGTCGATGAACCCCTCGGACTGGACGTACAAGGTCACGTCGTCGCCGATGAGCGGGGGCTGGAACTTCTGGGCGATGCCCCAGTCGCTGCGCTTGAGGGTCGTGAAGGCCTCGACGCCGCACACCTCCTTCTTGGTGCGGAAGTGGGTGATGCAGCGGAGCGATTTCACGTTGAGCGTCACCGGCTTCGTCTGCCCGATCATCGTGAGCATGCCGTCCACGGCGACCAGCTGGTCGCCGCTCCACCGCAGCGCGGTCGACTTGAAGGTGATCGTCGGATGCTTCTCCACCTGGAAGAACATCTCGCCCTTCATCACCTTGTCGAGCACCTCGCTCCCCGACACCGAGGAGGTGGGATCGATCTCGACCTCGACCGTGCCGCCCTTGCCCCGCTCGAGGATGGCCTTGCCCTTCGCCCGGATGAACTTGCCCTGGTACGTGGTGAGGCCGAGATGGCTGACCGACCAGTGCGGGTAGGTGTGGTCGGGATCGAGCGAATAGGACTGGGCGGCGGCGGCGCCGGCGGCGAGCATGGCGGCGACGGTAAGAGGGGCTGCGAGCTTCATGGCTTTTTCGTCTCCTGGTCGAAGGACTTCACGGCTTCGTGGCGGCAACCAGCCGGAACTTTACCTGCACCTCGTCGGCAAGGATCTTCGTGTCGGCCCACTCGCCCTCGCCGATCCTGAAGTCGAGGCGCCGGATCGTGACCGCGCCGTCGAAAACGCTGTTGGCGCCGTCGTTCGTCACCGTGAAGGGCACCACGACGTCGCGCGTGATGCCCTTGATCGTCAGCCGGCCGGCAACCTCGAACCGGCCCCCGCCGAGCGGCTTGACCGCAGTCGCCAGGAAGCCTGCGCGGGGGTGGTTGCGCGCGTCGAGGAACGGCCGGCTGACCGCCTCGTCGTTCAATGTCCGCTCGCCCATGTCGAAGCTCGCCGCGTCGATCTCCACGCGCGCCTCGCTCGTCTCGGGGCGGGCGGCGTTCCAGTTCACCTGCGCGACGAACTTGCGGAACTCGCCCTCGACCGGGACGTTCATCTGCCGGCTGACAAAGCTGATCCGGCTCTTGCCGTAGTCGATGCCCAGCTGGGCAAGCGCAGGGAGGGCGGCGAGCGCGAGCGCCGCGGCGACGGCGAATCGCTCCAATCTAGGCGCCCTCCTGAATGAACACCCCGCCCTTTTCGATCTTGAGCGGATAGGTCTTCACATCCACCGTGCATGGCGCACCAACGGCCTTGCCTGTCGGGATGTGGAACCGCCCCTGATGGAGCGGGCACTCGATCTCCTCGCCGTCGACGAAGCCGTCGGCGAGGCTCGCCTGCCCGTGCGTGCACACGTCGTGCGTCGCGTAGATCGCGCCGGCGACGTTGTAGAGGCACAGCGGTTCGCCGCCGTGATACACGCGGAAGGTGCCGTCCTCGGGCACCTCGGACACGTCGGCGATCCTGAGCCACTTCCCGCGCATCGATCCTGGCCCGCGGCGAAAGGCCGCAATGGTAGGCCGCGCCGCGGGATTGATCAAACCGATTAGCGGGCATCGCCCGCCAATCGCTCATACCTTCGTACGAACAAGGGGGGAGCCCCTTGTATATCCCCCTTTGTCGAACAAGGGGCGCGGAGCGCGCCCCTTGTAGATCCCCTCCTGAGCGGAGGTTTCTTGCTCTTCAGGTAGATCCGTGGCCGGCGAACCGCCGGCGGTACGCGACGTAGTACAGCACCGGGATCACCACCAGCGTCAGCAGGGTCGACACGAGAATGCCGAAGATGAGGGAGATCGCGAGCCCGTTGAAGATCGGGTCGTCGAGGATGAACGTCGCACCGAGCATCGCGGCCGCTGCGGTGAGCGCGATCGGCTTCGCGCGCGCCGCGGCCGACTGCACGACCGCGTCGCGGAACGGCACGCCTTCGGCCGTCTTCAGGTTGATGAAGTCGACCAGCAGGATGGAGTTCCGCACGATGATTCCCGCCAGCGCGATCATGCCGATCATCGACGTCGCGGTGAAGTTCGCGCCGAGCAGGGCGTGCCCCGGCATCACCCCGATGATCGTCAGCGGGATCGGCGCCATGATCACGAGCGGCGTGAGGTAAGAGCGGAACTGCGCGACGACGAGCAGGTAGATCAGCACCAGCCCCACCGCGTACGCGAGCCCCATGTCGCGGAAGGTCTCGTAGGTCACCTGCCACTCGCCGTCCCACTTGATCGCGTAGCTGCGATACGGATCGGACGGCTGGCGGATGAAGTACTCCGCGAGCGTGCCGCCCTCGTCGAGCGGCTTGCCCGCGACCCGCTCGCGGATGCCGAACATCCCGTAGAGCGGGCTGGCGATCGTGCCCGCCTGATCGCCGACGACGTACACCACCGGCAGCAGGTCCTTGTGGTAGATCGGGCGATCGCGGTCGCCTGGCACGCGCTTCACCACTTCGGCGAGCGGGACGAGGCCGCCATCGGGTGCCCGGAGCGAGAGCTTGAGCACGTCGTCCAGCTCGCCGCTCCGCTCGGCCGGCAGCGCGACGCGCACCGGCACCTCGTACTTCGACTGGCCGTCGTGGATCGGGGTCACGTCCTCGCCGGAGAGCCCGAGCCGCATCGTGTCGACCACGTCGCGCCGGCTCACGCCCGCGAGCGCGGCCTTGCTCTGGTCCACCTTCAGCACGACCCGCGGCGCCGCGTCGTCGACCGAGTCGTCGACGCCGACGATGTCGGCAGTGGCGGCGAACGCCTCCCGTACCTGCTTGGCCACGCGGATGCGGCCGGCTTCGTCGGGGCCGTACACCTCGGCGACGATCGGCGCGAGCACCGGCGGGCCGGGCGGCACCTCGACCACCTTGACCCGGGCGTCCCAGCGGCTCGCGATGCGCTCGAGCTCTGGCCGGACCGCCTGCGCGATCTCGTGACTCTTGCGATGCCGATCGCCTTTGTCCACAAGGTTCACCTGCAGGTCGCCGGTTTCGGCCGCATTGCGCAGGTAGTACTGGCGCACCAGGCCGTTGAAGTTGATCGGCGACGCGAGGCCGGCATAGGCCTGGTAGTCGGTGACCTCCTCGACGGTCGCGAGATAGGCGCCCATGTCGCGAAGCGCGGCGGCGGTGATCTCGACCGGCGTGCCGGCCGGCAGGTCGACCACGACCTGGAACTCCGACTTGTTGTCGAACGGCAGCATCTTCAGCACGACGAGCTGGAAGACGGGCAGGGCGGCGGACGCGGCGATCAGTGCGAGGACCGCAACGCCGAGCCGGCGGCGATGGGTCTTCGCGCGCTCCGCTGCGACGAACGGACCCAGCACGCGGCGGAACAGCGTGTCGAGCCAGCCGCCGGGTTTCTCGGGCGCGTGGTGCGCGCGACCGAGCAGCTTCAGCGCGAGCCACGGCGTCACGGTGAACGCGATCGCGAGCGAAATCACCATGCCCAGGCTCGCGTTGATCGGGATCGGGCTCATGTAGGGCCCCATCAGCCCGCTGACGAATGCCATCGGCAGCAGCGCGGCGATGACGGTGAACGTGGCGAGGATCGTCGGCCCGCCGACCTCGTCCACCGCGAGCGGGATCGCTTCGGCGAGCGGACGGGACTCGAGGCTCATCCGCCGGTGGATGTTCTCGACCACGACGATCGCGTCGTCCACCAGGATCCCGATGGAGAAGATCAGCGCAAAGAGCGAGACCCGGTTGAGCGTGAAGCCCCAGGCCCAGGAGGCGAACAGCGTGGTCGCGAGGGTGAGCAGCACCGCGACGCCGACGATCACCGCCTCGCGCCAGCCGAGCGCGAACAGGACCAGCGCGACGACCAGCAGCGTCGCAAAGACGAGTTTCTGGATGAGCTGCTGCGCCTTGGCGTTCGCCGTCGCGCCGTAGTTTCGCGTCACCGTGACCTGCACGTCCGACGGAATGACCGTGCCGCGGAGCTCGTCCACGCGCTGGATCACCCGCTCGGCGACGTCGACCGCGTTCTCGCCGGGCTTCTTGGTCACCTGCAGCGTGACGGCCGGGTGCTCGCCTGCGGCGCGAATGCCCTTGCGCTCGCCCGCCGGCCCCGGGCCGGTCCAAACGTAGCGCGCGGGCTGGTCCGGCCCGTCCACCACCTCGGCGACGTCGGACAGGAAGACCGGGCGCCGCTCATGCGTGCCGACCACGAGGGCGCTCACGTCGGCGGCCGACTCGAGATAGCTGCCGGTCTCGACGACGATCTCGCGGTTCTCGCGCACCAGCTTGCCCGTCGGGGCGGCGACGTTGGAGAGCTGCAGCGCGTTGCGCACGTCGAGCGCCGAGATGCCGTGCGCGTTCATCCGGTCGGCGTCGAGCAGCACCCGGATCAGCCGGCCCGGACCGCCGAGCGTCTGGACCTCGCGCGTGCCGGGCACGCGCTTCAGCTCGACCTCGGCGGCGTGCGAGACCCGCTCGAGCTCGAAGGCGCCGCGCGCGGGATCGGCGGTCCAGAGAGTGAGCGTCACGATCGGGACGTCGTCGATGCCCTTCGGCTTGATGATCGGATCGAGGACGCCGAGATTGGGCGAGATCCAGTCGCGGTTCGAGAGGATGGTGTCGTAGAGCCGCACCAGCGCATCGACGCGCGGCACGCCGACCTTGAACTGCACGGTCAGGATCGCCATGCCGGGGCGCGAGACCGAGTACACGTGCTCGACGCCGGTCATCTGCGCGAGCACCTGCTCGGCGGGCGTGCTCACCAGCGCCTCGACGTCGCGCGCGGACGCGCCGGGGAACGGGACGAAGACGTTCGCCATCGTCACGTTGATCTGCGGCTCCTCCTCGCGCGGCGTGACCGCGACGGCGAAGAGACCGAGGAGCGCCGCCACCAGCGCGATGAGCGGGGTGAGCTGCGACGCCTGAAAGAATCGTGCGATGCGGCCGGAGATGCCCATTCCGGCCTCAGGTTCCCGTCGGCACCGAGTGCATGCCGGCCTTGACCGGCTCGAGGGCGACGCGCTCGCCGGCCCTCAGCCCGGCGAGGACCTCGACTGAACGCTCGTCGGACGCGGTCCCAAGGCGCACTTGCCGCAGCCGGGGATAGCCCTTTTCGTCGATCACGTAGACCCCGGTCACTTCGCTCCGGCGCAGCACGGCTTCGCGCGGCACCATGAGCCGCGGTGCGCGGCCGACGACAAAATGGGCGCGCGCGAAGACGCCGGGGTAGACCCCGCGGACGTCCTCCGGCAGCTCGAGCCGCACGCGCGTGGTGTGGGTGCGCGGATCGGCCGCCGGCACGACGGTCACGCGGCGAGCGTCGATCCACTTGCCGAGCGCGGGAAGCTCGACGCGCGCCTTGCCGTCTGCCTCGATGGCTGCGACCTGCGTCTGCGGCACGGTCGCGACGACGCGCAGCGTCGACGGATCGAACCCGGTCAGGAGCGGCTTCCCGGGCGTCGCCATCTCGCCCAGCTCGACGTGGCGGGCCGCCACCACGCCGCTGTATGGCGCGACGATCGTGGCGAGGCTCCGCTCGGTCGCGGCCTGCCCGGCACCGGCCAGGAGCACGGCGACGCGCGCTTGCGCCGCCTTGTAGTCGGCCTCGGCCTTGTCGACCGCCGCCGAGCTGATGAATTTCTGCGCGAGCAGCTGCTTCGAGCGCTCGAAATTGACGCGCGCGTTGCGCAGCGCCGCTTCGGCCTCGACGACCTGCGCCTGGCTCCCGGCCTCCGCTTGGGTGGCGGCACGCTCGTCGATGCGGGCGATCACGTCGCCTTTCTTGACGACGTCGCCGACGTCGAAGCGCAGCTCGACGATGCGTCCGGCGATCTGCGCCGAGACGGTCGATTGGCGGACGGCCTCGACGGTCGCTTCGGCCGAATAGGCGAGCTCGACGTCGCGCATCTCCACGACGCCGGTGCGGAGCTGCGGCGGTGCGGCCGCGGGCGCGACTTCCTTCTCGGCACCGCACGCGACGAGCGCGAGGGCGGCGAGGAGAGCGACGGAACGCTTCACGACATCCCCCTTCTCAAATGCGCTCGGACACCCAGCGCACGAGCGAGCGGGCATCCATGGCGCCAGAGATGCGCTCCACCTCGCGGCCGTCCCGGAACATGGCCAGTGTCGGGATCGAGCGGATGCCGAAGCGCGCCGCCAGCCCCTGGGCCTCCTCGGTGTTCAGCTTGGCGAAGCGCACTCGGCTGGCGAGCTGGGCCGCCGCAGACTCGAACGCCGGCGCCATGGCCCGGCAAGGTCCGCACCACGGCGCCCAGAAGTCGACCACAACCGGCAGGTCGGTGCGCCCGACGAACGCGTCGAAGCTCTGCTCGTCGAGCATGACCGGCTTGCCGTCGAGCAGCGGCGTGCCGCACCCGCCGCACTTCGGCCCGTCACCGAGACGCGCGACGGGGATCCGGTTCGCCTTCAGGCACGCCGGGCACGCGACGTGCGCGTGGCTTTCCGCCATCGCCGCCGCCTCGTTCACGCGTGTACCGCGGTCCTGACGCCCAGCCGGCGCAGGATCGACGCGAGCGGGCAGAGCCCGGTGAACCCGCTCTGGAGCAGGTTGGCTCCGACGAACACGCCGAGCCACAGGAAGTTCGCGTTGACGAACAGCGGGCTCGCCGGCGCGCCGAGCGCGAGCGCGATGAGCACGAAGGCACCTGCGAAGCTGTGAACCATGCTGTCGACCGTCATTTCCGTCTCCTTGGGGTGGTTGAGAACTTCACGGCGAACAATATACTATAGGGGGTATAGTATGTCAATTGCTGGCGTCTAAGAGCTACGGGTGCAAGTACGCCTTGTTGGGATATACTCCGTAGAGTATCATGCGGAGTAATGGGAACGAGCCGGGAGACAGCGATGGCGGTGATCCGCGACGAGGAACACAAGAGAGACCTGGTGCTGCGCCTGCGCCGCGTGGAGGGCCAGCTGCGCGGCATCCAAGCAATGATCGAAGGCGGGGCGGATTGCGAGAAGGTGACGCAGCAGCTCAGCGCGAGCCGCCGCGCGCTGGACAAGGCGTTCTTCCAGGTGCTCGCGTGCGCGATCCAGGCCGGGCCGGAAGGCGCGGCAACTGCACCGCGGGGTGCCGCATCGGAGCGGCTGGAGCACGCCGCCGCGCTGCTGGCGAAGTTCGGCTAACTTGCGCGGCCACTTCGCGACTACTTCGCGCGCGCCGCCCAAATGACCGGGATCTTGGTGCAATCCGCTGCGCCGAAGCCTTCGCGCGCGGCCTGATCGAGACACTCGAGGACCTGCGCGGTCACCGGCAGGGTGACGCCGCGGCTGCGAGCCTCGTCGATCATCGTGCGCAGGTCCTTGCGAACGTTGTCGATCTCGACCGTCGGGGCGACGGTCTCGCCGCGGAGCTGCGCCGCCACCATCGGCGCGCGTGCCTTCAGCATGTTCGGCGCACCCGACGTGTCGGTGAAGATGTCCATCAGGCGTGCCGCGTCCAGCCCGAGGGGCTGCGTCAGCGCGAGCGCCTCGCCGAGCGCCTGCCAGAACACGAGGAGCGGCAGGTTGATCGCGAGCTTCATCGACGCGCCGGCGCCCACCGGACCGACGTGCTCGATGCGCCGGCACAGCTGCTCCAGGATCGGGCGCGCGCGCGCCACGTCGGCCGTGTCGCCGCCGGCGAAGCCGAAGAGCTTGCCTTCCTTCGCCGGGCCGGTGGTGCCGCCCACCGGACACTCGACCAGCGCCGCGCCCTTCGCGCGCACCGCCTCCGCGAGGGCGCGCTGGGTCTCCGGGCGCACGGTGCTCATCTCGATGAAGAGTTTCCCTTTGACGTCGCCGGCGAGCAGCCCGCCCGGGCCGCGATACGCCGTGTCGATCGCGGCGGCGTCGGTGAGGATCGTGATGACCGCTTCTGCGCGCGCCGCGAGCGCCTCCGGTGTCGCGGCGACCTGCGCACCTGCGGCGGCGAGCGGTACGGTCTTCGCCGCGGTCCGGTTCCAGACGGCGACCTCGCGACCGAGGCCGAGGAGGCGGGTGGCGATGGCCGCACCCATGCGGCCGGTGCCGGCGATGCCGATGCGCATGATCTTGGCTCCTGGAAGCGTGCGAAAGAGCGCGGGATGCTAGCACGCGCGATTTCACGTGCGGCGCAGCAATCCGTGCACGTTGACACTCGAGCGAGGCTTGGGGTCCAATGAGCCGACGATAAATAAGAACCAGGCGACGGCACCCCGTGCGACGGCTGCCGCACCACGGAGGAGACCCATGGCGGAGATCACGCCCGCCCACCTCGCGTTCGGCATCCGCGAAGGCATGCGCATCGACTCGCGCGCCGGCGGCCCGCTCCTGCCTGTCACACCCGGCCGTGCGCCGTACGCGCTGGGGATCCCCGCCAAGGAGGGACGATGAAGCTGTTCGGTTTCTGGCGCTCGCTCGCGAGCTTCCGCGTCCGGATCGCGCTCAATCTCAAGGGTGTGCCCTACGAGGAAATATCGATCGACCTCCTCAAGGGCAACCAGTTCGAGGACGCCTACCGCAAGGTCAACCCACAAAGCGTCGTGCCCGCGCTCGACGACGGCGAGGGGCCGGCGCTGTTCGAGTCGCTGGCGATCCTGGAGTACCTCGACGAGCGCTTCCCCAAACCGCCGCTGCTGCCCGAGGGCGCCAGGGCACGCGCTCGCGTGCGGGGCATTTCCCAAATGGTGGCATGCGATGCGCATCCGCTGATCGTGCCGCGCATCCGGAAGTACCTCGCGACCGAGTACAAGCAGGACGACGCGGGCGTCAACAAGTGGTGCCAGCACTGGTTCAATACGATGTCCGCCGCGATCGAGCGGCAGCTCGCGGACAGTCCGGCTACGGGACGCTATTGCCACGGCGATGCGCTCACCATCGCCGACCTGTGCCTCGTGTCGCACGTCGTAGGTTCCACGGCCTACTTCAAGTGCGACATGACGCCGTACCCCACGGTCACGCGCATCGCCGACGATTGCCTGAAGCTCGACGCCTTCGCCCGCGCGCACCCACTCAAGCAGCCGGGCGCAGCGGCCGGGCACTAATTGATAAAACCACAAGTACCGCTCAAGGAGAGGAGACGACACATGAGCATCAACCGCAGAAAGTTCATCCAGGGCGTGGCCGGCGCCGGCGTGCTCGCCGCGACCACGCACGCGCCCTGGGTGCGCGCGCAAGCCTCGGGCCCGATCCGAGTCGGCCTGCTCACGGTGAAGACCGGGCCGCTCGCCTCCGGGGGCATCGACATGGAGCGCGCGCTCGTGATGTACCTCAAGGAGCGCAACAACACGCTCGCCGGGCGCAAGGTCGAGCTGACCGTGGCCGACACGGGCGGCGTGCCGGCAACGTCGCGCACCAAGACGCAGGAGCTCGTCGAGCGCAACAAGGTGCACGTGCTCATTGGCCCGCTTGCGGCCTTCGAGGCGCTGGCGATCGACGATTATCTGCGCGCACAGCAGATGCCCACCCTCTCGGTCGCCGCGGCCGAGGACTTGACCCAGCGCAAGGCGAATCCGTGGTTCGTCCGACCGACGTCGACGTCGGCGCAATGCGCGCACCCGATGGCCGATTACTGTGCCAAGACGCTGAAGTGGCGCCGCATGGCGGTCGTGGCCGACGACTTCGCCTACGGCCATGAGATGTGCGCTGGCTTCCAGCGCGTGTTCGAGGACGCGGGCGGCCGGGTGGTGCAGAAGATGTTCTCGCCGCTGGCGGTTCCCGACTACGCGACCTATATCGCCCAGCTCAAGACCAATGTCGACGGCGTATTCCTCGGCTTTGCCGGCTCGAACGGCTTCCGCTTCCTGCGCCAGTTCAACGAGTACGGCCTGCGCGGCAAGGTCAACGTCGTAGGCGGGATGACCGCGCTCGACGAGGCGGTCCTGCGCAACATGGGCGACGAGGCGCTCGGCATCCAGACGGCGTGCTGGTACTCGGCTGAGCTCTCGAACCCGATCAACCGGAACTTCGCCGCCGCATTCCGCAAGGAGTTCAAGTACGACCCGGGCTTCTACGCCGCGGCGACGTACGTGAACGGCGCGGCGCTCGAGTCGGCGCTCGAGGCGGTGAAGGGCAAAGTCGAAGACAAACCGGCGTTCATGAAGGCGCTGCGCGGGGTGAAGGCCCAGACGGCCCGCGGCCCGGTCGCGTTCGACGACTACGGCAACGTCGTTGGCGACGTGTTCATCCGCGCGGTCGAACGCAAGGACGGACGGCTGGTGAACGCGGTGCAGTTCACCTACCCGAACGTCAGCCAGTTCTGGACCTACGATCCGAAGGCGTTCCTGGCGAACCCGGTCTACTCCCGCGACTGGCCGCCGGCGAAGTTCCTCGAGTCCTGACCCGCGGCGCGCGGCGGGCATGCTCTCGCCGCGCGCCCCGTTCACATCAGCTCCTGCATGCAGTTCTGGGTCATCCAGACGCTGAACAGCCTTGCCCTCGGCGGGCTGCTGTTCCTGCTCTCCTCGGGCTTCTCGCTGATCTTCGGGCTGATGCGGATCGCCAACCTGACGCACGGCGCGCTGTTCATGCTCGGCGCCTACATCGGCGTGACGATCCTGAAATTCATTCCGAACCTGTGGGTGGCGGCACTCTTGGGAGGGCTCGCAGTGGCGGCTTTCGGCGGGCTCGTCGAACGCTTCATCCTGCGGCGGCTGCCCGGAAACGTGCTCGGGCAGGTCCTCGTTACGCTCGGCATCTCGTTCATCATCGCCGACCTCTGCCTGATCCTCTGGGGCGGCGACCCGATCCCGGTGCCGACGCCGCCGGCGCTGCAGAAACCGCTGGTCGTCGCCGGCGTGTCGTTTCCGCCCTATCGCCTCGTCGTCCTCGCGCTCGCGATTGTGGTCGCCCTTGCGCTCTACCTTTTGATGGAG
>Ga0105107_10002971_pt1 | contig 11222 bp, 10 predicted proteins | sample PPLLaktember2015_6_FD_79335 | JGI IMG/M metagenome (GOLD analysis project Ga0105107, IMG submission 79335) | Freshwater sediment microbial communities from Prairie Pothole Lake near Jamestown, North Dakota, USA - PPLs Lake P8 Core (1) Depth... | ecosystem: Environmental > Aquatic > Freshwater >... | reverse complement strand
GTTGGTCTGCAGCGTGCTGTTTCTGGACATCGCGGAATACTCCAAGAAGCCGGTGTCCGAGCAGCTGCAGCTCAAGCAGGCCTTCAACCAGGGGCTCTCCCGCGCGCTCGAGCAGGTGGCCGCGCGCGATCGCATCATCCTCGACACGGGCGACGGCGCGGCGGTCACTTTCATGGGCGACCCGGAGGACGCGCTATTCGCCTCGATCACCATGCGCGACCTCGCGAGCTCCGTCGGCGTGCGCATGGGCGTCAATCTCGGCCCGGTGCGGCTGGTCAAGGACCTCAACGGCCAGATGAACATCATCGGCGACGGCATCAACGTCGCCCAGCGGGTGATGAGCTTCGCCGGACCGGGGCAGCTCCTCGTTTCGCGCTCGTTCTACGAAGTGGTGTCCTGCCTCTCGCGCGACTACGCAGCCCTCTTCCGGCACGAAGGCGCGCGCACCGACAAGCACGTGCGCGAGCACGATGTCTATTCCGTCGTCGGCGGGACGCCCTCGACGCGCAGGCTCTCCGACACCATCACGCTCGAAGTCGAATCGGACGGCGCTTCGGGATGGCTGCGCGGGCTTGGCCCGCTCGGCCTGCGCCGCACGGCGCTCGTGGCGGCGCCGGTCGCATTCCTCCTGATGGTCGCGGGCGGCGTCGGGGCGCGCGCCCTCATGGACGGTGATGCGCACGCGCCGTCGAGCGTCCCGGTCAAGCCGGCGGCCGCCGCGCCTGCGCAGCCCGCGCCCCTCCCCCGCACCCCGGTCGCGGCAGCCCAGCCCGCGCCGGCCCCCGCATCGCCGGCCGCGGCCGAGAAGCCGCCGCCGGCGGCCAAGGTCGCGAGTGCCAAGGTGCCGGTCGGCCGGATCGAGCTCGCCGTGGCGCCGTGGGGCGAGGTGCTGGTCGACGGCAAGAGCCGCGGCGTCAGCCCGCCGCTGCGGTCCCTTGAAATCCCCGTGGGCGCGCATACGATAGAAATCCGCAACTCGACCTTTCCGGCGCACGTGTCCAAGGTCGAAGTGAAGGAAGGGGCGTCGATAAGAATACGGCACAGGTTCCGATGATCATGCGCGCGGCCACCCTGTCCGCCATAGCGTTTCTGCTGGCAGGCTGCTCGTCCGCGCCGTTGCGAGACCTGCAGCATGTACTATGGATCTCGGGGGGGATGCGCGAGCTGGATACCGGCCTGCGGCAATACGAGAACGGCCAGCACGCCGAGGCGGCGCGCAACCTGCAGGCGGCGCTTGATCTCGGCCTGCCCACCTCGCAGCGCGCGCTCGCCCACAAGCACCTTGCCTTCATCCATTGCGCCTCGGGGCGGCAGACGCATTGCCGCGAGGAGTTCCGCAAGGCGCTGGCGAGCGACGCGACGATCGAGCTCACGGCCGCCGAGGCCGGGCATCCCGTGTGGGGACCGGTGTTCCGCTCCCTCAAGGCGGGCGAGCCGCCGCTCGCCGTGGGCTTGCGCCAGTACGAGGAAGGCAGGTACGAGGAGTCTTCGAAAACCCTGCAGACGGCCATCGCGCGGGGGCTGCCCGACAAGGACCGGGCGCGCGCGCACAAGCATCTCGCGTTCATGCATTGCGCGTCCAACCGGGAAAAGCAGTGCCGCGAAGAGTTCCGCCGCGCGCTCGACCTCGACCCGGGACTGCAGCTCACCGCCGCGGAGGCCGGGCACCCGGCGTGGGGACCGGTGTTCCGCTCGCTCTCCAAGGGAGAGCCAGCGCAGGCAGCCAAAGCCGGCGCGGCACCCGTGGCGGCGAAGAACACCCCGCCCCTGCTCGCCGGGCTGCGGCAGTATGAGAACGGCGACTACGGCGCCGCCGCCCGCACGCTGCAGGACGCCGTCGACCAGGGACTCACCGGCCCCGAGCGGGCCACGGCGCACAAGCACCTGGCGTTCATGCACTGCGCTGGCAACCGGACTGCGCCCTGCCGCGACGAGTTCCGCAAGGCGCTCGCCGCCGATCCGACCCTGGAGCTCTCGCCGGCCGAAGCCGGGCACCCCGTCTGGGGCCCGCTGTTCCGCGCCGTGAAGGCCGGGCACTGACCGGGGCTCGATGGAGCAACCCCAGCTCGGCCGCTACGTCATCCAGTCCGAGATCGGGCGCGGCGCGATGGGCGTCGTGTACCGGGCCATGGACTCGGTGCTCGAGCGCGTGGTCGCGGTCAAGACCGTCAACATGGCCCTCGAGCGCGAGCACGCCGACAAGTACGAGGCCCGCTTCTACCAGGAAGCGCGCGCGGCCGGCGGGCTGAACCATCCCAACATCGTCACCGTCTACGACGCGGGCAAGGCCGGCGACGTGGTCTACATGGCGATGGAGTACATCGAGGGCGTGGAGCTGCGCACGCTCATCGGCGAAGGCCGCCAGCTCGCGGTCGCCCAGGCCGTTTCCATCGCCGCGCAGGTGGCCGAAGGCCTGGCCTATGCCCATGAGCGGGGCGTGGTCCACCGCGACATCAAGCCCGCGAACATCATGGTGGTGGCGAACGGGCCGGTGAAGATCACCGATTTCGGCATCGCCCGGATGCGCGCCTCGGCCGACCTGACGCAGACCGGCGTGATGCTCGGCTCGCCGAAGTACATGTCGCCGGAGCAGGTGATCGGCAAGCGGGCGGACCATCGCTCGGACATCTTTTCGCTGGGCGTGATCCTGTACGAGATGCTGGCCGGGGCGGCGCCGTTCAATGGCGAGAACGTGACCGCGCTCATGTACCAGATCGTCAACTTTGCGCCGCCGGCGCCGAGCGCGATGAATACGGCCGTCCCGGAGATGCTCGACTACATCGTCGCCAAGATGCTCGCCAAGACCCTGGAGGAGCGCTACCAGGATGCGCGCGAGCTGGCGCGCGACCTGCGCGAGTGCGAGCGCCAGCTCGCGACGCCCTCTCCGGTGAGCGTTCCCGCCCGCCACGCCCCCGGGCTGGCGACCGGTCCGCAGCCGCAGCTCGTCGACACCCAGGCGCAGACCATCATGCTGGCGCAAACCCTGAACCGCACCCGGCAGGCCGACAAGCTGCCGGAGGACCTCGCCGATGCGCCGGCGCGCGGCGTGGCACCGGCATTCGACTCCATCGAGGCCACGCAGCGCCTTGCCGTGCTGACCGGCGCGGCGGCCGCGCCCGGCACCCTGGCGATGCGCGAGACCGCCACCCAGGCGATCCGCTCGCTCCCGCGCGCGCCGGCGCGGGGATGGCGCCGGCGCGACTGGCTCCTCGTCGCGGGCGCCACGGCCTGCGGCTTGCTGGTCGCGCGCGCCATCGTGCGCCGCGGAGGCTCCGGAAAGGGCTAGCCCCTCGGCGCCCAGGGCCGGCCCAGGCGCTTCTCGATGTACTCGCGCAGCAGGCGCCTGACCACCTGGGAAGGCGTCTGATCCTCCTCTGCGCACAGCTTCTCGAAGACCGCCTTCTTGCGCGGGTCCACGAGGATGGTGAGCCGGGCGGTGCGTTGTTCCTTCGCCATGTGAGCTGGATGATAATATCATTCACATCCAATGGAATCACCAAGCCTGCTCGCCGCAACGCTTGGCGCGGCCGCCGCCTGGCTGGTGATCAGCCTGCTCGGCCTTCTTCCGGCCCCCGCCGCCTTCGTGCGGCGCGCGCTCTTCCCGGCCGGCGCGATCGCCGCGCTCGTGCTCGCGGGCGCGGGCGCGGCAGCGGCGTGGCAGCCGCCCGCCTCGCTCGTGCTTCCCCTCGGGCTTCCCGACCTGCCCTTCCACCTGCGCATCGATCCGCTCGCGGGATTCTTCCTGCTGCTGCTGGGAGCGGTGTCCGCCGGCGTCTCGGCGTACTGCGTGGGGTACTTCAACGGGGAGGACGGCGCCCGGCTGCGGCTGATCTGCCTGCAGTACCACGTGTTCCTCGCCAGCATGGCGATGGTGATCCTGGCCGACGACGCGTATCTCTTCATGGTGGCGTGGGAAACGATGGCGCTTGCGTCGTACTTCCTGGTGACCACCGACCACCAGCGGCCGGCGATCCGCAGCGCGGGGTTCCTGTACCTCCTCATGGCGCACCTGGGGGCGATCGCGCTGCTGCTGTGCTTCGGCGTGATGCACTCCGGGGGCGGGGACTACACGTTCGACGCGCTGCGCGCGGCGAACCTCACGCCGCCCTGGGCGAGCGTCGCGTTCCTCCTCGCGCTCGTCGGGTTCGGAGCGAAGGCGGGCCTGCTGCCGCTGCACGCCTGGCTGCCCGAGGCGCATCCGGCGGCGCCCTCGCCGGTGTCGGCGCTCATGAGCGGCGTGATGATCAAGACGGCGATCTACGGCATGGTGCGCGTCAGCTACGACCTGATCGGCGCCGTGCGCTGGGAGTGGGGCATGCTGATGCTCGTCGTGGGAGCGGCGACGGCGCTGTTCGGCATCCTCTACGCCCTGATGCAGAACGACCTGAAGCGGCTGCTCGCCTACAGCTCGGTGGAGAACATCGGCATCATCCTGATGGGCCTGGGAATGTCCATGGTGTTCTTCGGCTTCGGGCAGCGCGAGGCCGGCACGCTCGGGCTCATCGCCGCGCTCTACCACGCCCTCAACCACGCGGTTTTCAAGGGGCTGCTGTTCCTCGGGGCCGGCTCCATCCTGCACGCCACCGGCCTGCGCGACCTGAACGCGATGGGCGGGCTGATCCGGCGCATGCCCGCCGTCGCGCTGTATTTCCTGGTCGGCACGCTGGCGATCTCGGCGCTGCCGCCGCTCAACGGCTTCGCCTCGGAATGGCTGATGTTCCAGACGGCGCTGCAGTCGCCGCTGCTCGACCACGGCGTGGTGCGCAGCCTCCTGCCGCTGTTCGCCGCCACGCTCGCGCTTTCCGGGGCGCTGACGGCAATGTGCTTCGTCAAGGTCTACGGCGTGGCGTTCCTCGGCCAGCCCCGCGCGCCGGCCGCGGCCGGGCACGGCAGCGCGGACGCGAGCCTGGCCGAGCGCGTGGGCCTCGCCTGGCTCGCGTGCGGCTGCATCGTCCTGGGCCTGTTCCCCGCGGCGGTGCTCTTTACCCTCAACCAGGTCGCCCGTTCGCTGACCGGCAGCACGCTTTCCGGCGCCGCGCTCGAGTCGAGCTGGCTGTGGCTCGTGCCGACGAGACCCGAGCAGGCGAGCTACGGCCCGGTGATCTTCCTGCTGGTCGTACTCGCCGTGGTGGCCGTCACGATCCGGCTCGTGCTCCTGTACCACGGCCGCGTCCGGGTCGCCGATCCCTGGGACTGCGGCTTCCCGGAGCAGGGAACGCGGATGCAGGAGACGGCCGAGGCGTTCGCGCAGCCGATCCGGCATGTGTTCGGACCGCTCTATCTCATGAGGCGGCATCTTCCCGGTCCCGATGATCCCCATCCGCAGTACGCGATGCGGATCGAGGACCGTCACTGGCACTGGCTGTACCTCCCGGTCGCCCGCCTCACCGCCTACGTGTCCGCCAAGGTCGGGCTCCTGCAGCGCGGGCGCATCAGCGTGTACCTCCTGTACAGTTTCCTCACGCTCATCGCCCTGCTGGTATTCGTCCGATGAGCCGCGCCCGATGACCTCCGGGATTGCCCTGCAGATTCTCCAGTCCGTGCTGGTGGTGCTCGCCGCGCCGCTCGTCGCCGGGTGGGTGAATATCTGCCGGGCCTGGCTGCAGAACCGCTCGGCGCCGAGCCTCCTGCTTCCCTACTACACGCTCGCCAGGCTCTTCCACAAGGACGCGGTGGTCGCAAACACCGCTTCGCCGCTTTTCCGCCTCATGCCGTACGTCCTCTTCGGCTGCATGTGGCTCGCCGCGGGCATCGTGCCGGTGCTCGCCACGGACCTGCCGTTCGCGCCCGCCGCGGACATCATCGCGCTGGTCGGGGTCTTCGCCGTGGCGAGAGTGTTCTCCGCGCTCGCGGCCATGGATACGGGCACCGCCTTCGGCGGGCTCGGCGCGCGCCGCGAGATGATGGTGGGCTTCCTCGCCGAGCCCGCCATGCTGATGACGCTCTTCACCGCCGCGTTCATCTCCGGATCGACCCAGCTCCCCACCATCGTCGAGACGCTCGCGCACCGCGAGTTCGCCATTCATCCGAGCCTCGCGTTCGCGGCGGTGGCCTTCCTCATGGTGCTGCTCGCCGAGAATGCCCGCATCCCGGTGGACAACCCCGCCACGCACCTCGAGCTCACCATGATCCACGAGGCCATGGTCCTGGAATACTCCGCGCGCCACCTGGCGCTGATCGAGTGGGCGGCCGCGATCAAGCTCGTCGCCTACATGGCCATCGGCTTCGCGCTCTTCCTGCCGTGGGGTATCGCCCCGGCGGGCGACTGGGGCGCGCTGCCGATCGCCTTCGCCGCGCTCGCGCTCAAGCTCGCCGCCGCCGGCGCCGGGCTCGCCGTGCTCGAGGCGCTGCTCGCCAAGATGCGCATCTTCCTGGTCGTGGAGTTCCTCTCGACGGCGTTCCTGCTCGGCGTGCTGGGCATGCTCATCCATTTCCTGGTGACATGACCGCGTCCCTGTCGAGCCAGCTCGTCAACCTGCTCGCGGCGCTGCTTCTGCTGCTCGCCTTCGCCATGCTCGCGCAGCGGCGCGTGCTCACCCTGATCAAGCTCTTCGCCTGGCAGGGCGCGGCGCTCGCGCTGTCGACGGCCATCGTGGCGCACGCGACCGGGCAGTCGCATCTCTACTTTTCCGCCGGCCTGACGCTCGCGCTCAAGGTGATCCTCATCCCCTGGCTGCTGCACCGGCTCATCGACAAGCTCATGGTGCGCTGGGACGTCGAGACGCTGATCAACATTCCCACCACCATGCTCGCGGGCATCGGCCTCGCCATCTTCGCCTTCTCGCTGGCCACGCCGATCTCGCAGATGGCGAGCACCATCACCCGCTCGACGCTCGGCATCGCGCTCGCGAGCGTGCTGCTGTCCTTCCTCATGATGATCGTGCGCCGCAAGGCAGTGCCGCAGGTGATCGGCTTCCTGTCCATGGAGAACGGCCTGTTCTTCGCCGCCACCAGCGCCACCTACGGCATGCCCCTGGTCGTGGAGCTCGGCATCGCGCTCGACGTGCTGGTCGGGACGTTCATCTTCGGCATCTTCTTCTTCCACATCCGCGAGCAGTTCGACAGCCTCGACATCCAGCATATGGAGAAGCTCAAGGAGGACTGATGGAGATCGCGCTCGTGCTCGGGGTACCGCTCGCCGGAGCCGCGCTGCTCGCGGCCTTCGGCCACAAGCGCTGGGCGCCGGAGGCGAACGCGGCGTCGAGCCTCGGCACCCTGGTCGCGGCCGCGCTGCTCACGGCCCGCGTCATCGCCGAGGGACCGATCAGCGCGCTCGAAGAGCAGTTCTTCGTCGATCCCTTCAACGTCTTCCTCGTGGCGCTGACGGCCTTCGTGGCCTTCACCACCGCGCTTTTCTCCCGGCCCTACATGCGCACCGAGGAGGCGCACAAGCGCGTCGACGCCCCGCGGCTGCGCCTGTACCACAGCATGTACCAGCTTTTCACCTTCACCATGCTGCTCACGCTGCTGTCCAACAACGTCGGCCTGCTGTGGGTCGCGATGGAGGGCGCGACGCTCACCACGGTGCTGCTGGTATCGCTCTACCGCACGCCGGCGAGCCTGGAGGCCGCCTGGAAGTACTTCATCCTATGCTCGGTGGGCATCGCCCAGGCGCTCTTCGGGACCATCCTCCTGTACTTCGCCGCGGAGAAGGTCCTCGGCCCCGGCGGCAACGCGCTCCTGTGGACGCACCTGCACGAGGTGCGCAGCGACCTCGAGCCGACCGTGCTTTCGCTCGCTTTCGTGTTCCTGCTGGTCGGCTACGGCACGAAGGTCGGCCTGGTGCCGCTGCACAACTGGCTGCCCGACGCCCACGCCGAGGGACCCACGCCGATCTCGGCCGTCCTGTCCGGGCTGCTGCTCAACGTCGCGCTTTACGCCGTAGTGCGCACCAAGGTGCTCGTCGACGGCGCGCTCGAGCGCAATTTCTCCGGCTCGCTGATGATGGGCTTCGGCCTGCTTTCGGTGGTCGTGGCCGCCTTCTTCCTCTCGCGCCAGAGAGACATCAAGCGCATGTTCGCCTACTCGTCGGTGGAGCACATGGGCATCATGACGTTCGCCTTCGGCATGGGGGGCCCGGTCGCCGCCTTCGCCGGCCTGCTGCACATGACGGTGCATTCGCTCACGAAGTCCGCGATCTTCTTCACCGTCGGCCACGCGGCGCAGGCCTGCGGAACGCAGGACATGGCGTCCATCCGCGGCCTTATCCGCCACAGCCCCGCGATCGGGTGGGGGCTCGCGCTCGGCACGCTCGCCATCCTCGGCATGCCGCCCTTCGGCGTCTTCACGAGCGAGTTCATGGTGCTCACCACGGCCATGCGGGAGCATCCCTGGGCCACCCCCTTCCTGCTCGTCGCCCTTGGCGTCGCGTTCGCCGCCATCTTCGGCAAGGTGCAGCCGATGGTGTTCGGCGAGAGCGCCGCGCAGCGGCTCACGCAGCCTCCGGCGCTGGTGCCGGTTTTCGTGCATCTCGCGCTGGTGCTGATGCTCGGCCTGTACATCCCTCCCTACCTCGTGGGCTGGTACCGCCAGGCGGCGGCGTTCATCGGATGACGGCACCCTTCGCCCCGCTCGGCATCGAAGCCCGGCGCCTGCCCGGCGCGCTGCCCGCGTGGCACGCCGACCTGGCGCCCTCCGGGCTCCGTGCTCTCGCCGAAGCGGCCAAGGCCGGCAACGCCAGGCTCGTCGCGCTTTGGGGAAGCGACGAAACCTTGCGCGGCGCGGGCTTCGCCGTGCACCTGGCCCTCGCCCTGCCTGCCGGCCTGCTTTGGGTGCGGGCCGCCCTCGAGCGCGAGCATCCGCGCTACCCCGGAATCGCGGACCTCTATCCCGCCGCCGCACGCATGCAACGCGCCGCCTACGATCTCGTGGGCATCCATGCCCGCGACAACAGGGACCAGCGCAAATGGCTGCGGCACGGCGCCTGGCCAGGCGGCGAGTTCCCGCTGCGCAAGGCCTTCGACGGCGGCGCAAGCTTTCCGGCGGGCGAGGACCGCTACCCGTTCGTGCGCGTCGAAGGCGACGGCGTGCACGAGATCGGCGTCGGCCCCGTGCACGCCGGGACCATCGAGCCCGGACATTTCCGCTTCTCGATCGTCGGCGAGAAGGTCCTGCGGCTGGAGGAAAGGCTGGGCTACAAGCACAAGGGCATCGAGAAGCGCTTCGAGTCGCTCGCGCCCGAGGAAGGCGCGCGCCTCGCGGGGCGGGTGAGCGGCGACTCGACGGTGGCCTACGCCTGGGCGTATTGCATGGCGCTCGAAGCGGCGTGCGACGTGGAGTCGCCCGCGCGGGCCGCAGCCCTGCGCGCCGTGGCGCTCGAGCTCGAGCGCATCGCCAACCATCTCGGCGACCTCGGCTACCTCGGCAACGACGTGGCGCTCTCGTTCGGCTTCGCCCAGTTCTGGCGCCTCAAGGAGGACCTCCTCCGCCTGAACGACGAGCTCTTCGGTCATCGCTACCTGATGGACTTCGTCGTGCCCGGCGGCGTCGCGGGAGACCTGGCCTCCGACGCGCCACGGCGCCTCCTCGATGCGCTCTCGCGCATCGAGGACGAGGTCGGCACCTTGCGGACGATCTATGACGAGCATGCCGGCGCGCAGGACCGCTTCATCATGACCGGCCAGGTCACCCCGGAGCTCGCCGCGAACCTTGGCCTTACCGGGCTTGCGGGACGCGCGAGCGGTCAGGCGCACGACCTGCGCGTGGATTACCCGGTAGCTCCCTACCGGGACCTGGCGGTTCGCATTGCCGAGCACATCCGCGGCGACGTGGCGGCGCGCGTCTCGGTGCGCTTCGAGGAGATCGCCGAGTCCCTGCGTCTGGTCCGTGCCCTGCTTGCCGCGCTGCCCGGCGGCCGGCTGCGCGTCGTCGCCGGTCCCTTGCGCGCCGGGCAGCGCGGCTGCGGCTGGGTCGAAGGATGGCGGGGCGACGTCTTCGTAGCGCTCGAGGCGGCCGACGACGGCAGCCTCCACCGCGTGCATCCGCGCGACCCGTCGTGGCAGAACTGGCCGGCGCTCGAGCGCGCCGTGCTCGGCAACATCGTCCCGGACTTCCCGCTCATCAACAAGTCCTTCAACCTCTCCTACAGCGGGCACGACCTCTAGCATGTACCGGATCCTCAAGCAGATCGCCAAGACCGGCATCGTGACCGAGGCGGCGCCGGCCACCGACGAGCGGCTGCGCGAGGTCGGGCAGCGGCTCGAGGCGGCGATCCTCGCGCGCTTCGGGCGCTCGCTCGCCATCCGGCACGTCGACGCCGGCTCGTGCAACGGCTGCGAGCTCGAGATACACGCGTGCAACAGCCCCTACTACAACCTCGAGCGCCTGGGAATGCGCTTCGTGGCGAGCCCCAGGCACGCCGACCTGCTCCTGGTGACCGGGCCGGTGTCGGCGAACATGGAGACCGCCCTGCGGCGAACCTACGAGGCGACGCCCGAGCCCAAGCTTGTCGTCGCCATCGGCGACTGCGGATGCTCGGGCGGGGTGTTCGGCGAGAGCTACGCGAGCCGCGGCGCGGTGTCGCGCGTGCTGCCGGTCGACGTGGCGGTGCCGGGCTGCCCCCCGCGCCCGATCGCCATCATCCAGGGCATCCTGACCGCGATCAGCGGCAAGTCTGCGGCATCGCGCTGACGGGGTAGCCCTTGCAGGTCCAGGAGATCTTGCCGCCCTGCAGCGAGGGCGTCAGCGCGACCTCGATCGCGTTCTTCTCGTTCCAGCCGCGGATCGCGCCGTCGTTGCCGACGATCCACTTCATGTCGCCGAGCGACGGATCGGACCTCGCGGCGACCTTGACGCCATCGCCGGCGCCGGCAAGCTTGCCGGCTTTCTCCGCCGCCGCGGTGACGTGCTGCTTTGCGGGCTCGGCGCCGGCGACGAGCGCCTGCGCCGCCTTTCTGAGGCTCGCGCCTTCCATCTGCGGCAGCACCACCGCCACCACGAGGAAGCGGATCAGGGCCAGACCAGCGACCACGAGCAAGCCAATGCGCATTTCTTTTCTCCCCCTTTTGCGTGCTTCCTTGCGTGCTTTTTTGCGTGCGTTCCTGCGTACTTCCTGCGGCGAGGCAGCTTAACATGACGCCACGATGCCCGTCGCCGTGACCAGGCAAATTCGTGTCAGCGGACGCGTGCAGGGCGTCGGCTTCCGCGCTTCGCTGCGACATGAGGCGCGCAGGGCCGGCGTCACCGGCTGGGTGCGCAACCGGGCGGATGGCAGCGTGGAAGCG
>Ga0105107_10002970_pt1 | contig 11222 bp, 7 predicted proteins | sample PPLLaktember2015_6_FD_79335 | JGI IMG/M metagenome (GOLD analysis project Ga0105107, IMG submission 79335) | Freshwater sediment microbial communities from Prairie Pothole Lake near Jamestown, North Dakota, USA - PPLs Lake P8 Core (1) Depth... | ecosystem: Environmental > Aquatic > Freshwater >... | reverse complement strand
GTTGCCGCAGCAAATGGTCATACAGGGTCAGCGCTACCATAGCTTCCGCCACCGGCACAATACGTGGGCAGATACAGGGGTCATGCCGCCCCCCGACGACCAGCCGGGCGGTGCGGCCGTCGATCGTCGCGCTCTCCTGCTCTTTATGAATCGACGATGTGGGCTTCACGGCAATCCGGACAACAATGTCTTCTCCGCTGGATATTCCTCCCGCTATACCCCCGGCGTTGTTCGTCCTTGTGCGGAACCGACCTGCATCCCCGTCAAAGTAGATCGGGTCGTTGTTCTGGCTGCCGCGCAGTCTGGCCGCGGCGAAGCCGTTGCCGACCTCAAAGCCACGGACGGCTCCTATCGACATCAACGCTTGTGCGAGATCGGCTTCAAGCTTGTCAAACACCGGATCTCCCAAACCGACGGGGGGATTGCGGACGGTAACTTCAACAACACCTCCGACCGAATCCCCTTCCTTCTTTGCTCGCAATACGGCACGTTCCATCCTGACCGCGGCCTCGGGATCGGCACACCGGAGCGGATTCTGTTCGATGGCGTCGATCCGGAAGGATCTTGCGTGTATGCCGGCAACTTCCGTCGTGTAACCATAGATGGCAGTACCCAGCCGGGCTAGCTCCTGCTTCGCCAACGCCCCCGCCGCAACACGGCCGGCAGTCTCACGACCCGATGAACGCCCTCCACCGCGGTAGTCCGCGACACCGAACTTCGCCAGGTAGGTGTATCCGGCGTGTCCCGGTCGGAAGATCTCTTTCAGATGCGCATATGCCGCGGGGCGCTGGTCCGTGTTCCGGATTATCATGCAGAGCGGTGTGCCTGTGGTCTTCCCTTCAAAAACACCGCTCAGGACCTCCACTTGGTCCGCCTCTTTCCTGGTCGTGGTCATCCTGCTCTGCCCCGGGCGCCGTCGATCCAGCTCGCGCTGGATCACCGCAGCGTCAAATTTCACTCCCGGCCTCACGCCATCAATGACGACGCCGACGGCGGGTCCGTGACTTTCACCAAAGGTGGTGATGCGAAAGTGTTTTCCAAACCGATTCCCTGCCATACGCTATCTCCCTCTTGCCAGTCGATCCAACTCCTCCCAGAACAGCGGAAACGACTTGTTCACGCAATCCGGCCCCAGGACGGTGACACCCGGCACCCGCAAACCGATAAGCGCGAAGCTCATTGCGAGACGATGGTCATCGTGCGCATCCAATTCCGCTCCGCGCAGTGGAACCGGCGCTACGACTAACCCCTCGTCTAGTACCGCAATGTCGGCGCCGAGCCGCCGCAACTCATCCGCCAGCGTGTCAAGGCGGTCTGATTCCTTGTAGCGGAGGTGCGCCACATTCGTGATCCTTGTCGGCCCGATAGCAAACAGAGCCACCGCGACCAATGTCGGCACGGCATCGGGGGCCCGGTTCATGTCAACCGTAACACCGCGAAGTCCGCCCGGGCACGATACGGCCACACCGTCAGTCATCCACTCAACCACACATCCCATTTCACCAAGCACATCCAGCAAACACGCTTCACTCTGCAATGATTTCCGCTGCATCCCCGGCACAACCACGCGTCCCCCCGTCACCGCAGCGGCGCCAAAAGCATAGGTCGCACTGGAAGCATCCGGCTCCACTTCATATTGCGCCGGGTGATATGACAGGCTGGGAGGCACCCGATAGACCCGACCCGGTCCTTCAATCACACCCACGCCGAATTCCTTCATGACTTCCAATGTCATTGCGAGATAGGGCGCTGAGGCGAGCGGGCCCGTAAGACTCACATTGATGCCCTCTGCGGTGCCCGGGGCTGCCAGCAGCAATGAAGAGATGAATTGTGAACTTTTCTCTCCACTGACCGACACCGCACCTCCCCGGAATGCCCCGCCGTGAACCACGTATCGTGACTGTCCATCCGGATGTTCGAACGGAATTCCAAGATCGGTGAACGCCTTGAAAAGGTCCGCGATCGGCCGTTGCCCCATCCGTGCCGAGGCCTCAAATATCGTCGTCCCCTCCGCACGTGCAGCAACAGAAAGGAGAAAACGCAGAGTTGTTCCCGCATTCCCTACGGGGATGGGATATCGCGGGGCATAGAGCTTCCCGCCTGTGCCTTCAACCGTAAGCTGTCCGGCACCCGGTCTCGCCAGAACACCGAACTGGTTCAGACCGTTGATCATCATCGCCGTGTCCGTACTGTCGGACGCGTTCCGTATGTGCGACTCACCTTTCGCCAGAGCAGCACACACCAGGGCCCGGTTGGTAAGACTCTTCGAACCCGGCACAGACATCGTGCCGCGGAGAGGCCCTGTGGGTAGGATGACGCGTGAGGGAGGCATGTGGGATAATCGAACGTGAAGTTCAGGGTCCGGGTCTGGTGTCTGGAATGTAGCGTCGGGAATCCTGAACCGGATCCCGCGTCGCAGCGACAAAAAGCCGTTTGACATCCGTTGTCAGGGGTTTTCGCCCCGTGAAGAGCCTGATCTGTTCAACCGCCTGACGGGCGAACATTTCAACCCCGGTCACTGTCATGATCCCCTGCTTACCGGCTTTCTCCAGGAAACAAGTCATCACCGGATTGTAGATCGCATCGAATGCAAGGTGAACGGTATCAGGGATCGCTGCCACGGGCGATACATCAATGTCCGGCCACATGCCCGCCGAGGTCGCATTTACGAGAATCTCGGGTTTGAATGAAGGTATCCCATCAATCGTCGTCCACTCCGCGCCGAGAGCGCGGGCCACACTTCTGGCCCGTGCGAGCGTACGGTTGGCAATGCAGACCGTGGCACCGCGGCGGATCGCCTCACCCGCAATGGCTCGTGCGGCGCCTCCCGCCCCGATGACGAGACACCGTTTTCCGGCGACAAGGAGCTTGCCCTCAATGGCATCCAACGCCCCTGAGGCATCTGTGTTTGCCCCGAAGTAGCCTGTGGCACGGCGTACCACCGTGTTTACGGCACCAAGCCGACGCGCGTCGGGATCCACCTGCGACAGGAGCCTCATCATCGCCTGCTTATGGGGAACAGTTACGCTGCAACCCTGCAACACCCCCTCGAACGATTTCATAAACCGCGGAAGGTTGTCCACCCTAAACCGGCAGTAGATGGCATCTCTGTCGAGCCGGCGGTAGAGGACATTATGGATGTAAGGTCCCTTGCTCTGCCCCACGGGGTTGCCCACAAGGCCGAAGACTTTTGTCCGTGTAGTTCGTTCGTGGGCGCGAAACACATTTCTCAGTGCGGAGGCCGGAAGCTGTCCGGGTGCTGATTGCCGGCCCCGTTCCGGGCAGGCGAAGGTCGCCCACCCGCCGAATACTTTGTACAGAACGCGACTCGCCTCCCCCGCTTCACCCATGGCGATGGCAAGCGCCCGCTTCCCGTCTCCCCGGGCAAGAGCAAGGAATTCCATGGCGGCTTTGATCTGCCATGCGTCTTCGGCAGTGTAGGCAAACTTTAATACTTCTGCGCCGGTTCTCATCATGGATTTATACAGCACATCGACCCGCCGGGGATAGCTGCCGAGGGAGTGGTGGGAGACAATCCACTGCAGCCGACTGACGCGTGAACGGAGTTGCCGACGGCCCGGGGTCCAGGCATCCAGCTCGAGATCCACGTACCGTGCCCCCGCATCGATCGCTCGCTGGAGCAAATCAAAACGGTCGACTTCCGGTCCTTCGAAACTGCCTCCTTCCCGCACCGGCCGGCAGGTCGCGATCACCGGCTTCCTGGTCGCTCTGATCGCCGCACGCACGTCAGTATCGGGAAGCAGATCAAGGCGGAGCTCAAAAATGTCCGCGTAACGCACCGAAGAGGCAATCTGGTTGAACGCCTCCGGCATCGAGGGCCCGGTAACAGAGACGATGATCATCGCACGAGTCCCTGGATCATCGGGTCGGGGAGCCGGACGCCGATGAGCGACACGCCGATTTTCCGGAGAAGGACGAACGAGGGACCTGCACCGGTGTTTTTTTTGTCGACAGAAAGGGCGCGGAGAACTCTCTTGGCCGCGATTCCCGGCGGAACCTGTACTGGGAGGCCGCATTTCCCGAGCAATCGAGTCAGGCGCAGGTAGTCGTCGACATCCAGGAGTCCGGCGGAGACCGCAAGCCGGGATTCCGCCACAAGTCCCACCGCCACCGCTTCGCCGTGTCTCATCCCGAAATCTGTCGCCGCCTCCAGCGCATGTCCGATGGTGTGGCCCAGATTGAGCGACTTGCGTAGGCCTGACTCGCGTTCATCGCGTGCGACGACGGCGGCCTTCAAAGACACAGCCCGGTGAATCACCCTCGCGAGGAGACGGACAGCGGTCCGTCGCATACGCGGGGCCTGTCGTTCCAGCAGATGAAAGAAGTCAGCATCAAGCGCGGCCGCTATCTTGACTACTTCGGCTAGACCGTTCCGGAATTCCTCCTGGGGGAGCGTCCGGAGGAACAGCGGGTCGATCAACACGAACGATGGCTGATGGAATGCGCCAATGAGATTCTTTCCGGCGTCGTGATTGATGCCCACTTTGCCGCCGACGCTGCTGTCCACTTGGGCGAGCAGTGTGGTGGGCACCTGGATGAAGTCTACTCCGCGCAGAACGGATGCCGCCGCGAATCCCGCAAGATCGCCCACTACACCTCCGCCCAGGGCCACGACAAGACTGTTTCGCTTGATACCGGACTCGAGCATCGCTCCGATCAGTGCGTAGTAGATATCAATGGACTTGGATTCTTCCCCAGCAGGCACTTCAAAAAGCGCATTGTCAATTCCTACATCGTCGAGTGCATGCCGGAGGCGGGTTGCGTACAAGCGAGAGACGTTTGTGTCGGTAACCACAAAAACTCGTTTGCCCGACCACCTTTTCCGGATGAGCAAAGGCAGGGTCCTGAGACCCCCCGGCGCAATCAGTATGTCGTACGAACGCCCTGATCCCCGCGGCAATCGCACTGTGATCCGGTTTTTCATACTGAAAAGAGTACGGGAACCCCCAGAGAAAGTCAAGGGAAACAACAACCGAGAACCGGGGAAGGACGCTGCGACACGGGAATCCGGGGAGCATACAGCATTCATTGGAAGTCAGCATCGACTTTTGTAGATTGACGTGATGCGCGTCGTTACGCGCCCCGATGCCACATTCACAGTCAAGCCTGCAACCCTGGAAAAGCACTACGTCCGATCGCTTTTTGACTCGATTGCGTACCGGTACGATCTCCTGAATCATCTGCTCAGCGGAGGAATCGACGTATACTGGCGGCGCCGGGCCGTTGAATGTCTGCGGGAAATCGCACCGCAACGGATCCTCGATGTTGCCACGGGCACAGCGGATTTTGCCATCGCCACACTTCGCCTACATCCGCGCGAAGTGATCGGTATCGACATCGCAGAACAGATGCTGGCAATCGGCCGGGAAAAAATCGCGCGCAAGGGTCTCCAGTCCGTAGTCTCGCTTCGCACCGGCGAAGCCGAACAGCTGGCTCTGGCCGACGGCAGCATGGACGCCTCGATTGTCGCGTTCGGCGCCAGGAACTTCGAACATCTTGACAAAGGCCTGGCGGAGATGCTCAGGGTCCTCCGGCCGGGCGGACGCATCGTCGTTCTGGAGTTTTCCCGGCCCCGGCGATTTCCGTTCAAGCAGATCTACTTTTTCTATTTCCGGAGAATCCTCCCTCTTGTGGGAAGGACCATTTCCAGGAGCAAGGATGCGTACACGTATCTTCCCGACACGGTGATGCGGTTCCCCGAGGGGGAGGCATTCGCGGACATCCTGCGCACGGTGGGATTCCGGGATATACGACAACAGCGGCTCACATTCGGCATTGCGACTATCTACACGGGAGACAAATGAGCACCTCCGAAAGAATCATCCGCGTCGGCCACAGTCCGGATCCCGATGATGCATTCATGTTCTATGGCCTCGCAAGCGGCAAAGTGAAGCTCGAAGGAATCGTCGTCGAACACATGCTTGAGGACATCCAATCGCTGAATGTCCGCGCTCTCCGCGGGGAGCTTCCGGTTACCGCCATATCCGCGCACACATTCGCGTATATCGCAAGTACCTACTGGATCATGCGCACAGGGGCCAGCATGGGCGAGGGATATGGACCGGTGATCATTTCCCGGAAACACAGATCGCTGGAAGATCTCCGCGGAAAAACCGTCGGCACACCGGGGCCGCTCACCACGGCGACATTGTTGTTCAAAACGTTCACGACCGGCATCAAAAACGTGGACATGCCGTTCGACACTATCATGGAGGCTGTGGACAACGGAATGGTTGATGCGGGCCTCCTGATTCACGAAGGCCAGATTACGTACGCGTCACTCGGCTACAACAAGATTTTGGATTTTGGTGAGTTCTGGGATAAAGAAACGGGCGGTCTGCCTTTGCCGCTGGGGCTGGATGTGGTGCGCAAGGACCTGGGCATCGACCTCGCCCGGCGCCTGTCTCTTGGACTGAAGGAGAGCATTGCCTACGGCTACAGTCACCAGGATGAATCAATTCCATACGCCATGCGGTGGGGACGCGGAATCAGCCAGGAACTGGGGGGCAAATTCGTGAAGATGTACGTCAGCCAGCTCACGATTGACATGGGAGAAAACGGTCGGCGGGGACTTGAGGAGTTGTTTACCAGGGCACATGCAAAGGGGCTGATACCCCCTGTGCCGGAGATCGAGCTGGTGTGACGTACGGGGGTCTGACCCCAACCGAGTGATGATTGTCAATAGTCAATTGACTATTGACAATTGGTCCGGGTCTGACCCCTTCCACACAGGACGCTACGCCGCCTCGACTGGGGCTTCGTGCACTGCGAGGATTTCGTAAAGCGTCGTCCGCTGTGCGGCGGCAAACCCCGACTCATGGATGAGGCGGATGCATTCCTCCGTGTTCGTGGTATTCACGAAGTTGGCCGCGGCGTGCACGTTCTCTTCCTGCAGCGTTCCCCCGAAATCATCAGCCCCGAAGTGCAAAGCAATCTGTCCCACCTTTTTTCCTTCTGAAAACCATGACGCCTGGATGTGCTGGAAATTGTCAAGGTAAACACGTGAAAGTGCGATTATCCGGAGGTACCGCGTCGACGTGGCGTACCTTGGGATGATCTTTTCCAGCGGCGTATTCCCTGGCTTGAAGCTCCAGGGTATGAACGCCGTGAATCCTCCGGATTCTCCCTGGAGGTTCCGGATCACGTCGAGATGCTCTATGATATCTTCATCGGTCTCAAGATGGCCGTACATCATCGTCGCCGTAGTCTTGAAACCGATCTTATGCGCCAGGCGCATCACGTTCAACCAGTCGGCACTGGTTCCCTTTTTGCTGCTAATCTTCCTTTTCACTCCGTCAGACAGGATTTCAGCACCGCCACCGGGAATCGTTCGCATGCCAGCTTCCCACAGGCGTTGAAGCACACCGTCCACCGGAAACCCCGACACCTCAGCCATCATGAGAATCTCGGACGTCGAAAAGAAATGCGGCTGAACACCGGGCACTTCCTTCACCGTCCGTTCTACGAGTTCCAGATAGTACTCGAAGGGAAGGTGCGGGTTTACACCGCCTTGCAACAACACCGTGGTCACGCCCCGCGAGGCGGCGTCTTTGAAATTGGCGATCATGTCATCAACGCTGTGCGTGTACTCCCCTTCCTCCCCGGGATGCCTGTAGAAGGCACAGAAGATGCAATCAACGGTGCAGATATTCGAGTAGTTCGGATTCGTGTCGATGACAAATGTCACGTGGGGTTCGGGATTCCGGAGGAAGCGGGCCTCATTCGCCAGCCCGGCGAGGTCCAGCAATTCCGCGTTACTCAACAGCCAGAGTCCTTCCTCCCGGCTGATGCGACGGCTCTCGCGCACTTTCGTTTGAATGGATGCAAGCATGGAGATGACTGTTCGGGTCTAAGGTTTGGGGTTCAGAGTCCGGGTGTTCGGGCTCAGTACATTGCTGTCGCGCAGCCTGGCGAGCTCGGAGTGCTGGAATTCCCGGAAGAGGCGGATCGACTGCCACTCACGCTCTCCCAGGCGGTAACTGAAACCCGCGAGATATTCGTGCGTTTCGGCATCCGTGAGCCCGATCCGCCGTCCGTGCGCCCCGGCAATCGCAACGAAATCAGTTTCACCCGCATCCAGCGCCGCTTCGACCGAGGATCTCAATAGTGCCTTCCGTTCGGCGGTGAGCTCGCGCTGCATCGCCCAGACGGCGAACACGAACGGGAGTTTCTGCCAGTTATACCATTCGGCTGCGAGGTCAAAGACCAGCTCGTATCCCCGCAGGCCGTACTTGTTTCGCAGGAGGGCCTCATCACCGATGAGCAGAACGGCATCATAGCCGCGGAGATCATTGACCCCCCCGTGCATCCTCTCGAACGTCGCCTGCACACCGTACCGCTTGTCCAGGAGCGTGCGCAACAACTGCACGGAGGTGGCGGTATCGTTGATGATCCCGATCCGTTTTCCTTCGAGATCACACCACCCTTCGTTGGAAAAGAGCATCACGCTTTTCACCTGATCGCGCGATGCGATGCAGAAGCCCATGGGTTCCAGGCGCTCTTCCTGGGAGAGATAGTCCATCAAGGAAAACAGCCCGGCATCCATCATGCCCTTCGCACTCAGCATACCCATCCGCCGCGGGACCGCATGGAGGAATTTCGTGTCCGGAATGGAGAGGTGAGCGTAGAACGGGATCGAATTGAGATACGGGATCTTGCCCACAACATGGTCGGCATGCAGCGTCAAGGGGTTATAATAGACATCCCTCTCGACGGGAATTTTGCCTGCATCACGGATGATGCGGATAATCTGGTCCTTTTTCAGCGCCATGGGGCTCACTGCGCCGGCATCGTGCGCGATTTTCTCGCCCCCCACCGTGCCATCCATGTCGTCCGCACCGAAGTTCAGCGCGACGGAGGCTACTTCCTCCGTGAGCATTACCCAGTAGGCCTTGATGTGGGGGAAATTGTCAAGCATCAGGCGCGATACCGCGATGGTACGGAGGTCGTCGACCGCCGACGTAAACATGTGCCGCGGTTTGATGCCCGTCTCGCCCGGCTGAAACGCCAGCGGAATGAACGTAAGGAAACCGCCGGTATCGTCCTGGGCCTCACGGAGCTTCGTCATGTGGATCAGTCGTTCTTCGATCGTCTCGATGTGGCCGTACAGCATGGTGCTGTTCGTGGGGATCCCCAACCGGTGTGCAGTCTTGTGGATAGCCAGCCACGCATCAGCCCCGATCTTCTGCGGGAACAGTTCCCTGCGCACGCGCTCGGAGAACACCTCAGCGCCACCGCCGGGCATCGTCCGCATCCCTGCAGCGTTCAGCTGCTGCAGGATTTCCTCGATCGGCATTCTGAACTTCTTGCTGAAGAAGTCAATCTCCACCGCCGTGAACGCCTTGACGTCGGCATCGGGAAGGTGGCGATGAATGGTCTCGACGATGTCGAGATACCGCTCCCAGGGCCAATCTGCGGGCATCCCTCCCGTGACGTGTACTTCTTTTATTTCCGGCGACAGACGAGCGAGAATCTCCGCCGATGTCATTTCGTACGCGCGGGGATCGCCCTTCTTCGCCGCGAAATCGCAGAATTTGCACGACAGAACACAGACGTTCGTGTGTTCGATCTTCTGATTGAGCACGAAGTACACCGCATCGCCGCTTCTGGACTTTTGCACCGCATGTGCCATCCTGCCGAGCGAGATGATATCATGGGTGCGGTACAGGACCAAGCCGTCATCCGGCGAGAGCCGCGTCCCGCCCTGTACTTTCTCCCAGATCGGGAGCAGCGCACTATCTCGGAATGCTATCGTCATAGCCTCGTATGCTTTGTGAAACATCGGGAACAGAACTTTAGTGCCAAATCCTTCCCCACAGTGAGTCAACCCTGCTCAGGATTTCGTCGGTCATCTCCAGCGGTTTGGGGTATCCCGACTTCCATGTCGCGTCGATTCCCATCACTCCCCTGTAGATGGGCGAGATGCCTGACAATTCCTGGTGGGTGAAGAGGACGTCGCGTTCCGCGTCAAAGCGGGTAAACAGTCCCCAGATGGAGTTTTCCCGGTCGTAGATGTCCACGTCTTCGCTGACTGCAGCCACGATGGCGATGTGGGTGAGCGCCGGATGGGCAACCAGCATACGGACAACATCCCTCCCCTCACCGCGCACCTTCACCAGCAACAGCGTGTCATCCACGAGGTTGACATCGACGATCGCCGGATGGGCGGTTCGTGCCGCCTGGAGCGCCGGAGGGCCGGAGAGTTGTTCCCACCGGGCCATCGGCAGACGCGGCGAAGGCTTCCGCGTCGCATCAAGGATCATCTTGCTCCCGAGATTCATCGTCGCGCTGGTGAAGTCAAGCGTATCGAGCGGCACTCGGGGTATCATCACAAAATCGAAATGCGGGTCAAAATGATCGCGCACTTCTTTCATCACCTCGCCGAAGTTGCGGACATTCACCCCTTCACTCACCAACACCATGCACTTCGTCAGTGAGAGCTGTGCCATCCCCAGGAGCCCGAGCGCGGTCTTCATCGCTTCTTTGCCATACCGCTGTTCCACGGAGACGACGAGGAGATTGTGAAACCCCGCCTCGTAATACGCCCAGAGGGAGGATAGCTCCGCATGCAGCACCCGGGCAAGCGGACCGAGTATCATCTGGGTGGCATCCCCCAGGAACTTGTCCTCCATCGGCGGAATGCCCACCACCGTTGCCGGATAAACGGGGTTCCGTTTGTGGGTGATCGCCGAAAGATGAAAGACCGGAAATTCGGCGGCATGGGAATAGTGTCCGAAGTGGTCGCCAAACGGGCCCTCCATGCGCCGCTCTCCCGGGCGGACCACGCCCTCGAGTATGAACTCGGCATGAGCGGGGACATCGATGCCGATCGTGCGCCCCCGAGTGAAGTCCGTTCGACGACCGCGCAGGAATCCTGCAAACATCGCCTCGTCGATATTCTCCGGCAGAGGCGCCACAGTCGCCAGCAGAAACGCGGGGTCGGTACCCAGGGCAACCGCCAGCTCTAGCGGCTCTCCCCTCTTCTCCGCCTGCACAAAATGGAACCCACCGCCCTTCTGAATTTGCCAGTGCATGCCGGTGGTGGCCTTGTCAAAGACGTGCATGCGGTACATGCCGACGTTGCGCTTGCCCGACCGCGGATCGTACGTGATGACCTGGGGCAATGTCACGAAACGCCCGCCGTCTTCGGGCCAGCAGGTCAGCACGGGCAGCAGATCAAGATCGGGGGTACCAACTACTTG